>Ga0210022_1002741_pt1 | contig 10822 bp, 3 predicted proteins | sample CryGeymeta201520_FD_183984 | JGI IMG/M metagenome (GOLD analysis project Ga0210022, IMG submission 183984) | Groundwater microbial communities from Crystal Geyser aquifers in Utah, USA - Crystal Geyser metaG 2015-20 (SPAdes) (version 2) | ecosystem: Environmental > Aquatic > Deep subsurface >... | reverse complement strand
CTCACCTCAAAGTTAACCGAATCCAGGGTGCCCCCTGATCTATCCGCTAAGGTCAAACGGTATTTACCCCTTTGGGGCTTCCACGCGCATCTTTCAGCCGCACTGCCCATAGGCCGGCCGTTTAAGAGCCACTGTTGATCCGCGTCACTCAGCCTTGCCGAAAAAATGATCCTTTGAGATGCCTCGGGAATATCGCAGTCAAGCGTCACAATCTGTCCGTCAGCCGGATATTTGATGCGCTGCATGGGTCTGGCCGCAACTAAAATATCTGAGGCCGGTTCGGTTCCCTTCACGAACCACTCCCTGCGTCTCACCCCTTCTATAGAAACAGCCTCGCTTACCACTCCCGAGGGCGCGGCAGGAGGGGAGGCCATCTCGCCTGAGTGAAGGCGACTAATTATCTCAGTCCATACCTGCGCAGCCCCTGATACACCGCTTACATCCCGCATGGGCATTCCTGAGAAATTCCCGAACCATACACCTACCGTATAATGATTTGTGTAGCCTACGCACCAGTTGTCTCTCATATCCTTGCTCGTCCCTGTCTTTACCGCAGACCAGAACCTGGTTGTAAGGGGATTTTCCAGACCGAAGGTGACGCTCCTTGCCTCTCTGTCCGAAAGTATATCGGATACCATAAACGCGGCCTCGTCTGAGAAGATCCTTTTACCCGTCTCAGGTGCTCCCCTCTCAAATCTCAACTCCTTCCGGGTACCTGAGTTTGCAAGGGCCATATATGAGCGCACCAGTTCAAACAAACTCACATCCGCGGTTCCAAGGGCAAGGGAAGGGCCGTAGAACTCGCCGGAGTCATTCAGCCTCTCTATTCCCGCGCAGCGAAGTTTTGCCAGGAACACATCAATTCCTACAAGGGAAAGACATCTAACCGCAGGAATGTTGAGGGATGAAGCAAGAGCTGTCCTTGCCGTTACCTTTCCCCTGTAGAGGTTATCATAGTTCCCGGGAGAATAGATACCGTTCGGAAAGCCGATATCAAGCTTTGAGTCATCCAGAAGAGAGGCAGGCGTAAGAAGCCTCTCATCAAAGGCAAGCGCGTAGAGAAATGGCTTAAGGGATGATCCTGCCTGTCTCCTGGCCCTTATTCCGTCAACATAAGGGGATTTTTCAGAAATACTCACATAAGCCAGAATCTCGCTTGTGGGATTATCAGCCACCAGTACCGCAGCCTCATTGACATTTTGATTCTTCAGAATTGAAAGATGAGCTTTGAGCCTTTCAATGCTGAAACGCTGGACCCCGGAATCAATGGTTGTTGATATTGATCCTTCGCCTTTTCTCCCCCTGAGGATATGCCTTGCTGCATGAGGCGCCAGGTTTTGCATGGGCCGGGGGAAATTTGTACGCTCGAAAATTCCCGTGACGTTATCTTTAAGCCGCTCTTCATCAACATCCCAGTTCAGATACTTGCAAAGATTGGAAGCCCTTTTCATGAGCTTTTCACGGGACGCTCCGGGGCTCCTTATGAGTGAGGCGAGGATCAATGCTTCGGATCTGTCAAGGCCGTGAGGTTGTTTTTTAAATATGCCCCGCGATGCCGCTGAAATCCCCTCCATCTCACCTCGAAAACCAACAATATTAAGGTAAGCCTCGAGTATCTTTTCTTTGGTCCAGCTCCTTTCAATTTCTACGGCAGTCTTAATTTGATTCCATTTCTGCTCAATGGATCGCCTGCGCTTCCGGGATTGAAGACTGCTATCTACAATGGAGGCAAGCTGCATCGAAATCGTGCTTGCTCCCCTCACCCCACCAAAGCTCAAGGCGCGGATAAGAGCCACTGCCATGGCCCTGTAGTCAACCCCTCCGTGGAGGTAAAAACGTCTGTCCTCAGCCGCAACGACCGCCTCCTTGAGGGCGGGGGATATGTCTTTCAGGTCTGTCCATTCAAGTCTCCTTACCTGAGGGTCTGTCCTCACTTCATGAATAACCTCGCCCCTACGGTCAAGAATCAAGGTGTCGGACTTGCAAAAAGAGCCTCTGACCTCCTCATAAGTTGAAGCGGCCATCACCCCCTGAAAAGAAAGGATCAGAAAGAGCCCTGCAGCAAGAAGCACAGGGAGGATCCTGATCCAAGCCTTTCTAGGAAAAGGCTTTTGACTAAACATCCGGATGCCCTTACTAACCCCCATGCCCGAATGGGGCACAACGAAAGATGAAAACCACCCCCACCCCTCCCTCCCCCGTCGAGGGGCAGGGAATAATGTAGCCGCATCCCGGTGTTTAGACGGTAAAGGGGCAGGGAATAATTCCGCTGCGTCCGGACGTTTCGACGGTAAATGGGTAGGGGTAAAGGGAAGGGGCATTTTCATATAAAGGTAATCGGCATGAGCATTGGAAGCGCTGACCGATCCAGGAGGCATAGCGTAATCTCCAAGCCTGACAGGCCGTTTCACGGAGCTACCTCAAAGACGTCATTTGGAAGCTCTCCCATCATCTCAGGAAGATACAGGGCCTCCACCCTGGTAGGGGGCAACTGAAAGGAGCCGCTCTGGTTGATCCTCACGGTATATTCCAGTGACCAGCTCCCTTTGGGCACATATTCATAATATGCCCTGAATCCCTCGAAGGTCCGCTCCTCATAGGCAGGCCAAGCGTGGCCGCTACGCTTTTCATCCTTTGTAAGCAATGCAGAATCCCTGGCAAGGCCTCTTCCAAGGATCGAAGCCCCCGCGGGAATCGGGTCTGAAACAGCAACCCATGTCTGGTCGGACTGGGCTTCCAAATCCAGTCTTATCTTCAAGATATCTCCGCTGCTCAAGGAATCAGGCCGTTTCTTTTCTACCGGGATAATAGTCTTTTTTATCCTGTAGCCGCTCGATAAGGCCTCCTTGAGAGGGATGGCGGCAAGGCTTTGAAGAAGGGCCCATGGTTTACCGGTGCCTTCATGGCGGATCAGAATCTTATTGGGCCGATCGCTCCAGCCAAAATCAAAGTTTTCTCCCTTTGATTCTTCATCCCAGACATGGGTCTTTACGTCGCCAAAGGACCGTAGTGAAGTCCTCCCAGATACGGTCTCTCCCTCAAAGGCTCTTTCGAATTTCTCGAGGGCGAGGACACCCCAGGCATTGGCCAGTGTCAGATCCCACCTCCCCCTTTTCTGCCTTGCAAGAGCGCCCCTGACCATTCTGACCACGTCCTCTCTCCATGACCTGAGCGGGAGGACGGCAAGGATAGAGCGCAGGGCGTTAACATCTCCCGAGACCATCAGCCACCATAAGGCGTCATTTCTTTCGGTTGAAAAGCTCATGGCGGTGCCGTGAAAAGCAAGGCGGCTTCTGAGTATCTTTTCCGCCTTTTTGAGATTCTCCTCACGGGCGGGAATCTTTTCTTCTCTGACAAGGATGTTGATCCAGTCAATGAGGGCTGAGGTAGGCCATAGGTTGGGTTCGATTGTAATTAAGCCCAGGTAGCCAGGCTTCATTCTACCGAATCTGGACAAGGCATCCATGGACGCGAGCTTCCTGAGCGAAAGATCAACTGCCGGTATTGGGGAGTTTCTTTTAACGCGGCCTTCCACAAAACCTGCGAGCGCAGAGAGCATTTTCTCCCTCACGTCCTCCGGGATCACCCAGCCAGCCTCATGGGCTATCGCGGCAATATAAGAGGTAAGGACCGGGCTCCCTGAATCCATTGACGGGAAATATTTGATCAGCCCATCTCTATCCTGGTGGGCGGGAAGCTCGGCCATCCTCTGCCTCCATAATTCTTCGTCACGTAGGGATATTGCCCTTGATATCTTCTGCTCCATGCAGCCGTATGGATATGAGGACATATATTCTCTTGCGGAGTCAAGACCTCCCGCTATATTGCGCATAAGATTTACCCTCAGCCCGCCCCGGCCGGGGAGAGCCCCCTCGGGTCTCCTGACTTGAAGCTCTCCATTTCCTTCAATTTGGAGAATCGCTGCCTGATATGGACGAACCGGTACAGCAGGAACGACCTTCTGACTGACCTTGATACGATCGGCCGACACTCCCCCCTTATCGGAGATATCAAGTTCCCAAGTAATGTTAGAGATACCCTCGGGTACCCTTGTTTCCCAACCCACTGTCTTTGCCTGCCCGGGATCAAGAATTATCTCCCGGGACGGGAAGTTTTCCTCTATACCCTCCGCCTTTACCGAGGCCGATGCCTCGACGACCTTCTCAGTCGTATTTCTGATCGTAAACTCCGCTGGAAAGCGATCTCCTTCCCTCACAAGAGGAGGAATACCTGGAAAGATCATTATATCCCTGGTTGATCTAATTAAAGCCGAGCCTTCTCCGAATAGACCTTCCTCCCCTGTGACAACGGCGGCTATCCTGAATGCGGTTACAGAGTCGTTCAAAGGAACTTCCACATATCCCTCCCCTTTTTGGTCCAGCTCAACCCTTACCTTCCAGAAGACAAGGGTGTCGAAAAGCTCCCTAGTAATCCTGCGGCCGCCGCCTCCTCCGGCGGGCAGGGCCTTAAGCCCGTAATGGCGCCTTCCCACGACCTGCATCTGGGCAGTGGATGTCTGCACCTCATAGCCTCTTTTACCCATCATGGCATCAAGAATATCCCAGCTTCGATTCGGAGAAAGCTCAAGAAGCCCCTCATCCACCACCGCCACTACTGCCTCGCTTGAGGCAGGGGGAGTCCCGTCATGAGCCTTTTTGACTGCTATGGAAACTTTCGCTTTTTCCCGCACCTTGAGAATTTCCTGATCAGGCTTAACAGTAACCTTAAGTTCGTGCTCTTTCCATCCGACCATGATCTCGGCTATTCCCAGTTTATAAGCGGGCCTTCCCATATCCGCCATCGCTGTCGGCTGAGGCTCTCCCATCCTGCCCCTTACCACAAGCGCTGAGACGAAAACATTAGGCGCGTAAATGCCCTTTACAGGGACTTCAATCAGTGGACGTTCTCCGGAGATCTTCATTACCCAGTAATCAACAACACCCTCCCTCTCCACTGTTATGAGGGCATTTGCCTCCTTGAAGGGCATTCTTACCTGAAAGACCGCCTTTTCGCCCGGCTCATATCTTCTTTTTTCGGGGATGAGATCCATTCTGTCATGGTCAGCGATGTCGAACCACCATCTCTCTCTATCGGCAATCCAGACCTCCTCATGGGCATAGCTGTGATTGCCGTGAGGATCAACCGCATCCACCTCAAGGATTATGTTACCGGATACCGGAGATATCGCATCGCATAATAGAAGCCCTGTCGAATCTGTCCTTCCTTCACAAAGAACTCCTATCCGCTTTATCTCCTGCCTGTTTTCATAGGAGTAAAAACCTCCGACCACCCTCTTTCGGTGGCTCAGGTATTTCTTTTCATAGAGGATGACCTTAACAGGAACTCCCGCCATGGCCTTTCCCTTTAAGTCCAGCGCTACAATCTGAAAGCGAAGCTCCTTGTTGGATGATGCCCATGAATCGGGCCTTATCCCGGCAATAATCGCGGCGTTCCAGATAGGGATGCTCGTCGAAACGGTCTGTATCTCTCCATTCGGGTCTCGGTACTCCATCTCCGCAAGGAATTTCTTTGGCCTATCAAATATCGGTATATTCGGGACGCTGAGGCGCAGGCCGCCTGTCTGATCAAGGGCTGCCTCAAGGGCTGGAAGCCTTGGACTTTCTTCCGCCCTCTCTCCATCCTCATACCATTCATCCTCCTCCTGCGTGCCCTCTTTCACCGCTCCGTTTGAAAAGACAAAACCCTCAAATCCCTCAATCCCGGGTACGAATCTATCGGTCAGGGCGCTCCTGATCTTTACAGCCAGTCCGTCTGCCCCTCCACCGGCCAGATACTGCACCGCAACATCAAGGGGAACGATAGAGGGGTTGACAAGTTCGCCGACCAGGCCTTGAAGAGATGCCTTCATGAGCGGCACCCGAAACTCCTCCACCCTGAATGAACCGGAACGAAGCTCCAGTTCCTCTTCTTGGGGCTGCCCGGCTTGAGATAACATTTTTTTCTTTACGAGTGAGACTTCATAGGCGCCGAGTCTAGCCTCCCGGGGTATTGGCCAGTTAGTGACCGCGGAGCTTACCGATTCCCACTTTATGGGGATCTCAAAGCTCTGAAAAGAGCCTACATGGGTTATTCTGAGGGTGTCAGGCATTGATCGGCTGTCGGGAAACACTATTCCCCTTGTCGTGTGTCTCCGCAGGATATGCTTCATGTGGACCGTTTCCCCAGCCCTCAGAAGAGTTCTGTCAAAGACGGTATGGGCGAGCGCTCCCCCTGAGAAAGAACCCTCCGAGAGATGGAAGCGGAACGGCTCTATTCCACTGTCCCAGTTTGAGTGCACAAAGGCCATGTCACCCTTCTTCTTTGCAACGGCAAAGACTCCCTCCTGGATGCCTGCTATGGCACCAAGTTGCAAATGATCCCTGGCATCGGAGTTAAAGCTGCACCTGGGAAGATCAGAGATAGAAGGGAGGGGTTCGTTAATCACGGCTACCCCGTTTTCATCTGTATTGCTGTGCCATAGGGTCTTCTCGTTGCAATCCGTAACCGTTACAGCCGCGTCCTTTACCGTCTCTCCGCTGTCAAGCTCCGTGACCCAGACAAGGGATGATTCCCTCCCCCACTTGAAATGCACAGAGAGATTAGTAACAAGCGCTGCGGCCGGGACATAGGCCGGTTTGGCCTTCCCAAGTAAAGATCGGCCCAGTATCGCGCTTTCAATCTCGACCAGGTAGAGACCGGGCCCATCCAGCTTTATACCTGCCACCTCAAAGGCTTTAGCTCCTGAAGGCTTAGGAAAAGTGAATTCCCTAACTGTCTTATCCCCGGTCAGCATGGATTGTTCCCTTGTAGCGGAGGCCACCTTTTTGAGCACAGCCGGAAGGCCAGTGGGTACTTGACCAGCCGCGCTTACTCTAGCTCTTATAAGCGGCCTTAGTTCATCAGAACTCAACTTTACTGACCTGGTCTTTATTTCGGGCTCCAGGTTTCTCAAGGTCACAGGAAGGATTCGATCACCGTTTAGTTCAATTATACCGAATCGCGCGGAGAACTTAGCAAGTGGAGGATACCGGTCAGTTTTGACCTCAAGCGGAAATATGCCGGCATTTACAAGGGGCCTTCCGGCTTCATCCTTAAGCTCAGGTGGAAGCTCAATGCTGAAGACAGTCTTTTCCGGAAAAGGGGCGCTGAAAGAAACCCCCGAAGAGTTATCCTCTTCTATTCCTGCGGGCTTCCATATCCTTCCTTCAGAGCTTCTCAAAATAACTGCCTCAGCCTGCTCCCTTGATACAGGCGATGAAAACCTGAGACTCATGGCCAGGAGAGGCGAACAATCAGCCTCAGGGTTTTCCCTGCTGCATTCGAATCTCGCAGTAAACCTCGCCCTGGTTCTGTACTTGAGGATCTGATCCTGTTCAGTCGGCACGTTCGTCTTTGATAAAACGCCCTTTCCCCAGATGAGTCTCACGGGGGTTTCAGCAGGGAATCGCTGCACGCATCTGATAAGAACCAGGGAGGCATCAATCGGTCTTCCTGAGCGATGAAAGGCCTTGATGATCTTCTCCCGCTCTTCTCCCTCTATCAAGCTTATGCCTACAGGGCCTTCGATTCCCTCTATAAGAAAAGCAACGTGCCCTGGGAGTGTCTCGGTCGCCGGCTCAGCATCAAGAGCAAGAATAAAGACCTGCTCCTCGTCTATGCCTTGTGAACCGTCGTAGGGATAGGCGTTTACAATGGATGGGCCTCCGGTTGAGAACGAAAAGACTTTTCTTCCCCGGAGCTTTGCCCCTGAAAGGCTGCGGAGTTTCTCCTTAAGCCGGAACTCACATCGTATCCCTCCCGGAAGATTCCTTTCAAAGTCATATACCCAGTTTCTGCTGTCTGCCCACCGACCCACACCCGGGACAGGGCTTATCACATCAAAAGGCATGACCGCGCCTCTGGGATCACCAAAGGGCGTCATGGGCTCTGAGAATCTGACCGTTACCTGCCGGACATTTTTGACCGTCCCTTCAGGAGAAAAAATCTCCACTTGCGGGCCTTTATTCCCATAGGCTTCATGGGCAGCGAAAAAAACGGCAGCTAACGCCGTCAGGATAAAGAGCGGCAAACTGCAGGTCTTCCGAAAGCCGACTTCAAGAATCCGGGCCGTCACCCCTTCCCTGCGGTCAGACACGTTAAAGCTTTTCATCAATTCCTCCTTCCCCATAACTCATCCGGTATTCGCACAAACGGCGGCTTGTAGCACAATAGAAAAGGCAATTGTATTTGCTCAAAAATCCGGGGCAGGTGCGGCTTCAGCCGCACGGGAACCATGTGCCCTGCGCCTGAAGGCGCACCTACGAACCTGATTCCTGGTCTGCATGTCCTGATATGCGCAAAGCCATCCCACCCAATTATTGAGCTGGTACAGGCAAATGTTTGACTTTTATGATTATCCGCAAAAAGCCGTACCCGGTCAAACCTCGCCTTTAATCATCCATCGAGCTTGACGTGATCAAGAGCCCTTGGTATTTCATTATAAGAGATGTGCCGTATTACCAAAAACCATTTCTTTGATTTCCCGGTCTGACAGGTTTTTTTATGAAGATACATTGTCATACCGGCGTAGGCCGGTATCCAGTCATTTATACCTGGACTCCGGATCAAGTCCGGAATGACGTGCGGCATTTTCATCTCCCGTTGTGCCGCAAAAGGGCATGACCGTTTACCTCAAAATGCCCCTTCTCTTCACTCCTCCCCCTCGACGGGGGAGGCAGGGTGGGGGTGATTTTCATCCTTCGTTGTGCCCTGCCCGGGCATGGGGGTTCGTAATGAAAGAATCTTATCACTTTATCAGATTATCAATAATCATTCTGGGGCTTAGCCTTCTAATTCTTCCAAAGGCTTATGCCGTTGAGCAGAGGCTTATCATAATCCATACAAACGACCTGCACGGTCACCCGCTAAAGTTCCCTCACATCGGGGCCAGAAAGGTTGGGGGCCTTCCTGCCATAGCCGATCTTGTTCAAGAGGTAAGAAAGAGACATAAAAACGTCCTGGTACTTGACGCCGGAGACCTCAACACAGGAACTCCTGAGTCCACTTTTTTCAAGGCTGCTCCCGATATCCTGGCTCTGAACTATATAGGCTATGATGCCATGACCCTCGGAAACCACGAATTCGATAATCCTCTGGAGATGCTCAGGACACAGCAGAGGCTTGCTGCATTTCCATTTATTTCAGCCAACATACGCACACGAGAAGGAGCACGCCTCCTAAGCCCTTATATTATTAAGGTCTTCGAAGGCATACGGATAGGGATTTTCGGTCTTACCCTAAAAGAAACAGAGGTCATCGGCAATCCCCAGCAAGTGCGTGACCTCGTGTTCGAAGATGAACTGAGGTCGGCACAGGATGCTGTAGATCAACTAAGGACAAAGGCGGATATAGTAATAGCGCTTGTCCATCTCGGCATCTGGAACGACAATTCAAGAGGATCTAAAAGACTCGCATCCAATGTAAGGGGCATTGATTTGATAATTGACGGACACAGCCATACGGATCTCAAAGAGCCTCTCTATATCAACGGCACCCCCATAGTTCAGGCCTTCAAATGGGGCATGAAGGTTGGAATGGGATGCATGACGATTGAGCAGGGCAAGCTTAAGTCTTTCGAATGGATATCGGTCCCCGTATCGTCAGAACCATTACCTGTTCCCGCAAAAGGTTGTTTTGCTACCCTCCTTCCGGCGCAACTCAAAGACGATTCCTTCCTGGAGGAGATCCTTTCTCCCTTTGCAGAGAAGGTGGAAAGAAGTCTATCGGAAGTAATCGGCTTTGCTGAAGGCCATTTTCCTATTGAGACATCAAGAAGTCAGGAAAGCGAGCTTGGTAATCTGATCGCAGACTCCATGCTGTGGCTTGCAAGAGATCTCCATCCCGACTTTGCCCTCCATAACGGAGGAGGTATAAGGGCTCCATTGCCCGGAGGCGATATTACCAAAAAAAGGATCTACGAGATTCTGCCTTTTGATAACACCGTGGTAGTGATCAAGTTAAAGGGCGCACTGGTAACAAGGCTCTTCGAACATGCCGCTTCCGTTTCAAAAGGAAGCGGCGCTTTCCCTCAGCTATCTAAGGGGGTCCGCCTCAGGATAAGCTCAGGGGCTGAAAGAAGCTATCAGGTGACCATCAGCGGAAGCCCGATTGACCCTGACAAGATATATTCAATTGCAACGAATTCATATCTGGCCGATGGAGGGGATGGATACAGGATGTTTCTTCAAGCGCTTGAAAGATATGACACCTCAATCCTTCAACGGGATGCTCTTATAGAGTATATTACAAGAGTGAAAAAACGTCCGGCGCCTGTCCTGGAAAAAAGGATTGAGATCGGCTTGTCTGACAACCTGACTTCGCCTTTGATGAAATCAGATAAGCCTTTCCCCCAAAACCTCCACTGGGCTTATATGAAAATCACACCAGCGCTTTCCGCCCAAATACAGTAACTTAAATCCTTTCGAGAAATCGCGAGAACAGCCCTGCAACGGATTCAAATGCCCATTCAAAAGGCACGCGGCTGGTGTTAAGCGCGATATGATAGAGAGCGGGGTTATCAATTTCTACACCGAATATTTTTTGAGCGACGCAAGCGCGCTGATTTTCTTTGTTTTTGATTATCTTCTCAGCTTCCTCCTCAGATATCTTGTATCGCTCCACCATGAGGGATTTGCGCTGTTCATAAGCAACGGTAAATACATATGAATTCTGCCATGTCAAAAAAACTTTACCCCAAAAATCTGAGGCCTCATCGTGTAATATCAGAAACTTACCTGGTAAGCAAGGAATTCACCGGTTTTTCCACCCCAACTGATGAAATGCA
>Ga0210022_1002740_pt1 | contig 10822 bp, 12 predicted proteins | sample CryGeymeta201520_FD_183984 | JGI IMG/M metagenome (GOLD analysis project Ga0210022, IMG submission 183984) | Groundwater microbial communities from Crystal Geyser aquifers in Utah, USA - Crystal Geyser metaG 2015-20 (SPAdes) (version 2) | ecosystem: Environmental > Aquatic > Deep subsurface >... | reverse complement strand
GCATCGCCGAAGTCTTCACGCCCACCTGCACCATCTGCGGGCTGACCTCCGGCTATCAAGGCCCCGGCTCGAAGACGGTGCAGCCCGCCAAAGCCTCGGCCAAGGTGGATTTCCGCCTCGTCCCGGACCAGGAGCCGGCTGAGGTCTTCGAGCAGCTTCGCCGCCACCTCGACGCGCAAGGCTTCTCCGATGTGCAGGTCGAATTCCTGGGCGGGGAGGCCCCGGCGCGCACCGACCCGGACGATCCATTCATCAAGCTGGTCTGCGACACTGCGCCCGAAGTCTATGGCAAGCCAATGCTCCTGCTCCCGCTCGTCGGCGGCTCCGGCCCCAACTACCCCTTCGTCCACGATCTGGGCCTGCCGGTGGCGACCGCCGGTCTCGGCCACCCGGATGGACGCAGCCACGCCCCCAACGAGAACATCCGCATTGATTTGTACCTGAAACATGCCAGGCACATCGCCCGCATCCTGACCGCTTTTGCTGACTAACTTTTCAATGCTGACATTATGGTGTAGAATATAAGCAAAGGTAGACCGTTGTCGTCTACCAATATTTTCAACGAGGAGGTGACTTGACCAAATATCACAATTTGCGCACCATCCATCTATCTCTTACTTTCCCAAAATCCTCAGGAGGAGAAATTCATGAAACGCACACTGTTCGCTCTGGGTACTTTGCTGGTGCTTGCTGGCCTGTTGCTCTCGGCCTGCACACCAGCCGCAACACCGACCCCCACGGCTGTAGTCACCGAAGCCCCCACCGAAGCGCCCGTGGCCACTGAAGCGCCCACGCAGCCACCCCCGCCCGTAGAAAAGACCGCCGTCATTGGCTTTACCGCCTCGCTGACCGGTAAATTGAACGTCGAATCCACCCGCCAGAACGACGGACTGAAACTGTGGATGGACCAGGTCAATGCCGCGGGCGGCATCCCACTTGCTGATGGCAGCGTGGTCAAGTTTGAGTCCAAGTTCTACGACGACGAATCCAACAAGGACCGCGTCCAGGAACTGTACACCAAATTGGCTACCGAGGACAAAGCCGATTTCCTGATCAGCCCCTACTCCAGCGGCCTGGCTGATGCCGCCGCTGTCATCGCCGAGCAGTATGGCAAGGTGATGATCACCACCGGCGCGGCCTCCGACGCGACCTACAAGAAGGGTTACGCCCTGGTTTATCAGTCCTACACCCCCGCCAGCCACTACCTGACCGGCGCGCTGGACCAACTGGCCAGCCTGGACCCCAACATCAAAAAGATCGCCATCGTCTATGAGAACGAGAAGTTCTCCGTCAGCGTCGTCGAGGCGCTGAAGGCCTATGCCGAGGGTAAGGGCTATGAGATCGTGCTGTACGAAGGTTATGACACCGGCACGACCGACTTCGGTCCTCTGCTCAACAAGATCGCCGAAGCCCAACCCGAGTCGATCATGGGCGGCGGTCACTTCCAGGATGGCAGCACCTTTGCCAAGCAGTTGTTCGACAAGCAGGTGGCTGTCAAATACCTGGCCCTGCTGGTCGCCCCGCCTGAACCGTCTTTTGCTGAACTCGGCGATGCCGCCTTGGGCGTGATCGGCCCCAGCCAGTGGGAACCCCTGGCTGCCTTCACCCCGGACTTCGGCCCGACCGGCGTCGAATTGGTGGACGCCTACACGGCCGCTTTCGGCGAGGATCCTTCCTACCATTCAGCAGGCGGCTACGTCGCTGGCTTGATCCTGCAAAAGGCGATCGAGACTGCCGGCTCGCTGGATACGGCCGCCATCAAGGCCGCTTTGGATGGAATGGACATGATGACCTTCTATGGCCGTATCAAGTTCGATACCTCCGCCGAAGCGCATGGCCTGCAAATCGGCCATGACATGGTCTATATCCAATGGCAGAAGGACGCCGCAGGTGCGCTGGTCAAACAGGTTGTCTGGCCGACCGCTGGCGCGACCGCTCCCGCCCTGTTCCCCCTTCGATAAATTTCCATCGCTCCATCCCTGCAGGTGCGTTGCCACCTGCAGGGAATTTTTATAATGGTTGCCGAAGGCGCAACCATAATTCGCTGATGAAAGGAATAAACCATGGGGAATAGCGGCCTGATTACCTCCCTGGTGGACGGCGTCCTGATCGGGGTTATTTACGGCCTCGCCGCGATGGGTATGACACTCATTTGGGGTGTGATGAGCGTGATTAACCTGGCGCACGGTTCGGTCATTGCACTTGGAATGTTCGGCATCTATCTGCTCTTTACCAGCCTGGGGTTGAACCCCTATCTGGCTTTGATCCTGGTTGCGATCCTTGGCCTGTTGCTGGGAGTGATTATTTATAGCATTGCCATCCATCGGGTGGTCAACGCGTCGCATCTTTCAACCCTGCTGGCCACTTTCTCTGTCAACATGATCGTCATTGGCCTGGGCACCGCCATCTTCAGCACTTCACCAAGAAATGTGAATTACTCCCTGGGCAACCTGACCCTCGGCCCGGTGACATTGCTCAATGCTCGCCTGGTCGCCGCGCTGGCTGCAGTGCTGGTTACCAGCGCGCTGTACCTGTTTCTCTACCGCACCCGGCTCGGGAAATATGTGCGCGCAGTTGCCAACAACCGCGCCGCGGCGGAATTGATGGGCATCCCCTCGGCGCAAATTCTGGCCCTCAGTTTTGGTTTGGGTACCATGCTGGCTGCTATCGCCGGCGGGTTGATCGCCACATTTTTCCCCTTTACCATCCTCTCCGGCGGCGTGTATGAACTCAAATCCTTCGTCATCGTCGTGCTCGGCGGGCTGGGTAATCCGCTCGGCGCCCTGGCTGGCGGTCTGATCCTCGGGATGCTGGAAAGCATCATTCCCATTTTCCTGCCCAATACCTGGGTGCCGGTGCTTGAGTTCCTGCTCTTCGTCCTCATTCTGCTGGTTCGTCCCAGCGGCCTGTTCGGAGTAAAGAAATGAAAAACTGGCTAAATCCCGGGCTTTGGTTCACGCTGCTGCTAATCGCCCTCCTGGGCATCTGGCCAATTCTGGGGCAGAACGCGGCAGCTCGCGAGGTTATTTTCACTGTTTTGCTTTCGGTCGTTTTCGCTTCCAGCCTGAACATCCTGCTGGGATATACCGGCTACGTCAGTTTTGGTCACATTGTCTTTTACGGCCTGGGCGGTTATGTCGGAATGTTCCTGATCGAACGGTACAACGTATCGCTCTGGATCGCCACCCTGGCCGGCGGCGCCGCAGCCGCCCTGCTGGCTTTCCTGCTTGGCAAGGCCATTTTGCGCCTGCGCGGCGCTTATTTTGCCCTGGCGACCATTGGCATCAACGAGGCTATGCGCGCTTTCGTCAACAACTTCGCTCCGTTTGGTGGGCCAACCGGCATCGAGTTGAAATTCCAGGTTTATAAAGCCTATGGCGGCGCAGCACAGGCTCTCTGGCTCACCTATTACACCATTTTCGCGCTGGCAATCCTCGTCGTGCTGGTAAGTTTCTTCATTAAGCAAAGCAAGTTTGGCCTGAGTCTGATGGCCATCCGTGAAGATGAAGACACCGCCGAGGTCATGGGCGTGGTCACCCCCAACGCCAAGACCTGGGCCTATGTCCTCTCCGCTATCCTGCCGGGCATGGTGGGGGTGTTGTTCTTTTTCAAGAACGGCAACGTCGAGCCGGGGGATGCCTTCCGCCTGCATTTCTCCATCGAAAACCTGGTGATGGTCATGCTGGGTGGACAGGGTACGGTGCTTGGCCCGGTGCTTGGCGCGGTGGGCTACCAGCGCCTGCGCGGCTTCCTGCTGACCAACCCGGTATTCAAGAACATTCAACTCTCGGTGGCCGGTGCACTGCTCTTGCTTATCGTGCTCTTCATTCCGGCGGGCGCAGTGGGTTGGCTGCGTAATCGCCTCCCCCGACTGCGGAAGGTGCTGCCATGAGCGCAATCTTGAACGTAGAAGGTATCACCAAACGATTTGGCGGGCTGCAAGCCCTCACAAAAGTCACCTTTGACTTGCCGGAAGGCCAGATCCTCGGTCTGATCGGCCCCAACGGCGCCGGCAAAACGACGTTATTCAACGTCATCAATGGCATATACTCGCCCGAAGAAGGCCGCGTCCACTTTAGAGGCAAGGATATTACCGGACACAAGCCCTACCACCTGTCCCGTATGGGACTGGCGCGCACCCACCAAATCGTTCGCCCACTGAATGGACTCACCGTGCGCGAGAACGTCACGGCGGGGGCCTGTTTCGGACGCGAGAACCAAAAGCTTGGCCGCGCCGTGCAGATCGCCGACGAAGTGCTCGAATTCATCGGGTTGGCCGAACGGGCCGAGCAACTGGCCAGCAGCCTGAACGTGGCGCAAAAGAAACGGCTGGAAATGGCACGCGCCCTGGCTTCCCGCCCTTATCTCCTGCTGCTGGATGAAGTGCTGGCCGGGCTGAACTCCTCGGAAATTGACGGAATGATCGCCATTGTCCGTAAGATCCGCGATCAGGGTGTGACCATCATCATGATCGAGCATGTGATGAAAGCGGTGATGAACATCTCCGACCGCATCATCGTGCTCGATTACGGCCAGCAAATCGCCGAGGGTACGCCGCAGCAGGTCGCCGCCGATACACGCGTGATCGAGGCCTACCTGGGCGACCCGAAACTGGCCGAGCGGCTGATGAAGGAAGAGTGAGCCATGGCTATCCTCGAAATACGCGATGTGACCTCCGGTTACGGAGAAGTGCAAATTCTCTGGGGCGCCGGCCTCACCCTGGAGGAATACAAACTGACCTGTCTGGTCGGCGCAAATGGCGCTGGCAAGACCACACTGCTGCGCACGGTGATGGGTCTGCTCCGTCCGTGGAGCGGATCAATCTTATTCGAAGGCAAAGACCTCAGCCGCGTTCCCGCGCACACCAAGGCCGAGATGGGACTGGTGCTGGTGCCTGAAGGCCGCCAGTTGTTCACTGATATGACGGTGGTCGAAAATCTGGAAATGGGCGCCACCAACCGCCGCAGCCGCCCCAAGTTCAAAGACAATCTCGAACGCGTTTTCGAGATGTTCCCGCGCATGAAGGAGCGCGCCAACCAGAAAGCCGGTACGCTCAGCGGTGGCGAACAACAAATGCTGGCCGTGGCGCGCGGCATCATGGCAGAGCCGCGTGTACTGATGATTGACGAACTCTCCCTCGGTTTGGCCCCGCTGCTGGTGCTGCAACTCTTTGATAGCCTGAAACAACTCAAAAAGACAGGCATCACCATCCTGCTGGTTGAACAGAATGTGCAAATGGCGCTGGCGGTAAGCGATTACGGCTATGTGCTTTCACAGGGACGCTCCGAACTGGAAGGCCCAACTCGGCAGTTGATGGACAACCAGCACGTTCGCACCGCTTACCTGGGTTTATAATAGACATTACTGGTACTAGTCTTTCTGGTATCGAATGACTAGAACTTACCGTTGCGCTACTTTCAAAGGAGGCTCCTATGCTAGTCGGTGAGAGAATGTCACACCCCGTGATCTCCATCACGCCAGATATGCCGATCCACGATGCTCTCAGCCTTTTCCGGCAGGAGCGCATCCGCCGCGCGCCGGTAGTCAAAAATGGCAAACTGGTGGGTATCGTCTCGGACAAAGACCTGTTGAACGCTACTCCCTCCAAAGCGACCTCTTTGAGCATCTGGGAGATCAACTATCTGCTCAGCAAAGTCACGGTTGCCGAGGTAATGACCAAGAAAGTCCTCTCAGTGGCCGAGGACACACCGATCGAAGAAGCCGCCCGCATCATGGCTGATAATAAGATTGGCGGTCTTCCGGTGATGCGCGATGGGCACGTGATCGGGATCATTACCGAGACCGATCTATTCAAGATCTTCCTGGAATTGATGGGAGCGCGCGAGCGCGGCGTCCGCGTCACTGCACTGGTGACCGAAAAAGCCGGTCAACTGGCGAAGATCACGCAAGCTCTCTCCAGCCTGGGCGGGAATTTCATCGCCTTTGGCGTATTCACCGGCGAGGATCCTTCCAACCGGTTGATCACCTTCAAGATTACCGGCCTCGAGAAGGAAGCTGTGAAAACCGCCGTCGAGCCATTGGTCGAGACGCTGGTGGATATTCGCGAATGATCCAAAGCAACTCCCAGTAACCACAGCCGGCCCGAATGAGGCCGGCTTTTGGTTTCCAGGTTTCATCCACTTTGCACGGAAAAGGTATAATTCAGCCATGCCCAACGGCGCCCTGCTCGTCATCGGCATTGCCGGCGGCTCCGGGCCCAACTACCCCTTCGTCCACGACCTGGGCCTGCCGGTGGCGACCGCCGGCCTGGGTCATCCGGATGGACGCGGCCACGCCCCCAACGAAAACATACGCCTGGATTTGTATCTCAAACACGCCAAACACATGGCGCGACTGATGGTGGCGTTTGGGAAGGAGAGGTGATTTATTCTTCGCCCAAAAATTTTTTCGCGGCCCCCAAGAATTCCTGCGCCTGAACGATCATTTGAACGACCACACTCTTTTCCACATTCGGGTCAATTGCATAATCCCCAATTTGCCTTTGGTCGAATGACGTGAGCAACCAGCGATGATACTTTGGGTCAAGTTCCTTGGTCTTGGCAAAATACTGACCATACGCCCCGATCACATTTCCATGTTTGCCAAATTTGAATCCCTTCTCGTTCAGCAAAGCCTCAGCCGTGAAAAACATCGCGTAATAGGCGCGGCCTGCGGCAAAATCCGCTTTATCATTCGATAGCAAAATATCAGCCGCTTCGATCGCATCTGCAGCGCGTGCAAATAATTGACGGGTAGCCTCTTTCATGCAGGGACTCCCTCCGCTCGGACATTCCTCAGCACGGGCAAATCATCCCTCTTCCACTGCTCTTCCGTCATGATCATGCGGCTGATCGTGACATCGTATTCCAGCGACAAATCGCTCGCCAACTCCGCCGAACGAACAAGTTCATTCCAGTAACTTTGATACGTATCCAGCACGATCATCACGTCCAAATCCGAGCCTTCGTTATAGTCCCCGCGCGCGTACGAGCCGAACAAATACACGGCTTTCAAGCGCGGACCGTACAACTCGGCCAGCCCTTTTTTCAATTTCGCCATCAGGGATTTGACATTCCGTGTCATGGATGAATTTCTCCTTCCCTATTATATACCCAAAGAATCCCCAGTGTATCGCCGGGCAGAATTATGCTATACTTTCGCACATCAGACAGGAGCATGGAAAGGCAGGTAGAAAATGGTCGTAAACGTAAATTATGACGAAGCGAAAACCAAATTTCCCGATTGGCTCGAAGCCGCCATGCATGGTGACAAGGTTGTCATTACAAAGAATGGACAGCAGGTCATTCAACTTGTGCCGATGAAACCCGCGCATCGCCGCCGTAAATTTGGCAGCGCAAAAGGCAAGATTATTATTGCTAAAGATTTCGATGAGCCGCTGGAAGATTTCCGCGAGTATATGCCATGAAGTTGCTACTGGATACGCACGCGTTCCTTTGGTTTATGTCTGGCGATACAACCTTGAGCCAAATCGCGTGGTACAACTCGCCCCTATGACCATCATCAGGGGCGATTTTCTTTCCAGAGTAAAATATATCCCGATGAACACCAACCATCCACGAACCCTTCGGCAGGCTCAGGGCAAGTTTTTGACCACGAATACCCGAATGCCCGCCCATATTCGAATATTCGTGACCCCCTTCGTGGACGGTATGTACTCAACCAAAGGCAAACACCCATGCCCCATGACCAACCCTCTCAGCGGATGCAATAACGGATAAGCGGATAACCACGAACGCCAACTCTCCATCCGCTTATCCGCTCCCTATCCGCTGACGATCCCTCCCCCAGAAAGGCAGGCAACCATGGCGCGTAACAAGTATCGCCTAGCAGAAAAAAATATCGAAGCAGCGCGACACAGAGAATCAAGGGAACTTAGTTTTCAACTTTTCGGTCTCACCGAACTGCCAGAAGCGCTGGGGCAACTCACGCAACTGCGGTCATTGAATCTTGCTCATAACCTACTGACAACACTGCCAGAGTGGGTTGGTAGCCTCACGCAGCTCCAGTCGCTGAATCTTTCATACAACCGACTAACGGCACTTCCAGGGTCGCTCGGAAAACTCACTAATTTGTGGGAACTGGACCTCGTTGGCAACCAAATAACAACATTACCAGCGTCAATAAGCAGACTTACTAATTTAACTGTACTATATTTGCCAGATAACCAACTCACCGACCTCCCCCCTTCCCTCGCCCAACTTGAGCATTTGCGGTATCTACTCCTAGATAAAAACCCCCTCAACCCCGAACTCGCCGAGGCCTACAAACAAGGTCTCGACGCCGTCAAAGCCTACCTGCGCGCCAAAGCCGCCGCGCAAATCACGCTCAACGAAGCCAAACTCATCCTCATCGGTGAAGGCGAAGTGGGCAAGACCTGCCTAATGGACGCGTTACTTGATAATCCATGGAAGGAACATGACACAACGCACGGCATTGAAATCAAACAGATCGAAGTCACCGATTCCGGCAGCGGAACAGAAATCACCCTCAACGGCTGGGACTTCGGCGGACAGCGTGTCTACCGACCCACGCACCAATTGTTCTTCAGCGCGCCCGCCGTCTATCTGGTGGTCTGGAAGCCGCGTGAAGGTCCCCAGCAGGGCTTTGTCAAGGAATGGATCAAACTGGTCAAGCACCGCGAGCCAGAAGCAAAAATCCTGGTCGTTGCCACGCACGGCGGTCCGCAGCAGCGCCAGCCCGATATTGACCGCCAGGAACTTTGGGATCTCTTCGGCAAGGATACGTTGCTCGATTTCTTCTTCGTCGAGAGCAAGCCCGATGAGAATGGCGAGCGGCGCGGCATCCAGGAACTCAAGCGCGCCATCGCCCGCGTCGCCTCGACCCTGCCCGAAGTGGGACGCTCCGTGCCTAAAAGTTTTCAGGATGCGCGCCAGGCCCTGCAAAACACAGGCGCGGCGTACCTGCCCCTGGAGCGTGTGCTCGCCATTTGCCGTGAACACAAGATGGACGATGAATTGGCGCGTCTCTTCGTCACCATCGAGCACCGCCTCGGGCATCTCATCCACTACCAGCACGACCCTGCCCTGCGCGACATCGTCGTGCTCAAACCCAACTGGCTTTCCAACGCCATTAGCTTCGTGCTCGACGATGAACAAACTCGGAAAGGTCACGGTTTGGTGCGCTTTGCCCGCTTGAGCCAATTGTGGAATGACCCCGCGCGGGCCGAAGAATTTCGCTACCCGCCCGAACTACATCCGGTCTTTTTACGGCTGATGGAACGCTTCGATCTTTCCTACCGTGTGGCTGATCCTTCCCCAAAAAATGACGCTGACCCTCTGAGTCTCATCGCCCAACTCGTCCCCGACAATCGTCCCGAAAACGATTTGACAAGAGAATGGCCTTCAACTCCAGCCACAGGCGACCTTCAGCAAGTACAAATCTGCCGCATCGTGGATGCGCAGAACGGTCAATCTGCCTCCGCCGAGGGCTTATTCTACCAGTTGATCGTGCGCCTGCACAAATACTCACTCGGTCGCGTCAACTACAACGACAGCGTCCACTGGCAGCGCGGCCTGGTGCTGGACGATGACTACAACGGCCGCGCCCTTCTGGAGCACGTAGGCAACGATGTGCGCATTACCGTGCGTGCACCCTACCCCGAACGCTTCCTCGCCATGCTGACGAGTGAAGTCAAATACCTGGTCGAGAGTTTCTGGGAAGGACTGCGTTGTGAAGTGATGGTTCCATGTGTTGAACCATGTGGAAAAAATGAGCCGGGCACAGGTTTGTTCGATGTACAAAAACTCATTGAGAGTAAACGAAAGAGCCGACCTGAGTATCCTTGTCCTGTCTGTAACCAGTGGCAGGATATTGACCATCTGCTTCGTAATGCCCCTGCCGCAAGACCCGTGTCCATCGAAGAATTGCTGGCTGGATTTACAGAAATGCAACGTAAATTGGTTGTCGTCCGCAAACAACTGGTACGTCAAGGCGGGCGATTCGATCAACTCGATGTTGGCGTCCGCCGCATCCTTTCCCAGGTGGACGATGGTTTCACCGGCTTGATGAGGGCCTTCACGGATGAAGCCAAAGAAGGTCCGCGCTTGTTCAGCATGAGACCGGTGGATCCCGGTTTCCTCGGCAAACCCAAATGGATCAGTCAAAAATTCCAACTGGTGTTGTGGTGTGAACATTCGCAGCTACCCTTGTTCGTGCTCAACAAAAAAGGCGACAAGCGCGGCATCTACGAATTGGATCTGCCGCGTGAATGGGTGGTCAAAGCTGCTCCGTACCTCAAAGCATTGACCGCCATGTTGAGTCTGGTTTTGCCCGTAGCGTCATCAGCAACCAAACTGGTATTGGATGATGCCGTCTACAACAACATCGAAGATCAACTCAAGTTTGGCAAAGACTGCTTCGATTCCATGCTCAAGGGCAGTGAAAAAGTCGGCGAGTGGCTTGGCAAGGATGATTCTGTTGACTTGCCTCACGGTCCCATGATGCGCGCCGAGGGTGCGAGCCTGCGCGAACTCCACGCCCTGCTCAAAGCCAAAGACCCCGGCTTCGGCGGCCTCGTGCGTGTGATGAACAAACGCCAGGAATTCCTGTGGGTGCATGAACGGTTTGCGGGAGAATATTAAACGCATAGCCCCTGAAGGCATCACAACCCTCAGGGGCTTGACTTCCCAACTACCCAACTACCCAACTACGAAACTTCTAACTTACCTCTCAGCGCTTTGACTTCCTCCGCCGTCAACCGCCGCCAATGTCCCGCCTTCAGCGAACCGAGATGCAGGCTGCCAATGCGCACGCGGATGATCTTCACCACCGGTAAGCCCAA
>Ga0210022_1002718_pt1 | contig 10896 bp, 11 predicted proteins | sample CryGeymeta201520_FD_183984 | JGI IMG/M metagenome (GOLD analysis project Ga0210022, IMG submission 183984) | Groundwater microbial communities from Crystal Geyser aquifers in Utah, USA - Crystal Geyser metaG 2015-20 (SPAdes) (version 2) | ecosystem: Environmental > Aquatic > Deep subsurface >... | reverse complement strand
ATTAGAACTTCCCGTTGATATTTTGGTTCCCGCAGCGCTTGAAAACGTAATAAACAAGGGAAATATGTACAAGATACAGGCAAAAATCATCATTGAAATGGCCAATGGACCAATAAGCGAGGAAGCATATAACTATCTCACTGAAAAAGGCGTTCTCATCGTTCCCGACGTGCTTGCAAATAGCGGCGGCGTGGCAGTGTCATACCTTGAGTGGTATCAGAATATGAAGGGGCAAACATGGAGTGAAAAAAAAGTGAATAAAAAACTACACGAAATGATGCATGACGCCTTTGAGGAAATATGGCGGACGTATCAAAAACGAAAGACAAGCCTCAAGCAGGCGGCGTTTGAAACGGCGATTGGCAGGATAATAAAGAAGAGATAATTGGTCTTGTCATTTCCAAAATTGGTTTGTACACTTATTAATATGTTAAGAGTTTTCAGATTTTTCCCTATGTCCTTCCAAACTATCCGGTCTTACGTTTTATATTTGTTTACTTTTTTGGTTGTTGTTTTTTTTCTTCCTTTTACGCAGGATTTTTTTACCACACCTAAGTGGTATTTGGTTGGTTTTTTTGCCCTTGCCCTCATTTTGTCTTCCGTGGGGGAGTTTTTATTTACAAAAAAAATCACCTGGATTAAAAAAGAATTTGATTCACCCCTTACTTTGTTTTTAGTTGTGGCATCTCTTTCCCTCTTATTTGGATCAGTGAACAAAGTGCAGGCACTATTATCCCCACATTTTGGATTATTGACGTTCGCATTTTTATTCATTATTTACTATTATTTCTCTCGCTCACGCAAAACAATGCCTCATGGCGATATGGTATTTTCATTGTTTTCAGCGGTCTTTAGTCTTACGGTTCTTGCTGAAACGCTTCCCTTCATAACAACTAGACTGCCTGCCGCACTTCAAAAATTCCAAAATGTAACTCTTGCAGGAACAATGCTTGATGCACTTGTGTTTCTCACCTTTGCCTCGGTGGTGTCGCTCGGGAATCTTCTCAAAAAAGAAGATCATACAGCTAAAAATATTAGTTCATTTCTCGGGTTTGTGCTCAGTACATTAACAAGTATTGTTATATTATTCTCGTTAGTGAGAAATAGTGCAAGTTTAGCGCTTCCTTCTTTTGCCCATTCATGGTTTGCCGCAGTGGAAATACTCAAGCTCCCCATGACTGCACTCTTTGGAGTGGGGATAGACAACTTCCAATCGGTATTCGTGAAAGTAAAAGATATTGCCTATAACAGCTCACCCTTATGGCAGATTTCCAGCTTTTCACTTGCGCGCACTGCCATTTTCCACACAATGACTGAAATGGGGCTCCTTGGATTAGTATCGTTGATTCTCATGCTTTTTCAGCTGATAAAACAAGCGTTTTCAGATGGGGGAACAGTGCAAGCGCGATTGGTATCACTCTATTTTGTCGTTGTTTTTTTCCTCCTTCCTCCTTCTTTTCTTTTGTTTTTCCTCTTGTTTGTATGGATGGGAATGACTGTATCTCATCATACAAGTAAAGAACTCGCAATGGATTTCGGTGAAATTGTTCCTGCCTATGGACTTTTAATAGTGGTAGGCATGGTTATTGTGGGAACTGCATCATTTTTTCTTGGCAAGGCATACATGTCTGAGTATATGTTCCAACAATCACTTTCAACCAATAATCTCAAAAATGTATATGAAAAGATGAGAACTGCTGTGGGGGATAATCCCTATAACGAACGAATTCGCACCAATTTTGTGCAGGTCAATCTTCTAATCGCAAATACGGTAGCAGGACGGGCGAAAAAAGATGAAAAAGGACAGCCAAAACTGTCTGAACAGGATAGACAGACGGTAAGCCAGGCGATTCAAGCCGCAATTGATGAAGCAAAAGCGGTGGTGTCCCTTAATCCAAGTAAAGCAACTAATTGGGAACTCCTTGCATCGGTATATCGAAGCATTACGGGTGTTGTACAAGGGGCCGACACGTGGACGGTGTCCGCGTATCAGCGCGCGATTGTACTTGATCCGCAAAACCCTGTCTATCGAGTGGCTTTGGGAGGAGTGTTGTACGGGTTTAAACAATATGATGATTCGTCTCGATTATTTGAACAAGCGGTATCTCTTAAGCCTGATTGGCCTAACGCGCAGTATAACTATGCATGGGCCATGTATCAGAAGGGGGATTATCTGAAAGCGGCTACTGCAATGCAGGCTTGTGTTTCGCTCTTGAATCCCAAAAAAGATGCCGCGGACTATAAAAAAGCATTTGCGGACCTTGAGGAGTTCAAAAAGAAAGTGCCTGTAGAACAGACGAGCCAAACAACCAATACGGAAACCGATCAACAGAAGGAATCATTATCGTTACCACCCACCTCCGCTCCCCAAGTGGAACCGAAGATAAGCCTTCCGAAGACAGCGAGCCCTGAAGCTAAGTAAATTGGTAGGGGCGATTCGTGAATCGCCCATATTTGTACTATTTAGTATAATAGGAGCATGCAAGATATTCCGTTGTTCCTTGTATTCCTTCGGGAGTATATTGTACAAAAAACGCTCGTATCAAGCAAACAATTTGAGGCTATAAAAGATATTATTGTCTCTTTTCTCATCGCAAAACGAGGAAAGTACTCCTCCTCATTCTTGAATAGTTCTCTTATTATATTGGTAGCCATCGCCATTGTAGCAGGCCCTATCATTGCAGAAAACAACCCTTTTTCCTTTACCCAACAGTATGACCAGCAAAATCAATCAAGCGTCGTTTCGTATAATCCATACGAAACCGCTCTCTCTACCGTCATATCTTCAAAACCACGCGATAAAGTAGAAAATTACATTATCAAATCAGGAGATACTCTTGCTTCAATCGGAAAAAAATTTGGCGTGTCAGTTGACACGATTAAGTGGGCGAATGATTTGAAGAATGACACCATAAAACCAGAACAGACGTTAAAAATACCACCAGTTACTGGTGTTGTGCATACGGTCGTTTCCGGAGAAACGGTTTATTCAATTGCAAAAAAATATAAAACGTCAGCTCAAAATATTGTTAATTTCATCTTCAATGATTTTGCGGATATAGATACATTTGCGCTGCGCTCAGGGCAACTATTGTATGTTCCTGATGGCGTTATCGAACCGAAGCAACCGAAATACGCAGCGATGGCTCCCCAATATGCAAATGCTATCGCAGGTGTAAGAGGTTCTACTAATTTTATTTGGCCAACAACAGGAATAATCACTCAGTATCCTACGTGGTATCATATGGCATTTGACATAGCCAGCAATGCTCTCCCTCCCGTCATTGCAGCTGACACGGGAACTGTTACGTTTGCCGGATGTATCAATTGGGGATATGGATGTCATGTTGTGATAGACCACGGCAATGGGTACTCCACTCTGTATGGGCATATGTCTGTTCTCTCGGTATCGGCTGGGCAGGCAATAAACCAAGGACAACAACTGGGGAATGTTGGCTCAACGGGAAGATCGACCGGTCCTCATTTGCATTTTGAAATCCGCTCGGGAGGAACTCTTCTCAACCCTCAAGATTTCCTGAAGTAAATTATGGAGCAGGAAGGGCAGAAGTGCTTGCCACCGGAGCGGCGACAGTCATCATCGGTTCAATGCGCAATGCATTAAACTTAATTCCCTCCGTAACATCCGCATCAGTATAGACGGTTATCTGCATATCTTTTTTGAGATCGGAAAGGGTCAATTTTTCAGTCTTGGGGGCAGAAGGCGCTCCTCCTAAGGCGATAGTAGTATCATAACCATATCGAGATATTTCTGTATCGGAAGTGAGAGCAATTGTATACTCCTTTTCTTTAGGAATATTTTGTGGCGTGTCCATAACAGCAGGATTCGCAAAAGCATTCATAGCGAGTGGAGGAAATGCTTGTATAGTGAGTACATTTTCGTTCACGCGTGAAATTTTTCCATTCAACATGGTTGTTTTTTGGGGTACATTTATCACAGTCGCTTCAAATGTGGTGCTCTCCAACGTACGAAGGTCTACCTGACTGTTGACGGTAATGTACTGACCTACCTTTATATCTTTTATTGTTAATTTTTTCTGCACGGGAGGGGAAGTATTAACAGGTTTAAAGAGATAATTAACAACAGTGGGCGGTTGAGATATTTGGGTTTTATCCGTAACAAGCAGTTTATACGTTATAGTTTTGATTTGAGGGGTAGGCATGACCGGCGGCTGGTTTGGCATAACTGTAATTGCAATAGGAGCGGTTTGTGGTAAGGTATACCGACTAGAAATCAAGACAGCATTTCCTTCGATTTTTTCCACTTTTCCGGAAAGAGAAGTCACGGGTTGAGTAATATAGAGGATGTTGGGGGAGACCGATTTACCGTTTAGTCCCTTTTTTTGAGCGTTATCAAAAAACATAAACAGGGTAAGGAGCACGAGGGCAATAAACACAATACTTACTATTTTTTTCTGGTCCATACTCTGATGATAGGCGTAATAAAATAAGTTGTCAATACTTATTTAGGGTTCTTTTGGGTTCTTTATCTTATCAAGCATTTGTTTTACCGCGTCGTATTCCTTTTGATTTGTTTTTGAATCCATGTTTGCAAGCGCTATTTCCAGTTCACGTGTCGCATTTTTCATATCATTTTTATTGGCATAGAGTATCCCCAGCTGGTAATGTGCATCGGCCCAGTTTGGTTTCAGTTCAGTCGCCTTTTTTATGGATGCAAACCCTTTCTCCGTTTTTTTCTGCGAAAGAAGAATTTGTCCTATTTGGAAATAATATACGGGGTTATTTGGGTCAAGCTCCATGGCCTTCTTGAGATAGGTCAGAGCTGCTGTTTGAGGGCTATTAGCCTCGGTTTCATTAGGCGCTTGTAATTCTTTAGGAATGAGCATGAATGTTTGTGCCAGCTGAGCCCAATACTCCGCTTTTTTTGGGTTTAAATGTATCGCTATTTGGTTTTCTGTTATTGCAAATTGGATTGCCTCGATAAGCATCTGCTTGCTTTCTTTCGTAAAAACGAGAGATTTCGCACTATTTAACTGAGCATTTACATCTGCTGAACCGCTTGCGGCTTTATTTATAATATTTTGTGCAAAGATAAAATGGGTTCGCGCAAAACCAAGATGGTACAGTTCTGCATAGGAATTGTATGAGAGAGCCTTTTTTTGATTGTCATATACTTTGTTAAACTTGTTCTCCTGCATCCCCACGAATGATTGGATATACAAGTAATCAGCAAGATACAAAGAACTTAAATAGCGTATTGTAGAGCCAAAAAAGACACATGCGGTGATTATGAGAATAGCATAGCTGTACAAAGAAAAAGACTGCGAAAGACCAACTACATGTTCTTTGTTCTTTTTTTCCGTTTGGGACACGAGAAAAAAGAGCAAGAAAAAAACTAAAAGAGAGGGTGGAAAAATAAGTATGACACATAACAGATAGATTAAGTCTAACTGGAGTGAAAAATGATGCCTTATTTTTTTGGTCAAAGAAAAAAGGAGATATAGAAAAGAGGTAAGTCCAATCATTCCAGTTGTGGATATAATATGGAACAGGGTAGATCTATCTAATGAGGGCGCAGGAAATTGCCACAGACTTGTTTGATTATACGCAATGTCTTTTACCCGCGTAAAAACGGAAGAGTAATTATCCATCCCTAAGCCCAAGAGAGCGGAGACAGGGTTTTTAAATATCTGAAGCATGGCCTTAAACGATAAGGAAAAAGAGGGGAAGAGCACTCCCTGTTTTGAAAAAGCGATAAGACTGATTATCAATGCGAGAGAGATAATAATTAATGTACATATGTGTACTATTTTTGGCATATCCTCTTTTGAGGAAAATGAACGGACGAGAGATCCGAGGCTATACATGAATGTAAAACCGATAAAAATGAGCAGGTCAAGAGGGATTACCCCAATTCCTTTTGTCGGTTCCAAAGAAAGAACGATTAAGAGCGAAGAAATAACAAATCCGGACAAAGACAATACCTGTAGGGGCAGGTCCCCATGCCTGCCCTTTATTGAATCGGATGAAATTCGTGAAACATAATAATATAAAATCGCGAGAGATATCATCATCAATAATCCAAAAGATGGGTCCAGCAAAGCCTGCATCTTATTGGTGGCGGTCGTGAAAAAAGAGAGAGATACAGCGCTTAAAAACAGGATGACAGGAATATCAAGAGGACTCGTTTGTACAATCAATTTTTTTGAGATGAGAAGTTGTAAGAAAGAGATGATGACGAGTAACAAGGCGCCGAAAGCAAGAATATAGACGATATTTATTTGGACAAGATTTTGAAAAAAGGGGAAAAACATAAAAGGAACAACAAAAACAAGGAGAAATACAATAACGGATTTAATTTTATTCATTCCTTAAATATAGAGAGAATTGGGAGAAATATCAATGACATTTAAAAATATCCACTCCGTCGACGATGAGCTTTTCAGTCTTGATCAGCCCCTAATATTAAATATGTTCCTCAACCAGGTGGATTTTGTTTGTTTTATAATTTTGATCAAAGCTGAATATTCCATCAAACTTGTTTATTTCAATAATCGCCATATTACTGCAGTCCACAAGACTTATATTTTTTGACTGCTGTTTTTTAAAAATTTTAATTGCTTCTTCTTCTATTTCTTTCGTTACCCAAATAGTGGAGAATAAAGTTCCTTTTGCTTTTAACGACTCTACAAATTGCAAGGCGATATCTTTTCCGATCCGTTGACTTATGACCGTTACACTTTCAGCAAATACATAATTTGAAGTATAAAAGGTAACTTTTTTGTCTTGTAATGCATTAAAAATTTGTTCTGCCCTTTTATGATTGCTGTCGTCTTTTTTTATAAGCGCTACAAATGCATCTGAGTCCACGAAAATAGAAAGAGTACTATCCATATAAATAATGATCAAGGTTAGCAGATAAATCAGCAGGACCCTTTGTTGTTCTGATAGCAAGAAGTTTTTTTAAAGCGCTTTTGCCGGATTTATCGATGTTTTTTTCTTCCTTGAGGCCTTTTTTTATAAAAAAACGAATAACTGCAGCCATAGGTTGTTTTTTTTGATTGGCAACAATCATAAGATCATTGTGTTCATCTTCCGGAATATAGATTTGTGTTCGTATCATATATTTGTATTATACATCAACCATATATGTTGTCAATAGTTATTTTTACTTGTTTTTAATTAAATTTTTTAATTCCTCAATCTGCCTTTGCTGTGATTCAACTTTCGCTGACAGTTCATTCAACTTTTTCAAAATATCCACCATCGACGATGAGCTTTTTGGTTAGTTCGGAACAGGTTATCCACTTTTCTTTTAATTTGCATATTGACACTGTGCAATTTAGTAGTAAAATATACAGTATGAAAGTTAAAAGAACGATCGATACTAAAATCAAAGAATTCCTTACCAAAAAGACAACTGATAATATTTTATTTATTTGGGGACCAAGAAGATCGGGTAAAACTACTTTACTCCAAAAGTTTGCAAAAGAAATGAAAGCGCCTATTTTTAATTTTGACTTTATTAGTGATAGGCAAAGGTTTGTTCCTACAGAAGATAGTCTTCGTAAACTAGCACAAGAAAATGAAATTATTTTCATTGATGAAATTCAAAACTATCCAGCAGCAACCGTTCCTATAAAAATTCTTAATGATGTGTATAAAATTAAAGTTGTTGCGACTGGGTCAAGCGAACTCAGGCAAAAAGCCGGAGAAGATTTTGACACTATGGCTGGAAGATTTCAAGAAATATACTGCTTACCGTTATCAACCAAGGAAATTTATAATCATGAGCATGTGAATATCCACGACAAAGGATTATTTGAAAGAAATTTAGTAAAAAATTTATCGATGTTTGGTGCGTATCCAGAAGTCTATCTATCAAAAAGTAGCGAGTCATATAAGATTAAAAGACTGGAAAAAATAATAGAGACGTATGTCTTAAAAGACATTATAGATATTTATAATCTCAAAAATATTAAATTAGCAAAAGATATCTTAACAAAAGTTGCTTTACAGCTGGGAAGTGAGGTTTCGGTGAGGGAGATTGCAAATAGTTTACAAGCAAATATGGGCACGGTAACAAGTTACATTGAAATTTTTATTAAAAACTATATTTTAATACCCTTGCCGTCATTTAAAACAAACGCAAGAAAAGCAGTATCTGAAAATAGAAAATTATATTTTTATGATTTAGGTATAAGAAATGCATTGATTAAGGATTTTAGAGAGATCGAACTAAGACCTGATGCAGGGGGGCTTTGGGAAAATCTAGTTGTAATTGAATTTGAAAAAATGAAAAAGATAAATGGTTTATTACAAACACACTATTTTTATAGAGAATATGGAGGTAAAGAAGTAGATTTTATTATCGAAGATTACAAGAAAAATTATACCTGTGTAGAAATTAAAAAGAGTAAAGGAAAAATACGTACGATTTTCCCTCTACCTCATAAGTCAAAAGTTATCACAAAAGATAACTTTGTTGAAGAATTTGTATGAACAAAATATACATAAATAATAAACCTATTTTGCCTACTCCTGACTTCTATCATTTAGTGTCCCAAGAATATAAATTTTTCTAGCTATGCACAATGTTTTTTTGTTTTTGTGTCATCCCCTCACCCTAAAGGGTACAGGCTCCGGAGGAGATCCAGACTAAAATTACATTTTAAGATGTACTAAAATTTATTCTCCCATTTTTTCATTTATTGGTAGTATTGGTCGGATTTATAGTATTGGTAGTATATAAAGTCGGATTATTTCTTGAGCTCTTCTATCGTCCTTTTTAATCCATCAATCTACTCCCCCCCACCCCGTCGACGATGGGGTTTGGTTTAAACTGGTACTTGAAATAGGGAATAAAATGTTGTAAACTGGTACTATGTTTGAACGAAATCTTGAGAAAGAGCTCAAAACGTGGAAGGATAGCCCAATTCGCAAGGTATTGATAGTGAGGGGAGCGCGGCAAGTGGGGAAAACAAGCGTGATTCGGAAGTTTGGCCTTGCACATTTTGACCAATTGGTAGAAATAAATTTGGAACAAAGAGAACAACGTCAGTGGTTTGATGGAGTTCTCAGTATAGATGATTTCGCAACACGTGTTGAGTTATATATGAAAAAAGAGCTCAAAGATCAGCATACATTATTATTTATCGATGAAGTGCAGGAATCATCAAGCGTATTAGAATTATTGCGGTTTTTTGCGGAAGAGCGGCCAAGACTTCATGTAATCGTAGCGGGGTCACTACTGGAGGTAAAAATGACAGGAAAGTGGAGAGTCCCCGTGGGGAGGGTAGAATATATGTACTTGTATCCTTTGACATTTTTTGAATATCTTACGGCAACTGGTCAATCCCAGTGGAGGAGTTATGCAGAGAAATTAAAAATAGGAGAAAAAATCATTGGAGGCGAGAAATTAAAAAAAATATTTTTAGAATATATGCTGGTAGGGGGACTTCCAGAAGCAGTTGACAGTATCGTCAAAAGGCAAGGCATCGGTGCGGTCAAAGAAATCCAGGAACGACTGCAAAGCGCCTATGGCGATGATATTAGTAACTATGCCCGCGATGCAGAAAAGAAATATTTAGAGTTGGCGATGATGGCGGCACCTAAATTAGCAGGCGGACTGTTTAAGTACGAAAATATGGGAGAGAGCGGTTATCGAGGGAGAGAGATTCGGGAGGCGGTGGACACATTAGAGAGAATAATGCTCCTTACGCAAGTGAATGCCATCAACACCACAACAGTACCGCTATTTCCCAAACCAAAAAGGGCAAAAAAGATGATATGGTTAGATATAGGATTGGTAAATTTGGCCAATAAATCACACGAGACAGTTTTTGAGGGTACGTATCAGGGGAGATTGATGGAGCAGGTGGTAGGACAAACGTTAGTTGCAGGGGGAGTGAGAAAAAAAACAGAGGTTTATTATTGGGCAAGGAATCGTGATGAAGGAAGCGCGGAAGTAGATTTTTGTATCCAGTCCGGCAATCACGTCGTTGGGATAGAAGTAAAATCGGGCAATACCCGCAAGATGAAGTCTCTATTTAGCATGATAGAGAGCAACCATGGGAACGTAATCCCCGTGAGGGTGTCGTGGGACAAGTTGGGAATAGAGAAATATAAATATAGTGGGAAAGAGTACAAAATAGTATCACTGCCGTTTTATTTATTGGAGAGATGGGAAGAGTTTATTTCTGCATCCCCACCCCATCAACAATGAGCCTCTTTGTCTCAATCAGATCGGTCTATAATGATAGTATGTTGAAAACCCGCAAAAATATCCGTTTACCGGGATATGATTATTCCCAATCAGGATGGTATTTTATTACCATTTGATATTAATCATCGTAGGGGCAGGCCCCCGTGCCTGCCCTGATAACCCCCGTGTCCGCCCGATATATGACGGGAATATATCATTAGGGTCGACACAGGGGTCGACCCCTACAGTACCAACGGTGGGTGAATATGTCAAACGATTAAAAACATTAACAACACGAATATATATCGAAAACGTAAAATATAATAATTGGCCATCATTTGATAAACGATTATGGCAACGCAATTATTATGAGAGAATCATTAGAAATGAAGAAGAATATTTAAAAATCAAAAAATACATCAAATCAAACCCAATGATGTGGGAAAGAGACAGGAATAATCCGAAGAATATTCTGTAAGGGCGACCCCTTGTGGTAGCCCGAATGTCAGCTCTTCTATCTGCTTTTGCTGTGCCTCAATGGTCTTTTCCAAAATATCCACCATCGACGATGAGCTTTTTTGTCTCAATCAATTAATATATATCCATTTTCATGAAGGAGAAAAGATTTACCCTTAATCGTTTTAGAGGGCAATTTCGTGAGCAGTTGTGTAAGGGAAGTAATAAGTTTATCTAGTCTTGGCGGATGAATGCGA
>Ga0210022_1002715_pt1 | contig 10903 bp, 10 predicted proteins | sample CryGeymeta201520_FD_183984 | JGI IMG/M metagenome (GOLD analysis project Ga0210022, IMG submission 183984) | Groundwater microbial communities from Crystal Geyser aquifers in Utah, USA - Crystal Geyser metaG 2015-20 (SPAdes) (version 2) | ecosystem: Environmental > Aquatic > Deep subsurface >... | reverse complement strand
TCGGAAATCAGAATAATCCACCGGATATTATTATCAAACAAGGTGATGCAATAGAGGTAAAAAAAATTGAGAGTTTACGCTCGGGAATTGCACTTAATAGCTCATATCCAAAAGATAAATTGTATTCTGATAGCCCGATGATAACTACGGCTTGCAGAAATTGTGAAGATTGGCGGGAAAAAGATTTAGTTTATGTTATTGGTGTTTCAAACGATAATAAATTAAAAGCACTATGGCTCGTTTATGGTAATTGCTATTCGGCAAGCAAAGAAGTTTACGAAAGAGTAAGAGATAAAATCTCAAACGGTGTTAATGAATTGCAAGATGTTGAATTTTCAGAAACTAACGAACTGGGCAGGGTCAATAAAGTTGATCCACTCGGAATAACTTATTTGCGTATTCGTGGAATGTGGGGAATTGAAAATCCTATCAAGGTTTTTGATTATGTCGTTCCGACAGAGCAAAATCCCGAATTATTTGTTAATGCAATTTTGCTGAAAGATAAATATTTATCCTTTCCAGAAAAAGACAGAAAGAATCTTGAAAATTTAGTTGGCGATAATTTTTCAATAAAAGATATAAAAATAAAATCGCCAAACAACCCAGCAAAATTGCTGGAAGCAAAATTATTGAGTTTTAGAAAATAATATGAAATTAGCTTCTTTATTTACAGGTGCAGGAGGATTAGATAAAGGCTTTGAAAAAGCTGGTTTTCATGTTGTTTGGGCAAACGAATATGATTCTACAATTTGGGAAACATTCGAACATAATTTTCCAAAAACAAAACTAGACAAGAGAAGCATTGTAGATGTTCCAGCTTCTGAAATTCCTGATGTTGACGGAATAATCGGCGGACCACCATGTCAAAGTTGGAGTGAGGCGGGAGCTGGTCGCGGTATAAATGATAAACGAGGACAATTATTTTATGATTACATCCGTTTATTAAAGGATAAACAACCTAAATTTTTCCTTGCGGAAAATGTGTCGGGTATCTTGCACCCGAAGCACGCCGAGGCTTTTAACGCTATCCTAAAAGAATTTGAGAATGCAGGATATGAAGTTTCTCATAAATTATTAAATGCAAATGATTATGATGTTCCCGAAGATCGTTTGCGTGTAATAATTGTTGGATATAGAAAAGATTTGAAGAAAAAATTTGAATTCCCGGAACCACAAAAATATAAACCCGTGTTGAAAGACGCTATTTATGATTTGCGTTTAGCAAAACCAGCTTTAGATAAAAATAAGACAAACGGCGATGAGCTAAAAATTCCAAACCATGAATATATGAATGGTGGCTTTTCTTCAATCTATATGTCAAGAAATCGAGTGCGTTCGTGGGACGAACCCTCTTTCACAATTCAAGCTGGAGGTCGCCACGCACCAATTCACCCACAAGCACCAAAAATGAAATTTATAAGCCAAAACGAAAGAATTTTTGTTCCCGGAAAAGAAGATTTGTATCGCCGTTTGTCTGTAAGAGAATGTGCAAGAATCCAGACATTTCCCGACGATTTTATTTTCAAATATCGCGATATTGCTGACGGATATAAAATGATTGGCAATGCCGTTGCTGTAAATTTTGCCTTTCACTTGGCAAAAAAAATAATGGATGACTTGAAAAAAATATGAAACTAAAGAAATTCAAAATCACAAATTACAAATCAATCGCGGATAGCGGTGATTGTTATTTGACTGACACAATTACTATTCTCGCTGGTAAAAATGAATCAGGCAAAACTTCTATTCTTGAAGCATTGGAAGATTTTGATACCGATAATAAAATCAGAGAGACTGCAAAACCAATAAAATCCCCTGATGCGATACCAGAAATTTCAATAACTTTTATTGTTGAAAAAGATACTATCAAAGAAATTTTTGAAGAAATAAAAAGTCCACTAAAAGCGACGACCGATATAGAGATTGAACTAATAAAAACCTTTCCTGATGTTTATTCATTCGGTAAAAGCACTTTGCAGAATGAAATTTTTGGTAGCAAAGAAATTGAGAAAATTCAAAAATCAATCAAGGACAAGTGGAGCAAAGTAAAAGCATTACACACGAAATATCCACAGTTAGGAGGAACTTTCTTTGATTTTGAATTTTCTGATTTAACGAATGAGAAAACCCTTCTTACTGCTTTCAAAACTGCTACCACACCAAATATTCCACAAATTGATGAAAAAGATCGTGAGAATTTCCCAAAACTTTTAGCCGAGATAGAAACAGAAATTCAAAATCTTGAAAACTTAACTGCGACAGAGGAAAAGTTTTTAGAAACTCTAAAACGATGGATTCCGAATTTCGTGTTCTTTAATTCGTTTGAAGATATTTTCCCAAACAAAATACCTTTTGCGGAACTTGAAACCAATGAATGGATTAAGGATTTATCTGTAATCAGCGATTTGAATGTTGCCACTATCAAAACTTCTACTGCTCGCGATAAGCAGAAACATAAAACAGATATAAATATCAACCTCAATGACGATTACAAAAAGTTTTGGACACAAGATGTTTCAAGTTTGAGCGTTGATTGGGATTCTCAAGACCTCCAGTTTTGGATTCAAGAAGACGGCTACCCATATGAGCCAAGTTTGCGAAGTAAAGGCAGGCAATGGCACCTTGCGTTTTATATAAAAGTGTCAGCAAGAGCAAATGAGAATGTTCCAAACATTATTTTGATTGACGAACCGGGATTATTTCTCCACGCCAAAGCCCAAGAAGATATTTTGAGCAAGCTTGAAGATTCAGCGAAAGAAGTTCAGTTAGTATTTTCAACGCATTCGCCCTATCTTTTGGAAGCCGACAAGCTAAATCGAATTAGATTGATTCATCGTACGAAAAAAGCAGGAACGAAAATAGAAAATAAAGTTCACGCTCTTGCGGACAAGGAAACATTAACTCCTATTATGACCGCGATAGGGTTAGAATTAAACGCAGGAATTACTGCATTAGATAAAGTCAATAATGTTGTGGTTGAAGGGGCGTCTGATTTATATTATCTAAATGCGTTTAAAAAAATTCTTAGTAAAGATAGCGTGAACTTTATTTTCGGTGGTGGAGCTGGAAATATGCCAGTTGTCGGTACCATATTGCATGGTTGGGGTGGAAAGGTCATTTATCTTTATGATAATGACCAAGGAAAAAAGGACGGCGAGAAAAACCTAAAAGATAATTGGTTGGTTGTAAAAGATTTGATTATTGCCGTACTTAACACAGCAGGAAGTATTGAAGATGTTTTTTCGCCGTCCAATTTTCAAGAATTTGTACTCGGGGATAAGAACAAAGCTTTTACCGAATCCAACTCGGAGCATGTTAAAAAAAGCAAATTGGATAAAGTTTTGCTCGCTAAAAAGTTTTTAGAAATTTTCCAAAATGGAACCTCAATCAGTTTGGATAAAACAACGATGGACAATCTGACTAAATTGTTTGAGAATATAGAGAGTAAGTTTTAAGAAAATTCCGCCAAAAAAAAGAATCGTCCCCGCTCGGGCGTGGCGACCTGCCTTCGCAAAACTATGGCAGGTAAAAAAGGAGGGGGTGGGGGCGACCTCACCCGTCATTATGAATTTAAAAAATCTGTTCGAATTTTTTTGAACGCACACCGCCTACCACTCAATTTCTTTTGCTCCATTTTTCGCTAAATACTCATTACATTTAAAAAATGGTTTTGATCCAAAAAAACCACTATATGCCGAAAATGGTGACGGATGAGGGGATTTAATCACCAAATGTTTTTTATCATCTATCACCTTTCCCTTATCTTGGGCATATTTACCCCACAGAATAAAAACTAATTTTTCTTTTTTGTCAGACAGTATTTTTATCACCGCATCGGTAAATTCTTCCCAGCCTTTATTTTGGTGTGAACCTGGGGTACTAGCCCTAACTGTGAGTGTTGAATTGAGCATCATTACTCCCTGTTTTGCCCAATTATTTATATTTCCCTCGACTCCCAAATCATTTTTCAATTCTTTATAAATATTTTGCAACGATGGTGGTAGACGTATTCCCGGGTCAACCGCAAAACACAAACCATTTGCTTCTTTCAATCCGTGGTACGGATCTTGTCCCAGTATAACCACCTTTACCTTATCAAATGGAGTACTATCAAATGCCCGAAAAATAAATTTGGCAGGCGGATATACCGTACTATTTTTATACTCAGATTTTACAAATTCGACCAGTGCCACGAAATAATCTTTATCAAACTCTTGCCTCAAAACCTGTCTCCAACTCGCCTCAATTTTTACATTCATATACTATTATATAATCAACAAGATTTCTTCTATCACTCTTTAACTCAGCAAAAACTCAACTATTCCCAAAATCACATTTGTTAGTGTACAAAACAATAGTTACTTGACAGTTTACTACTAAAGTGGTATCAGTTAATTTACTTTTTTCCAATGCAAAAATTACTTTTTTAAATTCAACCAAACCATTAGAAATATCGACCAAAACAACAACAAGATGATTTATCTAATTTGGGGAAAAGTAAAGTAGTCCAATCTTGACACCCCCAGGGGGTATGGTATAGAATGAATTCATTATATGAAGAGTCCGCAAGACAGGTTGTCAATCGTTATTGGTCAGTTAAACGGCATCAAAAAAATGATGGATGACAAAGCTGATTGCATTAAATTAATTACTCAACTTAGGGCTTCACGTTCTGGTATTGAAAGTGTTATCGGTACTATCGTTGCCAATAAATTTGACACTTGTCTCCAAGGTCTAAAATCTTCAGATAAAAAATTATTAATTAATATCAAAAAATATGTCACAAATAACTAATTTGACCCCAGCCAATTTTAAGGCTACCGTTCTCGACTCATCCTTACCAGTATTGGTCGACTTTTGGGCTCCCTGGTGTGGTCCCTGCCAAATGATGGCACCAGTTTTGGAGGAATTATCCTCCGAATTAGACGGAAAATTAAATATCACTAAACTCGATACTGATGTTCCTGAAAACCAGCAATTAGCCATCGATTATGCTATCCAAAGTATTCCTAATTTGAAATTATTCAAAGACGGCAAAGTTGTCAAAGAATTCATCGGCTTTAGACCAAAAGAAGCTTTATTGTCTGATTTAAAACAGTTTATTTAGGCCACGTGCTTGTTATCAACATCTTTTCCTTTTGTTTAAATACTTCCTTAGTTTCCTGATAAATTGTCTCGGTCACAAACGGCATAAACGGATGGAGTAATTTTAGTGATGTTACCAGAACTTCAATCAAAACTGGTATAACCTCAGGCCCTTTGTTTTTTGTTGACTCGATATAAACATCACAAAAATCATGCCAAAAAAATTGGTACAAATCTTCTGATGCCTGTCCAAATCGATATTTATTTAAATTATCCGTCGTCGACTTTACAATCTTTTTTAATTTATCCAAAATATTCACATTATCTTGGTCTCCCTGCCCTGTCAAGGGAAGGGTTGGGGAAGGGTTTAAATCACCAATCTTCATCAAAATAAACCTCGTCGCATTCCAAATCTTATTTACAAAATTACGTTGGGCTCTAATTTTATCTTCAGATATCACAAAATCACTGGCCGGTGCAATACCATAAACCAAAGACATTCGCAACGCATCAGTCCCATATTTCTCCGACATAATTAGTGGGTCAACCACATTACCCTTACTTTTACTCATTTTTTGCCCTTTACTATCTGTACATCGTGCATGAAGATGAACTGTCTTAAACGGTACATCACCAGTTAAATACAATCCAAACATCATCATCCTTGCCACCCAAAAAAATAAAATATCCCACAGGGTATCGAGGACAGAGGTCGGATAGAAATATTTAAAATCTTCACTCGACTTTTCCAGATTTTCTGGGTTAAAACCCAAAGTATTTAGTGGCCATTGACCACTTAAAAACCAAGTATCAAAAGTATCTGTCTCTTGTAAGGTGTGTTCACCTTTGCATTTCTGACATCTGAGATCTGCAATCTGAAAATCTGAACTTACTGGTGCCACCAGTGATTGTAATCCATTTTTGATCTCCTTAAAATCGTATTTATTTTTTAAGTCTTTATAAAAACCCGAAATAATATTTTTATTTTTATCTAAAAAATTTATTTTTATGTTTGGGTTACAATCTAGACAATACCAAGCGGGGATTCGTGGCCCCCACACAATTTGCCGCGAGATGTTCCAATCTCGAATATTTTCCATCCAATCGATAAAAGATTTTTTAAAACGAGTAGGGAAAAACTTAACCTCTCCCTTTTTTGCTGCCTCAATTGCAGGTTTGGCCAACTTGTCAATTTTGACATACCATTGAGGAGCGGTAATCGGTTCGATGACTCGCCCACAACGATAACAATGCCCCACTTCGTGACTGTAATTCTCAATCTTTTCCATAAGACCTAACTCTGTCAAATCATTTATCACCACTTCTCTGACCTGAGAGGGGAATAAACCTCGATATTTCTCTGGGACATTATTATTAGTTTTGCCATCGTAGTCAAAAATTCTCATAAATTCCAAACCATGTTTTTTGGCCATATCATAGTCCTCGGGTGAGTGTGATGGGGTTACCTTGACCGCCCCAGTTCCAAATTTGATATCTATTGTTTCTTCCCCAATTACCGGTATTTCTCGATTGACGAGTGGCAACATAATTTTTGTGCCAATTAATTTGGCATATCTTTTATCTTTTGGGTTCACCGCTACGGCGGTGTCACCCAACATTGTCTCTGGTCTGGTGGTTGCCACCGTCAGTAGACCATATTTTATATACCACAAATGTGAATCAACATTTTTATGATCCACTTCCAAATTTGAAAATGCCGTGCCACAAAAAGTACAATAATTTACGATTTTTTCATCACGATAAACTAGCCCATCATTATACAGTTTCTTAAAAACTGTCGACACATTTTTGATAATTGCTGGCTCTAAACTATAATGATACCGACTCCAATCCATGGAAAACCCCAGCTTTTTCATCTGGTACATATTTAATATCCTGTTTTTTTCCACAAAATCCCAAATCTTTTGATACAGAGTTTCTCTATCAAAATCAAAACGTGACTTATTTTCTTTTTTTAAGTTTTTTTCAAATACAAATTGAGTTTCAATACCAGCGTGATCACCCCCTGGTAGCCACAGCGTTGGATCGCCCAACATTCGGTGATATCGCACCAAAATATCTTCAATAGTAAACAAAGCATGACCCATATGCATCGGGTCATTAGCGTTAGGTAGAGGCAAAATTATCGAGTATGGTTTTTTTGTTTTGTCAATCCTGGGGGTAAACGCCCCCGACTCTTCCCAAAGTTTATATGTTTTATCTTCATCAGTTGATGAATAATTCTTTTCCATGTGCCTATTTTACCACTTTATATCTTATGTTCTGGGTTTACCTGTTTGTTTTGTTTGGCCAGCCACGGACTGCATCTTTTTGATCCTCTTTTATAGCTTTCTTTAATTTCGTCCAACAGTTCAGGAATAAATGGTAAATCAATTTTCTCAACAATATTTAAAGTATTAAACCACACCATCTCCCAACCTTCATGGTTGTAACCAGAATATTTCCACTCTTGCATTTCCAATAGGTACGCTGTCCAATCAGCTACTTTACTTAAACTAATGTTCTGCAATTGAAATGTTTAAATATGTCGGCAACCCCATCACTAAATTTCCCCCACTTCTTTTTATTCTATTTAAATTTTGGAGATTTTGTACCAATTCAAATATTTTTTTCATAACCATATTATACTCTCTTTTGTTGTATCATCACCCATGGACTATTCACAAATGTCATTGGATAAACATAAACAATTTAAAGGTAAAATAGGCATAAGTAGCAAATTTGGTTCTGTTACGACTCGTGAAGATTTGAGTATTGCCTATACCCCCGGCGTCGCCACTGTGTCAAAACTTTTAGCTCAAGACCCAGAACAAGCTTACAATTATTCGATAAAATCAAATGCTGTTGCGGTGATTTCCGATGGTTCGGCTGTTTTAGGTCTGGGTAATATTGGTCCACTTGGTGCACTCCCAGTTATGGAAGGCAAAGCATTATTGTTCAAGGAATTTGGTGGTGTCGATGCTTATCCCATTGTATTGGACACTCAAGATCCTGAGCAAGTTATAAACATTGTCAAAAATATTGCCCCTGGTTTTGGGGGAATAAATCTTGAGGATTTCTCTGCTCCCAATTGTTTTTATATTGAAAAAAAACTCAAAGAAATTTTAAACATCCCGGTGATGCATGATGATCAGCATGGTACGGCTATTGTAGTTCTGGCAGCCCTAATTAATTCATTAAAATTATCTGCTCGGACACTCGAAGCTACTGCAGTTACTATTGTAGGTGCAGGTGCCGCCGGCACAGCCATTGCAAAATTACTCCATCTTTACGGCATAAAAGATATTTTAATGCTCGATACCAAAGGTATCATATCCAAGGATCGTACTGATTTAAATGATGCCAAAAAAGAATTTTTAACTTTTACCAACCCTCAAAATATTTCCGGTGATTTGTCACTCGCCATCAAAAATCGAGACGTTTTTATTGGTGTTTCTGCCCCAAATATTTTAACTGCCGACATGGTCAAATCAATGAACCAAAAACCAATAATTTTTGCCATGGCCAACCCCGCTCCCGAAATCGATCCCCAAATCGCTCGTGATGCTGGTGCTTTTATTGTCGGCACCGGTCGCAGTGACTATCCTAATCAAATCAACAATGTCCTCGCCTTTCCTGGTATTTTTCGTGGGGCTCTTGACCACCGTGTCAAAGCTATTACTGACGATATGAAACTCGCCTCTGCCACAGCCATAGCCTCTTATCTCCCCGAATCCGAAATTAATGTCGACAACATTCTCCCCAGTCCCTTGGACAAAGGCGTAGCCACCACTGTAGCCGAGGTAATTAAATAATGCCGTAAAATACGTCATTGCGAGGCTTTGCGAAGCAATCTCGTTGGGACTTATAAAGCCTTTTTCTTCCTTTTCCGTTCGATAAATTCGTATACTTTCTAAACTCACAGCCAATTCCTTCCCAATTCTCGGCACTTAGATAAACAGATTTTTCATTAAAAGTTAAATAATTTATTTGAGGATAAATTTGTTGTGACAGTTCTAGATTCACAATCTCTGGATCATTAATTTTATTTAAAGATTTCATCGTTGGTATTGATCCCGGTCCAATGGGAAATTGCTTAAATAAATCGATGTGTTGTGGGCATTGATAGGCCACATCAATCAATACTTCAGTCATTAAAAATTTCATATTAAATCCAAAAACAGGTAACAATTTTTTCAACGCCTCAACTACTGAAAATTTATCAAATTGTTCTATTTCTTTTACTAAATTTTTTGCCCCAATCGGATAATACAAACAAAAAAACTTTTCTCTGGTATTCCACTTTGATTTTTGAATGGTGCTAATAGGGAAAATATAAGCATTACCATATTTTGGCGATGGCGATTCTATCAATCTTTTAAAAACTTTTTTGTTATTTTCCACATCAAAGTTTAATAACCCAATTCTTTCAATTGTTTCAGTTCGACAAATACTCCGGCAAAATAACATATTCAAAAACCATAACGAAAAATCTTTTTCCAAAGGCTTTAATAATGTGTGAAAGAAAATAGTTTGTCTATCTAATTCTCGATAGACATTGCAAAATCTGTAAGTTGATAAGATTTCATCTTTAGTAAAAGGTGGCTTTTCTCCTTTTTGTTTTTTCTCGAAAATACCCATCCTTTCATTAACTAGCCAAATAATTTTTTCCAAAACCTTTTTATCAGCAGAAATTTTTTTAATATGCTCTGGCTTTTGGGTATGTTTCTCCCAATGTTTATATAAATATTTTAAATTATCAGGTACTTCCATAAAAATTTATATCACGTAAAGGTCGCAATTTGCAACCTCAAATTACTATGATTAACAATCTTAAAATTAAGTTTATACAATTCCCAGCAATCCCCTCATTTTCACCAACGCTGCTTTGTTTTCGGGTATTTCAAAATGGACCCGGGCGGGAGCTAACTTTTCAATCAGCCAATCAGTTAGTGCATTTTTAAGATCTGTTGGATATAATTTCTCGATTGCATAATCCGCCACTACATCAGCATATTTAGTATATGTTACATTACCTCCAAATTTTTCTGGCCTCTCGATTTTTAGCTCTCCCGTTTCCTCACCCCAGAAAACCAAGGTCTTCACCCAATTTAACAGGGGATTAAATTCGGTTTCTTTTGGTGGACCGTAGGCCTTTTTAATTTTGTCGCGAATTTCATCAGGGGTATCATGGACAAATATTGCTGACCCTGGTTTTGACTTACTCATCTTTAATGACTCCTCTCGCTCTTGGAGCGAAGCGGAACTCGGCAACTGCCGGGCGGGAGCTGTTAGTCCTGCAATCAGATTTTGATGAACTGCCACTGGGTTTTGGTGATTACCCGGGATTTTTTTAATGGCATCTCTCGCAATTACGTGAGCTTTTCTTTGGTCCATGCCAGCATGAGCCAAATTAATGTCCATTGTCACCATGTCTGCCACCTGTAGGGGTGGGTAAAAAAGGGTGGCCATATTAACATCGGTTCCTTGCTTTTTCCCCATAATCGAAATTGATCTTAAATTTCGCGATAATGTAATTTGTTTGCCAATTTCCATAAAATTTTGCCAGTGTTCCGGGTGATTATCATAGAGATCTTTACCACTAACAAATTCAACTTCATCACCAGTCAGACCATAACATTTTAACGAAGCAATCAGCGCTTCTTTAAAATAATGTTCCGATGCCCAACGAATATCTTCCCATTTCCCCCCCAATTTATTATTTAAAAATGTGTGAAAATCGGCCAAAAATATTTTGCATTTAACTCCAGCTTTGACAAAGTCGGCAATTTTCCCCATCGACATTAACCCAGTTCCC
>Ga0210022_1002712_pt1 | contig 10907 bp, 4 predicted proteins | sample CryGeymeta201520_FD_183984 | JGI IMG/M metagenome (GOLD analysis project Ga0210022, IMG submission 183984) | Groundwater microbial communities from Crystal Geyser aquifers in Utah, USA - Crystal Geyser metaG 2015-20 (SPAdes) (version 2) | ecosystem: Environmental > Aquatic > Deep subsurface >... | reverse complement strand
TGGGTGTAGTAGCAGTACGACAGCAGGTGATGGTAGTTGCGCCGCGTGGTCACCTGCACCGGCGGCGGCGACCCGGACGGGTCAATGATCCCGTTCCAGATGACGGTGCCGAAATCCCAGCGCCCGTCGCCTCCTACTATTGGGGGCATGTAATCCTCGTCCGGGGTCACCGGCTGGATAGTGCCACAGATATCCTGCCCGACTTGGTTCTCCCGCCAGATGCCGCCTGAGTCCAGCGGGTCCAAGATGTGCCGGCTGTAGAGCCAGCCCTGGATATCGGTCGAAGTGCCCGCCACCTGAACGTGGCCGTGCGTCATGGTGTACAGGTAATTGCGGAGGCTGTTCGCTCCCGGCGTGTCGTCGAAGAAGAGGCTGTACATGGCGCTACGGAACTCGGTGTCCGTCCGGTTGATTCCATTCTGAGCGCCACTCCGCTCTGGATGCGCCTCCGTCCACGCCGGGTTGTTGGCGCCCAGGTACCGGTAGGTGGTCTGTCCCTCACGGGCGCCGCCGACGCTCCCCGTGTACGCGGGGACGTCCGAGTAGCGGCTGCCGGCTGTCGCCGGGCCGGGCGAGCGGTCCGTGTAGGCGGGGTAAGAGACGCCGACCACGAGAAACCGCACCGTGGTCGTGGTGGTTGCCCGGCTCGGGCCACCTCGGGCGCGGGAGGGTCCCGCGAGGCTTGCCGGCGTCTGCTGCGCGAAGAAGCCTTGCTGGACGGCCTGGGCGAAGCTCTGCTTGAAGCTCTCCTGCGCCTCCGGGGTGCCTCGCTGCAGGTTGCGGAAGAACTCCTGCATCTCGGGCGAGTCGGGCGACGCCAACTGCCCGTGCCCCTTGTACTGCACCACCTGCTTCTTGCGACTCGTTCCCGCGCCGTCCACGTAGTAGTAGTCCACCTCGGCGCCAGCGGGAATCTGGGCCGAGTCAATGACCTTCAGCCCCTGCTCCTTCTCGGTCTCCCGCAGGAGCTTGGCGCCCTCGCTGGGTGACGTGCCGTTGAGGCGAGCCAGGATCTTGGCAGCTTTCTCCCGGTTGCCGGAGCCCAAGTCCAGGTTAATCATGCCGCCTTCGCCCTTGCCGGGCTTGCTTGCGGCAGAGGGGGACTCAGGCAGCACGGCGTACTGGAAGGTGGGCTTGGCGAAGCCGATCTTCGCTGACCGGGCTGTGAAGTTGTTCGTGTCGACAGCCAGCAGCAGGCGGATCGCCTCGCCCTTTGGGACCTCTTCCATCAGTCGGTCGAAGACCACCTCGCCGCCGCGGGGGCGCATTCGGCCAAGCGCCTTATCCTTCGGGTCCACGGCACCGTCGGCATTACGGTCCAGGTACAGCTTCACAGTGCGGAGAGCCTTCGGTCCAAGCGTGCCGGTGAGGCGGGTCTTCACCGTCGCCAGCAGGGCGCGGGTGTCCGTGGCGTCGAATACCGCCCGCTGGACGGCGAGGTTGCGGGCGTTGGGTCGCGCCGCGACCAGCGCGTTGTTGCAGACGTATCCGCGTACGGGAGGCGTTGGCTCCGGCTTGCCGAGGAGCTTCGCAGCCTTGCGCGCCGCCTCGCTCCGCTCCCGCGCCTCAGTATGCGCCTTGGCCGCCTTCGCCACCGCCGCGGCCAGCCGGGAACCGGCCAACCCGCGAGCCACCTGCATCGTCGGCAGGTCGCGCATCCATCGGTAAGGCTCTTCGCGGCGCACCTTGCCGCCGGTCTCGAATTCGATCCAGTCGATCTTCGGGTTGATGGTCGGAGATTCGGTCTCGCTTGCCCCCAGGCGGCACTGCACCACGAAGTATGAGCGCCCCTCTTGGGCGAGCTTCCGGGAAGCGATGTCTTTGGGCACGGTCCGCAGGCGGAGCCCCGGCCGTTCCACGGTGAATGCCAGAGTATCGCCCGCGCTTACGAGCCCGTCTCCATCCCAGTCCCGGTACACTGTGAAAGTGACCTCTCGCTGCTTCACGCCGCACGGCTCCAATAGCTTGAAACCAAAGGCGCTGAGAACAGTGCCCTCCGGCTGCGACTGCACCTCGAGCCGCCCAAGCGTATACGCGAAGGCGTCGGTCCGTCCGACAACCCACCGTTGACTGAGGTCGACCACCGTCTTGTCGCGCAACCGGTGCTCCTCGACAGGAAGGAGCGCCTTCGCCGGCGCAGCAACTGGTCGTCTGGCAGCCGCGTCCGCCGGGCTGCCTTCCCCGGTCAACCGCTGGGCCGCCTGCGGGGAACGGATATCGCGCGCCTGCTTGTTCCACCGAAGGCCCAACACGGCCACTGGCAGCAGCCCGATCAACGCCACTGCGGCCACCAGCGTCAGGCCGGATCGGTGGAAATCACCGGAGGAGAGAGGCTTGGGGGTTGGCATCTTGACGGTACCTTCTCTTTGCATGGACTTGCGCTCTCGGTATGAAAAGCAATGTTGTCGGCAAAGCGCTGCGCCCGTAACAAGCAGCACGCGCCTTGCGCAATCAGGCGCGCATATTCTAACCGATTCTGGGTCGCGGTCGAAAGGAACAAGGGGCAGTATTCCCCTGCGGGTTGGCTGCTAAACCCGGCCGGAAGGCGGGGAGGGCGAGGCTCCCGCCGAGCCGATTCTGTACGGTTTGGCGGCTCGGCGGGAGCCTCGCCCTCCCCGGGGCCGCTCCGGGACGCTCCCCGGAGGGCGCTCCGGGCTGTGTGTAGGTCCCCGCCCACCGGGGTATAACGAGGCTTCGCTGGAAACCGGGAGGGTGAAGCTCCTCAAACTCTGCGAGTTTGCGCTGAGCCGATTCTGCACGCGTTGGCGGCTCGGCGGGAGCCTCGCCCTCCCTGGATTTCGCCTTTCTAGACACGCTCTCACGGAATCTAAGGATGCTCCTGCATGAGTTCCCGCCCGCGCCGTCAGCAGATCGCTTTGGGGACCCCGGTGTCGCTCCGGCGGGTGCTCTTGGGCGGCGCAGCGTGTCTGTTGCTCGTTCCGGGCGGAGGCTGTGGCGGCAAACCCGCGAAGAACGTTGCCCCACCACCCTCGGCCAAGGCCGGCGCTCCCGTTCAAGATACGGTTGCCCCCTACCTCCGCTCCACCGACCAAGCCTTGCGCAGTGGCGACTTGGAGGCGGCGAGCGTCACGCTCCGGGGCGCTACCGACCTGCTAACGCAACTCGGCCGCCGGCAACCGGACCTGCAACACCGGGAGGGCGAGCAGCTTGCAGTCGACTCGCTGCTTACAGCGGCTGACCAGCACGCCACCGCCGCGGCTGAGCTGTCCAAGCAGAAGCTCTGGGATCTGGCCGGCAGCCACTACGAGACTGCGGCCGCCTTGCTCCAGGTTGCGGCGCAGCGGGTGTCCGCCCAAGTCACTGCCGAGGCAAACCGCTTCAACAACGCCTACACCGATCACCAGAAGGTGCTCCAGCAGGCGTACGAGCGGGAGACGAAGGGGCGCAAGCTCTCGGAGAAGCAACAGACCAGCGTGCTCAGCAAGCACCAGGCCAAGCTCGAGAAACTGAACGCTGAGTGGGCCCCAAAGCGCCAGGCGTTCGACAAGCAACTGGAGAAGATGAAGGCGACCGTCGCGCGCCAGCGTAGCGACCTGATCCAGCGCCGCTGCCGGCTCTACGTGTCGCTGGCTGAGGTGCGACGGGCCCAAGGGAACCCGGTGCAGGCGGGGATGCAGGAGCTGATGGCCCACCAAGAGCTCGCTGCCCTCTACGACGGAAGAGACGACCTCGCCGGCGCGGAGGCCGAGTACCGGGCGTGGGTGAAGATGAGGCCCGAGGAGGTAGCTCCACGGCTGGGGCTGGCCCGGACCCTGGAGCGCCAGCGCAAATGGGAAGCCGCGGAGAAGGAGTACCGCCAAGTACTGCAGCGGAACCCGACGGACACCGAAACGCACGCCCAGCTCGCGCGCGTGCTGGCGCGGGCGCAGAAGTGGGAGCCGTGCGTGGCGGCGTGGAAGACCGTGATCGCCGTCAAGGAAGACCAGCTCTCGAAGCTTCCCGACACCGGTCCTCTGGCGAAAGAGTCGCGGCAGGGCTTCAAGGCGCAGCTTGGCGGCCTACGGTTCGAGTTGGCGGAAGCCTACCGGCAGGCGGAACGCAAAGCCGAGGCCAAGGCCGAGTACGCCAGCGCCGTCGAACTGGACCCCTCGCTCAAGGGCCGCGTGCCCAAAGGAGACTGATGCTTCAACCGTACTTGGCTCGGGGCAGGTCTCTGACCGCCCCGAAACGCCGGACCGGAGGTCTCAAGAGGCTTCTGAGACCTGTCGGCCGGCCGTGCGGCGGGGTCGGGAGACCCTCGCCGAGCAACCTGTCTGCTAAGTGCAGTTGTAGTGCTAAGCCGGCGCAGATTCCGGCCGGCGGAGGTACAATCCCCACTCACCCGTCGCCTGCCGAGGCTGGGCGCCCCACAGGCCGGGCGGCAGGTCAGCCTGAAAACCGCACACCAGGAAGGATGGATCACGGAATGCACACTACCAGACACACTCAGCTATTGGTGCCGGTTGGCATAGTCGCTCTCAGTTGCTGCCTGCTGCTCGGCGGCTGCCGAAAGGCGAGAGCGCCCGAGGGCACAACCTCGCCCACCGGGAAGGCAACCCCCGTCGCGGAAGAGAAGACCGTCGAGACGATAGGGCTGTACATGGATGCCGCCCACCAAGCGCTCAAGCGGGACGACGCGGAGGCCGCGGCCGTGGAATTGCAGGGCGCCCTCGGGCTGCTGCAGCAGGCCCTCATGAAGCAGCGGCAGGCAGAGGTCCAGCAGGCGAAGCCCCTGCCGGCGGACCTGCTGGTCGAGATGGCGGAGAAGCACCGCGAAGCAGCGGAACGTTTCAAAGCGGCCGACCAACTGGACGCTGCCACGGCGCACTACAGCACCGTGGCTTCCCTGCTGCAAGTGGCTGCCGACCGCGAGGGCCGGGCAATCGTCGCGGCAAGCTCCCAGTTCAACGCCGATTATGCGAAAGAGCGCGACACAATCCAGAAGTGGCTGGACGGCGCGCAGCAGGAGAAGGGGCTGACCGACGACAAGCGGGCCGACCTCCAGAAGGAGTACCAGTCAAAGCTGGACGAACTCGAAAAGACTTGGGCACCCAAGCGGGAGCAGCTCAACACGCACCTGGAGGAGATCCGCAAGCAAGCCGACACCCGCCAGGCGGAGTTGACCAAGAAACGCTGCGAGGCGTACCGCGCCATGGCCGAGGTGTACAAGGCCAAGAAGGAAGACCAGCAGGCCCAGTACTACGAGACCATGGCCTACCAGGAGCTGGCGCGAGCGGCCGAGCGCGGAACCGACTACGCCGCCGCCGAAGCGGAATACGGGAAGTGGCTCAAGGCAAGACCCGATGACATGGCCGCGCGGATGGGGATGGCGCGTTGCCTGGAGCAGCAGGGCAAGCAGAAGGAAGCCGCCGAGCAGTACCGACAGCTCCTCCAGAAGAACCCCAAAGACGTCAACAGTCGCTTCCAGTTGGCCGCGCTGCTGGGTCGCCAGCAGAAATGGGACGAAGCCCTGGCCCAGTGGAAGCAGATCCTCGAAATGGACCGCCAGGGCCTGGCAGAGATCCGCGCGGATGACCCCTCCGGCGAAGGCCGCCGCCAGTACCTGAACTCGCAGTTGGCTTCCCACTACTGGCAACTGGCGTCGGTCTACCAGCAGGCCGGCAAGAAGGCCGAGGCGAAAGCAGCGTACGCCAAAGCCGGGGAGCTGAACCCTCAGTTGGCGCAGTCGGTGCCCGAGGAGTTCCGGGCGAAGAAGTAGCGCTGGCCGCGTTGCGGCCCGTCCGACAGGTCGGACAAGGCGGACGGGTCCGAGCAGGCAGCCCCGCCCACGCTCGGCGAGGCTCTCCCGATCCCGCCGACACCTCGACCGACAGTCTCCCCTGCCCTCACCGCACGCGCATCGCCCGGATGACCTTGGCCGCTTGCCCCTCCTCCGCGCGTGCCACCACCTCTACCAGGTAGACCCCTGTCGCCAGAGCGCGCGTCTCGCCGGTACGGCCGGCGAGGTCAAGCGCGTTCAGTCCGGCCGGGAGGGCAGGTTTGGCGGTGGTGCTCACCGTCCGGCCGCTTGTGGTCAGCAGCCGAACCTGCACGTCTGCCGCGCGGCTGAGCGTGAATGAGATACCGGGTCCGGGTCCGCCGCGACCGGCGGGGCGAATCGACACTCCGGTGACAGTGAGGTTCCCCTCGGCGGTCGGATAGGCTTCGAGGCGAAACTCCCGCGGAGAGTCCCCCGCCCGGTACCGGTAGAAGCGCGTGGACCGCAACGACTGCTGCTTGCCCGTCTGGAGGTCCACCAGTCTGAGCCCGAGTTGCTTGGGGACGGCGGACAAGTCGGGCCAGGACAGCACGACCTCGGCGCCGGGGAGCTCGGAGGTAGCCACAAACCGCCACTGCGGGGTCGCTCGGCCGGCAGGTTGGAGGTCGACAGCCAGCGCGCGCCCAGTCTCCGTCTCAAGGAAGTGGAGGTCCGCGGCCGCCCGTCCAGGGGCGGCGGCCGGCGGCGGCGAGATCCGCACCCCCCTGGGGAGGCCGCCGGGAGCAACGCCGAACGAGCGGCGGCTCGAGGAGCGCGCTTCGCCGCCCTGCGCCACAATCTCCGCGCTCCAGCCGCCGACGGGACGGGAGGCGCGCGAGGCGGCGGCCTTGCCGGTCGAAGACGCCAGCTCCAGGCTGGCTCCCGTCGCATTGCAGAACACGAACGCGCCCTCGCCGGGCCGGAGCACCGAACGCGCCTCGGGCACAAGCGACTTGTCGAACAGGATCTCGAAGTCGCCGAGGTCGGTGTTCCAGACCCAGGCATACGGCTCCGCGGGCGGGTTGGCACTGGCCAGCGCCTCGCGCAGCGTGCCGGAGTTCGCGCCGTGCCGGTATCGGAGCGCGTCCAGGTCCCATGCCAACGGCTGAGCAAACGGGTTCCCCATGAGGTACCACGAGGCCGCCGGCAGGCTGACGGAGAAGGGCTGCGTCGCTGGGACCGCGGCGCCGTCGAACCAGACCAGGCTGTCTGCGGTGGACTGAAGGAAGTACCCGCGACCCGGTTCCAGCCCGAAGTTCGGCGCCTGCGCGGTGAAGCGCAGGTACTCGCCGACGTTCGCGCCCAGCCGCGGGTCGTACGTGGCGAGCTTGACCCCGGCGCCGAAGTAGGTGGCGGGGTTGGGGTCGGTCAAGCTCAACGGCAGGGCGACGAGTGAATAGAGGCCGCGGCCCTTGTCATCCAACCCGCCGTTGACCTCGAGCAGGAAGCCGCTCGCAGCCGGCCGGCTCACGGTGCCGCTGGAGACGTTGCCCGAACCGTCCGCGACGAGGGGCGCGTTGGTATCGGCGTGCCGGACACCGGTGACAGTGACCCGGTAGGTGGCAGCCGGCGACAGAGCCAGTCCGGTCAGGCGCGCCGTTCGCGTGGCGGCGTTGTACGAGAGCGCTGCACCCGCGAGGCTGCGATTGGTTCCGGCGGGGCTCTCCAGGCGGTAGTTGGCCACCGTCGTGGCGTCGCCGGCAACGACTGGCGCGTCGAAGGTGACCTCGACGCTGGTCGGCGTAGCGGCCGACCCAGCCACCTTCGGCGGGATCGCCGCCACCGTCGTGGCTCGATAGGTGTATTGGCAGTCCTCGCCGCTCACGGAGAGCACGCCCGCAACCAGAACCACCCGCGACAGCCCCGCCCAGTCCACTGTCCGACTGCCGGTCTGTCCCGCACTGTCCAGAGCAAGCGTCAGCGGGACGTACCCCGGCGACGCCCCGGCGGTCACGGCGATCAACTGCGCGGACCATTGAGCACTGTCCTGACCGTCGAACTCAACCTTCAGCGCGCCCCCCGCCGGAGTCGGCGGCAGGAAGGAGACATAGTTGCTGCCGAGGTGGGCCGGCTTGTACGGCAGCGGCGACGGGCTCTGGACCGGGTAGACCGCGTGCGTGTGGTGGTCCTTGCTGACGAACATCGCCGGGTACTTTGCCGCCTCGGGATAGTGGCGCCCGTCGGCGTTGGCCCCGGTCAGGTAGTTCCACACGAAGAACTCCCGCATCAGGCCGGACCGCGAACTGCCCAACTGAGTGAGCACTACGTCCAATGCCTGGAGGCTGGTCAGGTCGGTCCCGTCCGGCTGGCGCGAGAGCGACTCCCACATTCGGCGCACCGTTCCCGCTCCGTACTTCGCCGTCAACAGCACGTTCAGCAGCATGGAGCCATACTCATGCTCCGGGTGGTCTGCGTCGGCATAGGCGTCCATTGCGACTTCCGGGTACTCGAACCACCCGGGGAGGCGTTCCAGGATCGCGTCGATGCCGGGGCAGACTTCCTTCTCGCCCCACGCGGCCGACGCCTCGGAGTACCAGAAGTTGAGCGAGCCGTCGGGCAGCCGCTGGTCGTCCGTCTCGTAGGCATCCTGCACTGCATGCATGAATTCGTGGGCGGCGGTGACCTGCATCAGCTCCAACGGAGTCACCGTGGTGAAGCCGCTGTTCAGGAAGTCATTGTCGAACAGGATGAAGCCGACAGCGGTGTCCCGGACGGGGTTTCCTCCCTCGAACTCGATGACCTCCAAACCCAACGCTCCGCGGGAGTCGGCGATCTCTGCCAGGTACACGTCGAAGCGGCCGTCCCCGCCATCTTCCGCGCCACCGGGGCCGGGGAAGTCGCTCAATGGCTGGGTGAATCCCAGCTCAACCACATACCGCTGCCAGGCCGCGTCGAACGCGCCGGCGACGCTCTCGACGAAGTCCGCCGTGCCGTCGCTGTCGCTGTCGGTCAGCGGCGGGGCGTCGACGGTGGAGGTGACGTAGTGGATCTTGAAGTGGCCGCCGGACGAGTTGAAGGACTTGACCGTCGCCGCCTTGTCATAGGACACGATCCCGGAGCTGGTCGGACGCGCCCGGTAAGGCGCCAGCGCCGCCCGCGTGGGTGCGGACAGCCGGTTCCAGTTGACCGCCAGTTCGTGGAACACCGCCGAGCCACAGCGGGAAGCCGGGCCTCCGGGCGAGCGAAATCGCGGCTGAAGGCGACCCGGATCGCGGACCGCCAGCACGCGCTGAATCAGCGATTGCTCATCGCTGAGCTGACCGGCGCGATAGGCACGGGTGATCTCCTCGACCGGCGAGACCAGGGCGGCACGACCCGCGGCCGACTCCTTTGCCCCAACGGGCGCGCACGCGGCGAGGAAGAGCAGGCAGGCGCGGAGGAACGCGCGGAAGGTCATTGTGGGGACTCCTGACAGAGAACGCGTTGCGATCGCCGGGGCCTGTCAGCGGCCGGCACGGACGCACCCGGGTGCATCCCGCGATTACGGGGGGCGGAATGCTCCCCTCGGTTCACCTCGTAGCGTAGCCCCTGGTGGGCGTCACCGGTGCGCGGGGTGACGCCCACCAGGGGCTACGCTACTGGGGCCCCGTAATCGTGGGATGCACCCGACGCACCCAATCGCTCTTGGGGTCTATACCCAGATCATGCCGGTCGGGAAACGGCGGGACCGGCGGCACGCGGACGCCAGCCGGCCTTCCCGGCACGGAACCCCAATCGCGCGCGGGGAAGGAGACCGAGGAGGGAACCACGAACTGAAGCGTTTAGTTGCCCACAGAACGGAGGAACGAACATGGATCTGCTTTCAACCATCAAAGGAAGTCTGCTGGAGGGGTTCTTCCCGGCAGGGTGGGACCTGGCCCGGTTCGACGAATGCTGCAGCAACCCGCCCGAGAGCGTGCTGGACCGCCAGCCCTGGTGGCACAAGGAGTTCGAGCCGGTGCCTTGTGAGACCCTGGGCGACTTCGACACCAAGATGGGGCACGAGATCGCGCTCGAGATCCTCAACGCGAAGTACACGGAGCAGAAGCTCGCCTTCATCCTGCCGGTGGGCCCCATGGGCATGTACAAGTGGGCGGTCTATTTCCTGCAGGAGTGGGGAATCGACTGCAAGCACGTGTACGGATTCAACATGGACGAATGGAGCGACGCCGCTGGCAACACCCTCCCCGGCGATTCCGAGGGCGCGTTCCAGAACGCCATGGGGCAGGCGTTCTACGGGCCGTTGGGCAAGCTCACCGTCCCGAAGAGCCAGCGGAACTTCGCCACCCGGAAGTCGCTGCCCAAGTACGCCGAGAAGATCGCCGCCCTGAAAGCCGAGGGCGCCCGGCTCGTCGTCGTGTTCGGCATCGGCCGCGTGATGCATATCGCCTTCTGGGAGCCCCACTTCGCCGCCGAGTTCGACTGCGTCGACGAATGGAAGGAGCAGACCCACCGCCTGGGCGCCCGGCTCCACCCGCTCACCATCGAACAGAACGCGGTCACCAGCTTCAAGAGCCGCACCACCCTCGTCCCCGCCAACGCCAACACCATCGGCCCCGGGCTCTTCCTGCAAGCCGACAAGATCATCGGCGGTTGCGATGGCTCGCTCAGCCGCGGCATGCAGTGGCAAGGCTTGTCGTTTTGGGTGACCTTGCGCTACGGCCCCGACCCGTGGGTGCCCAGCAGCTTCATGCCGACACTGCCCGGGCGGCTGTTCTTCCTGCAGGAACTCGCCGGGCCGCTGGTGGCGGAGTGTAACTGACCGGCGAGCACGTCCCTGGTGCTCAACTCCTTGTCGAGGCCCTCTCTCGCGGCCCGGACTTCCACCGCCGCCGTAGCAAGCGCCTCTTCATCTTCACCCGCGCGCCAGACTCCCGCGCGGCGCTCCATCCCACGGACGCCGGCCTCGGACTGGGTGCGGGCGTGTCTGCCTTAAAGGAGGCAGACACCGGCGGGCTCTGCAAGGCCGCCTGGCCCTCCAGGCTGGGCGCGCCCGCCTACTCCCTCAATACGTTTGGCACCGCCAAGCACCGTGGAGGCTCCGGAAAAATGGTTCATCCGGATAATGCGCACTTCGTGAGTTTACCGCTTCTGGCTACCGGCAGGTTCAGACCGTTGACTTCTCCAGACGTTTCGGCTACTCTCTCGGGTGCCGGACGGAGGATAGGGC
>Ga0210022_1002697_pt1 | contig 10934 bp, 14 predicted proteins | sample CryGeymeta201520_FD_183984 | JGI IMG/M metagenome (GOLD analysis project Ga0210022, IMG submission 183984) | Groundwater microbial communities from Crystal Geyser aquifers in Utah, USA - Crystal Geyser metaG 2015-20 (SPAdes) (version 2) | ecosystem: Environmental > Aquatic > Deep subsurface >... | reverse complement strand
AAGGTATAGAATCCATCGTTATTGTTACAGTCTTTGTATTCGACTCCCAGCCAACTTCTGCCCCTAAATTTTCACTTACGAATCTTATAGGTACTAGTGTTCTTCCTTTAATGATTTGTGGCGGAACGTCAAGACTAACAAGTGCTCCATCAACATAAGCTGTGTTGTTACCAATTTGCATTGTGATTAAGACTTTATCAGACGTTGCTACCGCGTTTAAAACGAAGTTTAAAACGAACAAGCTTGCTAGGATTGCTACTATGGCAATCCTGATCACCTTTTTAGTTTTCAAGGTTCTCACCTCCTTTCTATTTTTGTAATATCACTATCGAAATATTTGTCAAGCACTTGTACCTGAAGAGTCACAAGTCAAAACCGAAAGATACATATTTTATTCTATCATTTTTCTAAAAATAAAAAGGTCCCCGCATAGGAGCCATTTTTCAAAGTTCTCATCTATTTTTTATTTTGTCACTATCAAAATACCTTGTCAAATGTGTTCATCAATGTAGGGAAAAACAGAGTTGATCCTCGTATATTAAATTCTAATTAAAAAAATTCAGGGGAAAGTATATTAACTTTCCCCCTTTTATTTAGTTATTTTAGAATAACTAATTGTTCATTCTCGTACCGAAAGGGATTATCTAGAGTTACTCCTTTGCTCAACAGTAATTCTGCCAACGACGAGTCTACCTGACCAGCAACAATAATTCCTCTGATCTTATATGTCTCAGGGTCCTGCGAAAAATAGAGTAGAGGTGAAGAGTAGGATTTGAGAGATTCCACCAACTTATCACCGGAAAGAGGGCATAAATCGGGATATTTATTCTCTAAATCCCGAAACTCCTGAATTCCTTCAGGGGTTGGAGGAATTACTAAGATGCTGGTACTACTTCTTATCTCATCAAGATGCCTTTCTACTCCTTCTACCAAAGGATAACCTCCTAAGAGACTCACATTTTCTCCTTTTTTCTTGAATTCCTCATAAAATTCAGGATGAAATCCTAGTACATGATTCTTTCCCTCAATAAGGTAGTAGGGAGGTTTCAAAAACACTATTTTCCCTTTCTGAAGTTCTTCAATTTGATTCTGTAAAGCAGTAATTGTACTATTCAACTCAGTATTTTTTGTTGTAAGTTCTGAAATCTCTTTGTTTAACTCATCATTCTTTGCCTGGAGTTCAGAAATTTTGTTCTGGAGAATATTGGACTTAGTTGTAAGGTCAGTTTTCTCTGCTTCAAGACTTGAAATTCTGTTCTTTAAGTAAGGTATAGAATCCATCGTTATTGTTACAGTCTTTGTATTCGACTCCCAGCCAACTTCTGCCCCTAAATTTTCACTTACGAATCTTATAGGTACTAGTGTTCTTCCTTTAATGATTTGTGGCGGAACATCCAGACTAACAGGTACTCCATTAACATAAGCCATTTTGTTCCCAATCTGCATTGTGATTAAGACTTTATCAGATTCACCAGTAACCCGCGGAATACAAAACATCGCAATTAGTAATGCAACCAATAAGAATGAAAAGAATTTTTTCATTTCTTGCCTCCTCCTTTATATTATACGAAAATGATAGTTAGATTGTCAAGTATCAAAATCTTATCACTATAAAATTAGCACAAAATAATTAATTTGCAAAATATTCTTTCATATCAAAATCTCTTTTCGCCTGAGTGATGTCTTACAGTTTTTGCGAGGCGTGCCCTCTTAATGACAACCTTCAAGACGATGTGGCTGCGGGCAATCAGCCTGCCAGTGTTAGCATCGCACGCCGAGCTACTAATAAAAGGGTGGGTGGGATATTTGTCTTTTGCCCGGCGAGCGAGGTGAAACAAAACTGAGCAAAGTGAGGTAGAGCGAAACCGAGCGAGCAAGATAGCACTTAATCGAACAAAAAAAAAGGGGATTGCTCCCCCCTCTTTCTAATCTTTTAATCCTCCAGTGTAAGGCAGACCGTGGAAGCCAACTTCAAGAAGCGGATTGTGCGGGTCAACTTCCTTTAGCATGGACCTATAGTAGTGCCACCTGTTGAAGTCCCTGCACTGGTACTGAAGGACAATCCTTTCAACTGCCTGGATGAAAGCGTCTCTTTCTTCTTCATCAATTTCATCTGTCTTCATCTTGCGCCTCCTTCTTCAAAGGATTCTTCAAAGGGTACTTGAAGCCTGTGTATTTTTCCCAGGCCTCAGCTCTACGCCTGTCTATCTCTTTCCTTACTGCCTTGAGCGTCTTCATCAAATCTTCTTATTTCATTTCCTTTATCTCTTTCATCTTTCGCTTCCTATGGAAGGGGGTTGCCCCCCTATCCATAGAGCCTCACAAGGTCTTCCTTTGCGGAAAGATCATCGATGAGGTCGCTTGCCTGTGATTTGGAAAGCTGGCTCAAACTGTCGATTCCTGTAACCTTGAACGCCTCCTCTTCAAGTTCCTCTTTTCCCATGTTGAGCGTGTGTCCCATGGCAAAGATTTTCTTTATCTGCTTGTCGGTAGCCTTATTCTCAACGGGGATATCAGGACTTATAGGAGTGATTGCTAAAAATATAAAAGAAACTTTATTGGAATTGAAGTTGATTCTGAATATTTTGCTATTGCAAAAAAGAGAATAGAATCAACCTCTATAAAAATTGATCTGCCCTTTATTAAAAGTAAGAAAGCGAAAATTAATTAACAGTACAAAGGAAACATTTCAAAAGAGGGCTTTTTTATTGCTTTCGTTCCTTCCCGCATTATTCAGGACTGAAGAGGTTAGTTGAAATTTCGAAGCATTTCTATGTATCGGCTGGAGAATCATGAAAAAAGTGCAAACAAAAAACATAAGACATTTTTCTATAAATAGTTAAATCGAATTATAGGAGGTAAAAAGAAATGAGAAAAATTATTGGCTTTCACAAATGGCAAGAAAAGAAAGGACAGGCCGGAAAAAAGTTCATTGGAGTCGTTGTAGAGGATAATGTCATAAGTTCAGTATTTGAGGATGTCCCACCTCACGACATTCATCACCTGACAATTTTAATATTCGGAAAGATTTTTGACATTACCTATCCTACATTTAGGCGTCATCCTGATCCTACATTTAAGCGCAGGTGGTGAATCATGGGACAGTATTATGTGATCGTTAATCTTGATAAGAAGCAGTACATTCACCCCCATAAGTTTGGGGACGGAATGAAACTTCTTGAATTTGCTGATTCTACTCCAGGCACCATGACTGCTCTGGCAGTTCTTCTTGCCGATGGAAACGGAAGAGGCGGGGGAGATCTGGATTCTGAGAACCTTATTATAGGCTCCTGGGCCGGCGATAGGATTGTCATCACTGGAGACTATGCAGATCCGGGCAAATTCGTTCCCAAAGACATGAAGAAAAAACTGTTTGAAAGGAATTTGGAAGGATATTCGCAAAATTCGCCAGGGATGCGGGCCTCTGATAAGAAGAAATGCGCTAAAGCAACTGCTAATCTTCACTTTTTGGCAGAAGCGTTTTTTGAAGACATTTCTGAAAAGGTTATTCTTGCCATCACAGATGACCGCTGGCTTGGAGAGGAATTAATTAAATCGATCCCGGAAGAGGTCAAGAAAAATTTGGCTCCACAACTGGTGGAAAAGAAATTAGCCAAATCAATTTAAACATCTTTAGGGGAGGTAAAAACCTCCCCTTTCTCTTATTTTAAAAACATATAACCAGGAAAGCAATTACATGAGAGATTTTTCTATAACTATATTAATCAAAAATATAGGAGGTGCATAATGAAGTATGTAATTCCTCTGGAATTTGTAAAAACAAAGATCCAGGAAGAAATCAAGAATGATCTGAGTATCTGGAGATACCAATCTACCAACAGTGTTGTGTACAACAGCAAGAACAACAACATCAGGAATGGATATAACCCAAATGACTCAGGAAACCGTTATCTGGACAGTAAATACTTTCTGTCTCAGGTGAAAGAAGAAGCAAAGGAAAGACTCACAGGGTTTTTTGTGATGGAGAAGATGAATGGAAGTGATGTGAATGATGTAGGAGTCATTCTTTCTCCAAAAAAAGAAGAAACAAAATTTATCCTTCATTCAACTATTGGATGGGATGTAGTCGAAAAATATTTCAGCGACTATCCTCACGAGTGGAAAGACTACAGCGGCAAAGACTTCTCAATAAAAGCAAAAGATCTGTTTCACCCAGAATTCTTCAAAACCAGTCCCATTTTCATGAAGTTTATCCCTTCAGCCTTTGCATGGGAAGAATTCATGGAAATTCTTAAAGACAGAAAGATTAAAAATCCTGGGAATTTTGCTATAAAAGCTTCCCGAATAAATTTCTTCATAAATTTTGTTGATGAGGACTTTAGCAGAAACATGTCGAACACGATTACAATTTCAGCTTACAAGCAAAATTTGTTGGAGAAGCCGTGTCCAGAATATCCACATTTGCAAAGACTCAAGGATATGCGGTCTTTAATGTCATTTTATTCAGGTACCCAAGAGAGTCTTGACAATTTTAGTATAACACTGGATAGATTTCTTGGCAATATCGAACGGGAAATTCAACCTAGATATAGCGACAAATTCCACGCTAAGAATCTAAGTGCGGAAGAAATTAAAACTGCATGTAGATTCTACGAGTATCTTTGTGAATTACAATTCCAGGAGATCGAGACTAAGGCAGAGAAGTTTGACCTTTCGACAGTTCCCAAAGCTTTCATGGAATTTGTTATCTGGGCAGAGGACGCTAGAAAAAGAGTAAAGAATATCGAAGAAAGTAGCCATGAAAACAGAGACATTGAACTACAAAAGGCCTGATTTTACGTACTAAAAAATCTAACATAAAATTATAGGGACAGGTGAGAAACCTGCCCTATTTTGCATATAAAAAGGACGGACATGCGAAATATCCGTCCTACATTTAGTAATAAGTGTCACATCCTGAACATCTTGATTCCAAGATGAATTAAGATTGCTTTTTCAACTTCTTCCAAAAGAGCCTTATCGATTTGCCCTATCCGTTTTATAAGCCTTGATTTATCTATTGTTCTGATCTGGTTGCACTTAACCTTGGAATCCTCTGGAAGCCCTGCGGTTCCTTTTGCGAGAAGAACCTCAAATGGATAGACCTTCACTATTTTAGATGTAATTGGAAGGACCGTCACCGTATCTGCAAACTCATTATTCTTGTCATTTGATATCACTAAAGCTGGTCTGCTCTTCCCTATCTCTGCCCCTATTGTTGGATCAAGCGAAACGAGGTAAACCTCACCTCTTTTTGGAAAGCTCACTTATTCCATCCTTCAAGCGTGATCTTTTCCCATTCTTTGTTAACTGCTTTGTCCTCTTCTTTCGTTGCTTTATATCCTTCGGCTAAAATCCTGTCCAGCTCTTCATTTTCCATTTCATGCAGTTTCTCATCAACTACCCTGGCAATAAACTTACTCTTGTTAGAAATCTTATCAAGCTTCTTTGCTATATCCTCAGGTATAGTTATATTAAGTCTTCTTACCATACATATCACCTCTTGTATAAATTATACACATAATTATATGTATATCAAGTAGTCGAAATATCATATAGAGCAGGCTTTTGCACCTACTCTAATTTGCAATAGATCAGAAACTTGTTATCCTCCGTATGTTATCGTTATCGTCTTCGTTGTTCCGTCCCAGTCAACCTAGATCTTTAATCTCCATTAAGCAGAATTCTCCCACTTCTACAAGTGGTAGGTAGTTCACCCAATTATTTGAACCCTACAGCAAGTTTAGCATTAAGAGCTTTTGCAAGTCGCGCAGCAAAATCTAGTGTTGGATTTACATTTCCTCTTTCAAATCTTGCTATAGCAGATTGGCTCGTTCCCATCCTTTCTGCCAATTCTTTCTGAGATAAACGCCTTTTGTTTCTTAACTTAATTTCCATTTTAATCAGTGCATACAATGGTTCAAGTTTTTCATACTCTTCCCTGAATTCAGGGTCTCTTAGCTGTTTCTCTAAGTACTTCTCAAAATCGTCCCTCCTTTTCGTATTTTTACCAATTCTTGTGTACGCTGAAGTTGCCACAACCAAATTTGTGTATGTTGGAAATGCTTTTAGCGTACACAAGTAACTTTGCGTACATTCCACCGTACACAACTCTAACATATCTTTTTATCCTCTACAATATTTAACAAATCGTAAAAGATATATACGGCTGGCTTTCTTCCTTCTGATGGTTTCAGCAACTTAATCAATTTTGCGTTCACTAATTTCTTTAAGATATCGTTACCCGTACCCCTATTATGAATAGCCGTAGTCTTTAAGAACAGTGAAGTGTTGATGATTGGTTTTTTGAAGAAGGTGTCCAATGCCGCAATAGCATACTGCGACTGAGTGGCAGCTGCAAATTCCATTTTGCTTTTTTCATAAAGTTCAAGCATCTTTTTTGATTTACCGATGTTTATTTCGGATTGTTTAATAATTGCATTTAGAAAGAATTCTATCCATCCTTGCCAATCACCTTTTTCTGTTATGAAAAGCAATTTATCGTCATATTGCTGCCTATTTCTCTCAAGATATTCGCTTAAGTAAAAGCTTGGTTTAGTCAGCAACTTTTTCCAAAATAGGAATAATGGAATAAACAATCGCCCCGTTCTACCATTCCCGTCTTTAAACGGATGTAAAATTTCGAATTGAGCATGTATAATAGCAAGTTGAACTAACTTATCAGGGAATTCGTCAAAGTGAAGAAATTTTTCCCATCTTTCAAGGTGTTCTTGTAAAATTATTGGGTCTGGAGGCACAAATCGAGACATTTCCATTGGCATGCCAGGAATTCCTATCCAATTTTGGCTATTTCTGAATTCTCCGGGAGACTTATCTTTTCCTCTTACGCTATCAAGCAATATTGCGTGAATATCTTTGATTAGACCTAAAGTCATTGGTCTATGGCTTAGTTCTCCTTCTGCAAAAGTTAACGCGTTGCGGTAATTAATGATTTCTTTAATATCTTCCTTGAGAGAACTTGAAATTTTTTTGTCGGTAAATCCTGCTTCTTCTTGCATTACTTCTTCTAACGTCGCTTGCGTTCCCTCAATACGAGATGACAAAACAGCTTCCTTTGTTGTGAGAGGCGAAAGTAAGACACTAGGATTTACTAAGCCCTGAAGCATGCCGTCAAAACGTGCTATGGCTGAGTTAGCCATGCCAATCAGTGGAATTATTTCCTTCCATTCTATTTTCTCTGGAGGAAAGTTCTTTGGTATGTATGGCTCTTTTTTCTTCATTTTTACCTCCAATATAGTTTTCTTCATACTTCTATTTTAAGTCCACATATCCAAACTGCCAAGTGAAAAAAGTACACAGTTACTTCACCTGGCTTGTCTTTATCAACTTTACTCGTTCCGATTTTTCTTTAAGATTCGGAATGAACACGACAAGATTATTCCCTTTGCCAGTTATTGACGGAACCAACAATGCTTCGTATCCTTTCTTGTATGCTTCTCTCCCTATTTCCCGAGTAACTTTATATTCCCCTGCTTTTTCACCTTTTATAAGATCTTCTTTTTTTATTCCAAGTATTTTAAGATTTTCTTCTCTCCCGAGGTCTAAAACTTTGTCTAATTTAACTTCTACCTTTCCAATAATGTATTTTAAGGAAAACAAAGGATCCTTTCTCTTTATTTCTGCCGTACAAACTTCTTTACTTTCTCCCAGATATAATATGCCGTCTATGCCTGGATTATTGTATCTCCCCCCACTTATTCTGCTTCCTTCTGTGCTCAAAATGTGTTTCTCATGTTTCTGAGAAACTATCCTGAAAAAGAAGTTATCTAACGATATAGGAACAATCTTTGAAATGTTAGAAAGACCCAAAAATAGCTCTTTGCTTTTGCTTAATCTGGAATTCCCCACTCCAACCTGGTAAGCAAAGTTAAGATCGTTTCAATATTATTTGCTTCATTTTTTAAGATGTCGATAGGTGCCTTGCCATTCAAGGAGTCGCTGGGAGTAGCTAGCCACTCCTTTGCCTTACCTTCATTTTCGAACACCTCTTCAAGTTTATTAAATAAGTCTAAAACCTGCTGAAATTTTTGATTAGCTAAATTTGAAGGGCTATTTTTTCCTTTTTTCCATCGAATAATAGTTTTCTGAGAAACACCAGCAAGTCTCGCTACTTTGTTCTCAGATAAACCATACTTCTTAAATAAGGTTAGTTCTACTGCTAACTCTTTGTTAGAAATCATTTTACTCACCTTCCTTTGGAACTATTTATTCCTCTGTATAATCCTTTGTAATACATAGTTTTTTCATCGTATTCTATGTGATCCTTACAACATATTGTACCATAATGTGGACAGTTGTCAAGTTTTGGAGAAGAAAGCACCTGATATCTTTTTACAGGGCAGGATTGGTTTTCTCCTGCCCTAGTTTATTATAGCAAAAATCTACTGTATTTTCACTTTTTCAAATGCCGGTTTTAAAAGTTCACAAGCAGTATCCATGAAAGAAGGGGCTACTTTAAAAATGCAGATATGCAGAAATCCGTTTTCGGGATAGAAAAAGATGACGTGATGTTCGAGTACTCCATCGTTCTTTTTGACAAAGAGTGGCATAAAATTCATGCTTTAAATCGTCTTTTATTGGTAATAAATTAATTATATGCGTCCAACTTAGCCCCTTAAATTCTCCAAGCAGTGATTGGAGAATTGGATATTTGTCATACAACTTTATCATATTCCAGAGATTTCTTTTAGAAAAACCTCTTCCGTATCTTGGGATCAATTGTGCAGTTAGTGATTGCACAATCCGTTCACCATATTTTGCTCTTTTTGACTTTATTATTTCTTCTCTGACGGCTTTGCTCATATTCCAATAGAGCAAAACCATCTCCTTGTTGATCGTGATAGCAACTCTTTCTCTTGCTTACTCAATTAACCCGGAGATTCTATCTAAAATTATAAGATTATGGCTCCAGGGTATTTGTGCAACCAGTGGTTGCACTTTTGGCTTATCCTTATATTCAAGATAGAATTTTCTCATATATTTCAAGTTTCTTTCAGAAAAGCCACTATTCTTACGGAACTCTTTTTGCATATAAATAAGTTTTTAATTCTATTTCATTATAATAAGTTTATGGATTAAAAACAATAGTGGTAGGAATTACAAATTCTTGCAACGAGATCTTTCCATTTTGATCGAAAGCAACAAAAAGTTTCTGATCAATAACACGCATTGCTACCACTTTTACATTGCCAATAGAACATATATTAATTTCCTCTTTTGTTCCAAGTTGATTTGCAAAAACAGAATTCCCTCGTACATAAAACACATAGTTCTTATAAATAGTCGGAATGTCCCTTATATTTGTTTCAAATGATTTATCATTCCCCCCACTATATGCAGTAAGTGCCGTTTCCGTGAAAGCAATAATATAGTTGTCCTTAGCTTGTAAGAACTGTTCTGTTCCTTGCAAATGAATAGTCCCTGTGAAACGAGTTAATTCTCCATCTTTTGTAAAACCAATACGATACAATGTTTTCCTATCAGCAGAAAGTAGAGGAATCATTGTGAATTTATCCACTGGTTCAGAAAGGAAAGGTAAAGCAACAGACTTATCAACATTTATTTCTTTTGGTGGAGTATTATGGTCGAGAGAGTGAACTGCAAAATAAGGCTGAGAAATATTTATAAGGACAGCGATATTTGTTTTATCAATAGCGCAGATAAATGCAGATACTACTTCACCTTCTTTGGGTGGTCTTGGTGCTAAAAAAATTTCTCCAAAAAAGGGAGGGTAGGAAGGGGGTTTCCCCGCTAAAGCCAAAGCTTCAAACGGATTAGGTCCCCATGTATCAGGATCAAGAGAAGAGACATCCTTAGCAGGAACACCCTCATCAGTAACTTGTACTATTTGCCATAACAGCCCTTCAGCAACAACAGCATCGTCTAACGGGGTTCCTTCAATTACAGAACTCCCGACCAATAATGATGATGTATCACTTCTAATGCTCCCCGTTTTTACATCAACAGTTTCATACAGAGCCTTTATTTTATCAACAAATACGGCATTGTCACCAATCATGCCAATATAACTATAACCACCGGGAATAGTACCAATAGAATTTCCCTTATTATCCTGAATAGTATATCCATTTGAAGAAGAATTATTAGCAACAATCGTAGGAGAAAGGATTTGAACAAAACCTTCTGTTCCTTTACCTTCTGTTCCTTTACCTTCTGTTCCTTTAAGGGGAGAAGGTTCTGTTAAATGCGTACAACCCGCCAAAAAAAGTATCATGGCGATTAAACAAAAAAGCAAAATCTTTTTTAGCATTCTGTTACCTCCTTAGGTAAATTGTTATTCATAATTATATTATATCCCATATTCTCAAACTGTCAAGTGCAACATAAAAAAGGACGGCAAAATACCGTCCTTTTTTATTCTCTGAGACTCCTGCATTAAGTAGTACGTTTCTTCGATACTTTTAAAAATAAAACAAATAAAATACAACGATCTTATTGAGAATTGTTATACTCTCCGTCATCGATCAAATCCGTGCTGCCATTGTTTAAATCTCCATCATCCAGAAGATCAAGATGCGCTGCATCGTTTTGAGTCAGCAAGTACTTTCTGTCTCAGGTGACAGAAGAAGCAAAAGAAAAACTTATAGGATTTTTTGTGATGGAGAAAATGAATGGAAACAATGCAGATGATATGGGAGTCATTTTTTCTCCAAAAAAGGGAGAAACAGAATTTACCTTTCATATAACTCTTGAATGGGATGTAGTTGAAAAATATTTCAGCGACTATCCTCACGAGTGGAAGAATGGCAGAGACCTCTCATTAAAGGCAAAGAATCTGTTTCATGCAGAATTCTTTAAAACCAGTCCCATTTTCATGAAGTTTATCCCTTCAGCCTTTGCATGGGAAGAATTCATGGAAATTCTTAAAGACAGAAAGATTAAAAATCCTGGGA
>Ga0210022_1002693_pt1 | contig 10941 bp, 7 predicted proteins | sample CryGeymeta201520_FD_183984 | JGI IMG/M metagenome (GOLD analysis project Ga0210022, IMG submission 183984) | Groundwater microbial communities from Crystal Geyser aquifers in Utah, USA - Crystal Geyser metaG 2015-20 (SPAdes) (version 2) | ecosystem: Environmental > Aquatic > Deep subsurface >... | reverse complement strand
TATGCGCTTCGTACCGATATTTTTAATTCTGTTTGGTTTTATTAATTCTGATTTGATTTGCCAGAGCAAGGCGAAATTGTACTCTTCTGAAATTACTGCGGAGCAAATCATAAAAAACTTCATTAAGTTGCATCCCGATTCAATCACTTACCAATCTGAAGAGAAAAGTCACAAGTGGAATTATGAACAGGGACTTATCCTCGAAGCATTTTATCAAATGTGGAAAACGACAGGAGAAAAGGATTATTTTGATTATATCAAAAAAAATCTCAACCACTATATTGATAGTTCGGGGAATATAAAAACATATAAGTACAACGACTTCAATATTGATAATATTGCTCCCGGAAGATCATTACTAAATCTTTATACTGCAACACGTGACGATAAATATCTCAATGCAGCCAAACGGTTAAGAAAACAATTAGAAAATCAACCGAGAACGAGCGAGAAAGGTTTCTGGCATAAGAAAATTTATCCATCTCAAATGTGGCTCGATGGATTGTACATGGGTGAACCTTTTTATGCAAAATATGCATTATTGTTTGACGATAATGAAGCGTTCGATGATATTTTTAATCAGTTCAATTTGATTGATCTTCATTTAAAAGATTCTTCCTCCGGACTTTATTTCCATGGATGGGATGAATCGAAAAAACAGAAATGGGCTGACCCACTTACCGGTACTTCACCAAATTTTTGGGGACGCGGATTAGGTTGGTATTGCATGGCTCTTGTTGATGTTTTAGATTACTTCCCGGTAGATCATCCAAAGCGAGTTGGATTAATTACTATTTTGAAAAATCTCTCTCTGAGTTTGATTAAATACCGCGATGTAAAAACGAAACTCTGGTTTCAAGTTCTTGATCAGGGAAATCGGGATGGGAATTATTTTGAAGCATCAGGTTCTTTGATGTTCATTTATGCTTTTGCCAAAGGAGCTAACAAAGGTTACCTCGATAAAAAATATTATGATTTTGCAAAAGAATCATTCCAAGGTGTACTTGAAAATCTTGTTACTGTTGATGAAAATGGAATTATTTATTTAAAGAATATCTGTGCCGGCGCCGGTTTGGGAGGCAAACCATACCGTGATGGGAGCTACGAATATTACGTAAATGAAAAAATCAGAGTAAATGATTTTAAGGGATATGGTCCATTTATTTTATCGGCGATTGAATTAGAAAATCCCCCCTTTACTGATTCGACTTTGAATAATGGGGAAAAAGAATTTAGCGTTGGATTAGATTATTATTTTAACAATGAAAACAAAAATGGGGAGCGGTTTCACTACACCTGGGAAGATACCGCCAACTCCGGGTTTTCTGAATTAGGAAATCTTATTAAAAAATTGGGCGGTACTCTTAATGCAATTAAAACTGCGCCAACTATGAATGCTCTAAAAGAAGTTTCAATTTACATTCTTGTTGATCCTGATATCCCATCAGAAAATTTAACGCCCAACTATCTGGATGAAGTATCTCGAAAAGAAATAGTCTCCTGGGTTCACAACGGTGGAACTCTTTTGGTTTTTGCCAACGACAGTTTGAACTGTGAGTTCGTAAACCTTAATTTGCTTACAGAAAAATTTGGAATACACTTTAACGGCGATAGCAAAAACAGGGTTGTAGGGAAAAACTTTAGTTTGGGCAAAATTGATTCTTTCCCGCTTCATCCTATTTTCGAGAAGGTAAACAGTATCTATTTGAAGGAGATCAGTACTCTCAAGCTCTCCGCTTCAGCAAAATGTATTTTAGAAAATAATGAAAATTGTCTTATTGCATTTTCAGATTATGGGAATGGGTCTGTTCTTGCTGTTGGTGATCCCTGGTTTTATAACGAATATTACGATAACAGAAAACTGCCGAAAGAATTTGAAAATTATAAAGCCGCCGAAAATCTTTTCCTTTGGTTAAAAGATAAAATTAATCACAAATAAATTATTGTAGACGAAAATAAAATGGTAAAGAAAACTCAACCAATAAAATTGGAAGATTTAGCGAGACAATTAAATGTTTCAAAAGTTACAATTTCAAAAGCATTGCGGGGGCATCCCGATATATCTTTTGCAACTACTGCTAAAGTAAAGGCGCTTGCTGAAGAGCTTGGATACATGCCAAATATTATGGCGAGGAATTTATCATCGAGAAGATCTAATACCATAGGACTTGTAGTTCCGAAAATTGCTCACGTTTTTTTCGCTTCTATTATCGAGGCGATTTATGATGCAGCTTTCGAAAACAATTATGAAATTGTTCTCACGGTTTCGCAAGAGCAGGCATATCGAGAAAAGAAACATATCTTATCTTTACTTTCCATGCGGGTGGACGGGCTAATTATTTCAATTACCGAAGAAACAACAGACCTTTCAATATTTGAAAAAGTACTAGCGCATGGAGTACGATTGGTTTTTCTTGACCGCGTGCCGGATATGCCGAATATTTCAAGCGTGACCGTTAATGATAAAGCCGGCGCTTTTGCTGCGATCGAGTATGCTGTTAAAAAAGGGTATAAAAAAATTGCTCACATCGGGGGCTACCAAAATATTAATATCGGTAGAGATCGTTTCAATGGCTTTCGCGATGCGATGAGTAAACACAAAATTCCGATCAAACCGAAATGGATTTCCGAAGGGGGATTTTCTGAAGAAGACGGATACAAAGCTTTTAAAGAAATGTATAAAAAAGGTGAACTGCCGGAATACATTTTAGCGGTTACTTATCCCGTTGCTTTAGGGATCTACGACGCTGCCGTTGAGCTTGGCGTTAACATTCCGGGCGACATAGAAATAACCTGTTTCGGAAATACCACCTTCAACAAAAACATCCCTTCACTTTTTAACTTTGTGCATCAATCAACCAAAGAACTTGGAACGCAAGCAGTTAAAATGATGATTGATCAAATAAATAATCCGAAGGATTTTAGTCCTCAAAAAGTGGTATTGGATACCGAACTGTTTCTTGTTGATAAAATTGCTTCAAAAACTGCTTAATCTACTGCCCAATAATGTTTTCTCTTACAGATTTTATAACTGCTCGAAAATGAATTTCCTTTTTGAGTTCTTTTACTTCGTGAACGCTCTGTACTTCTCTTAAGATCATCTAATAAAACCATCCCCAAAAATTTCCAAACAAAACTCATCAAAAATCTTAACAATGTTTAAATTAGTCATTTTTCTTTGTTTTCCTCTTCTCATCAGTACAAATAATAATCCCACAATTTATCTCGTCGGAGATTCAACAATGGCGACAAAACCCATTGAAGACAACCCGGAAAGAGGTTGGGGACAAGTGCTTCCGCTATTTTTTGGTAATGAATTAACTTTTGAGAATCATGCCAAGAACGGAAAGAGCACAAAAAGTTTTATTCAGCAAGGGTTATGGAAGAACGTTTTAGATAAACTTAAACCGGGAGATTATGTTTTCATTCAATTCGGACACAATGACCAAAAAATCTCAGATACCACTCGCTACGCAGAAGCACATACCTTGTATAAACGAAATTTAATTAAGTACGTGAACGAGACAAGAGAAAAAGGTGCAGCACCAGTTTTATTAACTCCTGTTAACAGAAGAAAATTTGATAAGGAAGGAAAGTTTGTTGATCAACATGGAGATTATCCTGCTGTCGTCAGAGAAGTTGCTGTACAGATGAATGTTCCCTTAATTGATGTTCATAAAAAAAGTGAAAAAGTTTTTGCTGAATTGGGAGACGACAAAACAAAGGATATTTTTCTATGGATACCGCCGAATAAATATAAATCTTTACCGGAGGGCAAAACCGACAATACTCATTTCTCCTTTGAGGGAGCTGTATTAGTCGCCGGTTTGGTGGTCGAAGGAATTAAAGAAATTGAATTACCGATTGCGAGATATTTGATAAAAAACCCTACTATCCAAATTGGCGGCAAGTGAATTCTTTGATTACTATTTTTGAGATAAAAACGACAACTCATTTTTACAAAAAGAAAAAAGTTATGCGAAACTCATTACGTGGGAATTTTATTCTTATGGTGTTGCTCTTTTCAATAAGAATCTTAGCTCAAACTCCGGCTTCAGTCTCATGGAGTTTGACGTTGTCTGACAGTCAAAAAGTATCCGCTGTTACAGGAAATTTATCCGGGTTTACTCAAACATCCAGTCCTGGTTTTGTTGTACGTGATTACGCAAACGGTCCCGGACCGGATCAAAGATGGTGGCCCTTTGAGAATGGTAGTGCCGTACCATGGGGAGCAGAAACCACACAAGTTAATACCCGATGGGTTCAGTTTGCCGTACTTCCTAATGCGTCGTTTAATTTTCATGCTGAGAATCTATCAATTTACCTTGGCGGCAAGGGAACTGATGGTTTAAGAGCAAATGTAGCGTTCTCCCTGGACGAAAATTTTTCTTCTTCAACACAGTTAAACGATACGATTCTTGTCTTAAAAAAAGATTCTGATTCCCTCTATTCATTTGAATTAAATGAAGATGTAGTAGATGGAAAGACTCTCTACGTCAGAGTTTATCCCTGGTATGCAGGAGCGAGTTCAACATCAAAATATCTTTATATGAGAATGGCGACAATCGCAGGAACTACGAAAGCAGTTACGTATCCCGCAAGTGCAAAGTGGGAATTGAGTGATCCGGGGATTGGTGGAACGGGAACGACTGTTGCTCTATCGGGACAAGTCTCCGCTTTAGATGAATTGCTGAATAATTTGAAGATCAATCAATACACAGGTCCAGGGCAAAGCCAAAGATTAAAATTAGATACCTGGCCCGCAAATCAAACTACACGAATAGATTCGGTTTATATCCAGTTTGTTGTTACCCCCAAAGCAGGATTTAATTTTACAGCTACAGGCATTTCACTTGGCATTGCCGCAGCAAGTATAAATACAATGAAAGCCGGGTTCTACTACTCCACCGATCCGACGTTTAGTAATGAAACAAAAGTTGAATACAAAACTTTGGATAGCGTGAACAATTATTTAAGTATAACCGATCTCTTACCCGTATCAATATCTTTAAACGAAAAAGTTGACCCGGGAGAGACTTTTTATTTTAGAATTTATCCTTGGGTTGATAACGATCCGGTAATGAGAACCGGTAAATATGTTTGTCTCCAAAATGTACTTATCAGCGGGGAAATTGAAGGCACTTCAAACCCGGCTGTTGTAGAATGGCCTTTTGAATCAGGAGATGGGGCAGTTATAACCGGCGCTTTGCTTGCTAAAAACCAGACTTACAGCAGTGCGATGAAATATGCTGGAGAGATTTCTCTACTATTAAAACCGGGGATTTTATGCAAACAAAGAAAATGATTCTTCTCAAATAAATTTCAGTGAGAAGGTTGATGATTTCAAAATCAAAAATATTTTTCACGATCGTTTTGGCAGCGATGATTTTTTTTGTGGAAATGAAGGGATATACTCCTGATATTATAGTTGCAAAAGACGGAAGCGGAAACTTTATTTCTATCCAACAAGCTATAGATGCACTTCCTGCGAAAACAGAGGGACGATATGTTATTCTTATTAAAAATGGAATTTATCATGAAAAAATTTTCATTGAGAAAAGTTCCATTGCATTTATCGGTGAAGATAGGGAGAGCACAATGATCGTTTATGCTGAACTTCGAAGCAATTGGAAAGCAATGCATCAAGATGATTGGGGAGCCGCTGTAGTCAATATTAAAGAAGGGACTTCGGATTTAATCTTCCAAAATCTTACAGTACATAATAATTATGGAAGTCTTTATGGAAGGAATGATCACCAGTTTGCAATATGCGGCGGCGGAACCCGGATCATCCTTGTTGATTGTAATATTATCGCGGACGGCGGTGATGCGTTAAGTCTATGGAATAAAGTTGATGGAATGTATTATCATAAAAATTGCTATTTCGAAGGATACGTTGATTATGTTTGCCCGCGGGGTTGGTGTTATATTACCGACAGTAAGTTTTACGGACACAACAAAAATGCTTCTCTCTGGCACGATGGAAGTAATGATGAAAACCAAAAATTTGTCATCTGTAATTCTAAATTTGATGGTGTTCCCGGATTTGCTTTAGGGCGTTTTCATAGAGATGCTCAATTTTATTTAGTTGATTGCACATTCTCAAACAATATGGCAGACAAAGCAATTTATCATAAAATTTCTGATCCGCCTGTGAGATTACGGTGGGGCGAAAAAAGAATCTATTTTTTTAATTGCCATGGGGATTCAATTGATTATTCGTGGCATGAAGACAATCTTGATTTTGCTCAAAGTAAATTTTCTCCGGATGGGATTACACCGGCATGGATTTTCAAAGGGAAGTGGGATCCCGTAGCAATTTTGAAAGAGATGGACGAGAATAAGTAGTCGAAAATAATTTTTCTCTGGGATAAAAAAAGCCGTCAGTTTTTACTAACGGCTTTTTTGTTTTTAAAGAATAATTTGCAGTCGCTGAAAAATCATCTGCTAATTGCATACAATCAATCATTCATTCAATCAGGCAAAGACTATTTTATATTCAACTAATTTTATCAGTTTAATTCTTTCATAGGTACCCAGTCCATGTCATCAAAGTCTTGATTCTCTCCCCCCATTCCCCAAATAAAAGAATAACTTTGTGTAGCGACTCCGCTATGTACAGACCAGCCCGGTGAAATCACCGCCTGACCGTTACGAAGAACAAAATGTCTTGTCTCGTTTGGTTCACCAAAAAGATGAAACACAACGGCGTCATCGTTTATATTAAAATACATATAAACTTCCGAACGTCTTTGATGCGTATGTACCGGCATCGTGTTCCAGACGTTACCTTCATCGAGTTCCGTTAAACCCATAACTAATTGGCAGCTTTTAATTCCCTTTGGATGAATGTATTTGTAAATGGTTCTTTTATTAGCGTCTTTTTGACTTCCAAGCTCGACAGGTTCAGCATCGGAAAACTTTTTATGTACGGTCGGATATTCTTTATGTGCTGGATAACTGACAAAATAAAACTTGGCAGGTTTCTCAGAAGATAAACTTGAAAATTCTATCTCTTTTGTTCCTTTCCCGATGTAAAGTGCATCTTTCTGTTCTAAAGAAAATTCTTTCCCGTCAGCGGTGATAAGTCCATTACCGCCGATATTGATGATCCCGATTTCACGTCTCTGCAAAAAATAATCAGCCGCCATTTCTTTTTTGCTGCTAAGTAATTTTAATTTTTCGTTCTTTGGAACAGCGGAACCGGTGATTGATCTATCAACATCTGAATAGATCATGTAAACTTCGTCTTCATGAAAAAGTTTATCAATTAAGAATAACTTTTTCAGTTCAGCCGTGGTCATTTTTTTGTAAGATGCATTATCTGTTGTGAATCGTATTTCCATAACTTATCCTCTTAGTATCTGTTAATGTTAGAGAGTTTTTTGAATCTTTGCTCAAAGAAAACTCGAAATTTATTCCCCTAAAAAAAGAACTTTAATATGCCGATCGAAAATATTTTCAAAAACGTTTTTGCTGATAACGTCTTTATGTTTTTTTAAAGCGTCATAATATTTGTCCCCCATCTCGGCGGCGATCTTAAATCCAAGATGAAGCAGCTGTCTGAAATGGATATTATAATCTCTGCATTTTTGATCATGTCTCAGTGCATTTGTAAATTCTTCACTTGACCATTTCCAAACTTCCACAGGCCTTGGCAATTTGCTAAAATCAATATCAACCACTGTAGCATAAGGCTTCATCAATTCAGCGCTTCTCAAAAAAGATTGTTGGTAAATCTCTTTTGCAATTTCCAATCCATCTCCGCCTGCTTCAGCCAATCCGATCAATTCTTCCAACCAAGTAGTTCCAGCCGTTTTCAAGTGTAAACCCGCATCATATTTTTTAATGATTTGATAGATCGGTTTATAAAGAGAAAATTTATCGCTTCCGGAGTGGATGCTGAGTTTAAGATTGACAGGTAACTTAAATTCTTTTATTGCAAAGTTGATAACCGCAACATCATCTTCAAATTCTCTGATGAATTGATTTACGTCTCCAACATAGTCAACTCCCTTATTAAAGCGTCCTGTAAATTTTGGAGCGATAGTTTGAACCGGAACATTTTCAGAAGCGAGTCCGCACAAAATAAAAAACAATTCTTCGGGAGATTGTGCTTCGTTGCTTTCGTCAACGGAGACTTCAGTAACAAAGTGGTCTGAACCTTTTATTGAACTGATATGGTGGTAAATTTTTGAAGCTTCTTTAATAGCAACTAAATATTTATCGGCAATATTTTTTAGTTTCTGTTCAGTTACTTGAAATGATTTTGAGACATTCGGAATAAAAAGCGACCCGGTGTATTTGGAAGCGCTTTTTAAAAACTCTTGTAATTCAGCATCATTCGGTTTTTCGCCAATAAAATCTGCAACATCAAGCGTGTAAAAATCGGCAAAGTCTGTGAAATCATCCACAGTTTTTAATCCGATATGATCGGCGTCTACATAATAAGAATCTTTCCAACTAAGTGCAGCAACTGCTTCGTCAGCTTTCATTCTGACTGTTTTTGGAGAAGAGCCAATTAGCGTATGTTCACGTTTTGATTTATTCCAAACCGGAATAATGGTGATTCCTTTTTCTTTTGCTTTCAGAAATGCAGATAGTTGTGCTTTAGCTTGATGGCTAAATCTGTCCCCGACTCCCATGGAATATTTTTCTAAAATCATAGTGGTTCTCTTCTTGTTTTGATTTTGGGGAGAATATTTTTGATCGCAAAATAAGCTTTTGGGATGCTTCAACTCTTCCCGATTTTTCTTGTCATAAATTAATTATTTAACAATTTCCCGTGATGAAACTTCGAAAAAAAAACGGTTTTTCAAAACTAAAGTAAGACATCAGGGGGAGCTTGATTCTTCAAATAGATATTCTGCGCAAGGGGGCTTACCAAAATAATTTGTATAAAAAATAGAGAGAAACCGCAGTGGGAGACCAATGCCTTAAAACTAACGTTCGTGCAATATTTACAGAATATTAATGACATAAATAAAGCGAGAGGATGACTGCATGAAGATGAATGAATGAATGAACGTTTTTCAATCAATCATACGATCATTCAAACGTTCATCCCAAATTATTTGGTATTTATTATTTTAATTTCCGGTTTTCCCGGTTAGTTATTAGCTTATGTAAAATCAATTTGAATTAGACATTCGTTCATAATTGAAATGAGTTCCCTGTAAACTTTTGTATGGAATATTTGACAACGTCAGATTAATTTGATAACTTTCTCAATATAAAAAGATCAGATCAAAGAGAAAGGGGATGATCCTGGTAATCAAAAAAGATTTGACACTCTCTATTGTCATGAAGAAAATTGGAAGTAAGGTTTAGGATGAAATTTGTAAAAATAATATGCATCTCTTTTATGCTTTTATCGGTTAAAAGTTTTTCGCAGGATTATGTTTTCTTTAACGACAGTCCGTCTAATTCTTTTTATGATCCAAGCTGGGGAACGGTAAGCGGCAGCAGCCTTCTTGAGTTAATCAACACAAACAAATTTCCTGTTGAATCTGCCATAAAGTACTCTGGAACAAACTCACTCCGCTTGAAGTACACTTCAAAATCCGGGGGAGACTGGGCAATTGCTGTTGCCGGCATTGATTGGCCCGGCCGCGATGCAACCACTAAAGACTCAATTATTTTTTTGGCTTATACCACTTCTCTAATCGCTTCGGCTGATCTCCCGGTAATCTATCTTGAGGATTTAAATAATAAACAAACTCCGAAACAAAAATTATCAGATTACGTTTCTTCGGTTCCGGAAAATGAATGGTTTAAAATTTCTGTCCCCATTTCTATTTTTCAATCAAATCCGGGGCAGGCAGATTTAAAAATTATTAAAACTATCTTTTATGGACAGAACACTGCTGATACCGTTCAACACATTTTTTATCTTGATGAAATTCGGATGTCTTCGGGCAGCGTCACTCCGCCTGCAGTTCCACAAAATGTTGCCGCAAAAGGTTATTACAAGCACATTGAGCTTTCATGGACGTTAAATACTGATACTACTTTACAAGGATACAGAATTTATAAACTTGAAAATGGAAACTATGTTACGATTGGAACCACTCAAAAAGACGAGCGGTTTTATAATGATTTTATCGGTGCGACCGGTGTAAGTGCAAGCTATAAAGTTGCTGCCATAGATGGAAGTCTTAATGAGTCTGCTTTAAGCCTTGAAGTTACCGCAGAGACCAAACAAATGAATGACGATGAATGGTTAACAATGCTGCAAGAGTCAACATTTCGGTTTTTTTGGGATTACGCTCACCCTGTTTCAGGTCTTATACGCGAACGTACCGGCAGTAAGAACACTGTAACAATAGGCGGATCGGGGTTTGGCGTCATGGCTCTGCTTACAGGAATTGAACGGGGATTTGTTACACGACAGCAGGGGAGAGGACGTGTGTTAAAAATAGTAAATTTTCTTGAAACAAAAGCAGAGCGCTTTCACGGTGCCTGGCCTCATTGGTTGAACGGAGAAACCGGAAAAGTTATTCCATTTGGCACTTATGACGATGGCGGCGATCTAGTGGAAACATCATTTATGCTTCAGGGATTACTTGCAGCAAGAAAATATTTTGATCAAAATTCGGCTGAAGAGGATTCAATCAGGAGTGTGATAACACGGTTGTGGGAAGAAACAGAATTTGATTGGTACAGAAGAACTTCGAGCAGTAATTTTTTGTATTGGCATTGGTCTCCAAATTATGCGTGGCAAATGAACATGCAGCTCGCCGGCTGGAATGAGACGATGATCGTTTATCTCTTGGGAATTGCTTCTCCGAAGCATAGCGTACCTGCAAGTCTTTATGCTAACGGTTGGGCGAGTCATTCCTCTTATAAAAATGGAAAATATTTTTATGGATACAAATTAGATGTCGGCTGGGATTATGGCGGACCTCTCTTCTTTGCGCATTATTCTTTCCTGGGATTTGA
>Ga0210022_1002691_pt1 | contig 10945 bp, 10 predicted proteins | sample CryGeymeta201520_FD_183984 | JGI IMG/M metagenome (GOLD analysis project Ga0210022, IMG submission 183984) | Groundwater microbial communities from Crystal Geyser aquifers in Utah, USA - Crystal Geyser metaG 2015-20 (SPAdes) (version 2) | ecosystem: Environmental > Aquatic > Deep subsurface >... | reverse complement strand
GTTTATAAAGTCTTGGACAATAAGAAAATACGTTGCATAGCCTTTTGTGTTGATTATGTTTAACTCATATCCCAGTCTTTTTTCTACCTCATCTTGAGGGTATTCCTTTACTCTGCCCTTCATCTCATGAGTAAGTTGCTTGAGATATTCTTCAGGCGATAGATTATCGGGTGTTTCATATTTGGGGAGAATCCATTTTCCGTAGGGGATATCCAAATTGCACATTTCCGCGATTTTGTTTGCGTTTTCAATGGCTTCAGGTAAATCAGAAAAGGCAACTCTCATTTGATCTTCAGTTTTGAAATAATAATCCGGAACGTCTATCATGGATAAAGGTCTGTTTTTTTCGAAGATTGTTCGTTGTGTTTGGATGCAGAGGAGCACTTCATGGGCATATGCGTCTGCCTCATTCAAGTAGTGAACATCATTTGTGGCAACAAGAGGAACACTGAATTTACGACTCAATTTGACTAATTCATCATTGACAGTATCAAGTTGAGGGAGATTGGGATGTCGCTGCAGTTCAAGATAAAAATCCTCTTTGAAAATAGCAACGTATTTTTGCAGAATTTTTTCTGCTTCCTTTTGCTGTCCTTCTTGAATGAGTTGCGCTATTTCTCCACCCAGACATCCCGAAAGCGCGATTATGCCTTCATGATATTTTTCGAGCAGTTCAAAATCAACGCGCGGCTTGTAATACATTCCTTCCAGATGGGCAATGCTTACCAGCTTAAGAAGGTTGCGATAGCCGGTATAATTTTTCGCAAGCAAAACAAGATGATATCTATCTTTGTCCTCAACGGCATCTTTATCTAGATGGGAGTGTTTTGCTTTATATACCTCAACACCGATGATGGGTTTTATACCTATATCTTTTGCTTTGATATAAAATTTAAATGCACCATACAGCGCTCCGTGGTCGGTAATTGCCAGAGAAGTCATTCCTTGATCTTTTGCTTTTTGCAATAACTCTCCCACACGACACATCCCATCAAGGAGCGAATATTCCGTATGGACATGAAGGTGTGTAAAGGCCATAATAATTGCTTAAGTATATCCAGTGGAGGCTCAGGTTACAACTGAAACTGTAAATTCGCCCTTTGGCCTGCCCGCCGTAGCATCGTGCGAAGGCTGGGCAACCGGTCCAGTTGACTGAGGCTGGCTTTTAAATTTAAACTTGTAGCTTTTCTTCCAGAGCTTTCCTCACTATACTCGCGTCGGCTCTTCCTTTCATTTCTCTCATCACTTGACCAACGAGGAACATAATGACGGTTACCTTTCCACTTTTGTATTCTGTTACGGCCTTTTTATTTGCAGTAAGGATTGAGGAAACTGTAGTGTCAAGTAACGCTCTATTAGTTTCAATAGGTTTTGTTAGTTTGAGGAATTCAGTTATGAATGCTTCAACTGATAGACTTGTTGATATTTTTTTGTTAATAATGACATTTGCAACTGTTTGACCCGCATTAGTAATGTGTTCATTCGTGGCAATGGACTCAAAGTAATCAGCGGTTTTTTTATCCCGTGTAAGAATGAATGCGTCAATTGGCTTAAGTCTATATTCATTGACAAAATGATTTAAACGAGTGGAAGGAAGCTCGGGCAATGATTTCTTTACTTCATCAATATACTCATTAGAAAAATTAAAAGGTGGAATATCTGGTTCTGGAAAATAGCGATAGTCATGTGCTCCCTCTTTTGTACGCTGAGAATAGGTGATTCCTTTTTCGGAATTCCATCCTCGTGTCTCTTGCACCGGCGTTTCACCTTTTTCTAATAATTCAATGTGCCTTGCCACTTCAAAGTCTATTGCCCGTTTTACAAAATTAAATGAATTGATATTCTTTACCTCAACCTTATAGTTCGGCAATTTAAAATCTGTACTCTGGCTTTCAGCTTTAAGCTTTTCGCTTTCAACTACTCTCACCGATATATTAGGCTCCATGCGCATTGTCCCCTTTTCTAAATCCGCTTCAGAAACATCTAAATAACGAATAATGGTGTGAAGCTCTTCCAAAAACATCTTTACGTCCGAAGACGAGGAAAAGTCTGGTTCGGTGACAATCTCAGCAAGAGGAACACCGGATCGGTTAAAATCAATACGTGTGTCATCTCCTGTATGAATAAGCTTTCCCGTATCTTCTTCCAAATGTACTCGGTGAATACGAAACTTCTTTTCCTCATTTTTATACGTTCCATGATTTTTCCCAAATTCAAGATACCCTGTTAATGCAATCGGTTCATCATATTGAGATATTTGATAACCCTTGGGAAGATCTGGATACGAATAGTGCTTACGGTCAAACTTTGTATGTTTGCTGATTATACAGTTAAGTGCTTTCCCTATTTTTATTGTCCATTCCATTGCTTTTTTATTGGGAACGGGAAGGGCACCAGGCAAACCAAGGCACACTGGACACACTTGGCTGTTTGGCTCTGCCTCATGCATTCCATTGGCACACTGACAGAACATACCGGACTTTGTGTTCAGTTCAACATGTATTTCAAGCCCTATCACGGGAATATAATTTTTCATATTATTTTAAATTTGCAATTCCTTTTTTAATGACTCCCATAAAATCGGTTTCCTTTTCAAACTGATAGGAAGCATTGAGGAGGTCTGATTCGCGGAAATAGTTTGCCATGAGATGAATACTCATCGGTAAGTCATTTCTGTCAAGACCAGTCGGAAGACTAATTGCGGGAATTCCTGACATCGCTGCTGGTTCGTTGAATTTGTCCATCAATTCTCCAAAGAAAGAATACTTTTCGAATTCGCCCAATTTAAGTGCCGTTATGGGCGTTGGAGTGCCAATAATAAAATCAACATCTTTAAATACCCGCTTGAAATCATTAATAATAAGCGTTCTTACTTTTTGTGCCTTCTTGAAAAAAGCATCATAGTACCCATAAGAAAGTGTGTACGTACCAAGCATTCCTCTTCGCTTTGCTTCACTCCCAAAAAAAGAACGGGGGTTGCCATAGCGAATTCCATCATACCGAGCAAGATTGGACATAACCTCAGCGCGCTGGATTATGGTATAAACAGAAATGGAGTACTGGGGCGAAAGAAGAGATATTTTTTTTGTTTTAAACCCCATTTTTTCAAATATTTTTATTGCTTCTTCCAATGATTTTTTTATATCTTCGTCCAACCCTTCAAAATATTCCTGAGCGATACCAATGGTGTATGTCTTTTTCTCTTTCATTTTCAGTACATAATCTTCTACCGGAACTGATGCGCTTGTTGCATCATGCGGATCTTTTCCTGCTATGGCTTGAAGTATAATTGCGGCGTCTTCGACTGAGCGTGTTATTGGACCAGGACAATCAAGTGAAGAACCCATCGCAATCACCCCATAGCGAGAAACGCGACCATAGGTGGGTTTTAATCCAACAACGCCACTCCATGATGCAGGTTGGCGGATTGAACCGGCAGTCTCGCTCCCTATTCCAGCTGGCGCTAGATAGGCAGACACAGCAGCAGCTGTCCCACCAGATGAGCCACCTGGACTACGAGATGTATCCCACGGATTTTTTGTGGGGCCATAATCTGATGTCTCTGTTGAAGATCCATGAGCCCACGCATCCATATTCGTTTTTCCCAATAATTCGTAACCTGCCAATTTTAAACGTGAAGTTGTTGTGGATTCATATGGAGGTATAAAATTATCAAGAACCTTTGCAGATGCTGTTGTACGTATTCCCTTGGTACAAAAATTGTCTTTTACCGCAAGGGGAATACCTGACAACAATCCATCAGAGACAATACTTTCTGGTTTTCGTAAAGTAGTAAGAAAGGCATTGATGTTTGGATTATATTTTTCAATTCGTTTTATGAAGAAAGAAAATACCTCTTCCCTAGATATTTTTTTTGTTTTAAGAAGATTCCGTATCTCCGTTATTGTTTTGCCTAATACCATATGATTGCTTTAGATAATCCTTTCTACAACAAATGCATTATTCTTGACGTTTTTTCCATTCGAAAATGCCTCATCCTGGCTCAATTGTCGTTCATTTTTTTCACCATCTTCAAAAGTAACATTGGATAAGTCTACAACTGAGTTTGTCGGTGCAACTCCTTTTGTATCCAGCTCTTCAAGGTTTTTTATAAAGTCTATCGTTTCGCTTAGTTGTTCTGAGTTTTTTTCAATTTCTGAATCACTTAACTCCAGCCCTGCCAATTTTGCAAGATGGAGTACCTCTTCTTTAGTAAGTTTTTTTGTATCACTCATGGCTCAGATTATACGATACTTTTTAACAGTTATAAAGCGCTATTTCTATAAATCCAAATACTATAGGAGTTCAATTAATTAAATAATTGAACTATGGTTTAAAGAATATTAAATCTTCTCAAAAAGGTTTCTCTCGCTTTGTTTTCATATGTGTCATCAAGCTTATCTAGCTTAATATGTTCCCCATACTTTACTTCAATAATCCGCTGAATAAAAAAGTCTGCAACAGCAGGATTTTTGGGAAGGAACGGCCCATGGTAATAACATCCTACGGCATTTTTATACACCATCCCCTCCGTTTTGTCATTCCCATTGTTCCCAAATCCTTTAACGACTTTCGCAAATGGTTTTACGTTTTTTCCTAATATTGTTCGGCCCCCGTGATTTTCAAAACCGATAATGACTCTCTCTATTCTAACTGCAGAAAGATTTTCCCAATATACTTCTCCAACGGTATTCCCAATACAGCGAGGAACTAAAGGACCCGGATGAATCGATTCGATATCAAAAATCCCCAATCCATCTATTCGTTTTCCCACCCCTGGTTCATAGAACCTTCCCATTAATTGGGGAGATCCACAAACAAACAATGCGGGTGTCCCCCGTTCAACTTTGGACTTTAAGCTTTCAGCTTTGTTCCCCATTAAATTCCTCATTACCAACTCCTGTTCCGTGTCTTGACTTCCTCCCCCAAAAATAAAGTCCAAGTCTTTGAATTGGCCAGAAGAAAAAGAACTGTCAATTGAGAGTAATTCAGTTCCGATATTCCGCTGATCACACCTTTTCCGAAAATAGAGAATGTTTCCTCTATCTCCGTAAGTGCTCATAAGTTCTGGATACAACCAACCGATTCTAATCTTGAATTTCGAATTTGGTACTTGAATTTTCATAACATTGCTTTTCCAATAAGTAATTTCCTCACTTCTAACATTCCCGTGTATGTTGCAAGAACAACAATCGGTGTTTGGGTACCTTGATTCTTTACGCAAAGTTTCAATGCTCTCTTTAGGTCTGGTTCTGCGGTTAATTTCAAATTTTTAGTCTGCATGCGTATCGCCATATCGTATGTCCGGTCGCCCGAGACAACAATATTAGTTGCGTATGATACTATCCTTTCAAACTCTACATCCCAAATCCATGACACATCGGTACCATCGGGAATTCTGTCGTTCAGCACAAGACATATGGTTGTTTTGTTTTCCCCCAATAATTCCTTCAGTGATTCTATTGATTGATTAAACCCACTTGGGTTCTTTGAGAGAATAACAATCCACTCCTTTCCTGATGCGGTGAATCGTTCTTGTCTTCCAAAAGCGGGTGTTACTCCCTCAAGCAACTCCCTCGATTGTTCGGTGGGTAGATTTAAAGCAAAATGAAGAAGCGAAACGGCAGCTCGAATGTTGTATCTATTGTACACCCCCGAAAGATGTTCTAATGGGACGATGGATTCTGTCCATTTTTCAGGGGTTGAAAATTTACATTTGCTACACACGTAGTCCCCTAAATGCGAATAACTCATTGCTGAATACTCTAGTTTCGTCCCACACTCAGGGCAATATACAGAATCCACATCATGGGGAATCTCCTTTTTTTGTTTATCTTGCATGTTTGCTCCAAAATAAAATACATTTGTGTCTAAATGTTTACCAATAAAAGCCAGGCGGGGATCATCCCCGTTGATACTATATTTTGTTTCTTTGGGTAGGGTGGATAGAGCTTTTATCCATCGAGTGGAGATGGCATGAACTTCTCCGTATCTGTCTAACTGGTCCCGAAACAAATTAAGGAGAAGCACAGCATACGGTTTTTTTATTTGTGAAAGCACCAATGAAAATGCATTTTCATCCAACTCAAATACGGCGAATTCGGATGCTATTTTCCCATTGAGTGAACTGACTCTCACAAGTGATGATGCCACTCCATTGAGAAGATTTGCTCCTTCAGGATTGTGGATGACAGATTTTCCCGCTTTTTTCAGCCCTTCAACTACAAGAAGTGACGTTGTTGTTTTTCCATTTGTTCCTGCAATGAGAATTATTTTTGTAGGGGAACCGGCGAGGGAATGAAAAACAAAGCGACTATCTATTTTGAGCGCAATTTCTCCCGGCCATGTTGAACCTGACCCCAAATGAAAGGTATGGATGAGCCAATCAACAAGCTTTGCAAGATATAAGGCTAAAAAAAACATAGTCAAAAGAAATTCAAGCTCTAAATCAAAATTCAATAGGCTGAATTTGAATTTGGAATTTGAATTTACATCTCTTTTAGTACCCGTATTCTCTCTTCAACAGGTGGGTGTGTACTGAATAAATTGACAAACCAGTCTCCTTTTTTATTTTTTTTAAAAGGATTGCTAATGAAGAGATGGGCAGTTGCTGTCGTTGCATTTTTCATTCCCACTGGATATCCTGCTATTTTTGCAAGGGCGCTCGCCAAACCCATGGGTCGTCTGGTGAGAAGAGCCCCATCGGCATCGGCGAGATATTCGCGCTTACGGGAAATAGCAAGTTGTATGAGAGTGGCTGTTAAAGGTGCGACTATGAGTGCAACCAACAAGAGAACAAACATGAGAGGATTTCTATTTTCTCTATTATCATTATCGCGGCTTCCTCGACCCCACCACATACTCCGTAAAATCCAATCGGCAACGAGGGAAATTGTCCCAACCAGGACCGAAACTACAGTCATCACTAACATATCATAATTTTTGACATGTGAAAGTTCATGAGCTATTACTCCTTCAAGCTCCGCTCTATCCATCATGCCTAATAACCCCGATGTTGCACAGACTATTGCATGCTGCGGGTCTCGTCCTGTGGCAAAAGCATTGGGAGAGGCATCTTGAACGACATATAGTTTTGGCATAGGGATTCCGGCTGCAATTGCCATGTTTTCCCCCGCCGTATAAAAGTTAAAATGAGTGTCCTTATCTGCGGGAACTGCCCTTACGGAAAATAAAACAAGCTTGTCAGAAAAGAAGTAACTAAAAACTGAAGAGAAGGATGAAATAAGGAGCCCCAACACAAGATATCCATTCGCATCTCCATAATACAATCCAATCAGGTAGAAGAAACCGGACAATAAAACAATAAACAGCACAAATATAAAAAGGGTTTTCTGCTTATTTGCGGCAACTTGAGAATATATGGACATGATGTATGTCTTAAAACTTTACATCAATCTTCTTTTTCTCTTCTTCGGTTGCTGCAAAAAATTCAGCTATTTTGAATCCAAACATCCCAGCGATTAGATTTCCAGGAAATAGTTGAACTTTGCTGTTAAACTCCAATACATTGCTATTATAAAATTGGCGCGAGAATGACACTTTGTCTTCTGTATCCTCCAGTTGTCTTTGCAAATCTTGAAAGTTTGTATTTGCCTTCAGATCCGGATAGGCCTCAGCGACAGCAAATAAGGATTTTAGAGCGCCTGATAATTGATTATTCGCCTCAGCTTTTTCTTGGAGAGAACCAGCATTCATCATAGAGGCACGAGCTTTGGTAACGTTTTCGAATATCTCCTTTTCATGTTTTGCATATCCTTTTACCGTCTCAACAAGGTTCGGGATAAGGTCAGCCCTTCGTTTTAACTGGACATCAATACCTGACAGCGCTTCTTGAATACGAGTACGCAGGATGATAAACCCGTTATACATTCCCACTAAATAAAGAACCAACAACACCGCAGCTCCAATGAGGATAATTCCTGTATTCATATGAATAAATATGAATTTATAACTCCTTACTAATTCATTATACCAATAACCATGCAGAACAATGCAAGTGTTGCATAAATAATATTTTATGGTACCATATTGGAGAAAGTCATTATGCTCTACTATGAATAATAATCAATACACAACAATCGATTATCGCAACGCAGTTGCCCTTTCATTGAGAGAAAAATTCCCTTCATTCCTTTTGGGACTTTGCATCGTGCTATTTATCGCTTTTTTTACTCTGCAAAAAATAGGTATAAAAACGGAAACTGCAAAAGTACCAGAAAATAAAAATGGCATTTTTGATTCCGTTAAGACCTATACAGTGAAAAATGGAGATGACCTGTGGGGAATTGCGGAAAAAATGTATGGATCAGGATTTAATGCACTTGATATAGCTCAAGCAAATAAACTGTCCGAACCGTACACCTTAATAGAAAATCAGATTTTGATCATCCCGTCAATTGCACCTAGAAAACCAACTCAAGGAGAAATAACTGAAAAGGCCGCTCAAACAACTCGTGTCACGGAGTATATCGTACTTCCTGGAGAGTATTTATGGCAAATCGCTGAAAAAGTGTATGGTGATGGCAACCAGATGAGTAAGTTGATTGATGGAAACAATATCCCCTATCCTTACAATGTCGAAGAAGGCCAAAAACTCCTCGTGCCGTAAATATTTTCAATCCTGCCCTTTGGCAACCGCTTCGGTTGCCAAGGCTAGACTAATTAAAGCTACACGTGCTGTAAATTCTTTTTGATATACTACAAATATCGTCCCAATTTAATTTGCGGTGGTAGTTCAACGGTAGAATATCTCCTTCCCAAGGAGAGGGTTGCGGGTTCAAATCCCGTCCACCGCTCACAAACGGATTTTCAAGACGAAGATAATATTTTTGGATGAGTGCTTCCCTCCAAACTGTAGGTTCTATTCTCCCCATTTCCTCTTGTATGTCTTTTTTGGTTTCCTTTACGTATTCAAAGGGCTTTAGAAGGTTAAGACGAAGAAAACCCATATCAAGGCCAGGGTTCAAATCAAGCGTAGAGAGTATGACTCTTTTCTGCTCCCGGCTGCCATTTTCAAACCAATACTGAGCTCTATGAGAAAAGGTAAGGGTTTTCCAGTGTTTTCAGAAGCATGATCAAGGTTGTTGTAAGAGGTTTGTAATTGATCTTCAAGAATAGCAATCCTCTTTGTGATCTCTCCTTTTTTCTCTTTGTAATCAACACTACTTATCATCTCTCCATTCTTGTTCTCCGGTTCAATAAACCTATCAAAAAGATTCTGTTTTCTTTGTTTTTCAAGAGTGAGTTGACGTTTGGTAGATTCTTCCAGTTGAGCAAATTGATTTACATCCTTTTGCACATAATCTTTGAGATATTTATACCCCCACTTAAGGAAGTCATCAGGAATATGTATATGGACCAGTTCTTTTGATACTTGGTCTTCAAAGTCTTTTTCAGTAACGGGAGGTTGCTTACACTGTTTATTAATTTGACGGGAACAACGATAATAGGTATAGATTCTTAAGGGAACCTCCATTTTGGTTTTAAGCAGGGAGCATTGTGGGCAAGAATCATTATGTTGTGGATTAATTAACGATCTGACGTTCTTTCTGAATAATTTTTAATGCATCAGATTTAACCCAACTCATCAAGGCAGCTTTATAATCCTTGTAGGTTTTTCCTGTGGCGGCCATCCAGTTACTCATATCGTCCAACTTACTTTGTACGAAGGAAGGCGGTACACAGTACTTCTGGGCTATCTCCTCCAGTACAGGCAAATCGATATCCGCAAGGGATTGGTATTTCGTCTGAATTACTGTAGTGGTTTTTTCAGTAATTTTTGATATGATAGCTCCTTGATTTTACTGAGCAATTCGATAAATCAAAAGGAATGAGAACAGATCAGATGAATTATGCATATATTCCTTTATAAAGTGCCGCATCGATAGGAAATAATAACTAGTATATGTGGAAGAATATTACTGTCAAATAGTATTTGAATAAAGGTTATCTACACATTTACTTCCCTCAATACTTCCCACAGTTTAATATGAAATACGCCACAGAGTTTTAAAAGCGTAAAGAGTGTTGGGTTTGCTTTCCCGTTTTCCAGTGATGAAAGCCACATTCTGTCAATAGAAGTTTCGAGTGAAACACATTCTTGAGAAAAGCCGAGCTCAATTCTTTTCCTTTTCAATATATCTCCGAGTTGTTTTTTGGTCCGCCAGTAGAACATAGAGGGGGACAGAATACAGTATTTCTTCTCTATTGTTCATTCATCGAGCTGTGAGATAGGAGCTCAATTTATATAATGGTACGCACATACTTTTTCACTTCACCTTGAAAGAAGAGTTTGAGTACATTTAATTGTGGCTTTGATTGCCCCGCTTGATAGATGAGCGGTTCATCAATAATATCATCGAGATATGAAAGGCTTTTTAATACAACTGTAGAGTCAATAGTGGGGTATTTCTTTTTTGTGAATGAAAGGAGTTTTTCAAGCGGATATATCTTCATAATTTCATACAGGTCCACATAATCTTTTAGTGCAGAGCGTTGCATAATTGCCGAAAGCTTCATACAGGCTATGTCTGGTACCGATGCAATATTTATGTATTCCGTTTTAATAAGCGGATTTACAAGTTCATATTCATACGTCATAAAACTTATTTTTATTTCTGTATGCAAAATGATTGATAGTGTATTTTTTTCAACTTGTGTTACTGTGAATGATTTTTCACCAAAAAGGATTGATATTCGTTTGATCATCTTCTCTGTATCAAATGGATGGGAAGAAAAGAAATCAAAGTCAACACTCTCTCTGTGTCCTATTTGAAGTGCAAGCGCAGTGCCTCCCGCAAGATAAAATTCATCCTTCCATGAAATAAACGAGGGAAGAATGTTCCTTCTTTCTTCAGACAATATGGAAAGATTGAGCATGTCCATTTTTATATGATTCGACTTCTTGGATTAATTGGCAAAACAA
>Ga0210022_1002680_pt1 | contig 10968 bp, 8 predicted proteins | sample CryGeymeta201520_FD_183984 | JGI IMG/M metagenome (GOLD analysis project Ga0210022, IMG submission 183984) | Groundwater microbial communities from Crystal Geyser aquifers in Utah, USA - Crystal Geyser metaG 2015-20 (SPAdes) (version 2) | ecosystem: Environmental > Aquatic > Deep subsurface >... | reverse complement strand
AAAGTGTTAATAACCTCCTTGGTCTCCCCTTCCCTCATCAGTCCCGTATCCACATAATAACAGGTCAGGTTTTTTCCGATTACTTGATGAGTAAGATAGCTGCTGACACTGGAATCTATGCCGCCTGAGAGAGCGCAGACCGCTTTTTCATCTCCAATTTCCTGCTTTAAAAATTTTTTTATTTCCTTGATTTTTTCTTTACCTAATACTGGTTTTTCTCCGCAAATATTAAAGACAAAATTTCGAAGGATTTCCTTTCCATACTCGGTGTGGTGAACTTCGGGATGAAACATAATTCCGTAGATCTTTTTTTCTTCAGAGGAAAAAGCCGCGTATTTAACCGTATCGGTTGACCCTATTCCAACCATTCCCTTTGGTAGTTCAACCACCTGATCAAAATGACTCATCCAGACCTTGAACTTCTTTTTTGGGATATTTTTAAATAAGACTGACGTTCCTGCCAAAATCTTGATAGAAGTTGGTCCATACTCTTTCTTTTTGCCTGAGGCGACCTTTCCTCCTAAAAGATGTCCGACTACTTCCAATCCATAACAAATTCCTAAGATAGGAATCCCTAAACTAAAAATTTTTTTATCAACAAGGAGGGCTTTTTCTCCGTAGACCGAAGATGGTCCGCCGGACAAGATAATTCCTTTTGGTTTATTTTTTTTAATTAAAGATAATGCTTCTTTAGGAAGAACAATTTCCGGCCTGACGCCAAAATCTCTTACTCTTCGGCCAATAAGATGAGTCGTTTGCGAACCGAAGTCAATAATATAGATCATAATAAGTTATAGCCCTTCTAGATTGAGAAAAAGATTGATTTCTTTTTCAGGAATACCTATCTTTATTAATCGACTCTTGATTTTGCTTATATCTAATCCTTGTTTGAGCCATTTTTTCGCCAGTCCGACTGTTCCTTCCCTTCTTTCATGGGGAAAGATGATCCAGGTTGAAGTAACATATTCGTAATAATCGGGAATAAACTTTGAGTGAGGCTTATGAAACAAGGTGGCAGTCTTGATTTTCAACGGATTATAAAAATCAAGATACTTCAAAGACCAGTACAAACTTTTTCCCGTATCATTGACATCGTCAAAAAAGAGAATCCTTTTACCGAACAAGGTTGCCGTTAAGGGAAGATCAAGTTTCGGCTTTTCCCTTATCTTGCCCGGCTCAGAATCATCATACAAAGATAGCTTAAAACTATGAATCTCGGAGATATCCAGTATATCAGCCATTGTCCTTGACCAGGTCCAGCCGCCCTTGGCTAAAGTCACTAGTGCATCAAACTTCTCTCCGTCTTTCAAAATCTGCGCTCCTAAATTGAGATAGATTTTGCCCATTTCCTCCCAGGTGGGCGCAATATAACTCCATGATTCCCCTTTAAATTTGGTCTCTTTGAAATTCAACTGATAAGGCTTATATTCAAATCTCGGTTTACTCATTACTTTATGAACTTTATAACTTTATGAACTATTTCTTACATCACATCCACATCATGGACCTCTGATTCTTTTAAAGAACTTTTAGTAATCTGGATGAACTCGGCTTTTTGCCAAAGCTCCCTGATATTATGAGCTCCTGAATAAGAAAAACCAGACTTCACTCCTCCGATTAATTGATTCAAAAGATCAGCGACCATCCCCCGGTAAGGAACAATCGCCTCGACTCCCTCGGCCGCATATTTTTTTAAATCGCGCTTGACGTTCTCATCCTTTTTTTGTCGGTCAGCATTAGCCATAAGAGAAGCCATCCCTCGTGTCATCTTATATTTAGTGTTGTTTCTAAAAAAAGTTAGGGCTGGGCTTTCGTCGCAGCCAGCCAAAAGCGTACCAATCATTACCGTCGAAGCACCAGCGGCTAAGGCCTTAACAATGTCTCCTGATTTCTGGATACCGCCATCGGCGATGACCGGTATATTATATTTTCTGGCCACCTCGCTACAGTCAGCGATGGCGGTCAGCTGGGGAATACCAGCACCGGTAATAACACGAGTAGTACACAAAGCGCCAGGCCCAATCCCCACCTTAATGCTGGCCGCTCCGGCTTTGATCATCTCCTCAGCTGCTTCTGCTGTTGCTACGTTACCGGCGATAAAATCAGTTTTGGGAAATTTTTTTACCAGCTCTTTTAGTACTTTGATAAAAAAAGTACTGTGACTATGAGCGATGTCAATAATAATCGTATCCACTCCTGCTTTAATTAAGGCTTGACATCTTTCTAAATAATCAGATCTAATGCCAATGGCCGCTCCCACCAATAACCTTTCTTTTTTTACTTTTTTTACTTCTTCCACTTCTGCCTCAAGGGTTAAAAACCGGTGAATAATGCCGATGCCGCCAAATTTGGCAATAGCGATAGCCATGTCTGTTTCAGTGACCGTATCCATGTTGGCAGAAACGATCGGTATTTTTAAACTGATATTTTTTGTTAATTTTGAAGATAAGTCAACGTGAGATCGTGATTCAACTTGAGTTAACTTAGGAACCAAAAGAACATCGTCAAAGGTCAAACCAATATCTTTTCTAATATTTAACATATGTAGTCTAACCCTATTATTTAACCAGAATTGATAGAATTAGTCAATGGGATTTTATATATTTTTTGTAATTTTTGTAATCGTTATAATTTTTCTCTTCTCTTCTAAAGCCTTATCTCCGATTCCCTACTTTCCTTCCAATAAACATGATCTTCCTTTAATTATTAAAGCTCTTAATTTAAAAAATAACCAAACTGTGATAGATCTTGGCGCTGGCGACGGAATAGTTATTTTTGAAGCGGCAAAAGTTGCTTACAAACGAAAACTAAATACGAGATTCGTTGCGGTTGAAATTAATCCAGTATTAATTTTAGTCCTTCATCTCCGCCGTCTTTTTCATCCTAATCGTCAAAATATAAGAATTGTTTTGGCTGATATGTTTAAATTTAACTTTATGAACTTTATAAACTTTAAAAACTTAATAACTGTTTATTTATATATTTCGCCATGGTATCTTGAAAAAATCATTGAAAATTGTAAATTGAAAATTGAAAATTTCCATGTCGTTTCCTACATGTATCCAGTAGAATCCCTAAAAAACAAGAAGAAAATAATTAAAGGAAAAAATAAGATTTTTAGTTATTTATTTTCTACTACAACGTAAAAATCATAACCTTCATGATTCAAAAATACTTCTTTTGCTCCTTTTATGTCTCCTTCTGATCCTGACTTAATTACCTTTCCACTAATATAATTTATTGCTTTATCACTTTTTAACTCACTAACTAATTGAATCCTTTCAACTTGTAAATCATCTAATTTGTTAGTAATTTCCCCAAGTCTATTTTTTATTTCTAATCGTCTTTGAGCGCTTGCTTTTTCAGCTTCAATTTTTAAATGATTACTTTCATCTGTTAAAGCAATATAATCTTGAGAAATACGAGAAATTGTATTATCAGAAGCTCTTCCTTGTCTTTCTAGAGCCATATTTCCAGTTGGCGGTTCTGAGGGTTTATTAATATAAATAGTACTTCCTTTCTCTCTTACGTAAACATTTGGCCGTAAATCTTGACATCTTTGTTTTAAACCTTCTATTATCAACAATCTAACATTAATATCAGCAAGCTGTTTTTTTAATTTAATTCTTTCTTCTGGAGCTATATTTTTTGCAATACTTTGAGTTATTTTTTGACGCATTTCAGTTAGTTCTCTAAAGGGTTTCTCTTTAACTGTCACTATTGGCGTTTTTACTTTATGAGGTTTTCCATTTGTATCTTGATAAGAACCATTTACTCTTTTTATTTCTAAAAAATCATCAGCTGGAAACAGATTTTTTTGTAAATATAAAATTGTATCGAACATCCATCTTGCATTTTCTACTTCCGCGATTTTCTTAATTGCGTCTGATTGCTTTTGGGTCATTGATTCAAATAATTCATTAAGTCTTTTTTGTACCTGTTCTGCTTCTACCTTTCTTCCTTCTTCTAAACTTGAAAGTTCTACTAATTTATTCTTTATTAAAGTAATTCTTGGTCGTTCTCCCTCTACCATGCTCTCTAAAATATGCTCGAGTAACTCTGGAGTTCCAAATCCTTCATTACCGATTTTTGATATCATATTAGCCAATCTTATTACCGCTCTCGCTCGGTTGGTACCGGCTCCAAATCTTTGATTAATTGATTCATCTCCTTCTAATTCGATAAAAGAAACATCTCCTAATAAAATGTCCATGCCTCTTTCGATTATTAAATCTCTAGATTGGTCGTAAATTTTTTCAGTTGGAGAATTAACAGCATATTCTATTGCTCCTAAAGCATAACCATAGATAGTCCTATCTAGATGATTCTGCCAGATCTCATTCCATCTTCCTTCTTGTTTTGCTTTTTGATAATCTGTTTTTCCCCAACCGGTCCAATCTAATGGAACTGTTTCTGACAGGACTCTTTCTGCTTCAGCTCTCAAATCAGGACTGGCTTGAATTGTTAGTAACGCTTCCAACTGATTGAGAGGTAAGCTCAGCTTAAATCCATCTAACTTATTTGCTGCAAGAGCTTTTTTTATTAAAGGATTATTAAAAATGATCTCTAAATAACAATCAAAAGGTTCTTCTCTTCCTGCAAGTGCTACCTTTGTTCCAGACTCAGATCCTATATTCCTCTGATTTTTTAGATTGTCTTTAGCCGTTTCTATCGCTCCATCAACCGTATCTGCTTCTAAAGTCCTTTCTCTTTCTTTGTGTTTTGTTTCTTTTTCTAACGCCTGTCTCGCCTCTATTTCAGCTCTTTCAGCTGTTTCTATTTTTTGCAATTTTAAATCTGTAGCTTTTTGTATCTCTGCATACCCAGGAATCACTTCATTAACGTTTGGTACATCTTTGAAAAGTAATATCACCTGAAGTTGTTCTCTGGTAACTTGAGATGTAGGATTAACTAGACTTTCAAATCTTTGAGCTAACTCGATACCCAGAGCTGGAGGAACTGCTTTTGGGTCACCATCTTTCATTGCTTTGACAAATTTTGTCAGAAGTATTGCTGCTTTTTCTGGTTGGATTGCAGTCTGTTGTAAAATTATTTGGACCACAATTCCTTCTCTTTTGGCCAAAGCTTCCACTTCTATCTTTCTTTGATTAGCCGACTCTTCTGAGATATTATCTGGACTATTAAAAACATTGTATCTCTCGTCTCTGTTTATATTAGTAATTAGTGAATCTATTATTTGATCGGGGGTCATTGTTTCCGCAATTGCTGCCTCTATCCCTGAAATAACTATTGGTTTACCTGACTCATGTGCTAATACTTTTTGCGCCAATTCCCGATCAACACGCTGACCTTTTTCAATCATTTCTTTAATATATTGCCTTACTTGTTCTGGTGTTCTTTTAGCAAATTCTGTCTTTACTTCTTCTGCAGCTTTCTTTTCTCGTAATTCTCTCAATTTTGCTTGTATTTTACCTAAAGATTCATCTGCTGAAGGTGCAGCCGTTGGCTCGTTCGGTGGTGTCGGTGCTGATCCTGGTGTCATATTGTTCAATATAACAAGTTTTAGACATATTTGTCAACGGGCCATTGATTCTTTGAATTATATATGTGATTTTCAGGAAAAAATAAGATTTTTATTTATAATAATTAGCCTCATACAACTGACGCAGTTGTACAGGCTATTTTAATATTATTTTCATAATATCCATCGGTTTGTTAGCTATGTAGTCAACGCCATTTTTTTTCAACGCTTCAACCGTATGCAATCCCCAAGAAACACCAATCATTTTTATACCGACTTTATGACAAGCTTCAACATCGCGGATCTCATCACCGATATAAATTACTTCTGTTTTTTTTAAATTAAAATCTTTAAGAAATTTTTCCAAATAACCGGCTTTGCCAAAAAGATCTGTCTTTCCATGAACAAAGTCAAAAACATTAAGTTTGTTAAATTTTATAAATTTATCAATATTTTCTTTTCTATTTGAAGAAATAATTGCTAATTTATATCCTTCTTTTTTTAAGTCAAAAAGAAACTTTTTTATTCCGGGAAAAAACTTAATATTTTCCATTTCTTTTTCCAATTCCACCTGCATATTTTTTATAACGTTAACTATAAAAGGTAGTTTGAGCCAAGCATGTTTAAAGCTTCCCCGCAATAATTCCTGATAACTTTTTGATCTGATTTCATTGATAATCTGTTTATCACTAAGATTATCTATATTCAGTAATTTAGCAATTTCTAAAAATTTTTTAAAACTAAACGGAAGTGTATCGGCAACTGTTCCGTCAAAATCAAAGATAACGACCTTAATTTTTTTCATTGACTTAAATTATAACACGCATCCTCTGTCATCCTGAAGGAACGAAGTGACCGAAGGATCTCTCAACTTGTTTGAGTATCCCACATTCGTGGAAGATTCTTCGCTCCGGGACGTCAGACGTCCCTTCGCTCAGAATGACAAAAAGGACTGTTATAATATTACCTATGGATAAAATCATCTCTCTTGATTATTTTATTACCAATTTATTAGGCAAGTTAATCCCTCACAATATTTTTCTCGCCTATTTTTTTTCTTTTTTTTCCTTAAAAGGCAGTTCTATTTTGGTTTGGGTTTTGGTAGTAATTTTGGTTTTGATTTTAGAGGAACGGAAAAATCCCGGAGTCAGTAAAAGAGATAAAAAGTTTATAATTTTATTTTTAGTTTCATTTTTGCTTACTTTTTTCTTTACTGATGTTGTTTTAAAAAATATTTTTCATCGTCCACGTCCCATATCAAAAATTCCAAATTTCAAATTTCAAATTTCAAATTGTCCAAAGGACTTCTCCTTCCCCTCCGGCCATGCCGCTACCGGCTTTGCCGCCGCCTGCGTCTTAAGCTTTTTTGACAAAAAAAGAAGATGGTTTTATTATACGGTAGCAATTTTGATTTCCTACTCGCGAATCTATCTCGGCTGCCATTATTTTTTAGATGTTATCTCTGGAGCATTAATCGGATATTTAATTAGTCGATTACTTCTATTCTTCCTCGATACATCCCCATTCCGCAGGAGAAGTTGATGAAACCGGTTTCAGTCGGAGTAAATTCAATAAGATTCTCGCCTTGTTCAAGAGTCTTTTGAACACCTAATTTCGGGACGACAAAATAAGCCTGGCAGCCAAAGACATTTTCCCCCTGGATTTTCCATTTAACTGGAATCCCATTTTTGACGGTAAAATAATTGGGAATGTAACCTGATGTTACTACTTTCATATTAATTGTCTGGACTCCGTTTTCTAAACTGGCTGACATACCACCACTGTTTCCGTTCTTACTAAAAGGATTAATATTAATTCCGTAAAGCGAAGTAAAGTTAGAAAGATAAAAAAAACCGATCACAAATACCAAGACGCCCATGGTTTTAATAAAATAAGAATAAAATGTCGATTTGGTAAAAGTACTCATCACTCCTATCAAAAGTAAGGCCGGCATTGTTCCCAGGGCAAAAATCATCATCGTCAAAGCACTTTGCAACGGCGATGATAGTCCTAAAGCATAGACTTGAACTGCTTGAGTAAAACCGCAAGGAAGAAAGTAAGTAATTGCTCCTAGAAAAAACGGTGCCTTCCTCGGATACTTCATTAACTTATGTTCTAGTTTTTCAAAAATCGCCTTATTCAGTCCCGAAGGTATAATCGTTCCGAGAGAAACGATTTTTGCCATATCAAGGCCAAGAAGTATCATAAAAACCGCTGCTAATAGCGTCAAAAACGGGCCGAATTTGAGATTGGTTATTAAAGCCTGGCCAACCAGCCCGGCTAAAAAACCAAAAGCACTATAAGAAGCAATTCTTCCTGAATTAAATAAAATAGCCTTATCTATGTCATTTCGACCGAACGAAGTGAGTGGAGAAATCTTTTTTTCAGATTCCTCGACGGAGCCTGTCCTGAGCGAAGTCGAAGGGCTCGGAATGACACGAGAACGATTAATCGTTGATAAAAATAAAGCTCCCGAAGTCGCCATACAAGTTGATGTTGAAGCTACAAGTCCAATAACAAAGATTGTCAATAAACTCAAATTGCCAATAAAATTGAATGCCGGGATTAAAGATAGCTCTTTAGCAATCAGATATAAAATCAGTAAAATCGCCCCTATTCCTAAAACCTCGCCAATTCTTTTTCCAAAAGTTTCTCTACCAATAATTAATAATCGGCCATCAACAATTTCATAGCCAAATTGCTTAATCTTTTTATTTAATATTTCGCGATTTAAATGACCGGTATAAAAAACCTCAACTTTTTGTTTATTAAAATTAGGTTTGACATCAACGACGTTTCCTTCTTCTCTAAACTTGTCATTAATCAAAATGTCACACGAAGGACAGTGCATACCCTGAACGTAGAGAGTAGTTTTTTTAAGTTTGGCCATTTTTCATTTTCCTGGTTTTGGTTTTCCGCATCCGCCGCACATAACTTTATATTTTTTGCCGCTTTAAAAAAAGCGAATTTGTAACGACTGAAATACTGGAAAAAGCCATCGCTGCCGAGGCAAAAATCGGATTGATTTTTCCCATCATTGCCACCGGTACCAAAACAATATTATAAACAAATGCCCAAAATAAGTTAAGCCGAATCGTCCTCATGGTTTTTTTTGACAGCTCAATGGCGCGGACAACAGAACGAAGATCTTTATTGACTAAGGTAATTGAAGACGCTTCAATAGCAACATCAGTTCCACTACCCATGGCAATACCAACGTCAGCCGCCGCCAGAGCCGGTGCGTCATTAATCCCGTCGCCGACGAAAGCAACAATTCTTCTCGACTCGTCGCTTCGCTCCTCGCTCGAAGTATAATTACTGTTCGAGCGAAGTCGAGAACTTTTTAATTCCCTTACTTTTTTTTCCTTTTCTGCCGGTAAAACTTCGGCTAAAACATTTTCTTTTTTAATCCCTAATTGTTTGGCAATAGCTGTAGCTGTTTGTTTGTTGTCACCGGTAATCATATAAACCTCGATGCCGGTTTCTTGCAAAGACTTAACTGCTTCAATAGCGGTCTCTTTAATCATATCGGCAATGGCGATCAAACCAACTAATTTATCATCAAGATAAACATAAACCACTGTTTTCCCCTGACTTTTTAAACTATCACCCCCGGTGTGCGATTCAGAACCCAATAGTTTACCAATATAGACTTTTTTTCCATTAACAATTCCTTCCACTCCTTTACCTGTAATTGACCTAAATCCTTCTACTTTGCTCAAGACAAGCTTTTTTTCTTCGGACTTTTTCACAATCGCTTCACCTAACGGATGCTCGGAATTTTTTTCAACTGATGCCACCAGTTGTAAAATGAATTGACGAGGCGATGGCGATTTTTTCACTTTATTCTCGCGTGATAAAAATTGCCTCGCCGAGTCATTAAATATTATGTCTGTAACTTCCGGTTGGCCTCTCGTCAGAGTTCCGGTTTTATCAAAAATAATTGTTTTAACCTTATGAGCCGTTTCCAAACTCTCGGCATCCTTGATAAGAACCCCGTGCTCGGCACCAATCCCCGTCCCAACCATAATCGCTGTTGGCGTCGCCAAACCCATGGCACAAGGGCAGGCAATGATTAAAACAGCGATCGCGTTGAGCATTGCATGAATAAATGCTGGCGACGGCCCAAAAACATACCAACCGACAAATGTAGTAATGGCCAGCATGATAACAATAGGAACGAAGTAAGAAGAAATAATATCGGCTAATCTTTGAATTGGGGCTTTGCTCCCTTGCGCTTCTTCAACTAATTTGATAATTTGCGCCAGCATGGTGTCTTTTCCAACCTTAGTTGCCTTATAAACAAAACTTCCCGATTTATTCATCGTCGCTCCAATTACTATGTCTCCTTTATATTTTGAAGATGGCATGCTTTCCCCTGTCACCATCGACTCATCAATTGCTGAATCTCCTTCAACAATGACTCCGTCAACGGGAATTTTTTCTCCCGGCCGTACCCTGATTAAATCACCAACAACAACCTCATTAATTGAAATGTCAATTTCTTTTTTATTGCGAATCACTCTGGCTGTTTTTGCCTGAAGGCCAATTAATTTCTTAATCGCCTCGCCTGTTCCGGCTTTGGCTTTGGCTTCAAAAAAACGACCCAACAATATTAAGCCGATAATCACTGACGAAACATCAAAATACGGTTCTGCTTTTAAATTTAATCCCTCAAAAAAACCAGGATAAAATACTACTGCTGCCGAATAAATATAGGCAACTGTTGTTCCAATGACAACCAAAGTATCCATGTTGGCAAGGCGATGTTTTAAAGAAGAAAAAGCCGCTTTGTAAAAATCATAGGCGGCCCAAAACTGAACTATTGAGGCCAAAAGTAATTGATTAAATAAATTAGTTAAAACCGACGGAGCAGTGCTCATCAATCCAGGGAAACTCCCCCAAACGATTAATGCTCCTAAAATTAAGCTAACAGTGGTTTTTATCTGGAGATTTTTTAGTTCTTTGGCTTTTTCTTTTTTTATCTTTTCATCAAGATTATTCTCTTTATTAATGTTTCCAACAATCGCCTCGTAACCAACGCTCGTGACTGCACTTTTTATAACATCATTTTCAATTGGCATATCCGAAGTTATGGTGGCTTTACCAGTATTTAAGTTGACAACTGCTTCTTCAACTCCGGGAATTGCTTTTAATGCCTTTTCATTACTATAAACACACGATGCACAATGCATTCCCTTTATGGCAAATATCTGTCTATTCATCATATATGTTTTGAAAAACGAGGATACTAAATTTTTTGCGACTTGAGAGGTGCGCAGCGAAGCGAGCACGCTCATGGAGTCAAAAAATTTCAGTATCGAGTTTTTATTTTAAAAAACAATTAATTTTCCATGAAACATCCCCATACCACAGGAAAAATCAAACTCGCCTTTTTTTTCAGGAGTAATTTCTATTTCTGTTTTTGCATTGAGAGGTAAAAATTTTCTGACTTTAAAATCAGCCAGAATCACTTCTTCCAAACA
>Ga0210022_1002658_pt1 | contig 11025 bp, 11 predicted proteins | sample CryGeymeta201520_FD_183984 | JGI IMG/M metagenome (GOLD analysis project Ga0210022, IMG submission 183984) | Groundwater microbial communities from Crystal Geyser aquifers in Utah, USA - Crystal Geyser metaG 2015-20 (SPAdes) (version 2) | ecosystem: Environmental > Aquatic > Deep subsurface >... | reverse complement strand
GTTTAATGCTTATATTTATTTCCCTTCTACTGTGAACCAGGATAATTTTTATGTCTTTGGTCATGGACCGCTTTCAGGAACAGTCGAAAAAATTGATGGCAGCGGAGTGCATTACAAGTTAACTGGTCTTCCAGCAAATACCTATGTGGAGGCACGTGTTATTTTTCCATCAGATATCCTTGATATTTCAAAAGAATCAGGAAATAAGTTAGATTCAATACTTGCATATGAAAGAAACCTTGCAGAACAGGCAAACAGGCAGAGGGCAAAGGTAAGAATAAGTTTTGCCCTGGCGCTCTTGTTGCCAATGGGCCTTTTTGCCCTATGGCTTTATCTGTTCTTTAAGTATGGAAAAGAACATCCGCCGAGAGTTGATGTTGTTTACACGAGAGATATCCCCGAAGATCTTCCACCGGCAGTTGTCGGATACCTTATGAGGTTTAAGAACATAACACCCAATGACTTCACTGCAACGATTATGAACCTCGTTCGCAAGGGATATATATCAATCCAGACTCATAAAGAAGAGAAGGGTTTTATTTTCAAAAGAGAAGTTCCCGTGACGTATTTATCTGAAACCGGGAAAGACCCTGGTGACCTTCTGCCACATGAACATATTGTTTACAATTTTCTTTTTACTTCTCTCACATACGAAGGAGTTCTGAGTTTTTTCAAGCCTGGGAAGATGAGAAATCTTACTTCAAAGAGTTTCAGGGATAAACAGGGAACAATGCCTGGTATAGCAGGAGTTCAGGGTGTAACAGTATCTACTGACGATATAAAGGAGTTTATAAAGAAAAATGCCCAGGAGTTCAAGGCAATATATGATGCATTCAAGGGAGTCGTAAAGGATGAAGGCGGTGAAAAAAACTATTTTGAAAACAAGTCAGAAGGTTTTATGGCCCTGTTTATAGTAATCGGCTTTGTTTTCTCCTTCTTCGGTTTTTTCTATCTTTCCTTTCTTGGAGTCCCGTATCTTATCCCCTTTTATTTCATTATTTCATTTTTGTTTATAGCGCTTGCCCTTCCTCTTAAAAGAAGGACGCAGGACGGCGCAGGTGCCTATGCTCTGTGGAATGGATTGAAGAAATTTTTAATCGATTTTTCAAACCTCAAAGAGGCTATCCCAACATCAATAGCCATCTGGGAACAGTATCTTGTGTATGCAGTAACCTTCGGAATTAGTGAGAAAGTGATAAAAGAGATGGAGATTGTCCTCCCACAAATACCAGAAGACGAATTAAGGACCAGCCATTTCTTTGCTACCGGGGTTGTACTTGGTTCGAACATAAACATTGCTGAAGCCTTTAATTCAATGACAAGCTCAATGATTTCTTCTTTTAATGCCATATCGTCTGTTGCATCTTCTACGGGTGGCGGCGGAGGATTCTCAGGTGGTGGCGGAGGAGGTGGTGGCGGAGGAGGTGGCTCAGGTGGCGGTGCCGGGTAAAAAAAGCCGAAACCTTGTTTATTCTTGCGATATGTTTTCAGATCCTGTTGAGACGGGCATTTTTAGTAAAATAAAGCCAAAAAAAAGAAGAATATAAGTTGTTATTACGAATAATTGGATAAAGATTGTTAACAATTGTACTACCCATGTGTCTGATAGTCTATATAGAGTGGCGAATATGTAACCTGCCAATAATGGAAGAATTACTGAAATAAAAAGGAAAATTCCTGCAATTTTTAAAATAATTGAGTTAAACGCAGTTCCAAGCCTTACAAACGATACTGGTATAAGTACTCCCTGGGAAGTAAGATATAGTATAAAATATAAAAGAGATAAATAAGGTGCCAGCATGGTCAGTAAAGTCAAATTGTTATTAGATCTAGCTGTTAATCCTGTGAATAAAATAGAAATTGCAATACTGATTATATATATAATAAAAGCTGAGAGTAGATTTTTATAGATCTCTCTCCTCCTTATTTTTTCTACAATGTTCTTAACGCCAATAAGAATAAGAAGCAGTCCTGCGATGTCTATTAAACTTGAAACAACTGCCCTCAATTGTGATACTGCTTTGCTGAGACCTATTTCAAACACTCTTATTAGATAATTTAAAATAATACTGCCTATAGTATTAAAAGCTAAAAGTAATGCTCCAAATATAGCTAACCTTCTTCCTTTCTGAAATTCCATTGGACTCCCTCCTTTTTATATAATATTATATTTTATTCTCGCCTTTTTTAATTGAATTGTCACATACAGCCATTTTATCTCTCAACCATAAAAAGCAATTATAAATGGGGGCTATGAGTTTGAAGTCACGCATTAAATCATTAAGTAAATTTTTGCTGAAAAAATGGTCATCAATTTCTTTCCTGCACACAAAATAAATATTTTTTCTTTGATACCATTCCCGTAAATCATCCGGCAATGAGTTATCCAGAATTCTTTTGTACTTTTCTCCTGCTATCGTAAATATTTTTTGCCTTTTGTAAAGAGCATTTATCCGCATAAACTCTTTATCTTTTTCAATAATTTGTTTTCTGAGTTTATTTATTGCTTCTCTGGGGATGGTGTAAAACCCCATACCATAGTGGTAAAAATCCGGGAATATCTCAAAAAAATAGGAAGGCTCTGTCTTCCAATCTTTGTAAATTCTTTTATAGGCTATCCACATGTTATAACGGTATGGTGATTTATCCCTTGAAAACCTTATATCTCTGTTTATTCTTGAGATTATTTTTTTAGGGGTTACATTGAAGTGCTGATCGATAGACAACATAAATGGACCCAAATCCTCTGCAAGTTCTAAAAAAGGTCTCAAGAGGTATTTATGATAATCTTCTTTATTGGCTTCAAACCATCCCTTGCTATTGTTTAGCTTGAGATTATTTAAAAAATCTATTGTCTCTTTTGAAAATCCCTTAAACACGATTATTCACATCCATAAAAAGAGCTCAATCCTCTCATGCCACTTCTATTATAATAGAAGCATCGCTTTTTGCGTAATGTATATAGAGCTGGCTACGCTTCGATAGATATTATAAAATCTGCTACTTTTAATGCACTTGTTATAATCTAACTTTCGATCTTGTTAATCTTTCACGATCTTTAGTTGGCGGAAAGAGATCTTTGTGTATAATAAATTGGAGACTTGAAATTTTGAGATAAGGAGAAATTCAGAGAAACAACATCGCAATCTATTCTGTCTAATTTTGAGCTCGATGTTAGCAATAACGATTTAGATTTGACTTGTAATAAAGTTGCTGACTGGCTTGTAGAGAACGATATGTTGGGATTCAGGGAGTAAGATATTCCGAAAGTTTAAAAAAATAAAGGAGAAAGAAGGTGGAATATCAAAAACTTGGGAAGACTGGTCTTAAAGTAGGTGTAATTGGGCTTGGTACTGAGTATTTAAACAGAAAGTCGAGAAACACTGTGATTTCAGTTGTTCATGAAGCAATTGATAAAGGCATTAACTATTTTGATGTTGTCTTTGCCTTTCCGGAGTATCGTGATAACTTTGGTGCTGCTTTTAAGGGATTCAGGGATAGGATAATAATTACAGGACATATCGGGTGTGCGGAAACTAATGGGCAATACCGTTTAACTCGCGATGTTAAGGAGAATGAAAGTCTTTTTAATGATTTGCTGAAAAGATTTCAAACCGATTATGTTGATATCCTTATGATGCAGATGGTCAATGAAGTAGAATCTTATGATAGAATCATGAGACCCGAAGGTTTAATGGAACTCGCGCACCGATTTGTGAAAGACGGTAAAGCCAGATTTATAGGTATTAGTGGTCATAAGGCTTCTGGGGTAATGAGATTTGTCGAGGAAGGACTTATCGATGTGCTTATGTTCCCTATTAACATTGCCTGGAATTTAATGCCGGGAAGGAAAGAAGTTTTAGAAGCATGTTTAAGGAATGATGTTGGTATTGTTGCAATGAAAACCTTTGCAGGTGGAAGGTTTTTTAATAAGCAAACTGGAATACCCTTAACACCTGTTCAATGTATAAGTTATGTACTCTCAGAGAAGACTGTTTCAACTGCCCTTACAGGTGTAAAAAACCTGAAGGAGTTAGAAGATAATCTGAAATATTTAACTGCAACTATTAATGAAAAAGATTTCAGTTCAATTATATCAAGCTTCCAGGAAGATCTCAGAGGTAATTGTGTTTATTGCAATCATTGCCTACCATGCCCGGAAGGAATTGACATAGGACGTGTTATTCAAATGGTTGATAGGGTATTAATAGAAGCGCCCGGGGAGTCTGGCTATAAAGAATATCAGAAAAAGGTTAACTTTTATTATCCTGGACGAATCCGCACAGGCTCGTCACAGCATAAAAACCTTTCTAAAGACGCTTCAAGATGTATAGAGTGCGGTATCTGTATAAAAAGTGCCCTTTCGAAGTAGATGTGATTTTAAAAATGAAGCAAGCAGCAAGTCTGTTTTCAAAATAAACTAATTTTATAGAATAGATAGACTTTTAAGGGGGAAGAGATATGAAAAAATTGAAGTACAAGGGTCAAAATAGATACGATGAATTCTTTGCAGCAGCTAAAGTAGTCTCTAGAAAGATTTCTGAGATCGAAGGAGTTATTGGGATACTTGCAACTGGTGGAATAGGCCGTGGTTACTGTGATGATTATTCTGATCTTGACCTAATAGTTTATGTTGATGACGAGAAATTTGAAGAAATTACAAGATATATTGCAGTTGGTGGTTTAAGGTACAAAGAGATTGATGTAGATACGCCTGCGGAATCGTATCAGAATGCATTGAATCAAAAATCTCCCTCAAGGCATTGGTCTCAGGATGCAAGGTGGGATAGGGAAAATTCCAAAATTCTGTTTGATACAGAGGGAAGAATTAAAAGTTTACTTAAAGAAAAGTTAGTTTTTCCGGATTGGGAGCAGAAAAAACTCCTGTCGAAATATAGAAAAGGGGTAGAGGTTCACCTTATATACTATTTCGAAACATGGGAAAAGAGGGGCAGTTCAATAAACCTTGCCGACACTTTAATTAGAGCGTCTAAAAATATAATTCTATGGATCTATGCTAAAAATAAAAAATTTCACCCTTATCTACCAAAATGGCTTTTTTATTATCTTGAAAATGATCTTGTTCCAGAAGCAAAATTTTTCAGTACTATTAAAAAACCATTTCTTGGTCCTCTAAAGACAGTAAAAGATTTAAGAAATGTAAGAGGAGAACTAATCGAATTGTGCGAGAAAATTGGTATTAAGCTTGAAATAGAAAGCATTGAAGAAATTTTCAAGAAGGAAACTGAAAACTGGAACAAAGCATCTGAAAAAACTAAGCATTACTTAAGCTGGTAAATGATAGGCACATCTAAGAGGTTGTTAGGAGGCAAAAGTGAATGGTTGGAGATCTCTGTTGAATATAGACCCAACAGACTGGCTGCTTGAAAAGGGTAATCCCTCTTCTAAATACCTCACTCTTACGAAACTATTTGGAAAAGACAAAAATAATCCTGATGTTATACAGGCAAAGAGTGAAATTTCTGAATGTGCCCCGGTCAAAAGGATTTTCTCGAAACAAAAGGACGACGGTTACTGGGAAAATTCTAATACTCCATATCTTCCGAAATATAAATCTACTTACTGGCAGATTATGATTTTTTCACAGCTCGGCCTTTTAAAAGAAAATGAGAAAGTAAGGAAAGCCTGTGAATTTGCCTTCCGATTTCAGCATAAAGATGGTGGATTTACAGTATTTAAGGAAGAAGGAGCGATGAAGGAATATTCCTGGTGGAAGAAGAGGCAGGAAGAAAAAGGAAAACCTGTACCTCCATTTGATAATTGGTCGAAAGGGATTATTAAAGAGAATGAATTGACGTGTCTAACAGGAAATCTTGTAGCATCTTTTTTAAGGGTCGGATATAAAGACGACCAAAGAATTAAGAAAGCAGTTCAATGGCTTATTAATGTCCAGAATAGTGATGGTGGATGGCTTTGCCCTTACTGGCGGGCGCATATAAATGACAAACACTCGTGTTTTGTAGGAACAATTACATCGCTCGATGCCCTTTCGGAAATTCCTGAGAATCAAAGAACCGATGAAATGAAGAAATGTATTGAAAAAGGTGCCGAATTTTTTCTTATGCACCGCCTCTATAAAGCTGATCATCATAATTTTGAGGTAATTAACCCTTACTGGTTGAATTTTAATTTTCCCATATTCTGGTATGATATTTTGAGGGGACTTCTTGTTCTTACAAAACTTGGTTATGCACGCGATGAGCGGATTCAGGGTGCAGCTAATATTCTCTTTAAAAAACAAACTGAGTATGGACAATGGAATCTTGATAAAACTCCCGGAGGTAGAATGCATGCATCTTTTGGTAAGGTGGGTGAACCAAATAAATGGGTAACTCTTAATGCTTTAAGAGTGCTTAAAAGAATATATCAATAGAAAGGAGGCATAAAGTGAAAAAAGTTGACTTGAAGAAAGAGTTTAAGAATTTGTACAATTCTTCCTCGAAAGAGATTGAAATTGTGAAAGTCCCAATGATGAACTTTCTTATGATTGATGGAATTGGTGATCCAAATACTTCTAAGGCTTATAGTGATTCAATAGAGACTCTTTATTCTGTTTCATATTCCATAAAGTTTATTCTAAAAAAGGAAAAAGAAATTGATTATGTTGTGATGCCTCTTGAAGGGCTCTGGTGGGCAGAAGATATGGGTCAATTCAGTACGAAAAACAAAGATAAATGGAAATGGACATCGATGATCATGCAGCCAGATTTTGTTGATAAAAAAGTTTTTGAAATGGCATTTGAGCAGGTAAAAATTAAAAAGAATCTTCTGATGCTATCAAAAATAAGATTTCAGAGTTTTAATGAAGGGTTATCGGTTCAGATTATGCATATCGGTCCATACTCCGCAGAGGCACCCAAAATTGAAAAGCTTCATAAATTTGTAAAAGAAAGCGGGCATAATTTGAGAGGGAAGCACCACGAAATATATCTTAGCGACCCACGAAAGACAGCTCCTGAGAGAATTAAAACGATAATAAGGCAGCCCATTGAACCTATAGTTTTATAAACGAGTAAATGATTAATGAGATAAAAGTTAAATCGATTCTCAATAAGCACAAAAAGAGAGACGACTGGTTTCTTGATGATTACACTGTGAATCAATATTCTGGTTGTTCGCTTAATTGTATTTACTGCTATGTAAGAGGTAGTAAGTATGGGGCAAATTTGGCAAAGAAGTTATGCGTCAAAATAAATGCTCCTGAACTTCTTGATAAAGAACTAAAGAGAAGAGCAGAAAAAGAGGAATATGGAATTATTGCCTTATCGTCATCAACAGAACCCTATATGCCTATTGAAGAAAAATTTAATTTAACAAGAAGAATACTTGAGATAATCCTTAAATATAGATTTCCTGTAGAGATTGCAACGAAATCAAAGCTTGTTTTAAGAGATTTAGATCTGCTTTGGCAAGTTGATAAAAGTGCAATTTTGCCTGAAGATTTAAAATCAAGGTTAAATAGGGGAGTAATTATTTCTTTTTCAATTTCTACATTGGACATTAAACTTGCAAAAATACTTGAATCAAGAGCTCCCTCTCCTCTTGAAAGACTCGAAACTTTAAAGAAATGCAAGGAGAAAGGTTTTTTAGTAGGAGTAAACTATATCCCCGTTCTGCCATTCTTATCAGACTCAGAGGATCAGATCGATGAAATGATTAAAACTGCGAAGGAATATGGCGCAGACTTTGTTTTTGTAGGAGGATTAACCCTGTTCGGCAAAGAACCATATGATTCAAAGATACTTTATTATCAATTTCTTGAGAACTATTACCCCGACCTTTTATCTAAATATAAAAGTCTATATAGGATCTTCTTCGCTCCAACGAAAGAATATCAAATGATACTTAATAAGAGAGCAGAAAGAAATTGTGAAAAATATGGAATAAAAATTGGATTTTGCAGTAAAATTAATTAGGGGAAATTTAAAAATGGAGGTAGAGGAAGATAAGAAATTTAATTAAAATATATTTAGAGCATGCTCCTTTAATGATATCAAAGGAAGGTGAGTTATTATGTTAATTTTACACATTACAAGACGTGAAGATTGGGAAAAGGCATTGTCAAAAGGCGAATATAAACCGGAAAGTTTTACTATTGAAGGTTTTGTCAATTGTGCTACTCCTGACCAGATAATTAAAATAGCTAATGCCAATTTCAAAAATAAGACAGGGTTGATCTTGCTTTGCATAGATTCTGATAAAGTTGAATCTAAAATTCGTTTCGAAAGTGGTGGATATGAGTTTTATCCTCATATCTATGGCGTTCTTAACCTTGATGCAGTTGTAAAAACTTGCGAATTTGAACCTGGTCTTGACGGAAATTTTACTCTTCCTTCCGAAATTAAGGATCTTATTAAATCATATACGTAATAAAACTGTGTCTTCGTGATTAAAACTAAAAGTGAAGATTCAAATGGTTAATCTTTCAGAAGAAAATTTAAAAAATATTCCTGTATGGGAGAGCTATCCTTATAGTTGCAAATATTGTCTTTACTGGGAACACCCGAACGAGCCTGTCAAAGAAGGAAAGGAAAAGACTCTCCAAAAGAAGTTAAAGTGGCTAAGAAGAGTAAAGAAAGAATTTGGTGATTGTGGGAAAATACTATATATAGACGAAGAGGTTATTGGTTATGCACAGTTTGCTCCTTCCAAGTTTCTCGCAAATTCAATAAATTACAATGCAGGACCTCCAGATAATAATGCCGTACTCATTTCATGTCTGTTCATCTTCGATAAAAATTTCAGAGCTTTGAAGCTTGGCAAAAGGCTCCTTAATAGCATAATTAATGACTTGAAATCAAGAAATGTAAAAATTGTTGAAACCTTTGCAAGAAAGGATAAAGCCAGTAATCCTTCAGGGCCTGTTGAATTTTATATCAAGAACGGGTTCAGGGTTTATAAAGATGACCCTCAGTTTCCTCTTATGAGGTTGGATTTGTAAAAATTTTTAGGCAACGGAGTTTTAAAAGAGAATGATCTTGGCTGTTCCGATGCAAAAGTTTTCTTATATATGCAAAGGAGAGAAAACAGCTAGAATTCTCAGTAAACATAGGCAAACAGAGTCAGGGGCTTGTGTTTGGCTTTACAGTGTTATTTAAAACGATTGTAGAATAATTTTGGGAGGAAAATAAAAATGGAAAAAATCACCATTGATGAATTCAAGAAGAGACTTATAGATCTTTGCGTCAGGAGCAATCTAGAATATCTTCCGAGAAAAATCAAGGACAAACGTATATTATTCAAAAGCATAGTTTCAACACTTGAACCTGGCAAAGAATATTCAGAAAAGGAAATAAATGACAAGTTAAAATTGTGGCTTGAAAAAGTTAACCAAAATGCCGGAATAAACCATGTTATACTAAGAAGATCTCTTATTGATGAAGGCTATCTTGTAAGAAAAATCAATGGTTCAGAATATTATGTTAATATTTCTGATTTAGTTAAAAATCTTTTTGAGTCTGGTATAGAAAAAGTGAATGTATTTGAAATTATTGACAAAGCCCGTCAGGAAATCGAAGACCGAAGAAAGAAATACATGGTTTTTTAGCTTACCTATAAGGAATTGAAACTTATTTCAAATTTTTGTGTTAATGTTAGTATTTTATGTATTAGAGGAGGATTTATAAGTTAGAGTTTACTTTGTTTTTGCATTTTCACTTGCATTGCTTTGATATATAATGCAAAGGAAAGAAAAATGTAGAATTCCTATAAATATTGGGCTTCTATATGAAGTTGAACGGGAAGAATACCTGCGAAAGTTGCTACTTTAAAGATTTATAAAGGAGGCAATAAAATGGGAAAGATAGTTGATGTAAAATTCACACTTAAAGAGTACAGGTATGACAAACCGTTTCACATTGTCGGGAGTATTTCATCAGGTACAACGAATATCGAAATAGAATTAATTCTTGATAGTGGTGCAAGAGGTTATGGTGAAGCATCCCCATCGTTCAGAGTCAATGGTGAAAAGGTTGAGGTCCTTTTTGAGATGCGGAATTTTGTAAGGGAAACAATTATGGGAATGGATGTGAGAAATTACAGGAGGATTTTTGATCTTACAGATAAAATGTTTGCAACCCCGAGTTTAAAAGCAGCTATTCAATGTGCAGTGCTTGATGCATTTTCTGAGGAGATAGGAGTTCCTGTTTATCAGATACTTGGTGGCGCAAAGAATACTATAGAAACAGATAAAACAGTTTCGATAGATACTTTAGAAAATCGCATAAAAGAAGCGACTGATATATTTAAAGATGGATTTAGAGTTATTAAGGTTAAAGTAGGGGAAAATTTATCTGAAGATATAGAGGCGATGGAAGAAATTTATAAGGTAACAAAAGGTGCAAAGTACATAGTTGATGCAAATATGGGGTACACGCCTAAGCAAGCAGTCGAGTTCGCGAAAAAAATTTACAGGAAAGGAATAGATATATCAGTTTTTGAACAGCCGGTTCTAGCGACTGATATATCTGGTTTGAAATTTGTAAGATTTAATTCACCTTTCCCCGTTGCTGCGGATGAAAGCGCTCATACAAAATATGACGTTCTGAGACTGATACGCGAAGAAGCCGTGGATTACGTTAACATAAAACTAATGAAGTCTGGTATTTCTGATGCTTTGGCAATAGTTGAAATGGTGAAAACTGCAAATTTGCATCTTATGTTAGGGTGTATGGCAGAATCGAGCATCGGTGTCAACCAAAGTGTGCATTTTTCGCTTGGAACAGGCGCCTTTGATTTCCATGATCTTGATTCTCATCTGATGCTAAACGAGGAAACATTCCGTGGAAAATTCAAACAAAAAGGACCCAAAATGTTTGTTGAAGAATAATTAGAAGATCTAAAATTTAAATCTTTTTAGATATTTTTGAAGTCTGTTTATGGGCCGTCTACGAGAAATTGAAATGTGAAAATACATACAAATTTGTAGTTAAATTGCACTTGCCTTTTTTATGCTACTATTACATTTATTGCATTTTTGATGACTTTTGCCTTGATTGGGGTGTA
>Ga0210022_1002654_pt1 | contig 11030 bp, 6 predicted proteins | sample CryGeymeta201520_FD_183984 | JGI IMG/M metagenome (GOLD analysis project Ga0210022, IMG submission 183984) | Groundwater microbial communities from Crystal Geyser aquifers in Utah, USA - Crystal Geyser metaG 2015-20 (SPAdes) (version 2) | ecosystem: Environmental > Aquatic > Deep subsurface >... | reverse complement strand
ACAATAATCTAAGTTTCGATCTTAATCTAGCCATTTATTCAGGGAAGGAAGGTACTCTTTTTGGTTCAACTGTATCAGAAGTAGCTCAGCAAATGCCTAAAGGAATGATTGAGGTAGGTTTAAGTTATTCTTTTTAAAATAAATTATTGTATTTAATTGACTTTCAAACCCCCTTCAGGAATGACCTTAAAACGCACAAAAAGTGCCTTTTTTAATTTCCGTCATTGCGAACGCAGGGAGCGCGCGGTAATCTCATACTTCTCCCCTCTGAAATTTAATTGTTCAATTAATCATTCGGCGAATTATAAACCCTTGCACCTTTTAATTTATTTTTATAAAAAAGCAGGATCCCCTCAAGCTTTTATCGTAGTATTGTTGTTTAACTATATCTATAAGTAATTAACGCATGATTTTTAATGAGCAAAATTGCGATAATAGTAAATTATAAAGGATTTGAAAAATTTTGCATGTACTGATAAAATGATTTCATGAAAGAAAAAAATAAGGAAAATATTTTAGAAAATGTTATATCTAAATTTAGATTCCCTCTTAATATGAAAAGAATTGGGATAGATATTGGTTCTGATAATTTAAAAGCAGTGGTGATAGATGGAAAAGATATCACCACTTATATAAAAAAGATCAATGGAAAACCAATATATGCTTTAAAAGAAACATTAGATGAAATTATAACAAAAAACGGTAATGAGGCTTATCTTGGTGTAACCGGGGTAAATTCAATTTCTTTATCAGATGTTCTAAATGAAAAACAAGTGCTAAGTGAATCAATTACAACTAAAGGGGGCATTGCTTTTCTTGATTTAGACATTAAGGAAAATGAAGAATTTGCAGTAATTGATATTGGAGCCTCCAATCAGAGATATTATGAATTTGGAAAAGATAAAAATAGTGGAAAATTAATTTTAGAACATAATTGTTTACAGGATAAATGTGGTGCTGGTTCAGGTTTATTGCTTGAGCATATGGCTAAAAGATTTGAATATGGTTCAATAGAGGAGCTGTCTAATGTTGCTAATCAAACTGAAAAAACCATAAAGCTCTCTGCTAAATGTGGTGTTTTTCGTGAATCTGATGTGGTGCACCAGCAACAAAAGGGAACACCAAAAGAGGTATTGGCTGCTTCACTTTATAGAGCCTCTGCAGATAGTTTTAAAACCATTCTCTCCAATGGAATGATACCTGAAGGAAGGATTATTCTTATTGGTGGTCTCTCACTTAGTAAAGCCTTTGTTAAACATCTAATAGATGTTTGCAAGATCTCTTCTGAAAGAGTTATTATTCCAAAACAAGGATTACATATAGTTGCAATTGGTGCAGCAATCTATGGTCAACAGGTTTATTTAAATAATATAATAAAAAAATTAGAGCAAAAATTGACCAAACCCTTTAACTATGAATCACAGGGTCCTCTAATCCTCAAAAAATCCATAATTATGAAGCCAAAAGAAGATTGGCCTTATGGTGCAGATGTTCCTTTAGCTGGCTTAGGAATTGACATAGGCTCTGTTAGTACAAAGGCTGCATTAATAGCAAAAATTAATGGTAAGTTTAGATTGCTTGCTTATCACTACAGGAGAACAGAGATAGACCCTGTTGGGGCTGCAATAGATGTGATAAACAAAGTATATAATCAGGTTATAGAAAGGGGCTATAAAATTGAGAAAGTTGTTGCAGGAACAACTGGGAGTGGAAGGCAGCTTACTGGTTTCATAGTTGGGGCTTCTAAAGAACATATTGTTGATGAAATCACTGCACAGGCTGCAGGCATAACAACAGTCTATCCTCAAAAAGAGTTTAGTATTATTGAGTTTGGTGGTCAGGATTCAAAATTTATTAATATCAGCCAGGGCGTGGTTGTTGATTTTGCAATGAATAATGCATGTGCTGCTGGGACCGGAGCATTGCTTGAAAAATATGCCATGCGCAGAGGCATTAAAATAGAGGATTTTGGAGATATTGCATTAAGAGCAAAGAATCCCCCTGATATAGATAGCACTTGTGCGGTTTTATCAGAGCAATCAATAATGAAATATGAGCAAAACAATGTATCTTTAGAGGATTTATGTGCTGCCATTACCTTGGCAACTGCAAGAAACTATTTAGCCAAGGTAGTTAGCGGCAGTGAAATAAAAGAAAAGGTTGTTTTTCAGGGTGCAACTGCATTTAATCTTGGACAGGTTGCTGCTCTTGAAACTGTTCTTGGAAAAGGAATAATTGTACCTCCTTGGCCGCATATAACTGGAGCAATAGGTGCAGCAAAATATGCCTATGATACCTCTAATTTAGGTGGTTTTAGGGAATTTAAAAAAATATTAAATCTAAAATACAATGTAGGGCCTTATGAATGTATAAATAAAGGGTGTGGAAATGACTGCAACATAACCATGGCTAAAATCGGAGATGAAGAGTTTTATATAGGTGACAGATGCCAGAGATATAGTGCAAAAAAAGATGAGAAAAAAATAAAGCCACCCAATTTATTTAAAGAGAGGCAGAAAATAATGGAGGATGCATGCCAATGAAAGTTGGAATTCCAAGGGGCTTATTATTTAATGATTTCTCGCCCTTGTTTATTCCTTTTTTTAAGTATTTAGGAATAAAAACTGTTATTTCAGATGAAACTAATAGGAAGATAATAAATCGTGGTCTAGAGATAGTACCAGCAGAATATTGTTTTCCAACAAAGGTTGCCTATGGTCATGTTGACAATCTACTAAAAAAACTAAAAAAAGATGATTTTATTTTTATTCCCCATATTGCAAGTACAGGAGAACCAACTGGCAGCTATAAGTATTCTGTTACCTGTCCATGGACACAATCTGCACCAGATCTCATGAAATCTGCACTAAAGCTTACTAAAGAAGGCCTTAATCTAGAAAACCTTGTTTCTCCTTCACTGTTTTTTGATTGGGGATTAAATCACATTGAGGATCAGATGAAGAAAGCTGTAGCAAAGATGGGTTATAGCACGAAAAATGTTAGGGCTGCACTTCAAGAAGGATTAGTAAACAAAAAAAAGTTTGATAAGAAAATTGAGGAAAAAACAAAAGAAGTCTTTGATTCTATTAAAAAATATAAAAAAAACGAACCTGCTTTTTTGGTGATGGCAAGACCATACACAGCTTATGATGCAAATGTTAATAATAATATTGTCAATAAAATTTTAGATGCTGGTTATCTTGCTATACCCCTTGAATTTGCTCCCATAGGATCAATAGATATTTCTAAACAAATGCCAAAAATGTACTGGATACAGGGCCAAAAGAAGTTGGCTGCAATAGAATTATTAAATAAAAATAAAAACCTGTTTGGAATTGATATAACCTATTTTGCCTGCGGTCCTGATACCCAGATAAACCAGCAAATGAGATGCAGAACACAAAAGCCATTTTTAACAGTGGAAATGGATGAACATACTGGAGATGCTGGAATTGATACTAGATTGCAGGCATTCTTCAATACAGTTAAATCTTACTTAGGGATAGAAGCAAAGCAAACCGGTAAGGTTTTTAGTGTCAAACTAAAAGGTCTTGATAAGATTAAAGACAAAAAAATTCTTGTTTTTCCTCCAATGTCAAAACATAATTATGCATTATCTGCTGTTTTCAATGCCTATAGAATTCAGTCAAGGGTTTTAGAAGTAAGCCCTGATGAAACCATGGAAAGAGCGAGAAGCTGTACCTACGGCTTAGTATGCACACCCTATCTACATACTACCGAGGCTATGCTTAATTTTATGCAAAAACCAGGGTTTGACCAGGAGAAATTTGCCTTTTTTCAGGCAACATCCGATTGTGGCCCATGTAGACTGGGGCAGTATGCAAGCCTGGAATCTCTTTTATTCCAGAAAAAGGGAACAGATGTTGATATAATAACCGGGGGTGAAGTAGGAAGTGAATTTAGTCTTGGCATGCCCTTATTAATCAAGGCATGGTCTGGTATAACTGCAGTTGACCAGCTTGAAAAAATGAGAATGCACACCAGACCCTATGAGGTTAATAAAGGAACCTCAGATCAGATTTATGAGAAATATATGAAAAGGCTTCTTGATCATTTAGCAGACCCAAAAACTAATCTTGGAAAAATGAAAACCTATTTAACTATTGGGAAGGTATTTTTCTCTAATTTATTTGATGGAAACTCATCCCCTATTGAAGAAATCCTAAGAAAAGCTCAAGGTGAATTTTCTCAGGTTAAAAGAACTAGTGAAGAAAAACCAAAGATAGGCATGATTGGTGAGTTCTTTGTAAGACTTCATGAGCCAGCAAACCAAAACATTCTAAGAAAGCTTGAGGAAAAGGGAGCAGAAACTTGGTTAGCTTCAGCAGCAGAATACCTTACTTATTCTTATTATCTTAGTTCTGTTTTTGCAAGAGAAAAATTCAGCTTAAACAGAAAAAAAGAGAATTTAAGGGAATGGATCTTGAAATCAATATTATATAGATTTATGATTGGTTATGAGCATATGTTGTTTAAAGCAACCCTACCATATATGCAAGGCTTTGATGATATATCTGCACAAGAAATAGTTTCAAATGGTGAGAAATATATTAGACATTATATTGGCGGAGAGGCCATAGTAAGCATGGGAAAGGCAGTAGATTATGTAAAAAGGGGCTTGGATGGCATTATTAGTGTTATTCCATTTAACTGCATGCCAGGACTGACTGTAGCTGGTTTTATTCCTAAATTCAGAAAAGATAATAATAATATTCCCTTTGTGTCTATAGAGTATGATGGTTTTCAGGATAGTACCAGAGAAATGAGAATTGATACCTTTGTTGCACAAGTAAAAGAGAGATATGAGAATAAAAAATATACAAAATTTCATTAAAAACAAAAAAATTTAAATTTAAAACACCCTACAAAAATATCTAAACAAAATGAAAGGTTCATTAAATCATATTTAAAAAGATACCATTAGCACAAATATTTATTTAAATATACTAAATATCAGCAACAATTTTAATTCTTTTCTCATAACAGGTAAAATGTCTTTTTGTTTTAATTATATTTAATTAAGGAGCGAATGAGACTATGGTTCTAAAAGTAGTGGGAATGGTAAGTAGTCCCAGGAAAGAGATGAACACTGATACTTTTGTAACGAAAGCTCTGGTGCAAATATTTTGCCAATGTTGAGTTAGTAGATACTTTAGTTATTACGGACTCTGACCGTGGAAAAGGTGCCAGAAAGCGAGAAGAACTGCTCCACAAAGCTTTTGAACTCGGGATATCATTGGGACGAGGATAGAATCATAAAAATTAAAAAGATAATACGTTCAAAGAGAAAAAGCATTGCTATGTATATAAATGAAGACGCTGCATTAATAGTAAATGCACCTTTTAATACCAGTGAAGAAGTTATAAATAAAGTTGTATTAAAATATATGGATCGATTGCAGAAAACGCAAAAAGAAATACAATTAAGAAATTTAAAATTTAAGAAAAAAGAATTTATAAATGGAGAAAGATTTCTTTATCTGGGTAATTATTACAATTTAAAGTTAGTGGATAATCGAGAAATTTTACTGGATTTTAAAGATGAATTTTTACTTTCAAAAAAATATTTATCCTACGCGAAGAATATTTTTATTTATGGCACCTTTACCTATCGTAGATTCCGTCGTTGTTCATGAGCTCACCCACCTGGAAGTGAAAAATCATTCAAAAGCATTTTGGAATGAAGTGGGAATCTTGGACCCCAAATATAAAGAACATAAAGATTGGCTAAAAAATAATGCTTATTTATTGAAGTTAGAATAAGAAGAAAATGAGGTTAGGAATGCCCTTTAAACGCACGTAGAGTGTCTTTTTTGTATAAGATGGGGACAGACTTCTTTTTATCTTCCCGCATTTATTGTCAAATAAAAAGTAAAGCCTGTCCCCATCTTATTAGATAATTACGACCCCTGTTTAAAGTTTTTTTAAAAAGAAGGATTTCATAAGACTTTTGTTGTATTATAAAAAGGATAGCATAAACCAGATCTTCCACTTTAAAAATGATTAAAAGGGATTAATTAATATGCCAAAAGAAGCCAAAGCGCGTATACGAATAAATAAACTTCTTGAAGAAGCAGGATGGAGATTTTTCGATACCGCTGAAGGAAGAGCAAATATATGCCTTGAAACTAACCTAAAAATTACTGAACAAAAATTAAATGATCTTGGAGAAGATTTTGAAAAGACTAAAAACGGTTATGTTGATTTTTTACTGCTCGATGAACAAGGATTCCCTCTGGTTGTTTTAGAAGCAAAGAAGGAAGGTAGAAATCCTTTAGATGGAAAAGAGCAAGCTCGTAAATACGCCAGGGCCCTTAATGTTCGATTTGTAATTCTGTCCAATGGCAATCTCCATTATTTTTGGGATATTGAATTTGGTAATCCAAACCTTATTATAACATTCCCCACAAGTGGTTCTATAAAGTACAAAAAATCTTTCAAACCAAATCCAAATAGTTTGATTAATGAACCTATCGAATCAGGGTACATTGCTATTTCTCAAAAACCTGATTATAAAAATGATCCCAGTTGGATTTATGAACAAACAAGAAATTCATTTATCAAAGAAAATAAGCTAAAATTTTTGCGAGATTACCAAATAAGAGCCATACAGTCTTTGCAAGATGCAGTTAAAGAAGGTAAAAGCAGATTTTTATTTGAAATGGCAACCGGTACCGGAAAAACCTTGGTTGCAGCAGGAATCATTAAACTTTTTATAAGAACGGGTAATGCCAAAAGAGTTCTTTTTCTTGTAGATAGATTAGAATTAGAAGATCAAGCACAAAAAAATTTTGTGATATATTTAAAGAACGATTATAAGTGTGTGATTTATAAAGAAAATAAGGATGACTGGAAACATGCAGAAATCGTAGTTTCAACAGTCCAAACCCTCCTCTTTAATAATAAATACAAAGACTTATTTTCACCTACCGATTTTGATTTAGTCATATCCGATGAGGCACACCGATCTATCAATGGTAACAGTCGTGCGGTATTTGAATATTTTACCGGTTATAAATTGGGGCTCACCGCAACACCAAAAGATTATTTGAAAAAAATTGATGAAAAAGAATTAGCAGAAAAAGACCCACGTAAATTAGAAAGACGTCAATTACTGGATACCTATATTACTTTTGGCTGTGAATCGAGTAATCCCACCTTTCGATATACCCTTTTAGAAGGGGTAAGGGATGGTTTTCTGGTCAATCCCATTGTGATAGATGCTAGAACAGAGATCACCACAGAACTTCTATCAGATATGGGCTATTCTGTAATTATAGAGAATGAAGAAGGCGAAGAAGAAAAAAAGACATACTTTCAAAGGGATTTTGAAAGAAAATTTTACTCAGAAAAAACGAATATAACCTTATGTAAGACTTTTTTTGAAAATGCCTTAAAAGATCCTCTTACTGGGGAAATTGGAAAAAGTATTGTCTTTTGTGTTAGTCAGAAACATGCCTCTAAAGTAGCACAAATCTTAAATGAATTTGCTCATAGATTTTATCCCGGCAAATATAATTCCGATTTTGCGGTCCAAATTACTTCCAATGTTTCTGATGCTCAGCAAATGACCATTAATTTTGCAAATAATAATCTTAACGGACATACCTCCTTTAAAGAAGGTTACAAATCCAGCAAAACGAGAGTATGTGTTACTGTAGGAATGATGACCACCGGATATGATTGTGAGGATATTTTAAATTTATGCTTGATGAGACCTATATTTTCACCATCCTACTTTGTTCAAATGAAAGGTAGAGGGACGCGTAATTATGAGTTTGTGTATAAAGAAAAAAATGAATTAAGCGGTATAGAAAAAACTACTGCTCAGAAGAAAAATTTCAAGCTTTTTGATTTTTTTGCTGTCTGCGAATATTTTGAAGAAAAATTTAATTATGATGAAGTAATCCCATTACCACCGGGAACCGGTAAAGATGGAGGAGGGGACACTCCACCCACCGTCCTAAAAGATTATGAGAGTATAATTCCTGATCCTCTCAAGGGTATTGCAGAAACTGCAATCGGCTTTGAAGGAATGAAAATCGATCGTAAGCTTTTTGAGAGATTTGAGGAAACAGTCAAAGCTGATGATTATATAAAACAAAAGATAGATGAGGGTAGATTTAATGAAGTTGAGGAGCATATAAAGCAAGCAATTTTTAACAAACCGGAAGATTACTTCGATCTTGATAAATTAAGAAAATCTTTAAAACTTGATCGTCGATTGAGTTTGCGGGAAATATTAGAGAAAATATTTGGGAAAATAAAGAAATTTAAAACCAAAGATGAACTTCTGGAAGAAGAAGTAAATAAATTTATTTCTATTTACCATCCAGAAAATAAATTCATCTATATTATAAGGGAATTTATAAAAGCCTATATTTTAGATACAGAATTAAGAAAAATTATTGATTCTAAAGAATTTGCAAGTCTTGCTACTAACCCAAGATTCAATATAAAAGATTTAAAAGAATTAGATGGCTGGAAAGACCCGGTTGTTGAATATGTCAGAGATTATGTTCCTCTAAATACTTTTGCCGCCTAAAGGAGATTAAAATATGTTGGATACTCTTACTAAAAGAAGAATAGATACCGCAAGAGATATTCTCGTCGGAAAATTACCCGACCCCAAATCACAGGTGGAACAGATTACCATTGCCTTGATTTACAAATTTATGGATGATATGGACAAGCAATCGGAAGAATTAGGGGGTAAAACAAAATTCTTTACCGGTGAATATGAAAAATATTCCTGGAGCAAAATCTTTGATCCTCGTGTGAGCGGATATGAACTTGTCGGTTTATACGGAGAAGCTATCCAGAAAATGAATCATAACCCCAATATCCCTCAGTTATTTAGGAATATTTTTAAAAATGCCTATTTGCCCTATCGTGATCCGGAAACATTAAAAATGTTTCTTAAAGTTATAGGAGAATTTGAATACGATTACAGCGAAAAATTAGGAGACGCTTTTGAATATCTGCTTTCTATTATGGGCTCCCAGGGTGATGCGGGTCAGTTTAGGACACCAAGACATATTATTGATTTTATGGTGAAAGTTGTTGACCCATCTAAAAACGAAACCATCTTAGATCCTGCCTGTGGAACGGCCGGATTTTTAATTTCTTCATTTAATCATATCCAGAATAAAAATAAAAAAGACGGTAGAATTAATTTAACGCCTGACGAAAGGGCGAGATTGATAGAAAATCTTTCTGGCTACGATATTTCTCCCGATATGGTGAGATTGTCTTTAGTTAATATGTATCTGCATGGATTCCAAAGTCCAAAAATTTACGAATATGATACCTTGGCCTCGGAAGAAAAATGGAATGAGTTCTATGACATCATTCTAGCCAATCCTCCCTTTATGTCACCAAAGGGTGGAATTAAACCCCATAAGAGATTTAGTGTACAGGCAAACCGCTCTGAAGTCCTTTTTGTTGATTACATCGAAGAACATTTGAATCCCAATGGTCGGGCAGGTGTGATTGTGCCGGAAGGTATTATTTTTAAATCTGAAATTGCTTATAAAAAACTTCGAAAAATGTTGATAGAAAATTCACTTTATGCAGTGGTTTCTTTGCCTGCCGGGGTCTTTAATCCTTATGCCGGCGTGAAAACATCCATACTATTTTTAAATAAAAATTTGGCTAAAAAAACCGATAAAATTTTATTTGTAAAAGTAGATAACGATGGATTTGGTTTAGGTGCCCAACGAAGAGAAATCAAAGAAAATGACTTACCGATGGCATTGGAAATTATTAAAAAATATAAACAGTGCATCATGGAAGAGAAAGAAATAGAATTTAATTTAACTGAAACAAAACTTGCACATTTAGTGAAAAAAGAAAAGATTGCCGAGAGCGGTGATTATAACTTGAGTGGCGATAGATATAAAGAAGCAGTTACTTATAATGGAAAATGGGATTTTGTAGAACTTGGAGAAGTTTGTGAAATCGTTAAGGACAAACCTTCTTCGTTTGAGGGGGTAAAAAGATATTTTTCAACAGGAGCAATTTCTTATAAATATCACATTGAAGATTATGAAATGGTTACTTTTGAAAAAAAACCAAGTCGGGCAGATATATTTCCTTCAATAAATGATATTGGTTTTGCCGTAATGAAAAACACGAATAAAGTAGTTTTTATTGATGATTATTATTACGACTCTATTTTTTCGACAGGATTTACTTTTTTAAGATGTAAAAAACAAGTTAATTTTAAATATTTATATTATTTGATTAAAGATGATTTATTTCAAAGTATAAAAGATAGAGAAGCAGTTGATGGAATAATGGGTGGGATTAGAAAATCTGATGTATTAAAAATTAAAATCCCTCTTCTCCCTCTTGAAATACAGGAGCAGATTGTTTCTGAATTGGACAGCTATCAAAAAATAATCGATGGCGCCAAGCAGGTCGTTGAGAATTATAAACCTACTTTCAAAATCGATCCAGAATGGGAGATGATAAAGCTTTTTAAAATATGTGAGAATTTAGATGGGAAAAGAATCCCTATAACAAAAAGTGATAGAAAAACCGGGCCTTATCCATATTATGGTGCTTCAGGTATTGTTGATTATACTGAGAATTATATTTTTGATGAAGATTTGTTATTAATTTCGGAAGATGGTGCAAACCTATTAACAAGGGTAACTCCGATTGCTTTTTCAGTATCTGGTAAAGTATGGGTTAATAACCATGCTCATGTTTTAAGATTTGAAAATATTGCGACTCAAAAATTTGTTGAGCTGTACATTAATTCAATAAATATAAAAAATTACGTCACCGGTTCTGCACAACCAAAATTAAATCAAAAAAATCTTAATTCAATAATGATTCCATGCCCTCACATTGAAATCCGGAAAAACATTATTAAAAAAATCGAAAGTGAACAAAAAATCATCAATGCCAACAAAGAATTAATTACGATTTTTGAAAATAAAATTAAAGATAAAATCGCAGAAGTATGGGGGTAAATAAAAAAGGAGATGCCTTTTAAATAT
>Ga0210022_1002646_pt1 | contig 11058 bp, 6 predicted proteins | sample CryGeymeta201520_FD_183984 | JGI IMG/M metagenome (GOLD analysis project Ga0210022, IMG submission 183984) | Groundwater microbial communities from Crystal Geyser aquifers in Utah, USA - Crystal Geyser metaG 2015-20 (SPAdes) (version 2) | ecosystem: Environmental > Aquatic > Deep subsurface >... | reverse complement strand
CATCATCATCCTTACAAAACAGGCAGGAATAAGTGCATCCTGTTGTTCCTGTGTCATTCCAATTAGTAGAGTTATCACAGATGTTGTTATTTCCTGTAGTTTTTAGTCTATTATCAGGAGATATAAATATATCAGTTAATGTATGGTTGCATATTTTGTTTGTGTTAATCTTGTTGTTGTTTGAATCATTATTTCCACTTAAATAAATTCCATATTCATTATTAGATTCTATTATATTATCATTTATTGTTAGGTTGTTTAATGTAGGGCGGTGGAAGAATTTCTTACGCATACAAATACCCCCTTTTTGGTTAAAACTTATTTTGTTATAAGATATATTAATATCTTTTCCCTTCATCCTACCTATACCTAAGCAATCTATACTTAAGCCATGGCCTTCATTATTTTTTATTGTATTTGATAAAATTTGAGTGTTATCAACAAACCTATCAAAGATAATGCCATCTCCTCCCCGTCTTCCAATTTCAGGTCCATAATTATATAGTGGGGCGTCAGCACTAAGATTATGTTCATAAAGATCACCATTATAATCTACCCAAAAAGCGACAGGCTCATAATCAGTGTTTAATATTTCTTGTGTATTTGCATTGAACGCAGTAATCCTTGAAGGAGATACCTTCAAATCAACAGAAATTTCGGAATAGACAAGTACTCTATACTTTATAGTGCAATTTCCTTGTGCTGTAACTTTACCATGAAATTCCATAGTTGTAATATTTCTTTTAGTAGAAGATCTACTATCAATACCACCACTACCATCACTACACTCCACAGATAACGACTCTGATCCACCAGACTTAATATTTTTAGGCAATATATTATTAATAATAAAGTTAGCATCTACATCTCCTTTATTAAATATATTGTTAGTTAACCATAAACTATCATAATACCCACGCTCCACGTGCCACCTATTTACCCTAGTAGAAAGAAAAACAGGACCTATATTTTCTTTATGTTTTGAATGATAAGATATGTTGTTGTTAGTAACTTTTGTGTTATTTGCTCCTTTTAAAATTATCCCATCACCACAATAACTAAATGTGTTTGAATCAATTGTATTATTGTTGTCTGAAATGATATGTGACTGATTATATTCTTTCCTATATTTTTGATCTGACCCTAAAACAGCAACACCCCATTTAGAATACACAACTGTGTTGCTTTTGATAGTATTGTGACCAGAAACACTTAGTATAATCTCCCCCTTATTAAATAAATTATCTTGAATTGTAGTATAGTTTGAATAAACAAGAACCAACATATTCTCATAAAATTCATTATTTTTAATTATAATATTATTTGAAGAATTCACTGCAATTCCTTTAAATATATTTTTTATTATTTTATTGTTTGTCAAATTGCAAAAAGATGTATTATCTAAATATATTCCATAGGTGAAATGAGTAACCACACAATTTTTAATCATATTTCCTGATTTTCCATTTAAATAAATTCCATAATCAGATTCAGAACCATTTCCTTCAATTGTATGTCCTTGACAATCAAATGTTTTGTTATTGAAATTTGCCGGGTTGTCTATGCAGGTTCCTGCATGGTTAGTTATGTCTGCGGTTAGTTTTACTAATTTTCCACAGTTTATAGTGTCATTGAGCGCCTGATTGCATTCATCGCAAGTGCTGCAACTGCAAATACTATTACCTTCTATTTTATAATTTATGCATTTGCTGTCAATGCATTTATCTTTTGTGCAAGCAGTTCCACAAGTACAGGAATAAGTGCATCCTGTTGTTCCTGCATCATTATATCCCCCAGAAGTATTACCACAAGTGTTGTTATTTCCTGTGTTTGATGATTTTGTGTTATTTATATCTGATTTTGTATTATTGCAAACTAAATTTGAACTTATGTTGTTGTTTGAGGAATAATCTAAAGCAATTCCAAACAGACGATTTGAATTTGCTGTGTTGTTTGTTATGTTGTTGTTTGAGGAATAAATTAACAAAATTCCACGAAGATTAGAATTTGCTGTGTTGTTTGTTAGGGTGTTGTTTGAGGAATAAAATAAATAAATTCCATTATCACTATTTGAATTTGCTGTGTTGTTTGTTAGGATGTTGTTGTTTGAGGAAGAATCTAAAGAAATTCCCACCCGACTATTTGAATTTGCTGTGTTGTTTGTTATGGTGTTGTTTGAGGAAGAAAATAAATAAATTCCCGCCAAACTATTTGAATTTGCTGTGTTGTTTGTTAGGGTGTTGTTTGAGGAAGAAGGTAAATAAGAGGAAGAAGGTAAATAAGAATGTAAATAAATTCCATAATAATTATTTGAATTTGCTGTGTTGTTTGTTAGGGTGTTGTTTGGGGAAGAATCTATAGAAATTCCATAATTACTATTTGAATTTGCTGTGTTGTTTGTTAAGGTGTTGTTTGAGGAAGTACCTAAATAAATTCCATAATTACTATTTAAATTTGCTGTGTTGTTTGTTAGGATGTTGTTGTTTGAGGAATAATGTAAAGAAATTCCCTAAACACTATTTGAATTTGCTGTGTTGTTTGTCAAGGAGTTATTTGAGGAAGAACCTAAGATAATTCCATCCCGACTATTTGAATTTGCTGTGTTGTTTGTTAGGATGTTGTTTGAGGAAGAAGATAAAAAAATTCCACCCCCACTATTTGAATTTGCTGTGTTGTTTGTTAGGGTGTTATTTGAGGAAGAACGTAACAAAATTCCATCCCGACTATTTGAATTTGCTGTGTTGTTTGTCAAGAAGTTATTTGAGGAATGATCTAAAAAAATTCCATAATAAAAGTCAGTAACTACACAATTTTTAATTATATTTCCTGATTTTCCACTTAAAAAGATTCCGTAATCAACATCAAAATCATCGCCGTCAATTGTATGTCCTTGACAATCAAATGTTTTGTTGTTAAAGTTTGCCGGGTTGTTAATACAAGTCCCTGTATGGTTAGTTATGTCTGCGGTTAATTTCACTATTGTGCAAGAAGCATTATTTAATTTATTATTGCAATCAGTGCAGGAGTTGCAAGTGCAAGTAGTAGCTTCACTTTCTGCATAAATAACCAATGCATCACAACGAACATGCCCTGTTTTATTTTCTGTTAAAATTGCAAATGTTTCGTTCTTTTTATAACAATATCCTTCATACACACAATCATCAAATCTTGAGCATAAAGCAGAATCTCCCGAATATTGATATAGTTTTGCATTTGTACCTCTTGCTCCTCTAAGGAATTTGCCAACCCCCTCAAAAATAGAAGTGATCACCGGTATATTAGAAGGAGACAAAACATCTTTTAAATAAATCCAAGAAGAATCTCCTTTTCTAAACCCTACAGTTTCATTTTTATAAACATCATAAACAGACAAAGGAATGCTACCATCCACATTTTTTAGTAAGTATTTTATAGAAAGTTCATCACCTTCAACTTCTCTTGAAATCTTAAATTTACAATTATTTTTTACATATTCTTCAAACTTTTTGATATCTTTTTCATTTATCTCGCCATTTTTGTCAAGATCGCACGCACCCTTGCATAACCCAGTCCAATTTTTAGATTCTACTGTTGCATTAAACAAGGCAACATCTACTTCATCAACAACCAAATTACCATCATAATCCATTCGCATGTCTGCGCCACCATTAAAAGTACAACCAATGCTGCGATTGTCTGTTATTGGCAATTCTTGTTTTAGTTTTTCAAAACTAACTTTTTGTACTTTAAATATCTCATTTCCAGTATAAGTAAAGCCAATTTTTCCACCTTCACTCCAACCAGAAGCACTGTTTCCTGCATTCCCTGAGCCAGAAGTTTGATTGCTGTTTCTAACAAATAAATCAAAAGTATGCCCTACTATCACATTTGCAGTAATGTTGTTAAAAGTTGAAGACATAATGTTTACTCCATAGCTTATGCTTGTTGTTGTTTTGTTACCACAGGTTTGATATGCTGTGTTGTTCTTAATATTATTGTTTATTATAGTATTATTTGAAGTGTTATCCAGCGAAATGCCATATTTTAGAGCAATACAGCAAGAATCGCCTTCCTTAGCAATGCAACCAGCGATATTTGAATAAATCATATTGTCTTGCAACAAATTTTCAGAAGAATTTGAAATTATAATATCATAAGACGACGCAATATTTCCTTCTGAGTTTGGATTGTTGCTAATGCCTTTATTGTTTGTTATGGTGTTGTTATATATTGTGGTTTTATTAGAATATTCTATTAAAATTATAATTGGTTGCCTGATATTATTTTGCGAATCACAAGTTGTATTTGCAAAGATGTTGTTTTTTATAAACAATTCTTCTGAATCAGCAATGCGCATCGCTATACAAGATTGAATTTGTTGCAAATTGCCTGGCACTAAAGAATAAATTTTGTTGTTTTCAAATGTTAAATTGCTGATTTTTTGCGCTGAAATGCCTGATGAAACTGCGTGAATGCTTGAATTTTTGACAACTATATCTGAGGAATTTACCATAGCAATTGCTTCTCCAACATCTGAAAAATCGCTTCTAAGTAGAATTATATTTTGAGAATTTGATATATTTACACCAACAAAAGAAGCAAGCGATGCGTTTGCTCCTATATGTGAAGCATTAACAACAGAAGCTGTTGATGGTTTTTTCTTGTCGCTGCTAATATTTAAATTCTTCAAAGAAATGTTATTGCTATTATATATTCTTATTCCATATCCTCTAACAACAAGCTGTATGTTGCTTATTTCGCTATTTCTAATATTTTCAAACACAAACGCGTTTTTGCTTTTTATATTACAATTTTTAATCGCAATATTTTGCGCATCCTTTATCTCTAACCCCATTTCACTATCTATTGTGTGTGCCTTGCAATCTAAGGTTTTGCCATTAATTGGGTTGTCTCTGCCAGCTGATATGATTGGGGGTGGTTTTACGCAGCAAGTGCCATTTATAAAAGATAGGTCTTTTTTTAGCATCACAACTTTGCAATTATTGTTCTCCCACAACATTTGACTGCATGAAGCACAATCGCTGCATTCGCAAGTTATATTTGTATCAAAAACAACATAACCTGTTGCTGTTTTCATTCCAAAAAATGCCAAAATATCATCAAAGCTAAATGCAAATATAGGAGTAATGCTTAAAAATACAATAAACAACACACAAAAAAGTGCCCTAAATAACTCTTGTGATTTAACCATATATTATTTATATAATTGAATATAATTATTTAAAAAGTGTATAAATAAAAAAAATAATATTTTAGACCAAAAATATTAATAATAAAAAGCATTGAAGTATTGAGGTATGCGCACATATTATCAAAAAATTTCTTTAATTTTTATATTTTGAGTTTTAGATAAAAACAAGATGGCGCGCTCCTTTTTTCCTTACCTTATTCACATCTATATCCAAAAACTTTAAGGGGTTGTAGGATAACTTGGTTAGTCTTCTGGCTTTGGGAGCCAGCGATCCCGGTTCAAATCCGGGCAATCCCACCTATTACTTTGCTTTATAATGTCTTGCCTTCACAATTCTCAGTATATAACTAAAAACAAACTATGTCTCAAAAATTTGCGCAGATCATTAAAAAACTCAAAATATCTGCCAATCCTCTAACAATTAAAGGAATGACTCGATTTGGCATTTCAGGAAATAATATGCTTGGTGTTAAGGTGCCTATTCTTCGAAAAATGGCGCGCAAACTTGGCCACAACCATCAACTTGCTCTTGAACTTTGGGAGTCAGGCATTCATGAGGCGCGCATATTAGCGAGTATGATTGATGAGATAAAAAAAGTTAGTGAAAAACAGATGGATATATGGGTAAAGGATTTTGATTCTTGGGATGTTTGCGATCAAGTTTGCTTGAATTTGTTTTGGCAACACAGGTCAGCTTATAAAAAGGCAATTAAATGGACAAATGCTAAAAACGAGTTTGAAAAAAGAGCAGGATTTGCGCTAATAGCAGTCCTTGCAGTCAAAGATAAAAAAGCCAATGATTCAAAATTTGAAGAGTTTTTGACTGTCATTGAAAGAGCACCAACAGACAAAAGAAATTTTGTTAAAAAAGCAATGAATTGGGCACTTCGCCAAATTGGAAAACGCAACAAAGAGCTGAACAAAAAAGCAATTGCAACTGCAAAAAAAATACAAAAAACAAACTCTAAAATTGCAAAATGGATTGCAAACAATGCAATAAAAGAGTTAGAGAGTGATATAGTTCAAAATAAATTAAACTAAAAAACACCTTCAAAAAATATATGAACCTTTTTGAGTTGCAAAAACTAAACGAAAAATACAAATGTTTTATAACTATTAACAAAAACTTTGAGCAAGAAGCAGAATTGTCAAAATCAACACAAAAACCCTTGAGTAAATGGTATTTTTCAGTTAAAGATAATATTTGCACAGCAGGCTTACAAACCACAGCTGGCTCTAAAATTCTCGAAAATTATATTCCTTCTTTTGATGCGACTGCAATTAAGAGAATAAAAAATGCAGGCGGGATTATTATTGGAAAAACAGCTCAGGATGAATTTGGATTTGGAAGTTTTTCAACAAACTGCGCTTTTGGCGCGCCAAAAAATCCACATTCTCTTGAAAGAGTAACAGGTGGCTCGTCTGGTGGTGGTGCTTGTGCTACTGCTTTGCTTGAAGACAATCATATTGCAATCGTTGAATCAACAGGCGGTTCAATTTCTTGTCCTGCTAGTTTTTGTGGTGTAATAGGATTAACTCCAACTTATGGGAGAGTTTCGCGCTTTGGTTTGATTGATTATGCATCTTCACTTGATAAAATAGGAATTATGGCTAAAAGTATTGAAAAAATTGCTCTAACTCTACAGATTATTGCAGGAAAAGACGAAAAAGAAGCAACAAGCTCTGAATTGCCTGTTCCAAACTATCTTGAAAAATTAAAAAAACCACCAAAAAAATTTAAAATCTGCCTGCCAAAAGAATATGTTGAGGGAATTGACCCCAAAATCGTTGAAATCATAAAAAACACTTTAAAAAAAATCAGTGATTTTGTTGAAGTTGAGGAAATTAGTTTACCTATGACAAAATATGCCTTGCCTGTTTATTATATTTGCGCTATGGCAGAAGCAAGTACTAATTTGGCAAAATTCTGTGGATTGCGTTATGGTATGGAAAGCGAAAAAAAGGACAAAAAATACGACGCTTATTTTACAGAAATAAGAAGCAAATATTTTGGTGAAGAAGCCAAACGTCGCATTATTTTAGGAACATTCATACGGTCTGAGGGTTATGAGAGAAAATTTTATTTGCGCGCAATGAAAATTCGAACTTTGATTATTAATGAATTCAAAAACGCTTTTAAAAAATGCGATTTAATTATTGCACCAACAATGCCATTTATTGCTCCATGCTTTGATGAAGTTGAAAAATTAACACCTCTTCAAAATTATCAAGCAGATATTCTTACAGTTGCTCCAAATCTCGCAGGAATTCCAATGATTTCTTTACCTGTTGAGAAAATTAGTGGCTTGCCTGTTGGACTTCACGCAATGGCAAATTTTTTCAATGAAGAAAAACTGTTGCAATTTGCACAACTTCTTGAGAAAGAGAAATTGTTGGTATTTTAGGGTAGATTAAAACAAAAATAATTATAATTTAATTTTAACTTTTATTTATAATTTTTATTTATATTTGCATATTTTGGTTTATTCTGTGAAATAATTATAATTTAATTTTAACTTTTATTTATATTTGCATATTTTGGTTTATTCTGTGAAATAATTATAATTTAATTTTAACTTTTATTTATAATTTTTATTTATATTTGCATATTTTGGTCTCATCTAGGTGTTTAACATTTTTAAGTTTTGTGCGAAGTTTTTCCTGTGTTTTTTCAACTTCTTTTTCTGCTTTTTTAATTATTTCGCTTACTTTATTGTGCAAATCCTCATAATGCTTTGCTGAAAAATTGAATTTATTTGCCTCTTTCTCTATTTTTTTATAATCTTGAAAAAGCTCTTCAATTGTTGCGATATCTTGTTCTGAAAACAAAGTTATGTTTTTCTTCATATTTTTTAATATTTGTGGGGTATCCTTAGGCAATCCAGGATAAATATTTTTAGAAAGAATGACTGCTTGCACTGCTTTGATCATTGCCCAATATAGCGCGTCAATTGCTTCTTTAATTTTGTGCTGACTCATTTCCATAAATCCTTTTCCTACATAAAACATGTTTATAATTCCTTCTTCTGAAGGTATAATTTCTCCGCGCAACAAGAGTTCTTTAAAAGGTACAAAGAAACCTGTTTCATAAATTGCAATGCCTGAACGCAAAACATTTATAACAACAGGATCTGTGTTTTTTACTCCTTTCCAAAATTCAGTTAGCCCAACAACATTTGAGTGAATTGGTCGCTGTGTTTTTGTCTCAACAAGCACTTCTGCTTTGTATTTTTCAACACCAAGATCAAAAGAGCTTTTTATAGATGAGGTAAATGGAATGTTTATGTCATTTACAATAATCAACACATCAATATCACTATCAGCAGTGTGTTTGTCTGTAGTAAATGACCCAAAAAGAATGACTGCTTGAACAAAATTATGATATGATTCTACTAATTTTTCTGCGAATTTATGAATAACAATCCCTTCTTTTATTCTAAGAACTTCGCTTGACACAGGTGATTGAGGCACACTAAACTCTAAATTTTCTTTTTTTGGTCTTTTAGTTTCCTTTTTTTTAACTATATTTTCAACCTTTTCAATCATATAATATTTATTATAGTATTTATAATTATAATTTATACAAAAATAAATATAACTTTGTGAATATTTTATTTTGTGTTTTGCTTTGTTAGCATAAAAAATACATTGCTTAAACCTTGTGAAAAAAAGGTGAATATTTTATTTTGTGTTTTGCTTTGTTAGCATAAAAAATACATTGCTTAAACCTTGTGAAAAAAAGGTGAATATTTTATTTTGTGTTTTGCTTTGTTAGCATAAAAAATACATTGCTTAAACCTTGTGAAAAAAAGGTGAATATTTTATTTTGTGTTTTGCTTTGTTAGCATAAAAAATACATTGCTTAAACCTTGGAGAAAAAGTGAATATTTTATTTTGCAAAAATACTTCTTTAACTATTGGTTTTAATAAACTATTCTAAAACATAGTATTTGAAAATTCTTTTGATTAATTTTTAATATTTTTTACAACTTCTGTAAAAGACAACATTTTTTCATCCTTTGAATCCAAATTTCTAAGAGTATATTTGTTTTCTCTCAACTCTTTTTCTCCAACAATTAGTGCAAACGGAATCTGCTCTTTATTAGCATAGTCAAGCGCGCCTTTGAGTGATTTCTCAAACTCAATAATACATTTTATTCCTTCTTTTCGCAGCAAGGTTGCGATCTCTAAGCATTTTTTCTGGGTGTTGATAGAAATTATTAAAATTTTTGGAATTTTATCCTTGCTATTGATAAATATTTTTAAGCCCTTTTCTTTTAATGCTGTGAAAATTACATCTAATCCGAAAGTTAGTCCTGTTGCTGGGTATTCTCTTTCACTTTGCAAAAATTTGCTTATCATTTTATCCCATCTACCGCCAGCAGAAATTGAACTCTTGATTTTAGAATTCTTTAAAAAAACCTCGCACACAAAGCCAGTATAATAACCAAGTCCGCGCGCCAAAGTTGGAGTGAAAATAATATCCTTATTTATGCCAAAATAAGAACAATATTTAAAGAAATTTTGAAGATCTTCAAGCCCTTTCTGAGCTAAAGTATTATTTAATTTTTCTTTGAAAAAAATCAGTTTATCTTTGTTTGTCTGTTTTGTATTTGCAGTTTTAAGCAATAAAAATAAGGTATTAACCACATTTTCTGAAATTTCTTTTTCAAACAATTCTTTTTTAACATATTCCTCGCCAAACTTCTCAAGTTTGTCCAAAGAAAGAGCAACACCTGCAAACTTTTCAGACCCAACCCCACAAAATTCAAACAATCCAAAAAGAAAGTTTTTGTCGCTAATTTGAACAAAAATAGGCAAGCACAGTTCATCAAAAACACTAAAAATTAAAGATATAAGTTCAGCGTCTGCTATTACTGATTTTATCCCAACAACATCAACATCACACTGTGTAAATTCTCTAAGTCGCCCTGGTTTTATTGGTCCGTCTCTAAAAACTTTTCCTATTTCATATCTTTTGAAAGGCAGTCTAAGGTTAGGATTTAAGCCAAAAAGTTTTGCGAGTTTAAATGTTAATTCATATCTTAAGCATAATTCGCGCGCGCCTTGATCTTTAAGGTTATATGTCTCTTTTAGAATTTCTTCGCCACCCGCGTATTTGTTTGCCGCAACGTTGTAGTATTCTAAAATGCTTGTTTCAATTGGCTTAAACCCATAAATTTTGAAATTCTTTTTTAGAATATCTATAATCTTTTCCCTAACTATTTGCTCTTCTGGCAAGTACTCAGGAGTTCCTTTAAGTTGTTGTAATCGCTGATTTTTTTCAAAACTTTGAGTTGTACAAAAATCATTATTTTCACTCTTTTCCATTTTTAACCTCTTGTGAAAAATGTTTTGAAAAACTATTTTTCCCGATCTTGTTTTTTTCTCTGAAAGGACTATTTTTCCCATTTTCTCTTTTTTCTTTAAGGGCAAACGGCGAGAATTGAACTCGCTTCACAAGAGCCACAATCTTGTATGTTACCAATACACTACGTCTGCCACTATTTAATGATTTGAACTCCATTAATGTTTTTTTAATATTTCTGCGAATGAAATTGAATACAATACTTATAATTATAGATTTAAAAATTTCAGAAATAAACTTAAAAAATGTTTTATTGATGAACACAGCCAGCAGTTATCCTGCTAGCGTTCTCCGAACTTAATAAAATTGTTGCTATCATAATATATTTAGCAAATAGTTTAAAAAGAACAAACAAAAATCAAAACTTAGATTTATTTACCACAAACAAGACTGCGTATGTCAATAGTATAACCATAGCCTGCAAACACATTCATTATCGTTGCACTTAAAAATACAAGAACTACCAGAAGAATAATTCCAACTATAAGTCCTTGAAAAA
>Ga0210022_1002633_pt1 | contig 11091 bp, 7 predicted proteins | sample CryGeymeta201520_FD_183984 | JGI IMG/M metagenome (GOLD analysis project Ga0210022, IMG submission 183984) | Groundwater microbial communities from Crystal Geyser aquifers in Utah, USA - Crystal Geyser metaG 2015-20 (SPAdes) (version 2) | ecosystem: Environmental > Aquatic > Deep subsurface >... | reverse complement strand
AGTAACAGGTACAGCAGTATCGCCGACAAAAATAGAAGTTATACCAAGTTTTAATCCTAAAATACCTTTCGCCATAAAATCCTCCATTAGATCTTAATCTCCACTTCTACACCCTGAGGTATATCCATATCTGCGAGCTTTTGGGTAATTTCAGGCGTAGCATCAACTATCTCTATAAGTCTTTTATGAACAGTGATTTCAAAAGCCTCTTGCGAGTCTTTATCAATATTGGGAGCCCGAAGCACGTTAAAAATTGTTCTTCTAGTAGGAAGCGGAATAGGTCCTGAAACTGTGGCTCCACTCAATTTTGCCGCCTCAACAATTTTCGCAGCCCACAAATCGAGTATTCTATTGTCAAATGACTTTAACCTTATTCTTAAACGCTCTTTTTTCATCTTTTCTCACCTTATTCGATAACTTTAGTAATTACACCGGCACCTACAGTTCTGCCACCTTCACGAATAGCAAACCTCTGGGTTTCTTCCAAAGCAACAGGGTAGATCAGCTCAACTGTCATGTCTACGTTATCACCTGGCATTGCCATCTGAACTCCTTCTGGAAGTGCTATGCTACCTGTTACATCTGTTGTTCTAAGGAAGAACTGTGGTTTATATCCTGTAAGGAACGGTTTATGCCTTCCACCTTCTTCTTTGGAAAGAATGTAGACTCTTGCCTGAAACTTTCTGTAGGGCTTTATTGAACCCGGGGCTGCAAGTACTTGTCCCTTCTCTACATCCTCATGATCGATGCCTCTTAGAAGGACTCCGATGTTATCACCTGCTCTACCTTCATCAAGTATCTTTCTGAACATTTCTACACTTGTTGCAACTGTTTTGGTTGTTTCAAGGGAAAGTCCTACGATTTCAACTGGATCACCTATTTTTACTATGCCTCTTTCTACTCTTCCCGTTACAACTGTTCCTCTACCTGTAATGGTAAAGACGTCTTCAATTGCAAGAAGGAAGGGTTTATCGATGGGTCTTTCAGGCATTAGAATATAGGAATCAACTGCATCCATAAGTTCCCATACCTTATCTGTCCAGGGATTTGCTCCTCTACTAACATTCCCTTCTACTTCAAGGGCTTTAAGGGCTGAACCTCTGACTACAGGAACTTCGTCACCAGGGAAATCGTATTTAGATAGAAGTTCTCTTGTTTCCATTTCTACAAGGTCAACAAGTTCTGGGTCTTCGACTGCATCAACTTTGTTTATGAAGACTATGATACGTGGCACGTTAACCTGACGGGCAAGAAGGATATGCTCTCTTGTTTGGGGCATTGGTCCATCTGTTGCTGCAACAACAAGAATAGCACCATCCATCTGGGCTGCACCGGTAATCATATTCTTGATGTAGTCTGCATGTCCTGGGCAGTCAATATGTGCATAATGTCTCTTCTCAGTTTCATACTCAGCATGGTGAACATTTATTGTTACACCTCTTGCTTTCTCCTCTGGAGCATTGTCAATTTCTTCAAACTTCTTTTCCTGTGTGTGACCTAAAGTAGCTAATACTTTAGTAATAGCAGCAGTAAGCGTCGTTTTACCATGATCAATATGACCAATGGTACCAACGTTTACATGCGGCTTAGTCCTTTCAAATTTCTCCTTTGCCATATTTACCTCCTTAGATTTCTCCTTTGGCTTTCTTTATAATTTCTTCCTGAACAGTTAAAGGTACTCTTTCATAAGAATGGAAAATCATTGAACTAGTACCTCTTCCCTGAGTAATAGTACGCAATGCTGTCGTATAACTAAACATTGTTGAAAGAGGTACTAGGCAATTTAAAATCTCGGTGTGACCTCTTTCACTTATCCCTTTAACATTTCCTCTTCTTGAATTAATACTATTAATTACTTCCCCCAAAAAATCAATAGGTGTTATTATCTCAACACTCATTATTGGCTCAAGTATGTATGGATCTGCTTTTGCAACAGCTTCTTTGAAAGCCTTAGAAGCAGCGATCCTGAAAGCTATTTCGGATGAATCAACCGGGTGATAAGAACCATCAATTAATTCAACTTTCAAATCAGTTACGGGATACCCAAGAAGTGGTCCATTTTCAGAAGCCGAAATAGCTCCTTCTTTCACTGCAGGGATAAATTCCTTTGGAATAACTCCTCCACGCGTCCGATCAACAAATAAAACCCCCTTACCTGCTTCAGCTGGAGACACAAGTATCACGACATGTCCATACTGCCCATGTCCTCCTGTTTGACGTACATATTTACCTTCTGCTTTTGTTGACTTTGAAACGGCTTCCTTATAAGCAACTTGTGGTCTTCCGACTTTTGCTTCAACAAAATATTCTCTTAAAAGGCGGTCAACAATTATTTCAAGATGTAACTCACCCATACCTGAAATAATTGTTTCCCCTGTATCTTCGTCATACTTGATTTTAAAAGTTGGATCTTCAATTGCAAATTTTGCAAGGGCAGCAGAAAGTTTTTCTTGATCAGCTCTAGTTTTAGGTTCGATTGAGACTGACACAACTGGCTCTGGAAATTCTATATCCTCAAGAATAATAGGATTAGATATACTTGAAATAGTATGTCCGGTATATGCACCTTTCAATCCCGCTATTGCACCTAAGTCACCTGCGCGAATCGAAGAAACCTCTTCCTTTTTATTTGCACGCATTCTTAAAAGCCTTGAAATCCTATGCTTCTCATTTGTTTTGGAATTCAAAACATATGTACCCTCTTCCAAGGTTCCAGAATAAACTCTTACAAAACTAAGAATGCCCGAATAAGGGTCAGCAATTACTTTGAAAACAAGAGCAGCAAGCGGGCCGTTGGGGTCAGGATTTAGACTTATTTCATTATTATTTAAGTCTTTTGCTGTTATTTCTCCTTTATCGAGTGGGGAAGGGAGATAATCACAAACACCATCAAGTAACATTTGCAAACCTTTATTTTTGAAAGAAGAACCAACAAAAATAGGAAAAGCTATACTAAACATCGTTGCTCTTCGAATAGCATTTTTTAAAATTTCATTAGGAACCGTCCCTTCTTCAAGATATATTCTCAAAGCCTCTTCATCTACGTCGGCTACTGCCTCGATTAATTCTTCTCTTCTCTTCAGGGCTTCGTTCATAAGATTCTCAGGAATTTCTTCAACATCGAAAGTTTCGCCAGATGGATCTCTAAAAATATAAGCTTTTAAGTCAATAAGATTAATTAAACCAATCAACTCGTCTTCTTGACCTATTGGAATCTCTAAAACAAGTGGTTTTGCATTTAACTTTTCTTTTATACTTTTGATAGTATCAAAAAAAGAAGCCCCAATCCTGTCCATTTTATTAATATAAATAATTCTGGGAACTCTATGTCTATCAGCCTGTCTCCATACTGCTTCAGATTGAGCCTCAACTCCTTCGACTGCAGAAAAAATTACTACAGCCCCATCCAGCACACGAAGCGAGCGCTCAACTTCTGCTGTAAAGTCAACATGCCCGGGAGTATCGATAATGTTAATTTGATATCCTTTCCAAAAGCATATTATAACGGCGGAGGTTATAGTAATGCCTCTTTCTCGCTCTTGAACCATCCAGTCAGTGACAGTATTACCATCATCTACATCTCCTATTCGGTAAGTGCTTCCTGTGTAATAAAGAATCCGTTCGGTAGTAGTAGTCTTGCCTGCATCAATATGAGCGATTATACCGATATTCCTTATCTTATCAAGATTTACTTCAAGAGCCACAAAAAATCCTCCTACCACCGTAAATGGGAATAAGACCTATTTGCTTCTGCCATCTTATGAACATCCATTTTCTTTTTATAAGCTACTCCTGCCTCGTTCGAGGCATCAATAATTTCTTCAGAAAGCTTCTCAGTCATTGGCTTGCCTTTCTTACCTCTTGCAGCTTTTATAATCCACTTTAACGCAACCTTTTGTCCTCTATCTTTGTCCATTTCAATCGGTATCTGATAAGTGGCACCTCCAACTCTTCTTGGTTTTACTTCTACAAGTGGTCTTACTTTTTCAACAGCAAGTTCAAAAACCTCAATTGGATCTTTTTTTGCTTTTTCTTTAACGATTTCAAATGATTTGTAAACAATTTTCTCTGCAACACTTTTACTGCCTCCTTCCATAAGGTTGTTGATAAGTTTGGCTACAAGAACGCTTCTATAAACTGGATCAGGGAGAATTTCTCTTTTAGGAACTGGTCCTTTACGAGGCATTATGCACCTCCCTTGTTTTTAGGTTTCTTTGTCCCGTACTTCGAACGTCCTCTCATCCTATCGGTTACACCAGCCGTATCAAGGGTCCCTCGAATAATATGGTATCTAACGCCTGGCAAATCCTTAACTCTTCCACCTCTCACAAGAACCATTGAATGCTCTTGAAGATTATGTCCGATTCCACCAATATAAGCTATTACTTCTTCTCCATTGGTAAGCCTCACCTTTGCAATCTTTCTTAAAGCAGAGTTTGGCTTTTTAGGAGTCATTGTCCTTACTTGCATACAAACTCCTCTCTTCTGAGGACACTTCTGCAATGCAGGAGTTTTAGTTTTAATTTTTTTACTACTACGCTTCTTTCTAACTAATTGGTTAAACGTACTCATTCAATTTATCCTCCTACTTACTTTTCACCACACAAATAACAATTATACCAAAACAATCAAACAAGTCAAGAAATTTTTTAAGCATCATCATTTTTCAAAGTCCATGTTGGTGCCTGCAGGTATTTTTTTACCAACTATTATCGATTCTTTCATTCCTCTCAAGAAGTCAATTTTGCCTTTAATTGCAGCCTCTGCAAGAACTCTCGGGGTTTCCTGGAAGGAGGCAGCAGATAGGAAGCTATCAGAGGAAAGCGCAGTCCTTGTAATACCGTTTATTATTGGTCTGAATTTGGCAATCATTTTACCTTCTAACTGTATAATTCTGTTTATTCTAAGAACATCATCTCTATTAACGGTTTCTCCCTCATAAAATTGGGTATCTCCAGGATTTTGTATTTGAACTTTATCAAACATCCTCTTAGTAATAATCTCTATATGTTTAACGTTTATATCAACACCTTGTGACTTATATACTTTTTCAATTTCTTGGACAAGATATCGTGCAGCAAAATTTATTCCTTTAATTCCAAGCAACTCTCTTGGGTCCAAAGAGCCATCGCTTAGAATATCGCCTACTCGTACATAATCACCAGTTTTAACTTTTAATTTTTTGTCCCTTGGTGCAATGAGTTTTGTTTTTTCTCCTCTACTATTTATTAAAGTTATTGTTTGCTTTACCTTGTCGATTGAAACTTCTACCTTACCTGAAAGAGACGCTATAATGGCTTTACCCTTAGGACTTCTTGCACTGAAAAGTTCCTCGATCCTCGGTAATCCTTGAGTAATATCTTCAGCAGCAATACCTCCTGTATGGAAAGTCCTTAGAGTTAACTGAGTTCCAGGTTCCCCAATTGATTCAGCAGCTACAACACCAACAGATTCACCTACTTTCACTTCTTTTCTTGAAGAGAGGTCAATTCCATAACATTTTACGCATACGCCATGATCTGTTTTACATGTAATTGGTGAACGAACCTTAACCTTTTTAATACCAAAACTTTCAATTTTATTAGCTATCTCCTTAGTAATAAACTGATTACGTTTAATAAGCAATACAGGATCATTTTTATAAATGTCTATTTTGTCTATATTGAATTTTTTAAGTTTTTTAATAAGACCTGAGTCGATTTTATCTCCCTTTGTAGCTATTACTTCTCCTGTATCTTTATCAATAACATTATCAGCTAAAATGTTTTCTAATACTTTCTTAGAAACTTTTAAGGACGACGCTGTTTGAGAAGCAAAAATATCTTCAGCAGCATATCTACCCCATATTTGGTCAGCAATTGATAAAACAGGTTTATCTCCCGATCCACCTTCTGTAATTGCTTCTATATCTATCCCATCGATATGGTCTTCAATTTGAATACTTTTAATGCCAAATTTATCCAGAAACTCAGCTTGTTCAACACTTAACGTATCCCCTTTATGTATAAATACTGTATTATTATTAGGATTTTCAACATCTTCCGCAGAAACCCTTCCTATAACTTTATGAGAGAGATTTTCGGCAATTTCTTCTCCTATTTTTGTTGGATAAATAGTTCTCATAGCACAATCATCCTCTTTAACTATAATTTCATGCGCTACATCAACAAGCCTTCTAGTAAGATACCCTGCATCTGCAGTTTTAAGAGCAGTATCAGCTTGCCCCTTCCTTGCTCCATGTGTAGACAAAAAGTATTCAAGAACTGTTAACCCTTCCCTTAAGTTAGACTTAATAGGAAACTCTATGATTTTACCAGTTGGTCCAGCCATTAAGCCTCTCATTCCAGACATTTGAGTAATCTGTGTAGCGCTTCCTCTTGCACCAGAATTCGCCATCATATAAAGTGGATCAAATTTTTCAAAATTAGAGAAAACTGCTACTTCAATCTTTTTCGCAACATCCTGCCAAACATCTACTATTTTCTTATATCTATCTTCTTCTGAAAGAAGCCCTTCTTCATAATTTTTATTAATTTTTGCAGTCTTTTCGTCACCTTTTCTGACGATCTCGGTTCGCTTATCAGGAATTTTTACATCATCAATGCCTATACTTATTCCAGCGCTCGTTGAATAGCTAAAACCAACTTCTTTCAGATTATCAAGAAGTATATCCGTTTTTACAAGGCCGAATTTATCATAGAATTCTGAAACAATTTTTCCAACCTCTTTTTTATCTATAACCTTATTAATAAACTTAAATTTACTGTCTTCCTCATTTTCATCAAAAATCCCTTCTCTAATTCTGGAGTTAAAAATAACTCTTCCAACTGTTGTTTCAATTACTTCTTTGCCTATCAAATATCTTATTTTATCATGAAGTCTTAAAACACCTTTTTCATATAACAATTCAACCTCGTAAGGACAATTCAGAAGTTTAGGATAAGTTCTGCCCTTTTCGTCAATAAGGGTAAGATAATAGGTTCCGAGAATCATATCCTGAACAGGAGTATCCAGAGGTTCGCTATGAGCCGGAGACAAAATATTATGCGCTGAAAGCATCAACAGCCTGGCTTCAGTCTGAGCAGATATTGAAAGAGGTAAATGTATGGCCATTTGATCTCCATCAAAATCAGCATTAAAAGGAGTACAAACAAGTGGAGATATCTGTATTGCTTTGCCTTCTATTAAAACGGGCTTAAAGGCCTGGATACTTAACCTATGTAATGTAGGTGCTCTATTGAGAAGTACAACATAGTTCTTAGAAAGATCTTCTACTGCCTTCCACACTTCAGGCGTTGGATTTTCAACAAGTTCTTTTGCTCTTCTTTTGTTGAAGCCTAATTTGGAAAGTTCATATATAACAAAAGGTTTAAACAGCTCAAGAGCCATTTCTTTAGGGATTCCACATTGGTCTATTTTTAAGTCTGGCCCGACAACAATTACAGCTCTTCCTGAATAATCAACTCTTTTCCCAAGCAAATTTTCCCTAAAACGCCCTTCTTTTCCCTTAAGAATATCAGTGAGAGATCGCAGAGGTTTTCTTGTAGAGCTCATTACTGGATATGGTCTTCTTCCGTTGTCAAAAAGAGCATCTACTGCTTCTTGCAACATTCTCTTTTCGTTTTGCAACATAATATCAGGAGCATTAACTTCAAAAAGTTTCTTTAGTCTATTATTCCTATTTATGACTCTCCTGTAAAGTTCATTTAGGTCATCAGAAGCATATTTGCCACCTTCGAGTGGAACCAATGGTCTCAAGTCCGGAGGAATAACAGGTATTGCTGTAAGAACCATATCTTCCGGTTTTATATTATTAGTGAGTAAGCCTTCAACAACACTAAGAAGCCTTACAGCAATAATTTTATCTTGTTTAACACCGCCTTTAAGTTTTTCAAGAGCTTGCTCTTTAAGTTTATTTAAATCGATTCGCTCAAGTAAATCTTTTATTGCTTCTCCACCTTTTTTGGCGGCAAAATCCAAACCTTCGGATTTATACGTCCTATATTCGTCATCTTTAAGTATTTGTTTGAAACGTAATTTGGTCTTTTTAGGATCTACTACAACAAATGAATCAAAGTAAATTACTTTTTCTATTTCTTTTGCCGGGACATCAAGCAAAAGACCTATATAATTTATATTATTTTTAAAGTACCAAATATGAACAACCGGGGAAGCTAACTCAATATGTCCAAACCTTTCCCTCCTAACAGAAGAAGGTAAAATTTCAACACCACATGTAGAGCAAACCAAGCCTTTATATTGAATGCCTTTAAGTTTTCCACAATGGCATTGATAGCTATGCACAGGACCAAAAATTCTTTCACAGAAAAGTCCATTTAACTCTGGAGAATATGTCCTGTAACTATAAGTTTCTCCTTTTGTAACTTCTCCGTGTGACCATTTCCTTATCTCATCACTTGAAGCAAGGACTATTTTAAGAGCTTCTATGTCTCTGTTTCCCAAAAAACTCACCTCCGTTTACTCTTCCTTCCCCTTTTTTAACTGAGACTCCTGGATTATCTTATCAGCTATTTTAGGAGGCACTTGTTCGTAATGAGAAAATTCCATTGTAAATTCTCCCGTTCCTTGAGTTATTGAATTTAGATCATTCGCATAATTCAAAATTTCTGCAAGAGGAACAAGTGCTTCAATTATTTGTTTGTTGTTTTCTATTTTCATTCCAAGGACTTTTCCCCTTTTGCTATTGAGGTCACCAATCACATCTCCCATATATTGCTCATCTACAAGTACAGTAATATTTTCAATTGGCTCGAGTAAAATAGAATTTCCTTGTTCAAGGGCTTTTTTCAAAGCCATAGAACCTGCTATTTTAAAGGCCATTTCAGAAGAATCTACAGGATGATATGAACCATCAACTACCGCCACGCCAATATCTGCAACAGAAAATCCCGCAAGCATACCACTTCCCATAGCCTCTTTAACGCCTTTTTCAATAGCCGGAATATACTGTTTAGGTATCGAGCCTCCGAATATTTTGCTCTCAAAATTCAATGCTTTACCTCTTTCAATAGGCTCTACTTCAAGTAAACAATGGCCGTATTGCCCGTGGCCACCCGTTTGCTTTTTATACTTTCCTTCAACTTTGATTTTTGTGGTTATTGTTTCCCTATATGGAACCTTAGGGACTGCTAAATCTATGTTCACTCCGTATCTTTGACTTAGCTTTTCTGTTACAACAGAAAGATGGATTTCGCCAATTCCAGAAATTAGCTGCTCCTTCGTTTCAAGGTTCTTAGACACCTTCAAGGTTGGATCCTCTTCAATAACCCTTGCTAAACCTATACTCATCCTATCTTCATCATTCTTAGTTTTGGGTCTCATAGACTTTACTAGCATTGGCTCTGGAAACTTTATAACAGGGTATAAAATTGAATTATCTCTATCTGACAGAGTATCATTTGTTTGAGTAACTGTTAGTTTTGTAATAACGCATATATCTCCTGCAATTACTTCATCAACTGCTTCTTGCGCAGAGCCTGTTAAAAATAAAAGTTGTGATAATTTTTCAAGAGCATCTTTACTGCTATTATATACTTGCGAATTAGACTTTAGAATTCCTGAATAAATTTTAGTAAATGAAAGTTTACCAACGTAAGGATCGCTTAAGGTTTTAAAAACAAAAGCAGAAAAAGTCTCATCAGTAGAAATTTTCCTTTTTTCCAACTCATTATTCTTTGGATTAGTTCCTTCAATATTTACAATATCCTCAGGACTTGCCATAAAATCTACAATAAAATTCAGAAATTCATCTATTCCAATAAGTGAAAGGGCAGAACCAGCAAAAAGAGGAAAAAAGTTTTCCCTAATAAATGCATTTCTTAAACCTACTTTAATGTCTTCGGGTGACAACTCTCCACCTTCAAGATACTTTTCAAGGAGTGAATCATCTCCTTCCGCTGCAATTTCACGAAGCTGTTTTTTAAACTCTTCAACGGTTTCAGAATCATTCAACCCCTGGTCTTTTCCGTCAAACAAGCTAAAAACACTAGATAGTTTACCATTTTCGTATATTGGGACAGTGACAGGTATGACTTTCATTCCAAAAGTCTGTCTCACTTGTTCTACTATTTTTAAGAAATCTGTACCCTCTAAATCAAGTTTATTTACAAAAAACGCACGAGGTTTATGCCCATTCTCAAGAAATTTCCAATATTTTTTAGTTTGTATTTCTATTCCACCTGCTGCATTTATAAGCATCAATCCATTATCTCCACCTCGAATGCCACTAAGCACTTCTCCGACAAAATCAGAATATCCCGGCGTATCAATATAATTAACTTTAACTCCATTGTACTCAAAAGGAATGATTGAAAGACTTATGCTAAATTTCCTCTCCTTTTCCTCAGGCTGATAATCTGAAACTGTATTTCCATCCTCTACTTTTCCTATTCTTCCAATTATTTTCCTTTTAAAAAGAATAGCTTCGGATAGCGTTGTCTTCCCTGCATTTCCATGGGACACTACAACTAAATTTCTAATAGATTTGGTTTCGTTAACCTTCATTAACTTCCTCCTTATCTTTATTAGAATTTAAAGTGACAGAAACATTTTTAGAAGTTATAATCGGAATCTTCTTTGGTTTTTCTGCCTTTTCCTCTGGTAACACTTTTAGGTCAAGGGCTAATCCCCTAAGACTTCTTTGTAGAACATTAAATGATTCAGGAACTCCAGTTTCAAACATTGTGTTTCCTTTAGCAATTTCTTCATATGCTCTTTTTCTACCCTCAAGATCGTCAGATTTTATGGTAAGCATTTCCTGTAAAAGACTTGCCGCACCATAAGCTTCAAGCGCCCAGACTTCCATTTCTCCTAATCTCTGTCCTCCAAATTGAGCCTTGCCTCCTACTGGTTGTTGTGTAATAAGAGTATATTTTCCTACCGATCTTGCATGTATTTTATCTTCAGCAAGATGATTGAGTTTCAAAATATAAGATTCTCCAATTGTTACCTTATAATTAAATGGTTTTCCTGTTCTTCCATCATATAAAACAAACTGGCCTGAATCATTCAAACCAGCTTCTTTTAATAATCCCCTCACTTCCTTTTCAGATGCGCCGTTAAAAGAAGGCG
>Ga0210022_1002625_pt1 | contig 11096 bp, 9 predicted proteins | sample CryGeymeta201520_FD_183984 | JGI IMG/M metagenome (GOLD analysis project Ga0210022, IMG submission 183984) | Groundwater microbial communities from Crystal Geyser aquifers in Utah, USA - Crystal Geyser metaG 2015-20 (SPAdes) (version 2) | ecosystem: Environmental > Aquatic > Deep subsurface >... | reverse complement strand
TCATTATTAAGAGATAGCATTAATTTTGAAACTCCTTTAGGTACTCAAATGAAAAAAGCCGTAGCTAAAAGAAAATTTAATGAAGGGGATAAAAAACTGTTTTCGAAATCAGAATTTGAGATTTTAAAGAAAGTCAGTGAAAGGTTTTCTGAAACAACTACCAACGCAATTATAGAAATAAGTCATAAGGAGGCTCCATATATAGAAAGTGAAATATCACAAATTATTCCTTATGAGCTAGCTGCAAGAGATTCGGATAGTAAATTTACGGCAGAAGAAATTGAACTCTCTATTAAAGTGACTTCATGTTAATCTACACTTTTGGTACTATTTTCAAATATGACAGTTGTAAATTTATTTATCTTCTTGAAACTTTTAAAGTTGTGTATGTAGCTAAAATTCTTGACGATTATACAACTAAATCATTAGAGAAAATGTATTTAAAAAAAGTTAGAAAAAGTGAAATTGAGGTTCAACAAGGCAATCAATTCTGTTTTATTAAGTTAACGTGTGATGATTTTAAAAACCAAGCTGCGGTTTATGGCCATGTACCAATTTCCACAATTTATAGTAAATTTTTTACACCCATTCCCTCAGAAAGCATTAGTAATGAAGATTTAATAGCACTAAAAAATGAAATACAAACAAAACCTTCTTGGGAGGAACTGAGAGAAAAAGTTAAAGCTATAAAAATCTGAACCAGCTTCCCCCAACCCACATTCATGGAGATAAACACCAGTAATTAGTAAACAATACTCAATAGTATCGCGTAATTTTTGATACACTATAATTAAATTTAGATTACTATGGCACTACAGATGGTAAAGTTTGGAAATATTTTGAATAGCGGGCCATCTGGTCACGAGGCTGTTTTACGTGCAAAACAAATCCTTTATGGATTCACTGATAGTGAGGTCCAATTAGATTTTTCAAGTGTTGAAGTGCATACTACCTCATTTGCTGATGAATTTATTAAGGGCTTAAAGAATGAATATGCGGATAAGAAAGTGACATATATGGAATTTGAAAAGAACGTCGTCATTAAAGAAACTCTCTCTTTATTGGGATTTATTTAATCCCATCTTTTTGCTTCTACCTCCTATGCATTAAATTTACAATGAACAATTATGATTATATGTCACAATTACTGTTTTGATTAACAGTAAAGAATATGAAGCAGAGGCAGAGATATCCTCAGAAGTGAAATTACTTATGCATAAATTGCGATCAGGACACTAGTTTGGGAAAGTCAGGTAGAGGACAAATACAACTGTTTGACGGTATTGTCTAAGATATTCCTTACAATACCGCGTAGCTTGCTGCGCGGTAGTTTATTAAAAAAAGCAACCATGCTACACAGTACCGAATGCATGAAAATCCGGCATTTCCTTTGCGGCGGTTTACTCTTTGTGGATTTTGTCATCATCCCCTTACTGCTTGTTTTTCAAAAGGGAAAATGGGTACACAATATCCACACTATTATTGTTATAACAAGAACTGTGTCAAAAACGGGAAAATGGTACGCCAATACGACTTTCACAAAGAATTCTCAGAATATCTTACCGTGACAAAACCAAAAGAAGAGTTGCCTCCCTTGTTTAAAGAAGTTTTTGTAGCGAGATATGCAGAGAGAGTAAAAGATTTTAAGGGAGATGATCTCCGAAAAGAGCAAGAATGTGAACGGTTGATAAAGGAAAAAAGGGAAGTTGCAATAAAAGGAGTACAAGGAATATTCCCCGATCTCACAGTCAAAGAAATGCTTACAGACTATGAGCGAAGAATAATTATTGCTCAAAATGCTATGAAAGAAACAACTCATAAAGAGCTGGAATTGACGCCGGTCCTGAACAAAGGATTTGAACTTATTCGAACTCTTGAAACGGGCTGGCAGGAGGCGCTTCCTGAAAGAAAACCAAAGCTTCAAAAGCTCATTTTCCCCGAAGGGTTAACGTATCAGTATAAGGGTTTTTCGAACTCGCGATTATGTCTTTGTTTTGCTCTAATCAATGACTTTGAGAAGCTTCCGTCTACTAATGTGTCGCTAACGGGATTTCCCCCAAGGGGACTAACTGGCAGTATTTACTAGTCTTCGACTCGTAAACTGCCAGTTGAGCGAACCACTACGGGTTCTCATCCATATATTACTCATAAAAAAAGATGCCTATTTGGCATCCTTTTTTTATGTGTCGCTAACGGGATTCGAACCCGTGTTTACAGAATGAGAATCTGTCGTCCTAGGCCTCTGGACGATAGCGACTAAACTATATGAGACTACAAGAGTCATAGGCCTCTGCCATATACCAGTGCAAGCACGGTATATGGCCCCGAACCGAGTTTACTCTGGTTCTGGGGGACGATAGCGACTAAAGTAATCCGTCAACATCAATTTCAATGCACGCTTTCCTTTTGTGGTCTTTAAATATATTTCTCTTCTCTGAGCATCGCTTTTCTCTAAATACGCTTCATAAAAAATCAACTCTAAATCACCCATACTTTTGGTTGATTGAACCCTGTGTGCTAGATGGGACTTCAATCTTTCTTTTAAGTTCCCAGTAAAGCCTGTATAACATATCTGTCTTGCTCTACTATGTAAAACGTATACGTAAAACATATTAGTCAATTTCCATCACCTCCCCCGGTACCAGAGCAAGCTCGGTACGGGGCCGTATACCGAACAAAAAACACATTGATTTGTTCTGGTATACGGTATTTTAGCTTATCTCCACTTCATAAACAAGTAGCCAAGAAAGAAAAAAACGATTAATCCCATTAAAATCAAAAAACTGATCTTCGGATGAAATGATTTTTCTGTCTTTTTCTTACTCATATTATCCAAGTATATAGTAAAAAAATAGTTGTTATCGTTGATTCTGGACAAGCCAGAATGACGACAAAAAAGGGAGTGGTTTACACCACTCCCTCTTCTCTCACATTACAAATTTATTTTGCCGGAGCACAGCCAGCTGCGGAATTTGTTGTCCCGCCTGTAGCCGCAGCATCGTCGGTTACCGAGAGTGAAACTGCTACTTCTTTTGTAGAGATATCATTTGAACAGAATTCTCCTGGCGTTTTACTCCCGCCACAGACAAGTGTTTTCATGCTGTTGGGGACACGACCACCAAAGTCGAATTCTGAAACAACCTGTGCATCGTTCAACACAAGTGTTGGTGAACCGCTAACGTTGAATTTTGTACCTGCGTCAAAATCCTTTTGTGCAAACGCATTTCCCCTTTTTGGATCTTCCGTGCAAGCGGTCATCATGGCAGTATCAACGCCAGCCTCTGTGAGACATTGGTCGGTTTTTCCTTCTTTCATGTAACAGTTGACATAGGGCCAATACAGATCTGATTGTTCATCACGAATACATATCTGTCTCATGTTTTCCTTTGCTTCTTCGTCTCCGTGCATCGATGTTATCTTGCCATCGACAATCGATCCGATGTATTTTACTTTCAAATAGTCTGCAAGCGCTGGAGCATCTTCCATTGCTTTCTTAAAAACTCTTTGTGTTTGCAATCCATAGGGGCAGTTTGCGACTACAAACGCAGTAAGCGTTGGTTTATCACTTTTTTTCAGATCTTTGGCTGTAAGTTTTTTCTGAGCCGAAGTTGTTGACGCTGCACCTGCCGCTTGTTTTCCCGCATCATCAAGTTTTACTCCTGAGGTAAATAAAATCTTTCCATCCTTTGTTATATAGGAAGTATATGATTGATTTTGAAGTTTTAATTGAAATTCATACACGCCATTTGTTTCCTTGATTGAGCTTACTTCAAATTTAGTATCAGGACTGTTAAGAACTTTCTTAATTGCTGCAGGTATTGTTTTGTTTTTGAATTCATCGGTTTTACCTCTGAATGTTTTAACAAGTAACAAGACACCAGCGAGGGCTGCGACAACTGCGATCATCGACCAGTTGAGTTTGGGTTGTGGAGGCATTGCTGCCGAATGTTTTTTTACCATAGTGCGACTATTTAATACTATTTTATTTCAGTTGTCAAACCTAATTATGCGACGAGTATGAGTTTCAGCAAAGTATAGACCCGTTTGGAGTAGAGGGAGGAAGCTCTATAAGAACTGGTATATGGCCAGGCAAATCTACCATGAGAATGAAGCCATTTGAAATTTTTCCCGCCATTTCTTTTGGTGCAAGATTAGCCACAACGGGAACCTTCTTCCCGATAAGTGATTCTGGAGGAAAATATTTAGCAATTCCTGACAAGATGGTCACTATTCCATAGTCCTCTCCCAGGTCAAGGGTAAGTTCAAGGAGTTTGTTTGAATTTTCAACTTTGGTAGCAGTTTTAATTTCGCCAGCTCGGGTGTCAAGTTTCAAAAAATCGGTAAATTCAATAGTTGGTTTTTTCATATTATTTTGCGTAAATTCTAAATAGATTATTCCCGATTTTTTCACATTTCATAATCGTAAAACTGCCGATTTTCGATGTATTCTTCACATGCGGCCCTCCGCAGAATTCTTTTGAATAATTGCCTATAAAATATACTTTTACCATATCGGGATATTTTTCTCGAAAAAATGATTTTGCTCCAAGAAGCTCTGCCTCTTTTTTCGGTACGATTTTGAACTCAACAGGTAAGCTTTCTTTGATTTTACTATTCAACATTTCCTCTATTCTTTTGAGTTCTACTTCAGTTGGTTTGTGAGTGCAGTAAAAATCGAACCGCAATCGTTCGCTGGTGATATTCGATCCTTCCTGTCGGATATCCTTTCCCAATACATCAAAAAGAACCTGATGAAGAAGATGTGTTGCAGTGTGATATTTAATAGTCTGTTCGCTGCCATCAGCGAGACCACCTTTAAATTTTCCTGCGGAAGCCGAACGAGAAAGCTCTTTATGCCTATTGAATTCTGAAATATATTCCTTCATGTTTATCTGTTGTCCCTTTTCTTTATATATTTCCATTGTTACTTCGAGTGGAAATCCATATGACTGATACAGATCAAATGCAATTTTTCCATTAATGGTCGGAATTTTTTCTATAAGTTTTATTCCTTTTTCCAAACTTATACTAAATTTTTTTATTTCATCTGCAATTATCGGTCTAACAAGTTCTTTATCTTCTGAAGGATTAAAATATATTCCCTCATATAATTCAAGAACCTTCTCAGAGACAGCTGCCACTTCTTCTGGAGAGGGTAATTTGCCCAAAAGGTTCCTCAACTTTACGGTCAATCTGCGAAGCAGCCTTCTCAGGACATATCCTTGTTCCTTATTTGAAGGAAGTACGCCATCTTTTATGAGAAACACAGACGCCTTTAGGTGGTCCGCGATAATACGCATCGCAGGTTTATTTTTTCCATCAACATAGGCAAGTTTCGTTATTTTTTCAATCTCTTGGATTATGGGAAAAAAAATGGAAGTTTCAAACATATCGGGATTATTTTCCATGGCCATGATAAACCGTTCCAATCCTCCACCGAAGTCAACATTTTGTTTGGGTAACTGAGCAAACGTTCCATCAGAATTTTTTTTGTACTGCATAAATACTGAATTGCCTATTTCCAGGAATCTTCCACAGTCGCAATTTGGATGACATTCTTTTCCAAATTCAACGTCATGTTTTACTTGGGTAAATTCATAGAACATTTCACTATCCGGTCCACCCGGTTCGCCAGTTGGCATATTGTGAGGGACACCAGCCCGCGACCACCAATTCTTTGTGGCATCATAGAGGTATATATGATTGCCAATATCCGCTTTGATTCCTACCTTTGCAAACTCTGCCTTCCAGATTTCAATAGATTCGGTGTCCTGTGGCAAGCCATCTTCGCCCTTGAAAGCGGTCACATACAACTTAAGTGGATCGAGTTTAATATCATTTATGAGAAAAGAAAAAAACCATGAAAGCTGTTCTTTTTTGAAATAGTCGCCGAGTGACCAATTTCCAATCATTTCAAAAAAAGAGTCATGTCGATTATCGCCCACTTCATCGATATCTTGTGCTCGAATGCACGGTTGAATGTCGTAGAGTCGTGTTCCAAGCGGATGTATTTCGCCCAGTAAGTAGGGAACCAACTGTTGCATTCCCGAACCGGTGAAAAGGGTGGTGGGATCATCTTTGGGTACCAAAGGAATCGAGGGAACTTCAACATGTCCGTTGGATTTATAGAAATCTGCGAATAATTGTCTTAATTTAAAATGGTCAATCGTCATAAGGTGAATTATACTATTAACTAATACAGACGTCTTATGAATATTTCTACCAATGACATTGCAGCGATCAGCCCATATCTTCGTCAAATTAGTATGCCCCAATCTGTTTCCCATAAGGGACAAAACGGAAGGGTTCTGATTATTGGAGGCTCATCACTCTTCCACGGGGCAGTACTTTGGTCTGCAGAGGCAGCGGCACATATCGCGGATATGGTTCACATCTCATCTACGATTGAAAATAACGACATAATCAAATCATTAAAGACAATGTGGCAAACGGGAATGGTTATCCCCCAAAAAGAGATATCTCATTATGCAAGTGAGGATTCAGTAATCCTTATCGGGAACGGGATGATGCGGGTGGGGGAAGAAGGCGAATATACTAAAAAAATCGTCCATGATTTGATCACTCAATTTCAGGACAAACAATTTGTATTTGACGCAGGAGCTTTGCAAGTGATGGACCCTCGCTGGCTTACGCTTCTTCATAGAAAAGCAATAATAACACCACACCAAAAGGAATTTCAAACGTTATTCGGAGTTGATATCAAAGATCTTTCCATGGACGAGAAAGAAAATACAGTCAGCAAAAAAGCGAGAGAGTTCAATGCCATCATTTTACTCAAAGCAGTTGAAGACATCATATCTGACGGCATTAAAACGGTGAGAGTCCATGGAGGGAATGCTGGTCTTACTAAAGGAGGGACGGGAGACATTTTGGCAGGACTGGTAGCGGGGTTAAGTTCCACTTCAGATCCTTTTCCATCTGCCATCATATCTTCAGTCGTACTAAAAAGAACTGCAGAAGAACTATTTACTATAAAAGGATATTGGTACACGGTGAGAGATATTTTATCTTCGTTCCCTGGTGTTTTCCATTCTCTTGTTCACCATTCCTGAAGATTGACATTGGAATCGATTTGAGGTAATATTACGATATAAATTGTATGAAAAAAGAAACATCTATAGCTGTTGGTATGGGGATTGTCTTTGGGCTGATTTTTTCTTTCTTAGTTATCGTCAACACGCAAAAAAATCAATCAGTATCTCAAAAGACACCAGCTCAAAAAAACCGCCCTGTAAAAACCCAGCAGCAAACAATCGTACAACCAATACTCATTTCGGAACCAAATGATAGTGCCATCATCGGCGAAGCGTCCGTAAAAATCAAAGGAAAAATAGACAAAAATAGTTTTGTAGTGATTCAATCACAAATCAAAGATATTTCCTTCACCACAAAAACGGAGGAGTTTGAATATACTATCCCTCTTTCGCTTGGAGAGAATATCATTCATATCAGTGCCTATCCAAGGGGAGTTGCTGGAAAAGTTCAGGAAAAGGAATTACGAGTTTACTATTTAGATTCAAAATAATGAAAATATCAGAAAAAATATTTATTTCACTCATGTGTACTGGTCTTCTTATAACGCCAGTTCTTGCTTTAGAAGCGACAGGTTCCGCTACGCCCGCTGAAGAAAAGGGAGTGAAACAACTACGGGAAAAAATAGCAAGCAAGGTGGAGGAAATGAGGAAGAAAGACCAGAGAGCATATGGAGGGCTGATAACCAAAATTGAGGATTCGACAGTGGTTATATCCAATAACCAGGGTGCAGATGAAAAAAAATATACGATAAAAATAGATGATACACTCACGACGATATACAGAATACTAGGAACTACAAAAAAGGAAATAAAAAAATCAGACCTTAAGGTGGGTGATTACCTTATTGTGACTGGTTTGATGTTAAACGATAATCTTGAAGCAAATGAAGTGTATATTGATGAACAATTCCTGGTAAAAACAGCAAAAATAACAGAAATTTCCAAGTCGGATTATTACTTAAAAGTCATCACGTACGATAAGGACGAATACATCCTTGATATTCAAAGTTCAACCCGGCAGTTTATGCTCAATACCAAAACAAAAGAAATTGAGCGAGCGGGCTTTTCCAGTATCAAAGAGGGTGATTCTATCCATTTTGTCGTAAGTAAGACAAACCCCGGGGAGGGAAAAGAAAAAAACAGATATGACGCAGTTCGCGTTCTCGTCATACCACAGGAATTTTCTGCCCAGTAATCCACAAAAAAATCTATGTTTGAATTCATCACTAAGTTCTTTGATTACAATCAAAAACAAATAGACAGATATAAGAAAATCGTGACTGAAATAAATGATTTTGAAAGTGATGTGAGAGATTTATCTGATGACCAATTCCCCGTAAAAACGACTCAATTAAAAGAGCGCCTCGCATCTGGAGAATCGTTGGATTCTCTCATACCGTACGCATTTGCCCTGGTAAGGGAGGCTGCAAGAAGAAAATTAGGGGAGCGGCACTTCGACGTGCAACTTATGGCGGGAATAGCCCTTCATGAAGGAAAAATAAGTGAACAGCGAACTGGAGAGGGTAAAACGCTTTCCGCCACATCGGCACTCTACCTTAATGCATTAGTCGGTAAAGGCGCACATCTAGTCACGGTAAATGACTACCTTGCACGGCGAGATGCGGGCTGGATGGGAGAAGTCTATCATTTTTTAGGTCTTTCCTCAGCGGCAATTATTTCAGATAAATCATATATCTATGATGCCTCCTATGAGGATACGGAGGTACAGGATTCCCGACTGGCTCATTTAAAACTATGTTCTCGAAAAGAAGCATACGCGGCAGATATCACCTATGGTATTAATAGCGAATTTGGGTTTGATTATTTGCGTGATAATATGGCCCAACAGGCCAGCGAGCTTGTTCAGCGTGGGTTTTACTTTGCCATTATCGATGAAGCAGACTCTGTTCTAATTGATGAGGCGCGAACTCCACACATCATTTCTGCCCCATTCGATGAGGATACTTCAAAATATTTTACCTATGCAAAGATTGTCAAGCAACTTGGCGAAGGCGATTTTAAAATCGACGAAAAGTCTCGCACCGCCCATCTTACGGAACAAGGAGTAACAAAAGTCGAATCTCTTTTGGGAGTAAAAAATATTTATGAAAAAGATTTTGATACCTTATTTCATGTGGAGGCCTCATTAAAGGCTGAGGCATTGTTTAAGAATAATAAGGACTATATAGTCAAGGACGGGGAGATTGTCATCGTGGATGAATTTACTGGACGGCTTCTGCAAGGAAGGCGATTTTCAGAAGGAATTCATCAGGCAATAGAAGCAAAGGAAGGAGTCCAAATTCAGAGAGAGTCAAAGACGCTTGCAACCGTTTCCCTACAGAATTATTTCCGTGCATATAAGAAAATCGGTGGAATGACCGGGACGGCAGCAACGGAAGCGGAGGAATTCCATAAAATATACAAAGCGGATGTTGTTACCATTCCCACGCACAGACCCATGGTAAGAAAAGATCATCCTGACATGATCTATAAAACGGAAGAGGCGAAGTTTAACGCATTGGTGGAAGAAATCGCAACACATTATGCTACCGGAAGGCCTGTTCTCGTTGGTACTACCTCCATCGATAAAAATGAGCACCTGTCACATTTATTGCTGAGAAAAGGGGTTCCCCATGAACTTCTGAACGCAAAAAACCATGAGCGCGAAGCCACCATTATCGCTCGCGCAGGGAAGAAACATGCGGTTACAGTTGCTACCAATATGGCAGGTCGGGGTGTTGATATTATTTTAGGAGGAGTAAAACCCGACGGGGGAGAGATGGCCATTTGGCAGAAGGAACATGACGAAGTTGTGGCAGTGGGAGGGTTGTACGTCATTGGAACGGAAAGACATGAATCCCGACGAATCGATAATCAGCTGCGAGGGCGAGCGGGACGCCAGGGAGACCCCGGCGAGACACGCTTTTTCGTTGCATTGAGAGATGACTTGATGCGTATTTTCGGAGGAGAACAAATATCAAAATTAATGACATTCTTTAATCTTCCTGAGGATCAGCCCCTCAGTCATTCCATGGTTTCTAAAGCAATTGAACAAGCTCAAGTAAAAGTTGAAGGATTCAATTTTGATATCAGAAAACACTTAGTTGATTTTGACGATGTCTTAAATAAGCAACGAGAAATAATTTATGCATTGCGAAAAAAAATGCTGTTTGCTATTGATGATCCTGAAACATTCAAAAAAACCATCCTGGAAATGTTTAATGACGAAATTGATGCGCTTGTTGGACAATACACGTTTGAATCCGCTGAATTTACCGATGAGATGATTAAGGAAACCGTTGATGAACTTAAGACATTAATTTCCCTTGAAGAAAGTGAAATCATGCAGCTTTTGAAAAGTAAAACGGTGATTGATCTGAAAAATCATATCATACAGGAGGTAGGAAGGGAGTTTGAAAAGCGTGAAAAGAACTTCGGCCCTGAGCTGTGGAAAGAAGTGGTTAAATCGATATTCCTTTCCACCATCGATAAATATTGGACAGATCACCTTACCGCGATGGAAGATTTACGAGAGGGAATAAACTTGCGAGGCTATGCGCAACTGGATCCGTTAGTCGAGTATAAAAATGAAGCATTCTCCCTATTTGAAACAACGATGAATGAGATTCCTTACGAAGCAACACGCAAACTTTTTAAGATAGAAATTGAAAATATTGGGGTTCCAAAACAGGAACACAAACATATTCAGTTTGCATCGGCCGGGGCAGTCAATCCTTTCCAAGCACAGGAACATAAGGAACCTCAAAAATTGAATATCGGAGTACCGATTGTCGCCGAAAAAAAACCGGGGAGAAACGAACCCTGTTGGTGCGGAAGCGGGAAGAAGTATAAGAAGTGCCATTTCCCTAACTAAGATATAGTTGGACACCTGCTCTTTAGGGAATAATGCCATGCGTGTTACAATAACACATATGGCAGATGAAGTAATCAAGGTTAAAAATGTAAAAAAATATTTTAGCGTTGCACAAAAGGGAGAGGGGTTTGGTGCTTCGCTTATTTCCTTGGTATATAAAAAATATA
>Ga0210022_1002622_pt1 | contig 11105 bp, 5 predicted proteins | sample CryGeymeta201520_FD_183984 | JGI IMG/M metagenome (GOLD analysis project Ga0210022, IMG submission 183984) | Groundwater microbial communities from Crystal Geyser aquifers in Utah, USA - Crystal Geyser metaG 2015-20 (SPAdes) (version 2) | ecosystem: Environmental > Aquatic > Deep subsurface >... | reverse complement strand
CGCGGCGCGCATGGTCTCGATCATATCGTCAATCACGGTTTGCAGTTTTTTATCAAAGACGGTCACGGATCGGGCTTTGCGGCGCAGGATCGGGTCCGGCAGTGTGACGATGGTTCGTAACGTCATGCTCTACCTCTAGAAAAAATTACCACGGATGAAAGCGATTCTTCCTTCTGCTCTTTTCATCCCTTTTATCTTTTTCATCCGTGGTTTATTCGCACCTTGATTTTACCCCGGTTTCGGCCTGTTCAATTCATCTTCCTGCCCGATAATCTGGTTCACATTGAATGTTGATCGGGGCGTTACCATCTACCACTACCAGAACGTTTTCTCCGAAGCCTGACGAACATGGTGACTGCGAAAACAAACGCCGTAATACTTGATACAACTAAAAATGTCATAATACCTACACCAATCTGACCGAAATATGGATAAAGCCAAAAAGATGTAAGAAACGGATTTGCATTAATCCAGTCTGCGATAAAAGATGGAAAGGCAAGGATGCCCATAATCAGAGAGACACTGGCGAAAACCATTGAAAATGCTAATGCAGTTTCATTGACAATCTGGCTTTCAAATTGCAAATCAAGATCCACTTTTCGTTCTAAAAGCCGTGACATACTTTTGAGATTGGTTTCAGCATGCGCAAGGATTTCAGGCACACCAAAAGATGTCAATAGAAACTCGTATTTTCGAATAGCATAACTCGCCTGCCCCACAATGGGGGCAGAACTCAGGCTGCGCGTATGAGCAAGAAGTCGGCTTATATTCAACAGTTGCGCAGAAATATCGTCTACAGATAACGTGGTGGACCCTCCGACCGTCTGCCATTTTCGCGATAATCTGGATACAAGCGCATTCGCCGTTTGCTTTTCAAGCAGAAGCGCTAACATTTTAACCTCCAATCCAAATTCCATTAAACGCAATATAGTCAGCCAGTAATCTTCATAACTAACCTCTCGGCTTGAAAACGCCACTTTTTGTTTATCAAGCGGCCGATAATAAATGAGGGCGCTTTTATCAGTGATGACACAAAGTTCTTTATCCCAAGTTGCGAGATTCTTTTTCATCAAATCATTTGCTGTTTGCGGGTTATGAGCAGGCAAAGTGTAGTCTTTTCGACCATGAAGCAGGGCGCCCTCAGTCACTGCCGCGATAATTTGCTGGTACGCGGGAGTGGAAAGTATTTCGTGCGGCGACAATCCGGCAGAAAGAGAGGATGAATTTTTGCGGTCTCGAATCGAAGTGAGAATATAGGTAGTAAATATCTCCCTAAGAGTTCCAGATCGCGGGTGAAGATTTAAGTTGATTCTCCAGGCGGTCCCCGTCTCATCATTCAGCGATATACACCCATCGATGGTTTGTATCCACCTCCTCATTACGTCTACTGCCATTTGCCATACCACAGGCGATTTATCATCCTCCAGCTGATTCATGGATCGCTCCCGCACCCATGCCATTAATTGTTCAATCGAATCAATTTTTTGTTTTATGGATTCTTTCTGCGTTGGGGACAATTCATCCAATCCCAAATTCGCCTGAAATTCTTTTCGTCTTTCCAGGGCATTTGCCATATCAAAGTAGTAATGCAATCCCATCACATCCTGCGCGGCAAGTTCGATTTCCCTGTATTTGGGAATATCTAAATGGAGTATCAATGTGACAATCCCATTACTGGAGACCCGTAGGTGAAAATCCCAACGCTTCCACACAGGTAGGAAACGATCCTTAAACTGCACATTATCAAGCAAGTGGGGTGGAAACTCAATTTTATCTTTTCTAACAGCATAGGTCGGCGCAAAGTTATCTTCGGCAAGAACGCGATTGAAAATACCAAAACCATACCCACTTTGTTCGCGTTTTTTATACTCCTCAGAAAGACTAAATGGCCCCTGGCACACTTGTTGGGGAAGTTTCTCCAAATATTGATCGAAGAATTTTTGTCCCTTAATTTGCTGGAAAGCATCCAGCGAGTCGTCTGAGACAAAAGCCGCCAAATCCAGCGCGAGAATCACATAGGCATTACCGATAACTTGAAGCCAGGGCACGTTTTCCATTTACATCTCCCAGTGTTGTATCGTTTATGTGTACCTGATTTTTTGATAATCATCCGCTTCGTAGCGCTGGATGCCGCGAATCCTGCCCTTGAAATCCATCACAACTTTGTATAAAACCCACTTTCCAAGTTTGCCTGCTTCAGTCACCCCATCTTTTTCTCGGAGCAAGCGCCTTGCCAATTCGTATTCGATGGTCTTTTCATCCGCCTTGATATTCCAGGAAGTGACGCGCAGATCAGAAAAATCATCCGTATTCAGCAGATTGTTTTGTGGTTCACGCTTCCATTCTTCGACTTTTGCATCAATGAATTTAAAAGGGTGGAGAAAATTTTTATTCTCATCATCAAAATCGTAGCGGATTTCGATCAAGTTCACCATCACAACCAGGCAGACTCCCGCCGCCGCGAATCCAAAAAAGGCATACAGTTGGATATACAGGTAGATGTTGAACCAGTAATTGGGTGAAGCGCCGCCAAAAATCATATTGGGAAAATCGCCTAACGACCAGGCAGTAATCACAAAGGCGGCGGCAATGCAGGCGATTCCGTAGCGCATCATCCCTACGCTGTTTGCCCATGAAAGCGCGTAGTGAATGTTCTCTTGAATACGCTCCCACCTGCTGGCAAGAAACAGGGCAAGAAGCGCCACTTCCAATCTCAACAGCCAATAGACGCTGGCGGGCAGGACAAGTTTTGATCCCATCAGCATTTTCGCCAGGGGATCAGGGTAAGCAAGCATCCAAAAGAAGAACACTAAAGCCAAAACCACAACTGCGGACTTGGACGGCTTGCCTTTCATTTGCGCCAGCAGATTCACATTGGACGCGGGCGCTTTCGGGCTAGGATTCTGGTTTGTCATTTTTTTTCTCCTCGATCTGTTCAAAGATTCCCTCGCGCCACAAGCGGCGACGGATTGCCTTATTGATTTTATACAGCACTACATCCTGACGTTCCATGAATGTCGCAAAGAGGCCAAACTCCACCTTGACAAAAGGTTTATCGCTCATGGCGTTCTTGCTCGATAAGACAATCGGTTCCTTGCTGATTTCGCTAATCAGCCTGTCCAGGTCGGGGCGGATGAGCGGGTGGAAGTTGGCAATTGCCATGATCAGTTCACTGACAATACTAAATTCGCTTGCAATCTGAGAGACCAGCCCGCGACGTTGTTCCGCCTCGGCAGTTAAGCGATTGGCAAGATTTGAGGCAATGTCGTACTTTTTCGATATTGACAAGTTCCCCTCGACTTCTGTTAATTTCTTTAGCGCGGCATACAGCGTGTCCAATTTTCCGTCTTTGACCAATTGGTATTGCATCGCTGCGGCGCGCACAATTTCGTCAAACTTTTTTTCGTCTTTTATCTGTTGAGTATCAATTTTTCCTTTGATCCCATATTCCTGGCAAAAAGCCAAATCCAGTTCACGGATAAAACTTATAAAGCGAGATGCGTTCGAATCACCAAGGGAAAGTGTCTGCGCCGCATCTTCAATTTTTGTCTTAAGGTTTTGCACATCATTGGCATATTCAATTCTCCAACTCCGTATGCGTTCCAACCGCTCGTAAATTTGGGGGAAAACGGGCTGTTCATCAATGTGCCCGCCGCCTTCGATACGGGCAATGATGGTGGATTGGATTTGCGGGTGGGTGCTGACGAGCAAGTTCAGCTCTTCTATCACGGAGCGGCGTCCCAGCACTCGCTGCGGGGTACCGACTTCCTCATCTGTGATACGCGCCTGATCCACTTCGCCTTCCAGGTAGCCAATATCCAGCAGGATGGTTTCCACTTGTTTCACCAGCAAGCCGCGGCGCGGGATAACGACATGGGTGGCAAGGCGCAGGGAATAATCGGGGCGCGAGATGTTCGTCACCATCATATTCGCCATCACGCTGTTGGGGATGGAAATTTCCGTACTTTCGGTGACGTTATATAGAACCGTGCTTCGCATGCCGATCTCGCGCACATCGCAGATTTCGCCCTTTTCCAATTTCAATCGCTCGCCCGGACTGAAGGGGCGATCCACTTGAAGCAAAATTCCGCCAAAGAAATTTTGTATCGCTTCGCGGCTGGCAAAGCCCAAAACCGCGCTGAAAACGCTGACAATGATGGAGTAAGGCAATAGGACATTATCCACGCCTGTGACGCGGGCAATGTCCGACTGGGAGTTTGCCAGCAAAACGCCAAAGATGATGGCAATTAGAAGGAATGTGCCGAACACCTGGACAATCCGCACGAACATATCATCGTATTTTTGTTCGGTGCGTTCGCTCCACTTCAGCAAGGTATACACGATCACCTTGTTCAAAATGAAAACCAACAGCCACCCGATGATGACGGTCACAAGCGCCTGCATCAATTTTCCAGAATTCAGTTGTGCCCATACACTGCGCGCAAAAAACTTGGCATAACCTGGAATCGCATTTGTAAATAAGTAAACGATCCAAGCCAGCGCCGCGGCGACAACGGGCCCGCCCAACACGCCTACAATCAAGTCGTCAAAGTCCGTCCACGTTTTTTCAGTAAACCAGCGCAAAGCATGTTCTATCAGCGGCATGAGAACCTGCACCACGCCGATACCACACACCGCCCACGCCACCACCTTAAGCCAAGGGAAAAAGAATTCATCCATCCAGCCAATTCCCATGGCGCTCCACAGCCAGGCAATCCCTGCAAAGGCAAGCAAAAAGGCAATTACATTCAGCAAGCCAAAGACTTTGACGGTCATCTGACGCTGGAGAATTTTTCTGACGTGGAGATAGACTTCCCTGACTTGATGTTCAAGCGTCGGTTGTTTTTTCGTTTTGGCAACATAACCCGCCTTGAACAGAATTCGAGAGGCGTCAAATCCTTTGAAATCCAGGGTGCGGGATTGGATGCGATTTTGGCGTTCCAACTGCTCCACATCCCGTTTGATATCCGCCAGCAAGGGGTTATTGGCGACCAGAGGCACAATTTTGTCAAAAGGCAAATGCTGGATTTTAGATTTATATTGTTCCAACAGTTTCTGCAGTTTATCTTCCGCGCTTTGCTGCCAGGGGCGAATAACCATACGATTTACCAGGGCGGTCAGCAGGAAAGAAACCAGAAGGTTGATCAGCAATCCAGCAAAAATTAAACCTGCCAGCGAAAGCGATTCTCGAACATCGTGTATTGGGGGGGCATTCGATGGCTGTGTAGCAGGTATGTTGGGGATCTGAGAGTTTTGCGAAGCAGTATCAGCATACTGGAAAATTTGGAAATAGGGTTTGATTTCGTCAACAAGGACCTCTACAGATTGCAGTTGCTCCTTAAGAGATTTGGACGAAAAATCCGCTGCAGAAATCTCATCTGCTTTGGCGCTAGCAGGACAATTGCCAATCTGACGTTTCGATTCTGATGAACTCTTTATTATTGTAAACGGGCTGAACCATGCCGCCGCCTGGTTTAACTTCTCGTAGTCCTTAGCAAACAGGTGAGACGCGTCATTTCCCTCCAGTTGTAGACGCTCCTCCATGCTTTCCAGCGTGTTTTGAACAGTCAAGAAATGCTCGCCCTGTTTATCCACGCAAATGAGGGCATCTTGCCTATTCTGGTCTTGTCCTTGCCGCGCAGTCAGTCCCCACGCGAAAAACAGGAGCGCTCCCACCAGCCCCGCCGCAATTAGATGTTGTCTTTGCCAGTTGCCCATTCTTGCCTCCTGAGATTGCACAGACGCCCCCTTGACCACGCATAGGGGGGCGTCTGTAGTGACTTATTTCTTCGACTGTCCGTTCCAATTTCCCTTGATTTCGTTGCGGAACCACACATCCTGCTGTGGGAAGGGGATTTCGATTCCCGCTTTGGCGAATTGGTTTACAATTTCCTCGCGAATATCCGTAACCACGTCATCTTCGCGCCCAAAATGTTCGCCGACGATATCGTCAATGAAAAAGTCCAGCCGAAAGTCCAGGCTCGAAGCGCCAAAGTCCACAAAGGTGGTGTCGGGGCGTTTCCATTTCGGGACAGGCATGGGCAGTTGCTCAACGTACTCTTTTCTGACCCGTTCTATTTCGGCGTCCAGGGAAAATTCCTTGCCTGCCTGCTTCCAGTTCTTGGGGTCAGACCAGTTTTCCAAATGCTGTACGACGCGCCGCAAAACCCGATGGCTGTTTTGATAGAGTTTCTGGAAATCTTCCAATTGGGTGGCATAGGGGAATCTCTCCAGAAACGATGAAGAAGGTTCGCTCAACAAGGATTTATCTTCCATCATCCAGGCAATGGAAGCCAGAAATTCTTCGTTGTCGTTATCCTGCTGGCTAGCAAACGCTGGAACCTGCCCAGATTTCACGCGCACAACCATGTTTTCAATTTCCTTGCGCGGGTCATCCACACGCCATTCTTCCATTTCGTAAATCCAGCCATCCGCTTGCGCCAACTGCATCCACAGGCTCATTTGTTCCCGGAGAACAGAGACATCCTTCTTCAATGTGCTGATTCTGGCTTCAAAATTTTTGACTTCTTCGGGTTGCCAGCCATTATCTTCAGCGCGGTTTACCCAAGCCGAGAGCGCGTAAAACGCCCTGCTCAGCCGTTCCACCTGCAAATGAATGAGATGTTCGTTGATCCAACGCGTTAGCGTGACCCAGTCTCTCAAATTACTTACTGGTTTGGAGGGGATATCTTTGAGTTTGCTCAAAACTTCGGCAATGTCCGCTCGATAATCTTGAAACGAAGAAGCAAACAAGTTCAAAAGGTCTTTGATCTCATCCAATCCCTCGGATTTAATCTCAACAAAAGAATTCAACTTTTCAGGCAGGGGCGCCAAAGTGTGTGGATGAGCGCATGCTATCAATTCAAGAATATCCATTACCTGCTCTGGGTTTGAACCATACGCCACGCCGACAGGGATACTCGCTTTGATTTCGACATTCGGTTTGGTGATATTTGCAATTTTTTGGGAAGCCAGCGCGCTGTTGGGCATGAACACAACAACGTGTTTGTCAATATCATACAATTCAGTTGCGCGTAAGCCGATTTCTTCGACCCGAAAGACGCCCCCATCCTCCAGGCGGATGAAGTCGCCAAAACGAAACGGATTGCCTACCAGCAGGTATGCGCCTGCAAAGAGGTTGCCCAGGATATCCTGGAATGCAAAGGCAATGATAAAACTTAGCCCGCCCAAAATCCCGATGAACAAGCCGAGGTCAATTCCCAACCCCCAGGCAACGCTTGCCAGCAAGGCTACAAGAATCACTACCGTCGGACCGACACTACTGAGGATTGGCACAAGCGTATCGTCGAAGTTGCTTTCGCTCTGCGCTGCCATTTCCTGAAATGTCTGCTTTGACCTGCTTACGAATCTCAGGAATACCCATGCGATGAGCCATATCCATATCAGGCGGGATATATGCTCAATGGTTGAGATAATCTCAGCAGACAAACCCAACAAGGAAAGCGATTGAACAAGCCCAAAAGCGGCAATGAAAATAACAGTTGGCGACTGAATAACGCCTATTATTAGATCATCCAGTTCCGAGTGAGTTCGCCGCGATAGAAGAGGAAACAGTTTACCGATCACGACATACGCGGCAGCCGCGCCTAAAAGCCACCACATCCAATTGAGCGCAAAAGCGGTCCAGTTCAACGAATTCATTTTAGTCTCCAGATGGCTTGGATTGCACCAAATTCAAAGCGCCCGTAAATTCGACACTGCGCACGGGGTTGGGCATATTAATTTCTTCTTCCGCAAGACGTTCGGCGACGCGCGTCTTCAAGTCAGACAGCACCCTGTCCAGGCGTCCAAACCGCTCTGCCTGAATGTCATCCACGAAGAATGTCAATTTATAGTTGAACGTGTAGTCGCCCAAATCTATTTCTACGGTAGGTAATTCCCATTCTTCGGCGGGGCGGACAAATTCTGCAAACATCCACTGGTTGAATTCCTCAACCAGCGTATCCAGTCTCCATTCATCCGCCTCGCTGGGGGCGGTGAACGTGTGTTTCAATTTTTCCAGACGGCGGGTAATTGCCTTCTCACGGCGGCTGGCGTCGGCAGGGATTTTTTCGTTTTTGTCTATCGTCAAAAGTTTCGGGTCACTACGCCGCATGTTCACCCATGATTTGAAAGTGGGGAGAAATGTATTCTTGCATGTGTCGTAAACCGCATTAAATCTTTCAAGGATTTGCTGTTTTTCTTCGGGGCTAAATCCTCGTCCGTTATCCTTCTTATTTTTTCTGTCAGTTTTTCGCAGAGCGGTCACATCCGTCTCTTCTGCCTCATGGATAAAGTTCGCAAGATTGGCAAAATCAGCCGCAATGGCGCTCATCATCCTGTGAAGTTCATTTTGCGCTTCCAACATAGCCAATCCCCATTCTACCTCTTTAAGTTCATCGGAAAAATGGTTTGCGAAGTCATCGCCAGCATGGATACGTTTCTGCAAATACTCCCTGCGGCGCTTCATCGCATCTAAATTTTGCTTACCATCTCCCAGGAGATAAGGATTCGATCTGGCAATTTCCAGCAAGAGTTCTGGTACACGATGCAAGTTTTCTTTTCGGGTTTCCACGCCTACCACAACCGATGCCTTCAAGTCTGGCGTAGGGCGGGTAATATTTACCAGCATTTCATCCGCCATCTTACTGTTTGGCATAAAAATGATAGAGTGGTCTCCAGTATTATACAGTTCGGTAATTCGCAATCCAATGCGATTGACTTCGCATACTCTGCCATCCGAAAGAACAATAACGTCCCCATACTTAAAGGGTGTGTCAATTATAAGACTAATGCCACTAAAAATATTGGTTAATGTGGATTGCAGGGCAAATGCAAGAATGAATGACGCTCCGCCGATGATGACCGTCAAAGCAGAAATATCAACCCCTAATACTTGCAGAAAAACCAGTCCGCCTACTAGAACAATGATAATGGGGGCAACAATATTGGCAAGAGGCAACAAGATATCGTCTACGCTTGATTCGCTCTCCTCCGCCCACTTCTTCCCGTAGTACATCAGGAGTTCTTTGAAGATCACCCGCCAGACCAGATAAGTGACCAGCGCAACTGTAAGAGCCCAAAACGTTTTATCGGCATTGGTTGTGATGGCAGGAATATGCAGAGAGTCGAAAGCATCTTTGATACCCAGCAAAATCAGGAAGAGAATCAGCGGTAGGCGGAGAACACCGAGAATTACATCATCCAGGTCGCTTTCGGTTTTTCTCGTAAAAACCTTGACAAAGCGAAAAATAACCACTTGTAATAAAATGGCCAATATGATCGCCAACAGAATATTGACAAGGAAAGCAATAACGGGATTAGTAAAGAATTCCCAGCCTGCAGGTAGGATAATATCAAAACCGAAGAGGGTAAGCATGCCAGTTTCTCCTTGAAGATGGGCATTGCAGTGTTGATGTTTACTTGGGTTTTTGGTAGGGTTTTGAAAGACAAGATATTTCTGCGGATAATGAGTTTGGATAAAAATGGTTCCGCCTAATTTTCTCATACCTTGCATTATGTCGGAAGTCCCAAAACCCGTATTGTTGGCCTGTATATCGCTACGAACTTATGACATCCTTTGTCCCTTGATTTTACTCCGATTTCGTCTTTTTCATATCATCTTCCTCCTTGCGGAAGTCCTCGAAACTGTGATGGTAGGTTGCAAGCCACTCAGCCATGCGTTCGCGTTCGGCTGCCACCGCGGCCGCGTTTTTGGATGCCTGGCGCGCCATGCGGCGGCGGTCAATATCCGATTGGACAGAGGCCGGGTCGAAGACATCCTGAAATTCCAGTTTCGCCCCGCCTACCGAGATGTAAACCGTGCCGAAGTTAAAAACATTTCCTAGTAGCCCAATTCGCTGGTATTCGGTACTGAGGATGCTTTCCAATGGTGCAGCGCGGCGTTCTTCACTGCCGAAGGGTGTTTTATCAATATCAATGATCTGGTCGGATGTCACCTGGAAGATGTCGTTTTTCCAGTCCACGTATTGATAGATCCACCATACCCAGAAAGGAAGGGAAACAACCGGGATCGCCAGTACGAGTGTGTCCACGGTCAATCCACCCTGCAGGGAGATCAAGGTTTCGGTGGGATGCGTGATCAGGAAGATGATGCGTCCCAACCACCACACCACCTGAATAAGCAGAATCATCGTTGGAAGCCAGATCTGTCGCCAGAGCACAAAGCTATGCTTGCGATAGGTAACCGTATCGCCATCCTCCAGCCGCAGGCTGAAGAGATTGGACAGGAAAAGCCTGAACACACTGGGACGCTTTACTTTGGAGAAAGTCTGTGGCTGTGGGACGGCGGGCGCTCTATCGGGAACTGGCAGGTTCAATCGTTTACGGAGCGCGTCCTTCATGGCTTCCTTTTCGGCGCTCATGTTGCGTTCTTTGGTACGTCCCCAGTATTCTTCCACCAACCGCGACGCATGCTCTGGATGACTGACATAATTGAACGAGATCTTACCCACAAATGTGCGGACGATCACGTGCCCGTAATCCATGATCCTGCCCACCGTGTCGGTCTCCACACCCACCGATAGGATGGTGCTCAACGGCGCCTCCTGGCGGCTTTCAAAGATGCCCACCACCTTCTCCATCCAAACCACGCGCTGGTTGGTGACAACGTAATAATCGTTTCCCCAGTCCACTACCTGCCAAGCCACCCAGCCAGTAATTGGAAGAAGGAATAAAAGGGCAACTGCAGATATCCAGCCGGCACCCGCAAACAGGCCCCATGCCGCCACCATCACCGGAAACAGTAGTGCAAGGACCGGGGGCACAAGCGAACGCCACAACATGATGGGATGCTTGCGCGCCAGAAAATACACCACCTCGTCCGGGCGCACCCACTTAAAACGTAACCGCCGCCACAAACGGTGCGTGGAGATCGCTACTTCAAAACTTGGTTTTACTTTTGGGGCGCGCTTCAGCAATTCCCCTAGCTTTGAATGGTGCAGGGCTAGCACGTTCCCATCGCTGGTGGCAATGATCGAGGCCGAGCGCGTGCCTTTGCTGAACAATTCATCTTCGCCAAAAAAATCCTGTTGCACCAGTTGCGCCAACTTCTGCTCGTGCTTTCCCTGATGTTGCACCACCTT
>Ga0210022_1002594_pt1 | contig 11175 bp, 12 predicted proteins | sample CryGeymeta201520_FD_183984 | JGI IMG/M metagenome (GOLD analysis project Ga0210022, IMG submission 183984) | Groundwater microbial communities from Crystal Geyser aquifers in Utah, USA - Crystal Geyser metaG 2015-20 (SPAdes) (version 2) | ecosystem: Environmental > Aquatic > Deep subsurface >... | reverse complement strand
CTTTCCCGCATCGCGGTCAGCGCTTCAATCTGATCGGCTGCCAGCGGTGTTTTGCCGACATTCTCTTCATCCCACTTTGCGGCAGACTCTTTGCCGTCCTTCGTGCGCTTGTCGAACTTCGGCGCAAGCACATAGTTCTTGGCAAAGACTTCCGGCTCCAGGATGAATGCGTGGAAGGCGGAACCGAACTCCATTGCTGGCGTTGGCCCCTCTCCACCGGTCTTGTATTGCATGTAGTGCTCGGGTGACTTGAGCAGCTTGACGATACCACTGTGAGAAATCTCTTCCCCGGCGTGGTATTGGTCGATTGGAAGGTTGCGAACGAAGCGTTTCTTCATGATGTGTCTCCTTGAATGAATTCAGGGGACACATACCCACGAGGGGAACGATGTCCCCAGGTGGGTGTGGTTGGTTAGAGGCCGAGTGCCCGAACAACCGGGCGGCTGATTGCATAACCGGAAACGATGCAGGCAACGATAACGACTAACATGGTGATCTCCTTTTTGACAAAACAAAAAAAGGGGACACCATGCCCCAAAGGGAACGATGTCCCCGTTGGGGTGCTGCTTTTGGTGAATCATTGACGATTACTCGTCTTCCGTTTGTTTGAATTGGTCGGAGGCCAATATCAGTTCGAGCAATAAGCTGCGAAGTAGATGCGCAAAAAATAGCGCGTCTAAATTTCAGTGTCAACCAAAAAAATATGCGTGGCTTTACGGCGCGCCGCGTCCAATAATCCGCACGCGCTCTACAGCACATCCGTAGCGCATCTATGCTTTTGTCTGGATGTTGATTCTCCCAAAATCTTCAAACTACGTTGCAAATTTGCAAGGTAGTTTGGAGATTTTTATTTCGATCTATGGAAAAGTTGGCAAATGAAAAACCTCACCTCCATTGATCTTTGGTTCTGGATGCTGGCGCGGCTGGATGCTCTGCACGCCCATCTTGTGCGACATGGCATTGCTTATATTGCCGTGCTCTTTGGGTACTGGATATTTGCCATGAAATATGAAATCTCCATCAATGCCAGCAATAGCTTGAGTGGCACGTTATATCTGGTGGAAAAGCGCACGCTGCCGGCTCGTGATGAGTATGCAGCTTTCCTTTATCAGGAAAACTTCATTTACCCGAAGGGGGTGCACTTCCTGAAACGTGTGGTCGGCGTGCCCGGCGATACGGTCGAGTCGAAAGACCATCAGTTTTTTGTGAACGGCAGGCCGGTCGGCAAGGCGCTACCCGTCACATCGGCTGGCCGGGCAATTCAAGAGAATGATTTCAGTGGCGTCATTCCCGCTGGTTACTACTACATGATGGCCGACCACCCGAAAAGCCTGGACTCCCGTTACAAGGCGGTCGGCCTGGTTCCGGCTCAAATAATTATCGGGCGCGGTTACCGCGTGTTCTGATGACAACACTTGTTGATCGAATGCTGGTGAGATTCGGTTTATTGCCGAAGGGGCGGGCAATGCCAACCCGCACCTCCCTCTATGCGTCGGCAAAAGAGAGTATGTCCATCGAACATCTGCGCGACATACCCCGTTACCCGCCGTTCATGGAGGGGTTACCGGTTTATGCGCCAGAAACCCTTCTGGCCACCCAGAAAGAGCTCATCGATAGCGTGCGGCAGATCATCGCTGACCAAGCCTTGCTGAATGAACACTACCTTCCCGCCATAATGAGTCTGGCGGCGCTGGTACAGTTGCTGCCCGCATCCCAAGCCCATCACCATCGTGGCGCCGGGGGAATGTTGAGGCACTCGCTGGAAGTGGGCATGTGGGCATTGCAACAAACCGAAGGTAAACTGATACGGGGCGTGGTTACTCCACAGCAACGACGCGTCGTTGAACCGCGCTGGAAGCTAACCGTATTCCTTGCCGGCATCTGCCATGACCTCGGCAAAGTTATTACCGATATTTCAGTCACAAATCGCTGCAACGATTTGGTGTGGGAGCCATATGACCAGGGCTTGTATGAATGGGCCATCGAGAACAAGGTCGGCAATTATTTTCTGCACTGGCAGGATGGACGAGGCAAGAAGCACACCAATGTTTCCAGCACACTCGTCAATTCGGTAATCAAAAAAGAGACATTCAGGTGGATCAACCGCGGCGGCTCTGATGCGGTGATCTGGCTGACCGAATCGCTCAATAACAATCCCGGCTCGACCAACCAGATTCACAACTTCGTTGTGAAGGCAGACCAACTAAGCGTCGAGCGAGACTTGAAGAGCATGGGCGTTGCCATGGCCGGCTACGAGATTGGCGTGCCGGTGGAGCGGTATTTGACCGACATCATGCGTCGCTTGGTTCAGGAAGGTATCTGGCGCATCAATGAGCCTTCGGCCCGGGTTTGGAACCTTGAAGGCACAACTTATCTGGTCTGGCCGATGGCTGGCGAAGAGATTGCGCGCCGCACCAAGGATGAAGATATACCCGGCCTGCCGAAGACTGCGGACGGTATTCTGGACATGATGGTTGAGCGAGAGATCGCCTACTTGCGCGACGACCACGATGATCCGTTCTACTACATTTCCCCGAACGTGATCACCGAGAATATCCCCAATATGCGAATGAAGGCGATTCGCCTCCGAGACCAGGCATTGATCAGCTCGATGCCGATTGCACCGATTCCGGGAAAGATTCATTCGAGCAAAACCGGCGGGACAACGGAGCGCGCAGAGGTGCAAGGTGAATTGCCGCTGAATTCTCAAGACGGCTCCAGCGCGGCTGTAGAGCGGGTAGAGCAAGCGCCTGTGCAGGCCACACCGCAGCAGAGCGCCCCCAGCGCACCTGTAGCGCAGTTGCCCCCAATCGATGCTACCGAAGTGGTCGAGGAAGAAGCTCCCTCGCACTCCCCTATCGAAGCCTCTCTTCCGTCCATGACCGAGCCGCCCCAAGTCTGTGAACCGCTGGCCTTGGACGCGCTGGACGGCGCAATGGGGGAATTGTTGCGTGTCCTGATCGCCGACTTCCAAAACGGCAAGAAGTCATTTGCAAGCCTTGCAGCCAAACATTCCGATGGAACTGTCCACCTCAAATGGCCGGACACCTTCTCCAACTACGGTTTCAGCGGCAAGCAGATCCTTGATGAACTGACAGAACTGGGCTGGTTGATCCCCGCGAATGATGTCGCCAAGGTGGGCGATGCGGAGTTTGCTGACGGCATCGCCAAGTCAATCAAATTGAGCCCCGTTGTCGGTCACCTGTTCGGTTCAGGCAGCAAGGCATTTGAAAGCGTCGCGCGTGGATTGAATGAGGCAATTTCGCCTGTGAAGTCCGAGAAGTCCCCAATCACCGCTTCGAGTTTCGAGGAGGTCTTCCAGATCCCGGATTCAGGACAACCCTCGCAGACGGCCAATAAATCCAGAAAGCGCGCGGCGAAGAAGAAGGTGACCACCCCGGAGAGTGCGGCAGTCGGTCAACCCAATGCAGCGAGGCTTGGGCGCAACTGGCTCACCCATTTGTATCAACACAGTAAAGGCAAGTCCATTGTTAAAAGTGAATAAAGCGGAAGTGATCGACGTGATTGCTGGCCGGTATGCCAACGGCGGATGGTATGCGACGGCGCCTGTCATTCCATGGCTGGCGGCTGAAGGGGGCACATTGCATGATGTGATGAAGACTATCGAAATGATCGCGCCTGCGCTGCAGGGGAAATTGTGCCTCGATATCCCGTTCAAGCTGGATTGGCACGTTGAGGGCGGGATAAATGAAATTTAGACTCGTTTCAATAGTGCTTGGCGTGCTGGTGACGCTTTCGACTCTCGCGCCGGCTGAAGACTTGGGTGTGATAGGCCAGACATATGAAGTCACCGAGGTCAATATGCTCGATGTCATTCAAAACAAGCTCAAGCGCATGGAAAAGACGGGCGAGCTTGCCCGGATCGAGAGGGATTATAAAAAAAAGGCGACTGAAAGCATCGAACATCCCAGTCCGATACCCGGCATTCGCTCGACAGAAACGGCCAGCACGCACTATTACGACCCATCGATGGTAACGGACAAGGACGTCGTTGATGCCAGTGGGCGAATACTCTTCCCGCGCGGCACGCGGGTGAATGCGCTCGATTACGTCGGCTGGAACAAATACCTGCTTTTTGTGGACGGCCGCGATCAGAAACAACTGGAATTCAGTAAAAAAATCATTGCATCCTCCGACAAGCCGGTAAAGCTGGTTCTAGTCGCCGGGGAGCCGCTGGCTTTGATGCGCAAATGGAAATCTCCCGTCTATTACGACCAGGGTGGAAAGCTGACCCGGCGTTTTGCCATCACTCAGGTTCCCGCCATTGTCAGGCAGGAAGGAAAGAGGCTTCGCATCGATGAACTGCGCTACTAAATCCCTCTTCGCATTTTTAATGCTGCTGGCCGGCACGCAAAACGTATCTGCTGCGCTCGATTGTCAGGGCAAGTTTCCCAATCTGGTAACGGATATATGCTGGAGTTGCGCCTTTCCGATCAGGTTGGGCGGATTACCTGTTTCCGTGAACGGGCAGGAGGATACCCCCTCCCCCGGCGCGCCGGTTTGCATTTGCGGCGTAAATCCCGGCTTGAAAATCAGCTTCTGGGAGCCGGTTCGGCATGTCGATGTCGTGCGCAAACCATTCTGCATGACCACGCTTGGCGGCATCGATATGAGCCCGGGCTTTGAGGCCCCGCACGGCACGCAAGACACCAATGACGCCAAGACAACGAGTTCCTTCTATCAGGCGCATTGGTATGTCGATCCCATCTTCGCGTTGCTGCAGATACTTACGGACAGCCCGTGCCTTGAGCAAAGCGCTTTCGACGTGGCCTATCTCACCGAGTTCGACCCGTTATGGAACGACGACGAACTGACAAGCATTATCAATCCGGATTCTTTCCTGTTTGGCAATCTGGTGTCCAGGCTTGCCTGTGCGGCGGATTGCGTTGCATCAACCGCCGGTTTTCCATTGAATACACTTTTTTGGTGTGCGGGATGCCAGGGTTCCATGTACCCATTGAACGGCCACGTCGCAACACACATCGGCGGCGTGCAGGCATCCAGCCTGATCGTTTCACGGCTGATCGCCAAACTACATCGCGAAGGTCTGATGTGGGCGGCATCCGGCAGTAATGGCATGTGTGGGTACTACCCCCAGTTGCTGATGGATAAGACCGGCTATAAGTACCAGATGCACTTCCCGGTCCCGCAGGGCAAGATTTTAGGGAAATGCTGCCAGCCGCTTGGGCGCTCAACCATGATTTGGGGGGTGGGCAAGGAAATACCGGCGGTTGGCGAGGATTATGCCTACATGATTTTCCGCAAGCGCGATTGCTGTCAGGGAGCGTTCTAATGGCCTGTTATCCGACTTTGGCGCGCATCGTACTGGCTTGCGTGGTCGCTTCATCGACCGTTGGCGTTGTTCGAGCAGAAACCGAGATGGAGCGGTCGAGCCGGATCCTCGGCGAGGTGAGCGAGCGCGTGGCGAATCAATACCGCGCTGCCTCCCCCCCCGATGTTAGCGCCCTGCCCCAACCGGCTACCGCCATTGCCCCGGACGAGGTTGCTCGCCGGTTGAGCGCACAGCCTTCGCCAATAATCGCCACCAACAAGACGCCTGAACTGTTGGTTTTTGTCTCGTTCTCGATGCCGAGAGAAAGTTTGCTGCGCATCGTGGAACAGTCCGAAAAGACCGGCGCAAAAATGGTGTTTCGCGGCATGGCGGGCAACAGCCTTACTGATATGTCCCGGCGCGTAGCAGATATTCTGGGCAACCACCGCGTCGAGACGCTGATCCACCCGCCTGCCTTTGCTCAATTCAAGGTTGACCGGGTACCTGCGCTGGTGTTGGCTGGTTCTGATGCCGGCAATCATCTGGACAATGGCTGCGCGCAACCAGGAAGTTACGTCAAGGTGACCGGAGACGTCAGTCAGGACTACGCGCTGGACGCCATCGAGCGAACATCGCCGCAATGGTCTGACGCCGCCCACCAATTCAACAACAAACTTGCGAGAGGTTTTCATCAATGAAAAGAACGGTTCTGACGGCTCTAGTGGCCGGTTTGTGCCTGGCTGTCATTCAGCCTTCCATATGGGCGGCAGCGCTCACCCCCGCAGAGCAGGCGGCGCAGAATGCAGCAGCGTTTGCCGAGGCGCAGGCGCTGGCAAAAGGGGCGGTGAATGGGGCAGCATCCGGTATCAACGACAATTCTATCGCGAACACGATCAACGGTTTCAGCAACCCCAATTACCAATACTCTGACACTGCGCCGGAGGCTGCATTGTTTCAGGGTGGGAATGGCAATACGCAGGCGGCCGGGGTGAGCAAAATCAATGATTGCCAGAATGGGCCGGTCGATCCCGATGCCTTCAAACAGCAAAATTGCGATGCGATCAACTACATGGCCAAACAGCCTGCCACAAGGCCGCAATTCGATGTTTCCAACGACCCTAATATCGCCAGGTCGAGGGCGATCACTGCGAACGCCTCCAGCCTTGCGGCAAATTCACTGGGTTTTGTGGATCCTAATGCCGTCGGCGCATTCAGCGGCTGCACAACCAAAACCACAACGATGGCCGCCAGCACAATCACAGAGGTGTGTCACGACTTCACAAGTTCGGTCAGTCAGTCCTGCGCACTCGGGCGCTCTGTGGTGGTGGATGCCAATACCAATTACCAGTGCGACAAGACAACAAAAGGCTACGAAAATCTGAAATGCAACCGCATCTCCAGCGTGACTTGCACCGGTGGCGGGGATGGGTGCGATCGCGGTGGCATCGTGCCGAATAGTTGGGCTGGTGACATGGCCACAACATTTAAGCCTGACGGAGCGGGCAACTACATCCTCCAATTCGGCACCATCGCCGATAACTATTGGGGTGGATGGGGGACGGTGTACGACCGCACTATGACCTTCACCGTAAAGGATGTGGCTCTTGTTTCCTTGTTTAGCTTGGTGCGCGCCGCGTTTGACGATTGGTTGCTGGTGAGTATCAACGGTACGGTGGTTTATGTGGGGCCCAAAGGGGGCGACCGCCTGGAGGCCTTCTATAAAAGAAGATGCACAGACACAAGAAGAGCTTGCGGATTCTATATATTGCCATTCGTCCGTTACTGCGCCACCTGTGAAAGCTTTCCCGAACTCAGAACGAACTGGAATATTGGACTGAATATCGATCTCAAACCGTTCCTCAAGACCGGTGCAAATACGATTTTCGTGCGCACCATCGTGGCGGGTTTGGGTGAGGGGGCCATCCAGATCCGAACGCGCCAATTCTGTCCGGTCAATTGTAGCGCTTCAACCAACAACCAATGCGCCGCCATGGAGGCCAGAGCAAAATGATAACGCGTCTAATTCTTTCCGGGGCATTGCTTGCGCTTTCCGGGATTTCAATGGCGGCAGATTGCAAGAAAACCGGTTCGATTTGCGTTGATTCCACCCCGTGCAAAATGGTGGGCGGAAACCAGGTTTGTCTGTCTCAATTAGGGTTGTCGTGTTGGAACTATGAGGACACTTATACTTGCCTCAAGCCGGATGCCGTTGATTATTGTGCGGCGATCAAACAGGTGCCTGAATGTCACCAGACAGGATCGGTATGCGCCACGTCAGATACGCTATTGGGCACCGGCTGCATGAAGTGGACGAACACTTGGCAGTGCGGCGCAAGCGTCGCTGCGCCGGCAGGCACGGTCAAGCTGGATACAACCCACACCATCGCATCTGACACCATCGATAGTGCAGCTTGCAATTCCCTTGCGTCGAACCCGACTTGTACACTGGCGGCACATACCTGCACGGAACCGGGTGGGACACGAATCATCAACGGGCTGGCTGTGGCCAAGGATTGCTGGGCGTGGCGCGACGATTATTCGTGCATGGGGCCGATCAAGTCTGATTGCGCCGCCCTGCAAAACAAGGGATGCACACTCAGCTCCTCGAAATGTGTCAGCTACGGCCTCAACAATACCTGCATACTCACCGAAAACGTCTACAGTTGCCAGGACAAGGCTGCTTCGACATCCAGTGTCGTTGATTGCGGCAGCAGTCAATATTGTGTTGGCGGAAACTGCTTTGACACCGGACATACCCCGGATACCGACTTGGCGAAAGCAACGGCCATGATGGAGGCAATGCGCGAGGCCGGAAACTACATGGATCCGGCAACCCTGAAAATTTTTGGGGGTGAGGGAGGAAGTTGCAAAAACAAACTTGGCGGACTTGGCAATTGCTGCAAAGCCGACGGCGGTGGTGCTGGCATGAGCAATGCCTCTATTATGGGCTATACGGTTATGGCTGCCGCCAGTACGGCAGGACAGGTGCTGAAGTACGGTAGCTCATATGTGTATGACGCGATGTTTGGCGCGTCATCGGTTGCCACGGGTGTCAGTTCAATGGCCGCAGCCTCTGGTGCTGCCACCAGTACTGCTGGTGCTGCCGCTGCCGGCGGATTTTCTGCATCCCTTTCCATGTACGGTTTTACGGCCACATATGCGACGGAGGCGGCAGCGGCGGCCAGCGTGGAGGCGGCAGCGGCAGCCAGCACTGCTGCTATTGCTGAAGCCACGGCAGCGGGGGCATCGGCAGCAGCGGCAGCGGCAGCCGGCGAGGCCGCTGCTGCCGGAGCTACTGTAGAAGCTGGATTCACAGTAGCTTTCGACCCTACAACCCTTGCTATTCAGGTCGCGATCATGGTGGTGATGGATTATCTTGCCTGCGAAGAGCCGGAAAGAATGCTCGCCATGAAAAAAGGGCAAGGGCTTTGCCGGTTCAACGAGAGTCATTGTTCAAAGAAAGCTATTAGTTGTATTGAGGTAACAGAATCCTACTGCTGCTTCAATTCTCGCCTGGCCAGAATCGTGAATACGGCTGGTGGCGCGCAGATTGGAAAACCGGCGACCGACTGTTCCGGCTTTACGCCGGATGAATTTACATCGCTGGATTTTTCCAAAATCGACTTGGCGGAATTCGAGGCCGAGATCATGGCTAATGTGAAAATGCCGGATGCCGGAATCATTGGAACCGATGTTGGCGCGTCCGTACAGAACAAGCTCAATAATTACTACACGAGAGGCGCGCAATGATTCGGACAAGAAAAGCACTCCTCGGACTTTTGGTGTTTTTGGCGGCCGGTGTCGCCAATGCTGAAAGTTACGGCAGCGTCAAAGCATTGATGATGAGTGCGCTCAACTCGCCTGATGGCGTGGCCTCGGGCATCGTGGAAGGCAAAGAGGCCGACAAAATCCATGAAACCACCGGTTCATCCGACCCATTGCGGGGCGAAGTGTCCACGGTCTGGCGCTACAAGGAGGAAGGATGCAGCCGCCTTGCGGTAAAGCTCATTCAGCCCAATACACCCACGAAGGAAGGCCCTAAAACGGACTTCACGCTGAATTACGAGTTGAATATTTGCAAGGATGGCATGCCACCAAGCAGTACGGCTCACTGACGGTAGATACCTATGCTGAATTTTACGATGGAGCAGTTCATTCTGGTGGCAGTCGGAGTCCTGGTCGCCTATGTGGCGTTCAGAATACTGGCTGGATTGTTGAGAATCGCCGCATTCGTCGCCGTCATCGCGGGATTGTGGGTTCTCGTATTTCAACCGAGCATGCTCAATGGCCAAGAGATCAACGGCCAGCTCGCTGAACTTTCACCAAAGGCCCAGTTGGCGGTTGCAGAGTTCAACCGGTGCTTTAGCCAGGTCGTCGCATCAATTGGCCAAGGTGGCGAATCCGAGTGCAAACAGCGTGCGATGGTGTTCCTGCAGCAGAGTGGTGGTCAGCAATACGCCGCCGAAGCCATGCGGGCCATTAAGGCTTATCTTGAGGGGACGGGCCGGGTGGAAATGTAAGGATTGGAAAAAGAAAAGGCCACCAACACTCCACGGTAAGAGCCGACTCTACTGACCGGATACGGGACGAAGTGCATGTGACCTGATGTGAATTCTTTTCCTTATTGAAGATCCTGTCAATAAGGTTGTAGAGAGGCTGTAGACAGCGTTCGCCACCAGCCGCTCAGGCCGATTATGCAAAGCTTTCCATAAGGCCGAATTACTGTCTTTCAGGTAGGGTATTCAACCAATATGCGTTTTCGATGGATTGTACTGCTCGGCAAATTTTCAACCACGATGATTTAGTTTCTGAGCAACCAGAAAGAACACGATTCCAGCCTCGGATTGAAATAGCCCATGCAACCTGTGAACGGCGATTGAAATCCGCGTAAATCTGGGCGCAAAGCCAAACCGCTTGAGCACGCGCTCGATAAACGGATTGCGCTCCTCTTTGGAAACCCGGAATGCCACCTCCGATGTCCCGTCCAAAAATGCCTTGATCTGCGCCAAGGTCTGTAGCTTCGCTTCTTCCATGTGGATCACCATGCCTCGCATAATGACCGGCCCGGCAAATCAAGTTCAGACTCATTCCATGGTGGAAATACGCCAACCCTTCAGACTCATTTCATATTGGAAGAGGCTGCATGTTGAAGAAGATCTTCGGCTGAGGTACCCTCCCGCACCGCACGAATGAGGAAATATATGCCAAAAATTACCTGGTCAGAGAAACTGGAGACCGGCATCGCATCAATCGATGAACAGCACCGCCAGATCGTCGATTTGATCAATACATTGCAGGATAATATCGGGCGCGGCGAGCTGACGCTGGCGGCGCAGACACTGCAAACGCTGATTGAGCACAAAATGGCGCACTGCGAGCACGAAGAGGCTTTGTTGCGCCATTCCGGATTTCCCTTCTTCAAGCCGCACAGGCACGAACATGATCGCTTTATCGGTCAGTGCACAGACTTTTACCAGCGCGCCGAGGCTGGCGAGCATGTCACCCCCACCGCTCTGGCTTTCGTCAAACCGTGGGTGACCAAACATATCCGGGGGGAAGACATGGATTACGCCGCCTTTGTGCGGCGGTATATCGAAAGCGGCGCGGCGCCGGTCGTGCCCTGGCCCTTGCGCACCCTGAACCGATTCTTTCCGAAACGGGAAAAATAACTGCTCCACCCGGCTGCAGTGCACGCAAGGGTTGATGACTCTCCGTTCAGCCGTTCAGATATCCCCTGTTGGCGGCGTTCGCGGGGCTTGATCCGTGCAAGGCAAAGCAACGAGTTTCGAGAACGGTTTGCCTTAACGTGCTTTGTTGTCCGTTTTCCGAGTAGGCAGGACGGTTGCCAGTGGCAGGAACAAGGTGTGCGGTGAGTCGGGTAG
>Ga0210022_1002569_pt1 | contig 11220 bp, 7 predicted proteins | sample CryGeymeta201520_FD_183984 | JGI IMG/M metagenome (GOLD analysis project Ga0210022, IMG submission 183984) | Groundwater microbial communities from Crystal Geyser aquifers in Utah, USA - Crystal Geyser metaG 2015-20 (SPAdes) (version 2) | ecosystem: Environmental > Aquatic > Deep subsurface >... | reverse complement strand
CAATGACTCTATGGCGGGGATTGCAACGGCTTGATAATATGGTCGACTTCTATAAAGTTATAAAACCAGCACAAAGAGCAGGACCCTAAATTATACCCCCCGTGTCATGTATGGGTAAAAGTCAGCTCCTAGAGAGGACCTTAGAATCTAAGCTTAAAAGAGCTCACCTAGCAGCAACACCACCCCAAATTCGAGAAGTCCTAAATTCTATGAATTTTGCGGAAGTTAAGATAAAACAAAAGGAGTTTCTTATTAAAACCAAGTTTGAGAGTTTGGGTAATAAGATTTTGAGGTTATTGCGCATAAAACCACCCCAAAATGTTACCCCAACTAGTGAGTTATCTTTGTAAAATAAAAAAATGTAGTGCAAAAATGCGCATTATCATTTTTTTATTTGTTGATAAATAAGGGGTTTCGTGAGATTAAGTGTCAAAGTCGGGAATTACTCAAGAAGGCTCTTGAAACTGGTGAAGAACAGCAGACTGAGCAGAGCTTTACGACTCTCTTCGGCCAAAAATACTTTCAGACCCGGATCGTACCGGAAAGAGATGATAAGGGGAGAATAGAATCCTTGTTGGCCGTCAGTCGGGACATCACCGAGCGCAAGCAGGCGGAGGAGACGCTGCGGGAGAGCGAGGAACGATATCGTACCCTTTTTGAGAGAACGGCTAACCCAATCCTGATTATCGATGTTGAAGGCAATTATCTCAGTGGTAATGATATAGCGCTGCAATTCCTCGAATGCACACGGGAAGAACTGCTATCGAAAAATGTCAGAGACACTTTACCCCCTGGAGAACAGGCTACCGAGGTGATGAGGAAAATCATGCCTTTGTGGGAAAGCGGCGGAAGGACTGAGAGGGAGTATTATGTAAACGGCAAGATAAAAGTGCTGGATTTAACGATAAGCCCCTGCATGTGGAATGGTAAACGTGCGATCTTCGGCCTGGGGACCGACATCACCGAGCGCAAAAAAATGGAAGAACGGGAACATCATCTCAAACAGGTACTTTTAGCCATCAGACATGTGAACCAGTTGATCGTCCGGGAAACTGATCCCGAGCGCCTGATCGAGCGGGCCTGCCAGAACCTGACCGAGACCCTGGGATATTACAATGCCTGGGTTGCTTTGCTTGATGAAGGTGGCAAGGTGACCTCCACAGCAGCTTCTGGTTTTGATGATAGCTATAACCTATTTGAAGAGCAGTTAAAGCAGGGTAAATATCCTCTTTGTATAAAAAAAGCTTTCCAGGAAAAAGGAACCATAGTTATTAATAGTGCCTCAGATAGTTGCCCCGATTGTCCTCTATATTCTGGACATGTAGGACGGGCAGGTCTGTCCGGCCGTATTCAGTATGGTGATAAGTTATATGGCATGTTATCCGTCTCCATACCCAGAGAATACGCCAATTTGGAGGAAACATCGAAATTGTTCATAGAATTGGCAGGTGACCTGGGAATAGCCCTCTATAAAATCGCTTTGGAAGAAGAGCACAAGCAGGCGGAGGATGCGCTGTGCAAGAGCGAAAGAAACCTCGCGGCCATTATGAACGCGTCCACGGAATCCATCTTTCTAATGGATCTGGAAGGAGGCTTTCTTGCTGCAAATGAATTATTGGCTCAACGTTTAGGGATGGACCTGGAAACACTGCTGCGGAGCAATTTTTATGAGTTTCTACCATCAGATGTGGCTAGAAATCGAAAGTTACGCGTTAAGCAGGTGATCAAGAGCGGTAAGCCTCTTTATTTTGAAGATGAGCGTTTCGGACGGACTATTTTGAATTCGCTTTACCCGATTTTCGACTCGAAAGGACAGATCGCGAACCTGGCGGTTGTCGGAATGGACATCACCGAGCGCAAGCAGGCAGAACTTCTTATACTGGTACAGCGAGACCTGGCTCTGGCAATAAGTTTCAGCCACAAATTAAATGAAGCATTATCGAAATGCCTGGATACTATACTCCAGCTTTCAGAAATGGATTGCGGCGGAATTTATCTTATGGACCAGGTTAGCGGTGATTTAAACCTCATCTGTCATAGAAACCTTTCCCCCGCCTTTATAAAAAGCGTATCGCATTATAAAGCGGATTCAGCCCATACGCGCCTGGTAATGCAAGGGAAACCGCTCTTTGCCCGCTACTCAGAGTTAGATCTTCCCCTTGACCAGGTTAGAAAAGCGGAAGGGCTACTGGCTTTCGTAGTACTTCCCTTGATTTTCGAGAACCGGGTGATTGGCTGTTTGAATCTTGCCTCCCGGAAATTAGAAGATGTTTCTGAGATAAATAGGGAGGTGTTAAAAACTGCAGCCACCCTGATAGGAGAAGGAATTACCCGTTTACAGATAGAAGAAGAACTTAAGCTAAGTTATCAGAAATTGCAAAAGGCTATGAAGAGCACTATCCAGGCTATAGCTTTAATTTTGGAGAAAAGAGACTCCTACACCGCTGGACACCAGAAACGGGTGACTAAACTTGCCTACGCTATAGCTGAAGAAATAAGCCTTCCTAAAGATAAAATTGAAGGACTTTATATAGCGGGGATTATTCACGATATTGGCAAGATAAACGTTCCGACTGAGATTCTCAGTAAGCCCGGCAAATTGAGCGAGATAGAATTGAGCCTTATCAAAACCCATCCTCAGGTCGGTAGTGATATATTAAAGGAAATGGAATTACCCGGGGAGGTTTCTGCAATCGTACTTCAGCATCACGAAAGGATGGATGGTTCCGGCTATCCTTCTGGTTTATCAGGTAAAGATATTATCCTGGAGGCAAGAATATTAGAGGTAGCAGACGTGGTTGAGGCTATGGCTTCTCACCGACCTTACCGGCCAGCTTTAGGTCTAGATAAGGCCTTGGAGGAAATAACCCAGAACAAGGGTAAACTCTATGACCCCGAGGTCGTGGATGCTTGCTTGAATCTTTTCAAGGAGAAAGGATTCAAATTTGAGTAAAAATACAGGGGACGGTTCTCTGGTGCGGCCAGGCTTAGGTCGTGATATTTAGCAGGTGAAAATCCTGTCTGGTAAGATTATAGCCGAATCACCAGTAGCGAGTCTTGGAGTCTTTTGGAGTAATCCATAAGATTTAAGCGTAGACAGTTAGGTAATAGGCCTGTAAAAATGAAATCTCAATAAGATTTCTGTGATTGAGCCCCGAAAGGTCCGACAATGGGAAGGTCGACGATTTCAGAGAAGTCGGAAGACCACATCTTGCTCTCCGTTAAGGCAAGGAGAGCAAGGCTTCCCCGGGGTCAAAGAGCCAGGCATGTTACACCATGATATCACGGCAACCTGGGAGACCCAGCTTATTCTTCTAAAAGGAGTATGATAAACAACCGATACAAAGGGAGGATATCAAATGATGAGCTGGTAAATAGGGACAGACACCTATTTTAATTGACTTTGCCTCTACAAAGACTTATAATCTATCTATGCCAAGAATAGCACGAGTCGTTGCAGCGGGGTACCCGCACCATATCACTCAAAGAGGGAATTATCAACAAAAGATATTTAATGATGATACTGATCGAATAAAATATCTTTCACTTCTTAAAGAGGAGAGTAGTCGCTATCACTTGATCATATTAGCTTACTGTCTTATGTCCAATCATGTGCACTTTATGGCGATTCCCCAAAGAGAAGATTCCCTGGGAAAGGTATTCAAATATACTAACATGAAGTATTCTCAGTATTATAATAACAAAATGAGGGTAAGCGGCCATCTCTTCCAGGGCCGCTTCTTCTCCTGTGTCCTGAATGAGCAACATATGATAGCCTGTACCCGCTACATAGAAAGAAATCCGATAAGGGCAAATCTGGTTAAAAAACCCTACTTATGGTCCTACTCCAGTGCAAAAATACATTGCGGAATCGATAAATACGACCCATTAGGTGTTAACCAGCTTTTTGATTATATTGAGAAAGAACCAAAAGAATGGAAGGAATTTATAGAGGCACCTGACAATCCCGATGAAATGGATGGGATCAGGGAAAAGACCAAAACAGGACGGCCTCTTGGACCCAATGATTTTATAGAAAGACTTGAAGGACAACTTAAGAGAGTTTTTAAGTTAAAGCCGAAAGGAAGGACTAAGAAGAAGGTTGATAAATAGGTGTCTGTCCCTATTAAAATTCTTTAAGGTTCAATCCAACGAATTGGCTGTTATACAAGTCAGCATAGAAACCATCCTGTTTTAGTAATTCTTGGTGGGTTCCTTTTTCAATAATACTTCCTTGATTCATCACCAAAATTAAGTCTGCATCACGAATAGTGGATAGTCGGTGAGCAATAACAAAACTGGTTCGCCCTTCCATCAGAGCAAGCATGGCCTTTTGAATATGAATTTCTGTCCTGGTGTCCACACCGCTGGTTGCTTCATCAAGAATCAATATGGCCGGATCGGCCAAAATAGCTCGGGCAATGGTCAATAATTGTTTTTGACCTTGAGAAATATTATTGGCTTCTTCATTAAGAATGGTATCATAGCCATCCGGAAGTGTTCTGATAAAGTGATCGGCGTAAGCTACTTGTGCTGCTTGAAGAATTTCTTCTTCCTTAGCCTTCTCTCGGCCGTAAGCGATATTTTCTTTAATACTTCCTTTGAACAACCAGGTGTCTTGCAGAACCATTCCAAAAAAACTTCTCAATTTTCCACGTTCCATATCACGAATATCTATGCCATCAACGGTGATTTTTCCATCGTTAATTTCATAAAAACGCATGAGTAAATTAACCAAGGTTGTTTTCCCTGCGCCTATAGGACCTACAATGGCAATAGTTTGACCTTTCTTTACATCAATACTCATATCTTCTATGAGTATTTTTTCTTCGCTGTATCCAAACTTAATATGCTCAAACTTAACATCACCCTTTGGCTGATCTAAATGAAGCAGGTCTTTTTGATCCGGTATTTGTTCAGTTTCATCAAGAACCTCGAAGACACGTTCAGCGGCCGCAATGGTTGATTGAATAATATTAGCAATATTAGAGGTTTGGACAATCGGATGTGAAAATTCCCTGGAATATTGAATAAACGCTTGAATGTTACCAATGGTTACCTTTCCTCTGATCACTGCAATTCCACCCAAAATGGCAATAAAGACATAGCCAAGATTACCGATGGCCATCATCAAAGGCATAATAATTCCTGATATAAATTGAGCTTTCCATCCGGCATCATAGAGTTGATCATTCACTTTATTGAATTTAGCAATGGATTGCTTTTCATAATTGAAGACTTTGACAATTTTGTGACCGGTGTACATTTCTTCCACCTGACCGCTCAATTGACCTAAATATTTTTGTTGTCTGGCAAAGAATTTTTGTGATTGCCTGGCAATAACTTTGGTAGCCAAAAAACTTAAAGGTAAAGTAACCAAAGCAATTAAAGTCAACATCGGACTAATGGTTAGCATCATAACCACAATTCCGACCAAGGTTACTATGGCAGTAATTAATTGGGTAATACTTTGTTGAAGAGTGCTGCTGACGGTATCAACATCGTTGGTCACCCGACTGAGTATTTCACCATGGGTTCTTCCGTCAAAATATTTTAAAGGTAATCGGGATAATTTAGCATTAATATCTTTTCTCATCTCATAAACGGTTTTTTGCGCCACATCAGCCATAATATACTGTTGAATATAATTAAATATAGCACTGATGACATATAGCCCGATTAAGATTAAGATAATATTTGAAATATATTTAAAATCAATGGCAGCGTTAGGAAGGCCTTTCATTTTCATGAGAAAACCTTCAAATAATTTAGTGATTGCTTGTCCCATCACTTTTGGGCTGACAATACTAAAAACCGTACTGGCCACTGCCGCTAAGAAAATAATAATAAACTTCACTCTATAAGGTTTTAAATAAATGAGTAATCGTCGGAGCGTCCCTTTAAAATCTTTGGCTTTTTCTATCGGTTTACCTATGTTATGAGGACCGGCACCACGACCAAATCCCATCATCGGTCTTCCTGGTTTTAGATCTTTTTCACTCATGACCATTCCTCCTCTGAGAGCTGTGAAGCCACGATTTCTCTGTAGACTTCACAGGTCTTAATTAAATCCTGGTGTGTACCCATACCGACAATTTTACCTCCATCCAAAACCATAATACGGTCTGCATCCATAACCGTGGTGACACGTTGGGCAATAATCAAAACAGTATCTTTTTTGGTCTCTTTTTTAAGCGCTTGGCGTAATTTTGCGTCGGTTTTAAAATCAAGAGCGGAAAAACTATCATCAAAAATATAAATTTCAGGATGTTTGGCCAAAGCTCTGGCAATAGACAGTTGTTGTTTTTGGCCTCCTGATACATTGGTTCCTCCTTGAGCAATCTGAGAATCGTAACCTTGCTCCAGGGTAGAAATAAATTCTGATGCCTGAGCAATCTTGGCCGCTCTGATAATTTTATCACCGGAAAGGTCATTAGTTCCAAAACTGATATTTTCTGCAACGGTTCCCGTAAAGAGAACGGCTTTTTGAGGAACTAATCCAATCTTAGCACGTAATTTTTCTTGAGTTAATTCACGTATATCCACACCATCGACTAAAATGCGACCCGAGGTCACCTCATAGAATCTCGGAATGAGATTAACTAAGGTTGATTTTCCGGAACCTGTACCTCCGATAATCGCGGTTATTTCCCCCGGCCTAGCACTAAATGAAATTTTCTCAATAGCCGGTTCTTCCGCACCTTGATAATAGAAGCTAACTTCATCAAATTCAAGATAGCCTCTTTTCCCTTCTTCTGATCTTGCTCCTTCTTCCATCTTTAATTCGCTCTCTTCCGGTATCATCGGATCCTTAATTTTCGGTTCGATATCTAATACTTCATTAATTCGAATAGCTGATGCTGATGCTCGAGGTATTAAGATAAACATCATGGCTAATATAATTAAAGAAAACATAATTTGCGAGGCATATTGAATAAAGGCCATCAAATCGCCGACTTGCATACTACCACTATTAATTCGTATGCTTCCGAACCAAAGAATAGCTATGATGGTCAAATTAAAAATTAACATGACTAAAGGCATCAAAATAGCCATCAGCTTGTTCACTTTTATAGCTGTTTCCGTTAAATCAAGATTGGCCTCATTAAATCTTTTCTTTTCATAATTATCCCGATTAAAGGCTCGAATAACTCTTATACCGGTTAAATTTTCTCGAAGAACCAGATTAAGATGATCCAATTTAATTTGCATTGATTTGAAAAGCGGCATACTTTTTTTACTGAGTAAAACAATAAGTAGGGTTAAAATCAGTAAAATAACCACCAGAACCAAGGATAATTTAGCATTCTTGGAAACTGCCATAATAATACTACCAATACAAAGCATCGGTGCTCTCAGGAAAAGCCTAAGCATTACAACCAATTGCTGAATTTGGGTAATATCGTTAGTCGTTCTGGTGATAAGAGAGGCAGTTCCTTTTTCATCAAATTCTTCTAAAGAAAAACTTTCTACTTTGGTAAATACTTTAGTCCGAAGGTCTCTTCCGAATCCGGTCGCTACTTTAGCGGCCCAGTAACTTCCAAAAATGGCACTAATCATTCCAATAACCGCAATCAGAAGCATCCATCCTCCAATTCTTATAATATAAGCAATATCCCCATTGATAACCCCGGTATCCACAATATCCGCCATAAGCGTGGGTAGATATATTTCCGAAAATGATTGTAAAAAAACAAAAACCATAACCACGATTATCGACAGGGTATAGGGCTTTAGATTTTTAAATAATTTAATCATGAAGAAATCCTTTCCGGTCAGTAAAATTTTCTTATTTCTAAATTTTATAAAACTTTTTCTACTAATCTAATTTACTAAAAACTTTTTGTATTTTTTCAAAGTTATCCTTCAATTTTAAAGAATTAATTAAACCACTTCATATTTCCATTTCTTGATTATTTATATCTAGGAAGCCTTTTTTAGTCTTACAGTTAAAATATTTTTTAAGCAATATTTCCAATTCATCTGCTGCTTTAAGCACCCTTTCTTTATTGGTCTGGAATCCATCGATAGGAAAAAAGATATTTTTTGAATTTTCATCAATCTTACCAATATTTGATTGTCTCCAAATCCATCTTCTGGTTCTAATTTTTTTAGAATCAGCGTAGACTAATTCTCCACTATCCAAAACTTCCACTACTTCTTCTCCTAGAGAGGTAAAGGTATCTCCCTGCCTGGAAAATCTTACCGCAATTTCTCCTTCCAGGGCATCCAGATCATGGGCTCCCATGGGTAGTATGTACTTTAAAGAAATACTGTTTCCTAAATCTACCACCGGATTTATGGAAGGCAAAACATTCCCCTTGGAGACTCTTTTTACCATAGCTTCCACTGAACTCATAAATTTATTGGGATTAAGGTTTAATTTATTAAAAGCATCTCTATAGGGTATTATCCCTTGATATTCTTTTAAGTTTATACCTTTAAGGTTATTCTCCACCTTGCTCATTTCATTTTTCATCAGCTCATATATTTCTGGGATATTTTGCTTATTATTAATATGGTAACCTACTGCCACACCAAAACATAAATCTGGCAATTTTTCAAACACTTCATCATAAACTTTAAATCTCATGGTCCACTCCACTAAAATACCTTTGAATACCTTACTCCAAAAAAGGAAAGGGGTCAAATCTTTATTCTTGAAGTGTGACAAAGAACCTCCCCCTGACACATTCATATATATTAAAATAACTTGAGTTTTAAGCTAATTTTGTTATATACTTATTGTGGTTATGTTACAAAAAAAGGCAGAATGATTTATTTACTAGGTTATCGATTGAGCAGGTAGGGGCGTATTGCATACGCCCCTACGGTAGAAGCCTATTGGTTACGCCCAACAGGTAGAGGTATATCGAACGCCCAACCCGTAGGGGCACGATGAATCGTGCCCTCGACAAACGGAAAACAATAAAACAGGAAGGGCACCATTCATGGTTGCTCCTACAACAGGAGAAAATGAGAGGGCGTATGCAATACGCCCCTACAACAGGAGAAAATAAGAGGGCGTATTGCATACGCCCTTGATAGCCATTAAGAAGGAAAAATATAAATGCTCATAAATAAGGATAACCATAGTAGTAATTCCAGTAAATATCATCGACATTCCCTTAGAATAAAAAACTATAATTATTCTATACCGGGTGCATATTTTATTACCATTTGTACCTATCTTAAGGAAAATTTACTGGGATATATAAGCGAGGGCAAAATAGAATTGAAGGTATTAGGAAAAATTACTGCCAGAGAATGGTTAAAAACTTTTCAAATTCGTAAAAACATTCAATTAGATGAATATGTGATTATGCCTAATCATTTTCATGGGATTATAATAGTATTAACGGACAATAGTAGGGGCGTATTGTATACGCCCAACACCGGTAGGGGCGTATTGCAATACGCCCCTACAAATAAATTTCACTCCCCCTCTCAAACAATTGGCTCGATTATACGTGGGTTTAAATCTGCTGTTACCAGACAAATTAAAGGTTTAGACTATCCCCTTTTATATTCTATATGGCAGCGTAATTATTATGAACATATTATAAGAAATGAGAACGAATTAAATCGGATTCGTGAATATATTCAAAATAATCCCTTAAAATGGGAATATGATAGGGAAAACGGTGAGGGAAAACCTGATGAAATAGAAAATATTTTTTGGAAAAATTTTAGTTAATATTTATTAGAAAATGAGGGCGTATGCAATACGCCCCTACAGGAGAAAATGAGGGCATATACAATATGCCCCTACAAATTATGGTGACTTGGTTTGACAAAACTTTAAAATAGAAGAAATAAGATAAAAAAATGACTTTTAATTCCAATAATATTAAAAATAAGATAGAAAAATTAAGAGAAGAAATAAGATATCATAACTATCGATACTATGTATTAGATGACCCATCTATTTCTGATACCGAATATGATCAATTAATGAAAGAATTAATGGAATGGGAAAAGAAATATCCTCAATACCTTACTTCTGCTTCCCCCACGCAAAGAGTAGGGATAGAGCCAGTTCCAGAATTTACCACCGTACAACATATTACTCCTATGTTAAGTCTGGCTAATGCTTTTTCGTCCGAAGAATTGCGAGCTTTTGACCAGAGGATAAAAAAATTAATTCCTCAACAAAAATTAGATTATGTAATAGAGTTAAAGATTGATGGACTTGCAGTCGCTTTAGTCTATGAAAATGGCATCTTGGTAAGGGGAGCTACCCGAGGAGATGGGATAACCGGGGAAGAAATTACTTCCAATATTAAAACCATAAAAACTATACCATTAAAATTATTTGGTGATGACCTTCCTTCCCATTTGGAAATTTATGGAGAAGTTTATATGAAAAAAAGTGATTTTAAGAAGTTAAATGAAGATAGAATAAAAAAAGAGGAGTATTTATTCGCCAACCCTCGGAATGCAGCAGCTGGTTCAGTACGGCAATTGGATCCTCAGATTACTGCACAAAGACATTTAGATACCTTTATTTATCAAGCTACTTTTCCTGAGGGACCTAAATTTAAGAATCATATAGAAGTCTTGAATTATTTAAAAAAGATAGGGTTTAAAGTAAACCCCCATATCCAGCTCGGTCAGGATATAGAAGAAGCTATAAGCTATTGTCAAGAGTGGATAGAAAAAAGAGAAGACCTTGATTATGAAATCGATGGTATGGTTATTAAAGTTAATTCTTTAAGACTAAGGGAAGAATTAGGTTCGACTACCCGAAGCCCTCGTTGGGCTATTGCTTATAAATTTCCTGCTCAGCAGGTAACCACAAAAATTCGAGATATTATTGTTCAAGTAGGGAGGACTGGAGCCCTAACTCCAGTGGCTATGCTTGACCCGGTTAAAATATCCGGCTCAGTAGTGCAGAGAGCAACTCTACATAATGAAGACGAAATTAGGAGAAAAGATATACGAATTGGGGATACCGTCTTAGTTCAAAAAGCTGGAGAAGTAATACCTGAAGTGGTTAAAGTAATTAAGGAGAAGAGAACTGGTAAGGAAAAAGAATTTGTGATGCCTTCTAAATGTCCAGTATGTGGGGCAAAAGTATTTCGATTAGAAGGTGAGGTAGTCTCTCGATGCAATAGCCTCACTTGCTTAGCTCAACTAAAGGAAAGAATAAGGCATTTTGCCTCTCGAAATGCCATGGACATAGAAGGATTGGGTCCTGCCATAATTGACCAATTAGTG
>Ga0210022_1002560_pt1 | contig 11239 bp, 11 predicted proteins | sample CryGeymeta201520_FD_183984 | JGI IMG/M metagenome (GOLD analysis project Ga0210022, IMG submission 183984) | Groundwater microbial communities from Crystal Geyser aquifers in Utah, USA - Crystal Geyser metaG 2015-20 (SPAdes) (version 2) | ecosystem: Environmental > Aquatic > Deep subsurface >... | reverse complement strand
AAGCGTTTCAAAAAGTCAAAAGTCTAGAAGATCTCCAACTAGTGCTGGTAGGGAAGATTGATCAAAGGGAGCTGGAGGTGATTGCCGAGATTGAAAAAATCAATGGCCATTCAATAGATAAAGCCAAAAGTCTCGATCCGGTGTTTGCCAGCGGTTTTGTGGCTGAGGAATTGTTGCCAGCTGCTTATGCCGGAGCGCTGGCTTATATCACCCCGTCTTTGAATGAAGGTTTTGGTCTGCCCCCACTAGAGGCGATGTCCTGCGGCACACCAGTAATTGCCGCCAATATTTCAGCAACACCAGAGGTCTTAGGCGATGCACCACTCTATTTTGATCCGTATAAGCCAGACGATATGGCCGAGAAAATCACTGCAGTTGTTTCTGATCTGAAATTGCGACTGGAAATGCAGAAAAAGGGCTTTGAACGAATAAAATTGTACTCCTGGCAAGAAACCGCCAAAAAAACATCGGAAGTAATAAAAGAAGTTTTATCAAATAAGTCAAATTAGGCCAATAGGAGTTATTAGACCGATTTGTTTTTTGGACAAAAAAATAGGCGCCAACTGGCGCCCTGGGCATGGTTACGTTCGTTCTTGACCTACTCTACTTGCCGACCGAATTGGTCGGCGATGAAAGCGTCGGGGTATTGCGACCTTATCGTCTCCAGTACCCCGGTCGGCTTGGCATCAAGCCGGCAGGCATCACCGGGTAATGCTTCCCATTTATCGGTATTGGGGTTGTAGAAAAGCAGCGCCTAGCATCTCGCTCCCGATGGAGCGGTGAACGACTTTTTCTTATAGACGTGACAGATATAGAAACGTTTAGCAGTGGCAGCTGTTTCCATCCTGTTTGCCTCCATCGTTTTGGTAGTAGCTTATTTATACCCCCGAGGCAGAGGAAAGTCAAGCCCAGTTTTTTTTCGAAGGTCAGGCTTCAGCTTGCTGATTTCCACGATAAATCGTGGGCTACGCGGAGTGAACTCCGGAGATCACACTTTAGTGTGCTGCTACCACGTTAAAACGTGGTCTACGGTCCACTTCTGGAGCCCAAGCTTTAGCTTGTTTTTCAACACACTGAAGTGTGGTCTACAACTATAATGCTTCAACACAACGTTGTGTTGAAGTGGATATCTTTTTCTGTCTAGGTCCAAACACATCGTGTATATATTGATAGAATAATACCTTGCATCGTTGTAAAAATTTTGCTAGCTTGTGAGTATAGCAACCTTGTCTGCCGCCTGCCTGCAGGACGGGCAGGGCAGATAGGTATAACAATTTAACAATTTCTATGTCTAATCTTACTATTTTATCAGCGCTTGGCGCTGCGATTATCGCCATTATTTATGGTATCATTCTGATCCTCGCTATCAATAAAAAACCCAGCGGCTCGAAAAAGATGGTTGATATTGCTAAGGCAATTGCTGATGGTGCCAAGACCTATCTTAATCGTCAATATAAAACTCTGGCTCTGGTCGCGGTTATTATTTTTACAATTCTTCTTTACCTTCTTGGTTGGAAGATTGCTGTTGGTTTCCTTTCTGGCGCCGCTCTTTCAGCTATCGCTGGCTATATCGGCATGAACGTCTCAGTCAGAGCCAATGTTCGCACAGCCGAAGCGGCAAAGTCAGGAATTGCATCTGCTCTTTCCGTTAGCTCCAAAGCTGGCTTAGTTACCGGGCTTCTAGTGATTGGTCTCGGGCTTCTAGCTGTTGTTGTTTTCTACCTAATATTTGCTGACACAACTTCCTTGATTGGGCTCGGTTTTGGTGCTTCTTTGATCTCAATTTTTGCCCGGCTCGGTGGCGGCATTTACACCAAAGGCGCCGATATTGGCGCTGATCTCTCTGGCAAAATTGAAGCTGGGGTTCCTGAGGACGATCCGCGCAATCCAGCGGTGATCGCCGATAATGTTGGTGATAATGTCGGTGACTGTGCCGGTATGGCAGCTGACCTTTTTGAAACCTATATTGTTGCCTTGATTGCCGCGATGCTCATTGGCTCATACTACTTTGGCGATTTCCAGAATGCTGTTTTGTATCCATTAGTCATTGCTGCAGCGGCAATTCTCTGCACAATCATCGGCAGCTGGTTTGTGCGATTAGGAAAGCGATCAGGCAACATCATGGTGGCACTATATAAAAATCTTTTTGTTTCCGGAATACTCTCTTTGCTGGCGCTATACTTTATTACTCAGTTTTTAATGAAGAATAATGGGCACTATTTGCCGCTTCACCTCTACTACACAACAATTATTGGCGTCGTAATCACACTCCTTATGATGATGGTAACGCAGTACTACACCTCGAAAAGCTTTTCGCCCGTTCGGACAATTGCCCTTGGATCAGCCACTAGCACCTCTACTAATATTATCAATGGGCTGGCGATTGCTATGAAATCAACTATTCTACCAGCGGTCTTTATTGCTGGCGGTATAATTTTGGCTTATCACTTTGCCGGCGTTTATGGTATTGCCATCACTGTCACTACCATGCTTGCCTTGGCTGGCGTTATTGTGGCGATTGATGCCTTTGGCCCGGTGGTTGACAATGCTGGTGGTATTGCAAAGATGGCCGAACTGCCAGAGGAGGTGCGTAAAAACACCGACGCGCTCGATGCTGTTGGTAACACGACCAAAGCAGTGACCAAGGGTTATGCCATCGCCTCGGCTGGGCTTTCTGCCATTATCCTTTTCTCCTTTTACATCGAGGAGTTGGCAAAATCAGGCAAAGCGCTGCATTTTGAGCTTTCTGACCCCTATGTGATCGCTGGTTTGCTTATTGGTGGCATACTGCCGTATTATTTTGGTTCGGCAGCGCTCCAAGCAGTTGGTCGGGCTGGGAGCGCGGTGGTGGCTGAAGTCAGGCGGCAGTTTAGCCAGATTTTTGGTCTGAGAGAGGGCAGAACGCAACCTGATTATAAAAAATGTGTTGATATTGTCACCCAATCAGCGCTAGCCGAGATGGTGGTACCGACTTTAGTCATCGTGCTTTTGCCGATTATCGTTGGTTTTGTTTTGGGCCCGACAACACTCGGCGGCATGCTGGTTGGTATTATTATTGTTGGTATCTTTGTGGCGATTTCAATGACTAACGGTGGCGGAGCCTGGGACAATGCAAAAGAAATACATTGAGGAGAGCCAAGGGCACGGCAAAGGCAGCGAGGCACACTGGGCAGCAGTTATTGGCGATACTGTCGGTGATCCCTACAAAGATACTGCTGGCCCGGCAATCAACCCAATGATTAGGTAACAAACATCATCGCGCTTTTGATTGTGCCGTTCATCGCTAATCCCTATAGTCTGAAAATTCGGCTGATCATCGTTGCTTGCGCTTTTGTTGTTTTTCTCGCTTACGTGCTATTGAGGAGGAGTTATAAAATACCTGCCCGCAGCTGCTACAGCGTTGCAGGCGGGAAAGAGTACCGAGCTAGAAAACCTGCCTCGCCTGTCTCGCCGTCGGTCTCGGCTGGGCAGAGCCCAGACGGAAACCAAGGCGGGCCGACAGGCGGGAAGACAAGGACCAATGGATAAGAATGGTGATATTAAACTGACTTTTGATCGAATTGAGGGGGATAGAGCTATGCTTGTTGATGGGAAGGAAGAAATTGTCATTGCCAAAAAATTCCTGCCAAAAGATGCCAAGAAAGGCGATGTACTACATTTAGCGCTCTTTACTGATGCTGATGCAACTGAACGCCAGCAAAAAACCGCCAGAGAACTTTTAAATGAGATATTAAACGACGGGAAGTAAAAAGTTTAGTCTAGAAAATGAGAAGCGTCCCTGGACAACCCAGGGACGCGTGGTTTACTGCTGCAGAAGAGCTGATGTTAGTGCCCACTCATCAGGGTCCTCAGCTCCCTCTCCCTGAGCACTTTAGATTCGTCAGGGTCGAGATTGCTGGGCTCTTTAGTCGGGCCAGCTTCTTCTTTGCTCTCATCCCCGGATCCCCGGGCGGCTCTGATGGGCTTGCCGCGCTTGGCGTCCTTTCGTCGTAAGAGATCAACGACTTCGGGATGGCCCTTTTCGATGGCCAGGTCAAGTGGGATTTTGCCGTTCTTAGTTGCCTGGTTGACCGTCAAACGGCCGCCCTTGCGGCCCAAGAGAATACGGACCACTTCTACATATTGTTCCTCTCGGCCAGTGGCTGCGAAATGTAACGGCGTCCATCCCTGATCATCATAACTGTTAGCACTGGCACCGTGTTCGAGAAGCAGATTGACGATGGCGGGGTGGCCGCTGTTGCAGGCATGCATCAGTGGTGTCCATTTGTTGCGACACTTGGCATCTACTGGTGCCCCGCGACCCAGAAGATAGCGAACCACTTCCAGGTGGCCCCTGGCAGCAGCCAGATGCAACGGCCTATCACCGACAATGTCAGAGCAATTGACTGTAGCTCCGCCTTTGAGTAGACGTGCGACCTCATTCAGCTTTCCAGCATCTGCCGCATTGTGTAGTGGCGTTCGGCGTAGATCGGGCTCCCGACCACCGGACGAGTGCAGCATTTTGCCCCTCCGCGTTTAAGCCCGCCGGCTGTGTTTTTGGGGATGCTTGGAAAACTGTATCAAAAGTGCTTATTAAAATCAAATATTTTTTGACTTGATATTTAAAATTCTCCTCTGTATGATTGAGGGGAGAAATAAATTTAGCTAAATATGGTGGCTAAGAAAAAAGCTCCGAAATTAAAATCGAAGCGAAGAGTTTCTGCTGAAAAAGCCAAGGAGCTTCTAGCTCGAATTTTGCTCTGGAAGCGCATCAAATGGCCGGCAATCGTTGCTATTGCCATTATCGTTACCTTTTTTTTGCTATTTGCCAGCTACTCAATTATTTATGCTAAAACATCGTATCGCAATATTTACATCGGCGATACCAGCCTTGGCGGCAAGAAAAAAGATGAAATTGCCGCGATTTTGAAAGAAAAGAGCAATGAGTTTTTGAAGTCCGATATAATTCTTAAATATCAACCATCAGAGGGTGAAAGCAAAACCTACACTCTCAAAAGCTCTGACGCGGGCATTGTCTATGGTCTCGATAAGACTACGGACGAAGTTTATGCTGTTGGTCGCAGCGGCAAGGTACTGCGAAGTTTCTACCAGCAGCTAAAAACGATGTTTGTGCCATATAAAGTTGATGCTGCCTATATGGTTAATGACGAAGCTTTGACGAAAAAAATTGCTGATATTGCTTCTGAGGTTGATTTGCCAGAGAAAGATTTTTCTTTGAAATATAGTGGGAACGGAGTGTTCGAGCTTTCAACCGAGAAGCAAGAAGGAAAACGCATCGATCAGCAAAAACTGATCGATAATGTCAAATTTCTAATTTCTAATGTCAAAAATTCTGAAATCGTCTTTAAATCCGAGCGCTTTGTGCCGCAAATCACTGAGGAGAATGCCCAAAAAACTCTCTCAGATGCTAATAGAATTCTAGCTGCCGGAGAATTAAATTTAACTTTTGCTGAAAAGAATTTTACTCTTGACACTGATACTATTGCAGGACTCTTAGGCTCTCGGCCGAAAAAGAGTGGACTGGAGATCTATCTTCTTGGTGAACGAGTCTCTAAACAAGTCGATGCAATTGCTTCGGTGATTGATCGGCCAGCTGGCGACGCGGTCTTATCTATTGTGAATGGCGCAGTTGTTGTCTCTGGTGAGTCGCAAGATGGCCGCCAGTTAGATCGCGCCCAAACTAAGATTGATATTGAAAACGCCATTCTTGCGAGAATCAGCCCGGAAAGTTCAGCTGTAGGTCCAAAACAAATCTCATTAAAAGTAACAATTGCTAAGCCGGAGATAGATTCAGCAAAAATCCAAACCTATGGCTTGAAGGAGCTGGTTGGGAGCGGCACGACTTCATTTGCCAAATCGCCCTCTAATAGAATTCATAATATTAATGTCGGGGTCAAAACAATTAGTGGCGCCCTTGTTAAGCCAGGCGAAACATTTTCAACTCTCAAGCGTCTAGGCAAAGTTGATGCTTCAACTGGATACTTGCCGGAGCTGGTGATAAAAGAAAATAAAACTGTGCCGGAATATGGCGGCGGGCTTTGCCAGGTTTCGACCACACTTTTCCGTGCCGCTTTGAACACCGGGGTGAAGATTACAAAGCGCCAGAATCATAAATATCGAGTTTCATATTATGAGCCGCCAGTCGGCATGGATGCGACAATTTATGATCCAGCGCCAGATTTCCAATTTATCAATAACTTTGGCAGCTATATTTTTATTCAGGGCCGTGTTTCTGGCACAAAAATCACTTTTGAGTTTTATGGCACCAAGGATGGCCGGAGCATTGAGATCGGCACGCCGGAGATGTTTGATCCGGTTGATCCTGGCCCGCCAATTGAAATTCCTGATGCTAGCTTAGCGCCAGGGGAGAGGAAATTGTTAGAAAAAGCTCATCAAGGCGCATCAGCAAAGTTTCACTATAAAATCGCCCGAGCTGGGCAGGTTTTGCAAGAAATTGATTTCTTATCAAAATATGTTCCCTGGCCGGAGAAGTGGTTAGTTGGTCTGGCGGCACCAGTTGATCCAAATGCCGGCACAACTCCGGTCGATCCAAATGCAACGCCACAGCCTAGCGGGTAATTTGTTCTCAAAACAAAATAGGCGGCCGCTGTTGTGCGGTCCGCCCGGAAGTTAGTGCCGTATCAAGCTGTCAAAATGCCAGGCGATAGTGATCAGAATGATTACTGTTACAGACAGTAATACCGCCACGACTAGCCTGATCCTCCGGCGGCGGTTGCGGCGACGTCTTCCGTCCAAGACGCAAAGATTTAGATTCAAGGCAGCCACCTCCGGTTGAAGTCATACTGCAACTGCAGCTAAATATAGTTAATATTATATTTTTTGTCAATTCTGTGCTAGAGTGTTGCCAATGGATTACTTAGATCGAAGAATCAACAACTTAAACATCCTTGGTTATCTATTGCAACTGGCGCCGTTTGTCCGCGCGGTGATTTTGACCGGCTCGATGACAACCGGCAGTGCGGGAAAGAGGAGTGATATTGATCTCTTAATAATCACCACTCAAAAGCGGCTCTACACGGCACGTTTTTTTGTCACTTTTGGGGCAACTTTGACTGGGTTACGGAGAAAACCAGACGATAAACGTCCCGCTGGCAAATTCTGTCTTAATTATTACCTTACGGTCAATGATTTAGACATCAAACCGCACACCCAGCGTTGTGCAAATTTCCACCGCTACATTGTAAATATCTGGGATCGTGATGGGGTTTATGAACGGATCCTACGCGAGAATTTTTGGTTGAAAAATTTTAAGGTTGTAATTAAAAATCAAAATAATACTTTGCTCCTGAAAAAGAATTTCCCAATTAGGCGATTGGCGATCTTGGGAGTTTTTAGACGAATCTTTGAATTGCTTTTTGCTGGCCATTTTGGAAATTCCATAGAACGTAAGTTATTCATTTGGCAAAAGCAAAAAATTATTAGCTCCGCGCTTTACAAAAATAATAAATCAACCATAGCAGTTTCTAAAAATGAGCTTCGTCTGCACCCGCAGAAGGGTTGACTTTTTCGGATGATTTTAGTAAATTATAAGTGGCAGCACGGTCCCCCCTTCCGGGCTGCCACTGTTTTCGGAAGTCGGATGACGGAAGACGGAAAGGGGGATGGAGGGCAGTCCTCCTTTTTTGTTGCCGTCATTGCGAGGAGAAGCGACGCGGCAATCCATCCGGAAAGATTGCTTCGCTGTGCTCGCAATGACAAACAAAATATTGACAAGATGTAAAGTTTGCTTTACAATGGATAATACAGAAATCCTGAATCATGAATTGCGAATTCTGAATTATGGTTTCTAAATCCATAATTCCTGATTCATTATTCATAATTCATTTTTTTACCGGAGGTAAAAATGTTGAAGCCATTAGGTGATCGAGTATTGATCGAGCCATTAGCAGCCGAAGAAGTTACTAAGGCTGGTATTATCATCCCTGACAGCGCTAAGGAAGAGCGCTCAGAAGGGCGTGTTGTTGCCATAGGTACTGGCATTGTTAAAGGCAAAAAATATGAATTTTCTGTCAAAGTCGGCGACAAAGTTTTATATGGCAAATATTCCGGTGAAGAAGTCAAAATTGACGGCAAGGAATATAAGGTAGTTAAAGAAGAAGAAATTATTGGGGTTTTATAAATTATAAATAAGGAAGTAAAAACTCCCACAGATATTACATCACAGATGGACACTGATAAAAAAATCTGTGAAAATCTGTGAACAACTATCTGTGAGAGTTTATGTTCAATATAAATTAAGGAGAAATATGGCAAAGCAAATTAAATTTTCCGAAGAAGCAAGGAAGGGACTGCAGATCGGCGTCAATAAATTAGCCGATACGGTGAAAGTCACTCTCGGGCCAAAGGGCCGCAATGTTGTTCTTGACAAAGGTTTTGGTGCGCCAACAATTACTAATGATGGCGTGACAATTGCTAAAGAGATTGAACTCGAGGATAAATTTGAAGATATGGGTGCCCAGCTGATCAAAGAGGTGGCACAAAAGACCAATGATGTTGCTGGTGATGGTACAACCACCGCCACACTTTTGGCCCAGTCAATGATAAACTTAGGCCTGAAAAATGTTGCCGCCGGCGCTAATCCAATGGCAATTCGCCATGGGATCGAAAAGGCCACCGAGGTAATTATCTCGGCTATCAAGAAAAATGCCAAGGAGGTTGCCGGCAAGGGTGAAATTGCTCAAGTTGCCTCAATTTCGGCCGCTGACTCGGAAGTCGGAAACTTGATCGCAGAGGTGATGGACGAAGTCGGCAAAGATGGCGTCATCACGGTTGAAGAATCTAATACATTTGGGCTTTCTAAAGAAATGGTTGAGGGTATGCAATTTGATGAAGGCTATATTTCGCACTATATGGTGACTGATACTAATCGAATGGAGGCAGTCTATGAAAATCCAAAGATCTTGCTTACTGACAAGAAAATCTCCAGCATCCAGGAAATTTTACCGCTTCTGGAATCTTTGGCTAACTCTGGTCAGAAAGAGCTCATAATTATTGCTGAAGATGTTGATGGCGAAGCGCTGGCAACTTTGGTTGTCAATAAACTTCGAGGTACTTTCAATGTTCTCTCCGTCAAGGCTCCAGGATTTGGTGATCGCAAAAAAGAAATGCTCGAAGATATCGCGGTGTTGATAGGCGGGCAGGTTATCTCCGAAGATACCGGCACAAAACTTGATAGTGTAAAAGTGGAGATGCTTGGTGAGGCGCGCAAAATTGTTGCCGATAAAGACAAGACTACAATTGTTGAAGGCAAAGGAGAAGCTTCCAAGATCAAAGCCAGAGTCGAAGCCATCAAGAAACAGATCGAAGCTACAACGTCTGATTATGATAAGGAAAAACTAGAGGAAAGATTAGCAAAACTGGCCGGCGGTGTTGGTGTGATTAAAGTTGGCGCAGCTACTGAAGTTGAGCTTAAAGAGAGAAAGCATCGAGTTGAGGATGCGGTTGAAGCGACAAAAGCGGCAATCGAAGAAGGAATTGTTGCCGGCGGCGGGGCGGCATTAGTTGATGCCATCCCAGAGCTGGCGAATTTGGCAAATGATGGTGATGAAGCAATTGGTGTTGAAATTGTTCGCCGAGCGTTGGAAGAACCGATGCGAATGATTGCCGAAAATGCCGGCGTTGATGGTGGGGTTGTGATTGAAAAAGTTCGCAATATGGAAGCTGGTGAAGGTTATAACGCGGAAACTGGCGAGTATGGAAATATGATCAAATTTGGAATTATTGATCCAGCAAAAGTCACTCGCAGCGCTTTGCAAAATGCCGCCTCGGTTGCCGCGATGTTTCTAACAATGGAAGCAGCAGTGGCAGAAAAGCCGGAGAAAAATCCACCAGCCGGCGGAGGAATGCCGGGGGGAATGGATCCCTCTATGATGGGAATGTAACTACACGGATCTGACACACGGATAGAACACGGATAAATACATTAAAAGTAAATGGACTGAATAAAAAAATCCCCCCGAGAAATCGGCGGGGATTTTTGCTTTTCTGGGCTTATTTTGATATATATTAAATAGTCATCTATGAAAAGGAGTGGATATCGATGTCCGATGATCGCCAGTATGTAATCATCGAGATTATTAACACGCCTCCGGGCGATGCCCCCGAAGAACTTCGGCAGAGGTGGATCGGTTGTTGTTTTCTGGCTCTTGGGCCGATTGAGCGGCCTAAAGTTGGTATTCTTTCGCAGGAAGCGAATCTTCAGGACAAGGTCATTTCATATGAAGCCATTCCAGGAGTGGCTTTTGCAGCATTAAAGAAACACGATCCAGAAGCAGAGCAGCAATGGCGTAATCTTGCCCCCTATCTTTTTGGGAATGACGTTAAGGGGACTATCGGTTTTGATGAGTCATGCTGCAAGATATTGAGGCAGGCAAGATAGTTGTAGGATAACGAGCGAACACAAACGGAACCGGATGTTCCGCTTTTTTAATCCAATAGTAAAACAATTTAGCAATTTAGCACAAAGATTGCCGCGGCTGTCGCCTCGCAATGACAGTTGGCTAGGCCAATTCAGCCCTAGCGCCGGCCGGCACGACCTCCGGTTTAGCCATTTCAAAGTTATCTTTGACAATAATTTTCTTTTCTTCGATTTTGACAATCGCCGAGGAATGAATTATTCGCTGATCAAAAAGCTTCTTTAAATAGATGCGAACAATTGAAAGCGTTGAACTCTCAATTACGTAGTCATTAACGATCCCCAGATACTGCCCTTTTTTAGTAAAAACTTTCTCGCCGATAATTTTCGCCCGTTTTCGATATTTTTTATGTAGACGGACCATTTCCGCCGGCGGCACCAGGCTTTCCTCATTTTGGATAATCAGCGCGCTTTTTGACAGTTCGACAATCTCTTTGCCGGATATAAATTTTAAATGACGGATAACTCCAAAAGATCGAGCAATTGCTGCCTCAACTGTACCTTCGTCTTCATCAATAAAAAAGTCAATCAGTTCGGCAACGCGACTCTGATTTTCAACCTCAAAAATCACAAGGCCCCTGATTTTTGAGAATTCAATCAACATAGCCTTATTATAACAAAATTTAGAACTAGTTTGCTCTCTCAATGTAGCTGCCGTCTCGCGTATCGACAATGATTTTGTTGCCTTCTTTAATGAAAAGGGGGACAGCAATTTGTTTACCGGTTTTGATTGTTACCAATTTAGTCACAGTTCCAGCGCTGTTGCCTTTAACACCCGGAGGAGCAGAGGCGACCTCAAGGGTC
>Ga0210022_1002556_pt1 | contig 11245 bp, 9 predicted proteins | sample CryGeymeta201520_FD_183984 | JGI IMG/M metagenome (GOLD analysis project Ga0210022, IMG submission 183984) | Groundwater microbial communities from Crystal Geyser aquifers in Utah, USA - Crystal Geyser metaG 2015-20 (SPAdes) (version 2) | ecosystem: Environmental > Aquatic > Deep subsurface >... | reverse complement strand
TCGCGCGCGGCTGGGGGCAGGACAAGGTGTTGTGGGCGACGGACTACCCGCTCATCTCGTTCAAGCGCTGTCTCGAAGACGTGGAGTCGTTGGGGTTGGAAATCGAAGTGAAGCGGAAGTTGGTGCGCGAGAACGCCAGGCGTGTATTTGGAATACAGGCGGCGTGAATGGATATTCGACGCGTGTTGATCGTCGGCGGCGGGCTGATGGGCGGCGGCATCGCGCAGGTGGCGGCGCTGGCCGGTTACCGTGTCGCCCTGCGGGACGTGAGCCAGGAGATGCTGGACAAAGCCATGGCCAATATCGCCTGGTCCCTGGGCAAGTTCGTGGAGAAAGGCCAACTCGCGGCTGAAGCCCGCGAGTCCGCGCTGGGCAGGCTCAGTCCCACCCTGGCGCTGGACACCGCCGCCGGAGCCGACTTCGCCGTCGAGGCCGTCTTTGAAGATGAGGCATTGAAGCAGGAGGTCTTTCGCGAACTGGACCGCCTCTGCCCTCCTCGCGCCATCCTGGCCAGCAACACCTCGGCCATCCCGATCACCGAACTTGCCAGGGTGACGGAGCGCCCCGATCGCGTGGTGGGCGCGCACTTCTTCAGCCCCGTGCCGCTCATGCCCCTGTGCGAACTGGTGCGCGGCCTGGAAACCTCGGACGAGACGCTGGCGGCGGCAAAGGCTTTCGTGGAGAGCCTGGGCAAGGAGACGATCACCGTGAAACGGGACGTAGCCGGCTTCGCCCTCAATCGCATCAATCTTCCCAGCACCGTCGAGGCCATCCGCCTGGTCGAGGCGGGGGTCGTCACGCCCGAGGAAGTGGACAAGGGCATGCGGCTGGGGATGGGACGGCGCATGGGCCCTTTCGAGACAATGGACATGACCGGGCTGGACGTGACCCTGGGCGCCATGCTGGCCATCTACGAAGAGACCCAAGACCCGCGCTTCTGGCCTCCCGACCTGTTGCGGCGCAAAGTGTCCGCCGGGCGCCTGGGGCGGAAGGCGGGGCGCGGGTGGTTCGTGTACGAGACAAACGAAAAAGGATAAAGGATGGAATACAACACCCTGCAACTTAAGATCGAGGAGGCCGTCGCGCGGCTGACGCTCAACCGGCCCGAGCGCGCCAACTCGATGACCATGGAGATGGGGCGCGAACTGGCCTCGGCGGTCGAGGCGGTTCGCGCCGCGCCCCATGTCCGCGCGCTGGTGTTGACCGGCGCGGGCAAACACTTCTGCGCCGGGGCCGACATGGCCGAGTTCGAGCGGCTGCAATCGTCGCCGCCCGCCGAGGTCGAGGCCGCCGTGCGCGCCTTTCTCGAAGCCATCGGCGCGCTGCACCGTTTGCCGATTCCGGTCATCGCCCGAATCAACGGCGATGCTTTCGGCGGCGGGGTGGGGCTGGCGCTGGCCTGCGACCTGCGCGTGATGGCGGCGAGCGCGCGCATGGGCTTCGCTTTTTCGCGCGTCGGGCTCACCGGCGCGGACGCGGGCGTCACCTACTTCCTGCCGCGGCTGGTCGGCCCGGCGCGGGCGATGGAAATCCTGCTGATGGGGACGGTGTTCGACGGCGAGGCCGCGGCGCGGGAGGGACTCGTCCGCCGCGCCGTCGCGCCGGGGGAACTGGATCGCGCCGCCGACGAACTGGCCGCGCAGTTGGCCGCCGGGCCGCCCATCGCCGTCCGCTTCACCAAAGAGGGCGTGAACGAGAGCCTGGCGCGCTCGTTGGCCGAGGATCTCGATTTCGAGGCGCGCGCCCAGACGGCCTGCATGATGACGGCGGATCACAAAGAGGGCGTGCGGGCGTTCCTCGAAAAGCGCGCGCCGAGGTTCGAGGGAAAGTAACCTGAATAGACACAGGAGACGAGGATGAATTTTGCATTGACCGAAGAACAGGAAACGTTCCGCCGCGCGACGCGGGCGTTTGCCGAAAAAGAGATCGCGCCCATCGCCGCCGAGCGCGACGAGACGAATGTGTACCCGGTTGAATTGCTGCAACTCATGGCCAACCTCGGCTATCTCGGACTCAAATTTCCATCCGAGTACGGCGGCGGCGATGGCGGCAATCTGGATGCCGCCCTTGTGTTCGAGGAACTGGCGGCGGCCTCGGCCGGGATTACGCTCGGCATTTATTGTCACGTAGTCCTGGCGCTCACCGCTATCGCGCGCATCGGGAATGACGATCAGAAGCGGCGCTACCTCGCGCCGGGGATTCGCGCGGAAAAGATCGGCGCCTTCGGCAGCACCGAGGCCGGGGCCGGTTCGGACATCGCCGCGATCTCGACGCGGGCCGCGCGCGACGGGGACGGCGACGGGTACGTTTTGAACGGCGCGAAACTATTTTGCACCAACAGCCCGATCGCCGATTTCATCGTTCTTTCGTCGGTGACGGACGCGACGCGGGGCGGCGGCATCAGTCTGTTCATCGTGGATCGCGGCGCGCCGGGTCTGAGCGTGAGCCAGCCCATCAGAACCTTGGGAATGCATCCGGCTCAAACCGCCGAGGTTGTGCTGGAGAATGTGCGCGTTCCGGTGGAGAACCGGTTGGGCGAGGAGAATCGCGGCGTGCCAAACATGCTGACGGCCTTTGCCGAGGGGCGCATCGTCGCCGCCGCTTTCGCCATCGGCATCGCGCGGGTTGCGTTCGATTTGGCGCGCAAGTACGTCCTCGACCGCGTGCAGTTCGGCCAACCCATCGCCAGGAACCAGGTCATCCAGCACCGGCTGGCCGACATGGATACCGGGATTCAGGCGGCGCGTTTGCTCACCCACCAGGCCGCCTGGCTGGCCGATCACGGCCGGCCGTTCGTCAAGGAGGCCTCGCAGGCCAAGGTCTTCGCCACGGAAGCCGCGGCCCGCATCGCGGCGCAGGCCATGCACCTGCAAGGCGCGTATGGATACGTGATAGAATCGCCCGCGCAACGATATTACCGCGACACGCACGTGCTGGAGATCGGCGAGGGCACGTCCGAGATTCTGCGCAACGTGATCGCCAAACAATTAGGCCTGTAATGCCCGCAACGATAACAAAACCCAAAACCACAGCCATCCGCCGCGAGCGCGAACGCGAAGCGCGGCGGCAATTGATCCTCGGCGCGGCCAAGACCGTCTTCGCCGAGCGCGGCTTCCTCAACGCCTCGGTGGAGGAGATCGCCGGGCGCTGCGAATTGGCCGTCGGCACGCTCTATCGCTACTTTCAGAGCAAAGAGGAGATGTACGTCTCGCTGCTGTTCGAGGCGATGGAGATGTTCCGGCAGGCGATTGAAGCCGCGCGGGACAGCAGCGCGGCGCCGCCCGAGCAATTGCGCGCGGTATGGCGTTTCTTTTACGACTTCTACCGCGAACAGCCCGAATACTATCGCGCCTTCATGTTCCTGCGCAACGAGGGCCTGCGCGACGCCATTTCGCCGGACGTGATCAACGAGATCAATCGGCGGGCCGGGATGAACTTCCGGTTGGTGGCCGAGATCGTGCAGGCTGGCATGGCCGCGGGATTGTATCGGCCCGACCTGGATACGCGCGGCGTGGTGGATGTGTTGTGGTCGCTGCTGATGGGATTGGTGCAATTGGTCGAGACGCGGCGCAACCTGGGCGCGCCCGCCGACATGCTGGAAACGCGGCACCGCGAGGCCTTCGAGTGGATCGAGTGCGGCTTGAGAACGAAAGACAGCCCGGGCGAGACGACCGCCGGGACGAAGTAAGCGAGAAAGCGAATCCTCCGCCGACATCCGCGCCCAATTTCCCGGTGATCTCCGCTTCGCGCCTGGCGACATTGTGCTTCCCCTCTTTGATTGTGTCATCAGACTGCAACACATACGTTACGATGTCCGCGCTGCGCGCAGAAAAACATAGTGGGCGTTCTCTGCAATTTCACGAGAAAAATCAAAGTGAAATGTGACGGTTTTTTGGGCGCGGCGGTATGGCGATGGGCTGGTTTTCAAACCCGAAAGCCCCCTTACAGGCATCCGCTATATTCGCGTTGAAACCATCGCAAGCCCTTCCCGGGTGGCATGGGAAGAGATGGAGGCAATTAGTAAGTGATGTTACGCAGTTCTCTCGTACCGCAACATTCATGTTGCCCACCGGGGCGAGTGAATAACTTATTCGGATTACGCCTTCTCCCCTATTTTTCTTTACCGCCCTTTAACTGTCCGCCGCGCAGCAAGGCTGTATAATGGACAACAATGATGTTCAGAAGCCTGCAAGGAAGATTGACCCTTCTGTTCGTTGCCTTCGCCTTGCTCGTGCTGGTGTCTGTCGGCGCGACAGTGTGGGGCGTGGAAACCCAGCGGCAGGACGCGCTGGTCATCAACCTGGCGGGGCGCCAGCGCATGTTGACCCAGCAGATGGCGCGGCTGGCATTTGAATCAGGCGCGGGGGAAGATGTCACCAATGCCGCTTTGCAGGATACGGAGCAGACCTTTGACCAGACCCTGCGCGCATTGCTGGACGGCGGGCAGGCGCCCTACCTTTCGGACACCACCGTCGCTCTTCCGCACACGCGTGACTTTGGGATTCGTTCCGCTTTGAACCAGGTTGATCTCACCTGGGGCGGCTTCCGCGCCCTACTCGACGAGTTGCAGCAGACTCCGCGCGGCGATCCGTCTTCTGCTGTCACCCTCCAAGCCATCCAGGAAAGATCATCCACGCTGGCGGCGCAAGCCGACGACGTGGTGAGATTGTTTGAAGCGGACTCCACTGCCAAAGTGAATCGCCTGCGCGCCATGCAAATTGGATTTCTGGTTGGCGCGTTGATGCTGCTTGGTGCGGGGGCATGGCTTACAAGGAAGTCCGCGCTCAAGCCGCTGAACGAGTTGGCGCGCGCCGCGCACCGTCTGGGAGAAAATGATCTCGAAACGGCGATCCAGGTCGAAGGTCCAGAAGAGATGCGGGCGTTGTCCGAGTCGTTTGATTCGATGCGGAAGAGTCTGCGCGTCTCGCGCTCCGAATTACTCGAGTTGATGTCCACGCTCGAAGAACGCGTCGCCCAACGCACACGCGAACTGGACGCACTCAACGAAGTCAGCCGCGAGATTGCCTCGGAACTGGATGTGCGGCATGTGTTGAATTCGGTGACTGAGAAGGCGCGCGTTTTGCTGGACGGCGATTCCGCCGCGTTGTGCCTGCTGGGCGAACGGAAACAACATTTGCATTTGCAGGCGGCAAGCGGATTGCCTGTGCTGAATCTCAATCGTGAATATATGTCAACGGTCAATCAAGCCAGTGCGGTGCTGACCAGCCCGCGGGCATTGGTTTGCAGCGAGGCGCAATGCATGGGCGGGTGTAGTATGCTGAACGAAACGCACGCCGCCAGTCACACGGTGGCGCCGCTGCGCATCGGCGAGAAGGTCATCGGCGCGTTGTGCGTCAGCAGTTCACAACCGAATCATTTTGCAAATGAGTCTGCGGAACTGTTGACCAAGTTAGCCAACACCGCCGCCATCGCGTTGCAGAACGCGCAGTTGTACGCGCAAGCAGAAAAAGTTGCCGCACTCGAGGAGCGCAACAGAATCGCGGCGGATATGCACGACGGGCTGGGACAGACCTTGAGTTATCTCGGATTGATGACCGACCAGACGGTTGAGTTTGTATCGCAGGGGCGGGATGAAGCCGCGCTCGAACGTTTGCAAAAGACGCGCGAGACCATCGAAAAAACGACAGGCGAAGTGCGCCGCGTGATTAATAGTTTGATGGATGAGATGCCGTCCGAGCGGGATCTGTCCATCCGCCTGCGCGAGACGCTGGACGAATTCGCATCCCAACATGACCTGGAAATTGAGTGGCAGTCTGACGTGGAGTCTGCGCCCGATTGTTCGCCCAGGACAGCGGAGCAGGTTTTGAATATCACATACGAGGCGTTGAAAAATGTGGCGCATCACGCCGAGGCGAAGCATGTCACCGTGCGGCTGGGACGGATAAACGGTCATTACCTTGTCGCGGTCGAGGATGACGGCAGGGGCTTCGATCCGTCCGCGCCCGAACCGAATGGGCACTTCGGTCTGCGGATCATGCAGGCGCGCGCCGCGCACATCGGCGGACAGATTGAAATCTCCTCGCGGCGCGGCGAGGGGACGCGGCTGGAATTACGCTGGCTTGCAGAGGAGACACGATGAGTCGAACACGCGTTTTACTGGCAGACGATCATGCCCTGTTTCGTGAGGGGCTGGCGGGAATCATCGCTTCACAGCCTGACCTGGAAGTGGTCGGCGAAGCGAACGACGGACTCGAAGCAGTTGTCAAAGCCCAGGAACTCAAGCCTGACCTGATCCTGATGGATGTGCAAATGCCTGGCATGGACGGGTTGGAAGCCACGCGCCAGATCAAACAGGCATTGCCTGAGACCGTCATCGTGATGCTGACCGTGCGCGGCGACGATGAAATGTTGTTTGAAGCGCTGAGGAATGGCGCGCAGGGGTATCTGCTCAAAGACATTCAATCGAAGGAGATGCTTGCCATGCTGCACGGCGCTCTGCAAGGGGAAGCCGCGCTCAGTCCGCGCATGGCGGCGCGGGTGTTGTCTGAATTTCGCCGTTTGAGCAGTCAGCTGCAGAAACACCCGATTTTGGAGGGAGAAGATGAACTGGTGGATTTGACCTACCGCGAACTAGACGTGCTAACAGTTGCCGCGCAGGGCGCCTCGGATAAAGAGATCGCCGAAAAACTGAGCATCAGCATTCACACGGTCAAGAGTCACATTCGCAATATTCTTTCCAAACTGCACGTCAACACGCGGCGCGAGGCGGCGCGGCTGGCGAAGAGCAAGGGACTGGTGTGAACGCGTGGTATTCCAAATCTCTCGGCGACGGGATGTGGGCGGATATTCCTTCCGAAGAGATCAGGCAAACGTTTCAACCTTTGTTTGAGTCGGCTGGCAAGCCTGGGGAGATGGCGGTCTTCACGCGGCATGAGCAGGGACGCCTGCATTGCGAGGTGATCGCGTATTTCTCCCCTGCGGCGGCGGCCGTGGCGGAAGTATTCGACGCGGAGCCATGCGCGAAGCCGCCGTGCGCGGGATTGGAATTGCTGGCAGGGGATGATGCTTGCTGGTCGGCGATTTTTGTGGAAAGCAAAACATAACTTCAATTCACGTGAACTGAATAGCAGAACTAATTCTTTTCCCTTTTCAACCGCAAAAAATCATGCTTTTTTCATCCCGCCCGCTGTACGATGGGGGATTTGCTCATTGCTAAATTGTGCTACCCTCCTATTTGTCTTTTAATGGATAAAAAACCTGTGCCAAAAGAGGAGAATACAATGAAAAGACGAACATTTTTGCCCATCCTGGTCGGCGCGACGCTGGTGTTATTGGCGATTGTGCTGGCCGCCTGCGGAGGAGCCACCCCTCCGCCCACCGAGGAGATGACGGCCCCGCCCGAACCGACAGCCACGGAAGCGCCGACTGCCACCGAAGCCCCCGCCGACGAAAGCGGCGCGGCCGCGTATGCAGTGGACCTGATCGCCGCGTGGGTGGAATCGGGTTCGCCTGAAACGGACGCCTTCGATTACACAGGCGTTGACGGCAATACCTACCAGGCCACTTTTGTCGTAGACATCCAGCCGCTATTTACACAGAACAATGTCTGGTTCGAGGGCTCGCAAGCCTGCGTGGGCTGTCACTTCGCGGCCAGCGAGAACTCGTATCACCAGTTGAACATGTCCACGTATGAAGGGATCATGACGGGCGCAGACTCGCTTGAGTCGCCTCCCGGCGTTTCGATCCTGGGACAGGCGGAAGTCGGCAAGGGCGACTTCGACTGGGATCACTCCAAACTGCGAGAACGCCTGCGCAACAACCGCATGCCTCCGGGCTGGGAGTTCGACATCACCGAAGAGAACCGCAACGGACCCTGCGTCGAGGTGGGCGCGGAGGGCGCGACGGTGAAACTGGGCGAGTACGGCTGTGACTTGACCGCGGTCGGTTTGATCGGGGCGTGGGTCGAAGCGGGCGCGCCGAACGGAGAGTTCGCGTACGGCGATGCGACCCTGACCTTCGAGCGCGACGTTCTGCCGTTCTTCACGCAACCGAGCATGTGGTTTGACGGATCGCAAGCCTGCTCCGGTTGCCACTTTGCGGCCAGCGAGAACTCGGCTCACCAGATGGACCTGTCGAATTACGCGGGCATCCTGATGGGGGCGGACTCGCTAGAGTCGCCTCCTGGGGTTTCGATCCTGGGCGAGAGCGAACCTGGCAAAGGTGACTTTGACTGGTCGGCCTCCAAACTGCGGGCGCGCCTGCGTAACAACCGCATGGCGCCGGGCTGGGAGTTCGACATCACCGAAGGCAACCGCAACGGACCGCTGGTACTGCACGGTGCGCGCGTGGAAACGGAAGCAACTGCCGCTTTGTTCGGTACCGGTGAATGTGAAGTACGCGCCGTGGATCTGATCGCCGCGTGGGTGGAAGGCAGCTCGCCAAATGGCGCGTTCGATTTCACTGCCGAAGATGGCTCTGCCTGCGAAGGAACCTTCGAGGCGGACATCCAGCCGTTGTTCATGCAGAACGGCGCTTGGTTCGAAGGTTCGCAAGCCTGCGTGGGCTGTCACTTCGCGGCCAGCGAGAACTCGTATCACCAGTTGAACATGTCCACGTATGAAGGGATCATGACGGGCGCAGACTCGCTTGAGTCGCCTCCCGGCGTTTCGATCCTGGGACAGGCGGAAGTCGGCAAGGGCGACTTCGACTGGGATCACTCCAAACTGCGAGAACGCCTGCGCAACAACCGCATGCCTCCGGGCTGGGAGTTCGACATCACCGAAGAGAACCGCAACGGACCCTGCGTCGAGGTGGGCGCGGAGGGCGCGACGGTGAAACTGGGCGAGTACGGCTGTGACTTGACCGCGGTCGGTTTGATCGGGGCGTGGGTCGAAGCGGGCGCGCCGAACGGAGAGTTCGCGTACGGCGATGCGACCCTGACCTTCGAGCGCGACGTTCTGCCGTTCTTCACGCAACCGAGCATGTGGTTTGACGGATCGCAAGCCTGCTCCGGTTGCCACTTTGCGGCCAGCGAGAACTCGGCTCACCAGATGGACCTGTCGAATTACGCGGGCATCCTGATGGGGGCGGACTCGCTAGAGTCGCCTCCTGGGGTTTCGATCCTGGGCGAGAGCGAACCTGGCAAAGGTGACTTTGACTGGTCGGCCTCCAAACTGCGGGCGCGCCTGCGCAACAACCGTATGGCGCCGGGCTGGGAGTTCGACATCACCGAAGGCAACCGCAACGGTCCGTTGGTTCTGGCGGGAAAGAAAAAGTAGCCTAAGGTTTCGAGAGTAAAAACAGGAGGCAGTCATTATCAAGTGACTGCCTCCTGTCTTGTGCCGCAAAATTTATTTTGCATGACAGGGCGCAACATGAATGTTGCGGTACGCTACCTGTACCCGTATACTTTCCCCTCAATGTCGCCAACCACCGCCCAGTCATTCCCAATTGCGGGACCCATCCGCGCGGCGGAGATTTCGGTGGCCGCCTGCCAGAGCAACTCGCCGCTCGCCGCGTCCAGCGCGAAGAAATCGCCCTGCTGGGTCAGGAAATACAACCTTCCATCCAGCAGAACGGGCGCGTCGAGTAGGTAATTGAACGTACCCTCGGGAATGTTGAATTGCCAGAGCATCTCGCCGCTGTTTGCGTCCAGGGCGAAAACCAGCGTGTTGGCAGAACTGAAATAGACCGCCTCCCCCGCGCCCAGGAACGAGGGCGTCCAGTTGCCCGTATCGTAACGCCAGCGCAATTCGCCCGTCGCCGCGTCCACGCCGTTCATAAAATCCTGGTAGCCGACGAAGACCAGCGTCTGCTCGGTGGCATACAGGCGTTTGGGAAAGCCGTCCTCAGATTCATACTTCCAGCGCGGCGAACCATCCGCGAGGTCAAGCGCGTAGAGGCGAGTATGTCCGCCCTCGTCAATCGGCGCGGGGTCGTAGAAATTTCCACCGATATAGATCGTGTCGCCGTTTCGAGTGGGGGTTTGCAGAATGTAATTCTCGCTTTCAAACGACCACAGTTCATCGCCCGTTTCGACATTCAGCGCGAAAAGTTTTGCGCGTCCGTGGATGTCGGTTTTGAGCTCGGGACCGACAAAGGCAGTTGGCGCGTATAAGACCCCATCGCTCACCAGCGGCGGGACTTGCATGTTGATCCCCAAATCTGTTTGCCAGAGCAGTTTTCCTGTGGATACATCCAGCGCGGCGAGACTCCCGCCTTTCACGCCGACGAAGACCCGCTTCCCATCGCTGACGTAGGCGCGCTCCCAGACCCCCTCGGGCGGCGCGAATGTCCATTTTGCCGCGCCCGTTTCGAGGTCCAGGGCGAGAAGCGGCGCGCCCGAGGGGACGAGAATGACCGTCTCGCCGACAATGAGCGGTGTCTGGTTGATGGCGCCATCGGTCTGAACCGTCCAAGCGAGGGCGAGGGTTTCATTGTGTGCGAAGTCTTTGGGCGCGGCGAGGTTGGCGCAGCCGCTTCCCGCGAGCAGGAGGAAGAGAATCAGGGCAAGTCTGGTTTTTGTCATGGGTTGACCTCGGCTTCATGAAATGTCGCCCCAATTCTACCCCCCGATTTAGGCGATTTTTCCTGCTGCAACGATTTTGCGAACTTTGAATTCCAGCCTTCAAAAGAACTAATTCTCCGCTGTTACCGCAATCAGAATATCGTTCTTTTTTCATTCCTCCAAACGCAGGCGAGGGATTCTCTCGCTCGTCATTTCGGTATATCTTTGGGACAGTTTAATCGCATTCTCAGTATATTCTGTGGTTCACCTTGAAATTGAAAAAGCAACGCGTTCTCCTGGTCTGTTCCCGTCACCTTTTCGGCGAAAGCATGGAAACAGTTTTGCGCGCCGCCGAAGATGTGGAATTGATCGGGCCGTGGGAATTGGGAGGGGAGGTCTGCCAGAGGATAACAGAGGCAGGCCTCGACGTTGTCCTGATCGTGGATGACGATTCGCAGAGAGAGATGGGCGCGGAGTTGACATCCGCCATCATGGAGGCGCACCCGAATCTTCCCATCATCCGCGCAGGCTTGAACGAAAATATCTTCCGCGTTTTTTCCACGCACTCGCATCCCGCACGCGGCACCGACCTGCTTGAGACCATCCGCAATTTGCCCGAAATAAAAAATCCTTCCGATGAGAGGAGTGAATAAAAAATGACCAAAGGCGTTAGACCTTCCCCCATCCCCCGAAGCGCTTGGTTCGTCCCGTTGTTTGTGTTCGTCCTGGTGACGATGGTCACTGGGATCGCGTTCGCTAAACCGCTGGGACAGGCGT
>Ga0210022_1002529_pt1 | contig 11304 bp, 10 predicted proteins | sample CryGeymeta201520_FD_183984 | JGI IMG/M metagenome (GOLD analysis project Ga0210022, IMG submission 183984) | Groundwater microbial communities from Crystal Geyser aquifers in Utah, USA - Crystal Geyser metaG 2015-20 (SPAdes) (version 2) | ecosystem: Environmental > Aquatic > Deep subsurface >... | reverse complement strand
CCACCCTGAGCGCGACCGAGACCCTGCGTGCCTACGTGGCGGCCGTGCGCGCCGACGACGCCCACGCGGCCTATCTGCTGCTGGACGAGGCCACCCGGGCGCGCACGACCGAGGCCGATTTCGCCCGGCGCATGCACGAGAGTCACGCGGAGCTGCTCGAGCAGGCCGAGGCCCTGGCCCGTGGTCTCGACCGACGACCGGCCCGAGTCGAAGCGCGCATCGACCTGCTGGATGGAGAGCGCGTCTTGCTCGTGGAAGAAGAGGGCCGGATGCGGGTGGCCGGTGGCGTGCTCGACGCACCCAGCCTCGGATCGCCCGAGGACGCGGTGTTGGCTCTGCGCAGAGCCTTGCTGCGACGGAGCCTGGCCGGCGCGCTGCGCACCTTCTCCCAGGCCTCGCGCGCGGACGTGGAGGCGGAGATTCGCGACTTCCTGGAGGCCACGGCGGATCCGCTGGATCTCACGACGGAGATCGCCGGCAATCAGGCGCGCGTGCGTCTCACGGGTGGACGACAGGTCACGCTCGTCCACGAAGAGGGCGAGTGGCGCGTGGTCGACGTGGAATAGTCAGGCGCTCAGCAGCTTGAGCGCGAGGTTCACCACGTCGCCGCCGGTGACCACACCGACGACCGAGCCATGGCGATCGACGACGGGGACACAGCCGATGCGTTCGCGACGCATGACCCGAAGCGCGTCCGTCGCTGGCGCGGTGGCGTCCACGGTGTGCGGGTGGGGCGACATCACGTCCCTGACCTTCATCAGGGAGAGCGCCTTCTCGCGCATCGTGGGGTCTTTCACCAACAGGGTCGAGGGCTGGGCCGCCCGCAGATCCCGGTCACTGATGACGCCCACGACATGGCCCCCGTCGTCGAGCACGACGAGGTGCAGGATATGAGACCCACGCATGCGCGCCGCGGCCTCGCGAGCGCTGTCGTCAGCGCCCACGGTCCGAACCGGGCTGCTCATGACGTCACGAACCATCGTGGGCGAAACTGAAGGAGATACCGCGTTCATTCGGTAGCCTAGGGCAATTTGGTTGATCCCCGATAGTCCACAATGGGGATATGTGCGCGGCCCCGCTGCCAGCCTTGCGCTCGCGCAATGTGTGCATGGTTACGAGCATCGCGCCGGCGCAGCGCCTTACAGAGCAGTCTGGTCCTCCCTGGGTCGCCGACGTGAGCCACGTGGGATCCCGAAAAGGACGACGGGCGCCCCATGAGTGGGACGCCCGTCTGGATCGAGATGCAGTCCACCGGCCGAAGCGGGAGGACATCGGGGGATCAGTTCTCGGGGAAGGCCGTCCAGCCGGTCGTCCAGTCGGTGCCGCCGGGCTCGACCGCGCCCACGTAGGTGGCGCCGGTGTCGAAGCCCGCGGGCGGTGTGGCACCCGCGAGATCCGTGGCGCTCGCGCCCGGCATGTAGTCGGGCGAGGTGATCGAGGAGGAGCCGAGCATGGGGTCGACGCTGAAGGAGTTCACGCGCGCTGCGTCCATGGCCATGGCCGATTCGTCGAAGCCACCGTCGTCGTCGTCCGCGCCGGTCTCGGTGGCGGAGGGTCCGTTGTTCCAGAACACGCTGTTCTCGATGGCGAGCGTGGCGGGCCAGTTGGCCACGCTGGCCGTGTCGCGCACGTCGAAGGCTTCGGCGCCGAAGTCCTGGATGATGAAGTTGTGCATGTTGTCGCTGACGCCTTCACGCAGGACCATGCCGCGCGTGTCGGGGGTGCCGATCATGGTGAAGTTCCACAGCTCACCGTGCGTGCGCGGCTGGCTGTCCATGTCGGGCGTGGCGTTGTCGCACTCGATGCCGTTGTCGCCGATGCCGGCGAACTGGTGGATGACCATGAACTGCACGTTACCGCGCCAGCCGAGGTCGCAGTCCAGGTTGTCGTCGGTGGAGCCCGAGGTGACGATGTGGTCCATGGAGGCCGTGCCACCGAAGAACTCGATGGCGTCGTCCTTGCCGCGGTGGACCTGCAGGTAGCGGAGCGTCGTGCCCGATCCGCAGGCGGCGACCGTGAGGCCGTTGAGCTCGTTGTTGGGGCTGAGCTCCGCGCCGGCGAATTCGATGCGCACGTACTCGAGGTGACCACAGTCGCTGGCTTCGTCCCTGCCGCCAAACGAACCGCGGAGGTCCGTGACGTCGATGCCCTCGATGTGACCTTGGAGGTAGCCGGGCGCGTCGCACGCCTCGGTCGCAGGGTCGCCGTCGCCGACGCAGGAGCCCTTGTTGATGGTGGAGTTGCCGATCAAGGCCACGCCAGCCCAGTCGCCGGTGGCGCGCGCGCCGACGGGGTTGGCCGACGTGAAGACGATGGGCGCGTCGGCCGTTCCGACGGCGACCAGACGGCTGCCTTGCGCAGCCAAGAGCGCGGCGCCGGATTCGCCGAGGATGGTGGTGCCGGCCTCGATGGTCAGGGTGGAGGCGCCGGTCACGAAGATGTGATCCGTGAGCACATAGGTCTTGTCACACGTCCAGGTGGTGTCCGCGCCGATGTCCGCGGTGATCATCACCTCGCCGCCGGTTCCGCAGCCGCCGGTCGCTCCGTCCATGCCGGTGGAGGCGTCCGTGCCCATCGAGCTGTCCATGGCCACACCAGAGTCAGCCGGGGTGTTCGACGAGGAGCCGCAGCCGGCGCCGAGGGCCGTCATCAGAGAGAGCAAGAGCAGATTTCGTTTCATCACAATTCCTCTTGGGCGGGACTTCCGCCCGAATGTGGATCCGCCGACCAAGGCGTGAGTCCATTCGTTCGTATCTTTTGGAGCCTCTCTTGGGCCCCTCTTCGTTCTTCGTCGCTCGATGCGTCAGTAACTGAGCGTCAGACCGATGCTTCCGGACATTCCTGGAGAAGTTCGCGCGACGAGGAAATCTCCTTGTCGGTAGTCTCGAGTCGAGAATGCGATGTTCTTCAGCTTCAGTTTCAGCTTCAGTCGATCGTTGACCTCGTAGGACACGATCATGTCTAGGGAGTGAAAGGCCTCTTCCACCACGTTAGGGAGGATGATGGACTCCGAGGCTCGAACACCGACGTCCGAGATTCGAGGACCGACGACGTTGTAGACGAGGGAGGCGGTCAATCCGGTGTCAACGGGGTCGAATCGAAGTGACACGTTCACGAGGTAGGGCGACTGACCCGCCAGAGGCCGATTGGCGCTCACGGCTCCCGCGTCGCTGGGTTGAAGCTCGATGCGCGAGCGCACGAGCGCGACGTTGCCGCCGATGGAGAAGCTGCGCAGCGCGTGGCTCAGCCTGCCGAGGCCCAAGCGACCTTCGACCTCGGCACCGAAGGTGCGGGCGGCGGCGGCGTTGCGATAGGTGGCGTCGTAGGTGGTCGGATCCGAGATGACGAGCTCGATCGGATCGGTGAAGTGTTTGTAGAAACCACTGACAGCGAACAGGTCCGTGTCCTGTCCGAAGATCTCGAAGCGGAGATCGACGTTGTGAATGCGTGTCCGGTGCAAGTCGGGGTTTCCCGTGACATTTCTGTCACGTAGGAAGTCGAAATACTGATAGGGCGCGAGCTCGCGCACCTGAGGACGCGCGACCGTCATACCGTAGGCGAGGCGCACGTCGACGTGTTCGCTCAGCGGAAGCACGAGCGCAGCCGATGGCAGGATGTCCTGATCCGTACGTGACGTGCCTGGAAGATCCGTCGACGGGTTGTCGGACGCGATCGGATCCCGTGACTGCACCGTCTGCTGAAAGGTCTCGAGGCGCGCGCCCGCGGCCAGCCGGATTCCGGCGAAGAGTGGCGTCTCGAGCATGGCGTAGGCCGCGTAGAGTCGCTGGTTCGAGGTGTAGGAGTCGTCCGCGCGCGTAAATTCTCGAATGCGCGTGACGGGGCCAATGGCGTCGGGCCCGAAGAGAGTCTCGATGGGCTGCGCGTACACCGTCTGGTCGGTGGCGCCGGCGGCCTGCAGCATGCGCAAGCGGCGGTTCTCGAGCTTTTGCCCCGTGTCGCGCAGACGACCTCCGACGGTGGCCCAACCCTCGCTCCAGAGCGGGAAACGCAGGCTCGCCCCTCCGCCCAGGTTGCGTTGATGGAGTTGGCTGTAGAAGCGTTCGCCCGAGCCCGACTTCTCGAGCCAGCGGAAGACGCCGCCGTTCGGTCCGTAGGTGACGCTGCGACGGTCGGGCTCGTCGCGTCGACCGGTGGCGGCGAAGGCGTTCCAGCGCAGGCGCACGCGCGTACCCAGGAGGTTCTGATGATCGCCGCGCAGCTGATGGAAGGAGATGTCGCGCGCCAGGAAGTCGAGCTGCCACTTGTCGACGAAGCCGTCGATCTCGCCGGCCTGACCCGTCTGCCGCTGCGTCGTGTCCTCGGCGCTGCGGTTGTACATGGTCAGAAGCGTGATCTCGTGCTTCTCGCCCACGCGCAGGCCGAAGGATGCGAGCACGCCCCAGCGCAAAGCTTCGCTGCCGGTCTCGACCTGGAAATCGTCGAAGGGCGTGAAGCGGTAGCTGCCATCGTCGGCGACCTCGATGTTGGGGCGCGAGCGAGCGAGGCCGGTCTCGCGATGCTCGGAGTGGTCGTAGCCCGCGGAGGCGAGGAAGCCGAAGGTCGTATGGGCGCCCAGGGAGTAGGCGTTGCCCGCCGTGAGGTCGACGCCCATGTTCGGAAGCGCCGTGCGGCGGTGCCACTGCCAACGGTTGGGGAAGTCCTCGGCGACGCTCTCGAGCGAGTCGAAGGATTGGAAGCTGCCGTGGCGGCTGACGTCGAGGCGTTCGTTAGCCGGAACGCTGCTCGGGATGCTCCGTCCGCCATCGTCGAAGCCCAAGGCGTCGCGCCTGCCGCCCGTGTAGTCGAGGCGCTGCCGGAAGGTGGAGGCGCTGTTGCCGCCGAGGGAGAGGCCGAGCTCGAGCGTCGGCTGCGTCGGGAAGGAGGTGGTGTCGATCAGCAAGAGCCCGCCCGCGAAGTCGGCTGGAAGATCCGCGCGCGCGGTCTTCACCACCGAGAGGCTCCGGATCATGCGGGTGGGGAAGATGTCCAAGGCCACGCCTGGCACGTCGGGATCCGTGCTCGGGACGCCGACGCCGTTGAGCAGCGTGCGGGAGTAGCGTCCGCCGAGGCCGCGCACGACGAGCTGGTTATCATCGATGCTGACGCCGACGACACGGCGAGCCGCGCTCTCGGCGCTGCCGTCGCCGCTGCGGCTCATCTCTTGGGCGCCGACGGAGTCTTCCACGTTGGTGCGTGCGCGCCTCAGCTCGAGCTGAGCGGCTTCACTCGTGGTGTCGGCCGCGTAGGCGATCTCGATCTCCTCGATCGGCACGTCGGTGTCCTCGAGGGGCGCGAGCACGAGGTTCACGTCGAGCAGGTGACCCCGTCGCACGCGCAGGCCGTCGTGGCGAGCGCCGCGGTAGAGGTCGTAGTAGGAGCGGACGGTGTAGCGACCGGGCGGCAGGTAGGCGATGAACGCGCCCGTCGCGTCGGTGATGACGGCCCGGGTCCGACCCGCACCCGAGATCAACACGGGCGCCGAGTCCATGCCTTGCTGCGTGTCCTCGCCGCTGACGCGACCACGGATGCCCGTCTCGCGATCTGCGCCGTCTTCGAGCGGCGCTTCCGCGGGTTGGTCTGCCGCGGCGGCGGAAGCGTCGACGGTGGGAACTTCGTGCGCGCTGGTGTCGGTGACCACCTCGTCCGTGCTCGACTCCGGCGCGTCGGCTTCGTCGCTGGACGCTTCGTGGGCGGCGGCTTCTTGGTCCACTGCTTCGTCGGCAGCCGCACCCACGTCGACGGCCGGACTCGCGTCATCGGCAGCCAGCTGCGCGCGCGCGCGCGCTGCGCCTAGCAGGGTGAGCAGCAGCGCGAGGCCAAGAGCCGCGCTTCGTCCGTGCTTCGTGGGCATCGTGGCTCCGATCTGCGGCTAGGGCAGCGCCTCGGTCGTGACGGCGATGTGAGCGGCGCCGCCTGCCCGAGCCAAATCCAGGGCGGCCACCGCGCGCTCGAAGGGCGCGTCGTCGTCCGCGTCGAAGTACACGCGACGTTCTCCGCGGGCGGCGAGCATGCGACGCAGACGCACCGGGAAGTCCGCGTCCGGATACACGTCGCGGTTGATCTGGATCTGACCCTGCGCGTTCACCGAGACCACGATCGGGCCTTCGTCGGCAGGATCCGGTGGCGCCGGTTCGGCCTCGTCCGTCGCGCGGCTCGGGACGTGAATCCAGAAGTGCTCGTTCATCATCGGCGTCACGACCATGAAGATGATCAACAGCACGAGCACCACGTCGACGAGCGGCGTGACGTTCATCTCGGGGTGCGAGCGCCCCTGCTTGCGACCCTTGGCGCTGCCGATGTCCATGCCCATCAGGAGGCCTCGCCGTGGCGGTGGTTGACGCGCAGGGAGACGCCCGGGAAGCCGATGTCCTGACAGACGTGCAGCAGCTCGCGAACTCGCGCGTAGTGCACACCGCGATCACCCCTGAGGACGATCTTGCGCTGGGGCTCGCGACGATTGGCCTCGCGCAGGAACGACTCGAGGTGCTCGGGATCCATGGGCGTATTCTCGAAGTAGAGCGTGCCGTCCCGCGTGACGCTGAGCAGGAAGGGATCGATCGCGCTCTCCTGCCTCTGGTCGGGGTGCACGATGGCCGGGACCTCGACGTCGAGGCCCTGCTCCATGGCCGGGATGACGACCATGAAGACGATCAACAGCACGAGCACCACGTCGACGAGCGGCGTGACGTTCATGGTCGGTTTGGGCCGACTCGAGCCTTTGCGTGAGAGGGAGGCCATGGTCTTCAGCAGGCGACGGGTTCGCTCGCCACGCGGGCCGAGCTCGGCTCCGAGATGGGCGCCTCTTCTTCTCCGGACGAGCTCGTCTGGCGCGACTCGAAGCCCCCGCCCGCCTCGAGCTGGTCCACGAGCTCGCTGCCCGCGTTGGCCAGACCGGCCTCGTACTTGGCGATGCGCGCGGAGAGGAAGTTGAAGGTCAACACGGCCGGGATGGCGACCATCAAGCCGTAGCCCGTGACGACCAAGGCCTCGCCGATGGAGGCGCCGATGGTGGCGATACCGCCCGATCCGCCCTGCGCCATGCTGTGGAAGGCGTTGAGGATGCCGAGCACGGTGCCGAGCAAGCCGATGAAAGGTGCCGTGGATCCCGTGGACGCGAGCACGTTCATGCCGCGGTTCAAGCTCTCCGAGAGGTTCTCACCCTTGCGCTCGAGGGCGCGGTTCGCGAACACGGCGGCGCGCTCGCGCCCGAGTCCGGCCTCGCGCTTGTCGAGGAAGACCGACACGCCCGTCTCGATGAAGGACGCGAGGTGACTGCCCTCGTGGTTCTTGGCGATACCGAGGGCTTGGCTGTACTCGCCGCTCGCCAGCACGCGACCGGCTTCTCGCGCGAAGTGACGAGACCTGCGCCGGGACACCCAGAGCATGATCATGCGGTCGATCACCACGGTGATGCAGGCCAGAGCCTCCACCGTGAGCACGAGCACGACGCTGCGCACCAGGTTGTTCATGTTCGACCAGATCTCGATCAGGTTCATGTCCATCGGGGTCTCCAACTCTTCCCACAGGGGGAATTCAGGCTCGGCACTAGAGGTTCGAGGGGCGAAACACGAAGCGGCGCGTGAAGGGGTAGGGGATGGCCGTTCCGTCGCTGAGGCGCGCGGGTTCGAAGCGCTGCGCGCGTGCGCAGTCGAGGACCAGGGTGTCGGGCACGAGCGGGCTGGGCGCGAGGATGTGCACGCTCATGGGGACGCCGTCGCTGCCGACGAGGATGCGCACGTCGATGCGCACGGTGGCGGCTTGGTGACGGAGGCTGTCGGGCACCTCGGGCGCGCGGCATCCGGAGAGGAAGCGTGGACGCGAGATGGACTCCGTCTGTTGACTCGCGGGCGGCGCGGGTGGGGGAGGCGGTGGTGGCGCGGGTGCGGGACGTGCCGGAGCGGGCGCGTCGCCCGTGCCCTGTCCATCGTCCGTACCATCCAGGAAACCATCCACGGGTCCCGTGTCACCGGCGTCCGCCAGAGCGTCGTCGCTCTCCTCCGGCTGTGCGTCCGGGATCTCCGTGGGGGGTCCCATGTCCGGGCGATGGGCCCGAGGACGCGGTCCTTGCCGACGTACGGGCGGCGGGGGCGGCGGCGGTGGTGGTGGTGGTGGTGGGGGCGGCGGCGCCTGCTCGACGTCGGGCGCCGTGGGCAGCTCGGCGAACTCGATGCTGACGTCGTTTCGGTGCTGCACGACCGCGCGCGCGGTGGCGACGGCGGTGGCCAAGAAGGCGGCGATGGCGGCGAAGACCACGAGCGACACGCCGAAGGAGACGCCGATGCGTCCACGTCCTTCCTGCTTCCCGTCCCGGTCGTCGAAGTCTTGAAACATATCTCAGCGCAGCGAGTTCGCCGCATGCCGAGACGTGTAGGTGGCCTTTGCGTCAGCCGTGTGACGTGCCCGTCGCGCGTTGGCGAGACCGATGCATCAGCGCGGTGACAGCCCGGAGAGGGAGGGCGTCAGCAGGGGTCGGGCCGGGCCGGAATCCGCGCGCTCAGCGTGATTGCTCTGGCGCAACCGGAAGGCACCCCGGGCCACCCATGATGGATCGCAGGATGATTCACCAGGCACGCGCTTGGGTGGGGGTCGTTGCGATCGCGGCCGCGCTCGCCGGCTGCACCCTCCAGAACCCCCGAGGCACGGAGCGGGATGGGGACGCGACCTATTTCGCGCAGCACGTGCAGCCCGTGATCCACCGTCACTGCGCCTTCGAGGGCTGTCACGGCCGCGAAGGCATGCCGCTGAGCTTGTACGCCGTCGACTTCCTGCGCCTGCGCGATCCGACCGGGGACATCGATCCCACCGCCCCTCCCCTGGACGAACGCAGGCTCACGGACGTCGAGCTCGAGCACAACCGACGCACCCTCGCCGCCCAGACGAGCGACGCGGATCCGAACGGCGAGGACGTGATCCTGCGCCTGGTGCCGATCTCCGAGGGCGGCATTCCGCACGGCGACGTCGTCGTCTTCGACAACGTCCACGATGCCGACCTCGAGGTCTTGCGCGTCTTCCTCGGCGGTACCCATGAGCTCCCCTGAGGCGAGGTGCTGGCTCAGAGCATGCGCCCTGGTGGCCGCGTGCGGCCTGACGCCAGCTTCGGGCAGCCTCGCGGACGACCTGCACCCTCGCGGCGCCGCGGGCGTCACCGTGTACTCGGAGTCGATGGACACCTCGATCGTCTCGACCCACGCGAACGTGGGCTTGCGCCTGCCGCACGAGCTCGAGCTGGACGCTGCCTGGAGCGCCGACATCATCAGCTCGGCGTCCGTCGACGTCGTCACCGCGGCGACGGACCGCATCGACGAGCGGCGCAATCAGGGCGGGATCACCCTCGGCCGCGAGTCGGTCTTGCCGGATCTGGATCTGGACGCGGGCTACACCTTCTCGATCGAGCGCGACTCGTACGCGCACGTCGGTCACGTCGGGGCGCGGCAGGGATTTCTCGAGGACAACCTCGCCATCTCCCTCGACTACGGCATCTCCTACAACCGCCTGGGCCTGCGCGACGAGGCCATGAGCCGCTGGCGCCCGCTCTGGGTGCACACGCTCGACCTCGGGCTCACCTACATCCTGAATCCCCGCACACAGGTCGAGCTCATCTACTCCGGCGGCCTCTCACGCGGCTACCATTCGAGCCGCTATCGCCGCGTGCCCATCACGTTTCGGCAAGATCTGCGCGCCACGGATTGGGTCGACGAGGTGGAGCCCGACACGCGTCAGCGCAACGCCTTCACGCTGCGCGGAGAGCACGCGTTCGGCGACCGCTTCATCGCCTCGGCGGACTACCGCTTCTACTGGGACACCTGGGGCGTCACGGGACACACGCTTCGGCTCGGCACCTCGGTCGAGCTACCCGGCCACGTGACGCTCTCCCTGCAGGCGCGCGGATCCCAGCAGAGCGGCGCGAGCTTCTACCAGCGCATCTACAGCTATCCGACCGCGTATCGGACGCGTGACCGGCGACTCAGCCCGCATCTCTCCGGCATGGCGGGCGCCGCCATCGCGTGGAACCTCGGCTCCTACGTGCACCTGGACACGTTGGAGCTGCGCGCCTCCATGGATGGCGTGATCTACACTTTCAACGACTACGCCGTGCCGCAGCTCGACAGCTTGGGCGGCGCACCATGGACCACCTTGGGAGACGTGACGGGCTTGATCATTCACGTCGAAGTCGGAGTGAGACGATGACTCGAAATCCAAGCTCAGTTGCAGCCACAGCCTCCGCCGGGCTCTCCCGTGCCGCCGGCCATGCCTCCGCGCACGCCCCAGAAGTGAGCGTCGTAGTGGCGCGTCATGGCACTCGAGTCATCGCTGCGCTGGACGCGCGCGAGGGGCTCGCGCTCCCAGGGGTTCACGTGCGCGCAGCCCGCACCCACGACGGACACGATCCACAGCATCGAGATCCATGCAGCGAGGCGCATATGAAAAGAGTACTCACGGGCACGCCTCCGGCAAGGGTCGCACGCGTCTCGAGCGCCACCGGCGTCGTGCTCGCGCTGCTCTCCCTCGCGGCCTGCACGCCGCCCTCGAGCCACGGACCCGATCCGGACCTCGGCCCCATCGACGCCACGCTGACCTACGCGGATCGCGTGAACTGGCCGGGGGTCGAGCTGGGCGATCACCGCGAGATCCCCTTCATCCACGGCTTCTCCACGGGCCGTCCCGCGGGCTACTGGTTCCTCGGCTTCGCGCCGCGACGCACGGCCGACTCCTTCTGGTTCTGCCGCGAGGGCGACACGGAGTGCCCGCTCGATTCGCACCATCGGCTGAACTGGGGTCACATCGTCGGCCATCCGATCTTCATGCGCATCCCAGGACAGCCCGGCTTCTCGCCCTTCTGGGAGCTCTGGACCGTGCGCGTACCCGCGGACTTCGAGCCGGACTCGGTGAAGACGATCGAGACGCTGCACGCCATGGATCTCGCGGGCGAGGTCAGCGTCGCGCCGGAGATTACGGACTTCGGAACCATCTTCGGCACGGCCGTCGGTCCGACGGAGACGTTGCTGCACTGCGCGCTCGTGCTGCAAGGCACGCTGCCGGAAGACATCGGCCAGATGCCCGACGACAGCGGCCCGGCGCTGATCCCCGAGGTACGGTCCGGCTGGCACGCCGGCTATCGCGTGGACTTCGTCGACTTCTCGCGCTCCGACGGCGTGTTCCCGACCGCCGCGGACAGCGAGAGCCGCCCGCTCATGCCCTTCGCGAACATCTACATCATGTGGCGCTCCTGCGAGAGCGATCCCCGTCCCTACATCTGCGACATCCCGGGCTACGCGGTCTCGACCAAGCGCCCGGTGTCCGAAG
>Ga0210022_1002516_pt1 | contig 11326 bp, 13 predicted proteins | sample CryGeymeta201520_FD_183984 | JGI IMG/M metagenome (GOLD analysis project Ga0210022, IMG submission 183984) | Groundwater microbial communities from Crystal Geyser aquifers in Utah, USA - Crystal Geyser metaG 2015-20 (SPAdes) (version 2) | ecosystem: Environmental > Aquatic > Deep subsurface >... | reverse complement strand
GTTATATGGGCTATGACGCCTCATCTTTTCTGCTAAGGGATCAATATTCATCCACCTTCCAAGTGCCAGATCATAATTCCTTGCCCCAAAGTCATACATCTCAACACCAAACTCGCTTTGTGGTTCTTTGCCGTTGAACTTGCCGATTTTTTTAGTTATAGATTATAGTGTGCCTTAATTTTATTTACAATTTCTATAAGAACTAAAATATTAGTTTGTAAAACTGTTTCCAATTGTTCAGTTTCGTTAAAAAGAAAAAGTCGCCCAACAGTTTTGTTTTTTTGATTCTCATATATAATTTTTATTGTCAGGTTTTTAATTCCGATTTCTCTTTTTCCATCTTTGAAATATTTGTAATCTGCTAAATATAATATTTTTTTGGTATTTAATAACAGTGTTTCTTGTCCAAAAGTATTCCAAAGTATAACACGAAGTAAATAGAACCCAATTCCCCAAAAAAGAATAAAAGAAAAAACAATTCCTATGTGAAGTCCACTTTCTCCAAAAGAAAAAATGGTTGCACCAATTGGCATTAAAATGCAAATTACTAAGAATATAGCCAATATTATTTTAATTAACACAGGTGTTGATTTACCTTTAATAACAATTGTCATATTAAATATGTGTTTAATTTTGATTTACCATTATTCAAAATATGCTAATACAAAAGAAGTTTCTTTTTTTTCAGTTGCAATTTGTTAATCCTATATTACTCAAATCTTGGGAAAATCTATAGCCCCTTGACTTAAAGTCCAAGAACTTCTCGAATCCTTCCGGAGTGTTTGGATTATTAATTTTAATACCCTCTGCATACATCCATATATAAATAAGCAAGATATTTAAAGTTTGTTTTTTCATAAGTTTTAACTAACGCTTTTAATAGTTTGTAAATTAGAATGTTATTGGTTTTTTGCTTTCCATTTTTCATATGCATTTCGTCTAGCTTCTTTTGCTGCGCTAGAGAACCCTCTATAATTCTCTTTAATAAATATTCCTTTGCCCATTTCTTTATTAAAATTAACCCAAGGACTTTTACTAGTCCCTTTTATTTTAACAGGTGATGGAAGATGATTTAAAGGATTTATATTTTGACCAAGAACTTCTGCGATAAGGAAATTCACCCAATTTCCATAACTTTTTTCTTGTAAATACTCTATTAATTTTTGCCTTGACTTTTGAAAAGCAGTATTACCTAAAAGTTTCTCCATTTCACCTGTCGATTCAAAACCTAAAATTTCAGTTTTCCAATAACCATTCCATCCCTCAGAATTTCGTTGTCTTTCTCTTGTCCAAAATACATTTTCAATAAAATTTTCTAACATATTATTTGGAACTGTTATTATATCCACACTTCCATCATCAGTATCTACAATAAGATTTCCTTCTTCATCAATATATCTAGTTGTTTTGTTAGTGTTATTCGCACCATTATTACTACCCTTATTATTAGCATTACTCCCATCGCCCTCTTTACCTCCAGAGCTTCCTGTTGTTGTGCCACTATCATGCGGTGCTTTATAAACCGTTTTAATATTAATAGCGGTTTCGCCTCCTAGATATTCTTCGGCTCCCATTACCACGGCACCTATATTTTGGCTTTGTCCACCACCCAGACCACTAGCGCCACTTGCCTCGCCCTCCATCCCATCAGGATCAATAAAATAAATGGGGTTGTTAAAGGCATAGTTGTAGGGGCTATGACGGCGCATTTTCTCTGCCAACGGGTCAACATTCATCCACCTACCAAGCGCAGGGTCGTAATTCCTCGCCCCAAAATCGTACATCTCCACGCCAAACTCGTTTTGTAATTCTTTGCCGTTGTACTTGTACATATACCCCGGATTCTGCAAAGGCACAGTAGGTGGGGCGGCTTCTTTTAAGGTTTTTAGTTCTTCTTCCCGGTCTATTTTGGTAATATCGCTGTTGTAGTTTTTGTGCTGCAACCCAAAAGGGTAGTAATGGTTTTCTTCTAGTATGGCTAACGCGCCCGTTTGTGGGTCTTGGGTGTAGCTTACCCGCACATTGCCGAGGTGGTCTGTGTAATTATACACATAATCAAAACTATAACCGCCACTTAGCATTGGGGTGTTTTTTACATAGCCCTCCGGGGTGGGGAAAAACTGTAATACATGGTCAAAATACTGAAAGCCGTTTATGTAATGGGTGGTGGACAAACTGTCTTGGTTTTTTATGATTTTTTGAATTTTCTCGCCGGTGGCGTTATAAAGATAGGAAATATATTGGTTGGCATCGCCGTTAAAGGTAATTTTTGTGGGTAGGTTGAGATGGTTGTAAGTAATGGCGGTGATATTTTTGTTGCGGTCTGTTATGAGGTTGCCGTGACACACACGATGCCCGTCTTAATTTGCTGGTTAAACATTCCAACCTTCGGTGGGTAGGCGTGTGCTAGTGGAGTTTGGTATCGGGGGCAAATTTTCTAGAAGAAATAAAAACTTTCAACGTTCCCAATTAAAGAATAAAAAGTATATAAAAATCATAAAAATATCAAGTACAATAAAATATATTCCATTTTCTAAAATTAATCTAAATTTATAAATACCTAAAATATATATAACTATAAAAGTAATCGAAGTAGAAAATGAATATCCAAAGATTTTAGATTTTGGATTTAATTTAATTTTTTTGAAGTTTAAACTATTGTTTTTAAAATTGTAAACTAGTGATAATAGTAATAGAAAATTTGAAATATAAACCAACAATAATTTAGCTAAATTATCTATAAAAAAGCTACTATAAATGACAAATAATAATAGAAAGCATAAACTATCTTTTATAAAAACAATGATTTTCTCTTTTTCTGATATAGCCATATCTTAATAAATCTTTTTACTGATATTTTTTTGATCAAAAGGTGCAACTAAATAATAACTCCCAAACCCACCAACTGTACTTACTGCCGCTTGGGATTTTAATGAAAGTCCTCTTGTTGCAAGAGCAGAAACCCCACTAACTAATCCACCAAGAATAGCGTTTCTAAAATTTGCCGTTTTAATTAATGATGAAAAACCATTAGCCTTTTTGAACGAAGAAACTGAATTTACCGCTTCTTTTTGCATTTCACTTAATGAATTAAAATCCCGTTTAATATATTGTGTATTATCTTTATTAATATTACTTACATCTATAAGTCTAGTAACAATTTCATCATATAGTATTTTACCTATTTCGTCAATTTTAACAGTAGTAGAAGCAGTTACAGTATTGTAATGGTTATTTCCATCATTATCAACACCCGATAATGAATAACTAAAATTTTCTGTTATTACATCTGTACCTGTATCCATATCTATACCATCATCGTTCTTATTTGGAATGAAAGTATGATAACCAGAGGGCTTGATATTATTATTATTATTATTGCTTTGACTACTATCACTTCCAACATTAAACCCAAACTGACTCGTGGCTGTACCACCGTCACCATATATTTTCACGCTACTGACAATTGCAAAACCGGTTTTATTATGATCAAATTTTCCGATACCCATTGTAGCAAGACCAACACTTTCACCATCTGAGTTGGTCCCTCCAATAGTTGTAGCACTTTGATTTTGTTGTCCACCACTGGTACCACTAGCACTATTGGACTCGCCTTCCATCCCATCAGGATCAATAAAATAGATGGGGTTGTTAAATGCATAATTATAAGGGCTGTGACGCCGCATTTTCTCTGCCAACGGGTCAATGTTCATCCACCTTCCCAAAGCAGGGTCATAATTACGTGCCCCGAAGTCGTAAAGGCCTATGCTGAACTCATCTTGGTACTCCATACCCCCGAACTTGTACAGTAACATCCTATATGCACTTTTTATATTTTCATATAATGCGAGAGTTTTTAAATTATAGTTTTGGATTATTTAAAGTATTTTTTGAGAGAGGATTCAGAATGAAAACATTTTTTAATGCATCGTGTGCAAGCTCAAAAATGGTAATGCTGAGAAGTCATACTTTATAATATCTTTATACAAATCAGATTTTAAAAAAATAGGGTTATATTCAAAATCTGAAATAGGCATTAATATTTCTCCTTCATATCCAATATCTATTTCTGTATTTTTATGTTTTACTTCACAAGTACAAAAAATTCCATTAACAGGAGTAACGAAAACTGTAATCTTCTCTCTTATGCCCGACTTCCATTTTTTATTAATTGTTTGAACTTTTGTTCTATTTTCTTTAACCAAAGATAATAAGTTGTTTTGGGAATGTAAAAAACCATCTTCAAAATCAAAACTTTCTGAAGTAGTTGGATTAAAAAGTATCAATTCTTTATTCACACAACATTCATCCAAATCTGTTGCGGAAAACCCCTCAATATTTAAAGGATATAATGATTTTTCATTTGGATTTGTCCAAGAATTAACAGATACTACCCAAAAATCATTTTGAAATTTGTGTAGACCTTTATTTTTTTCTACCTCAATTGAAATTATCAAAAGCTCCTTATAATTTTGAGAATTTGCTTCAATTATATATAAAGCAAAGATTGAAAATACAAGATATTTCATATTTTTTATTATTTAAATTATTCGATTGCTTTTACTGAATCTTCAATCATTTTATCTACTTCAAAATTCCGGACACCTCCTGGCGGATCATCCATAAGTCCTCCTGTTCCGGGTCGGTTTTCTTCATCTGAACGCGTCATTAGTGTATGACCTACTTCATGTCCGATGTGACTATCTTCTTCAGTTTCAATTTCAATACCATTTGTAAAGCTTTGTCCCGTAGGATTTGTTGTAATAATAGCAGCTGGAGCAATATCGTTTGGTCCTCCATCAAACTTAGGTGCACCTTCTAAACCATTTTCAAGTGCAATTTTTGCCTGTTCCCTTTTAGATCCTACTGTTTTTGTATTTTCTACTTCCATTCCAGAAACATTAAATTTAAATTCTACAGATTCTCCTTTTGAATTTTTAGCATTTGAAAAAGAATTATTTAATTCAGATTTAACAGTTTTTACTCTATTAAAATTATTTCTGGTTATTCGAGAGTTCTTTTTATCTGAATAATTTGAGTTAGTTTTTTGAGTCAAAACTATTATATTCTTTTCAATCACATGACTTCTATTTCCTGCTTTATCAGTTTTGGTATGATGTAGGCCCTCTAACCCTTCCAATTCTATATGACTAATCACCATATTCTCAGCAAAATTATATGGAGATTGATAACTATATTTTTCAGCTAATGGATCTACTACCCAAAACCGTCCCAGATCAGAACTGTAGTTACGCCATTTAAAACTATCCCAATTCAATCCAAATTCATCCTGACGTTCTTGTCCTTGGTACTTGTACTTATACCCCGGATTCTGCAGCGGCAAGCTTGGTGGGGCGGCTTCTTTTAAGGTTTTTAGTTCTTCTTCCCGGTCTATTTTGGTTTTGCCAGCGCGGCAAGCTGGCTCGTTCGCTAAAACAGCCCACCGGGCTGTTTTTTATTGCTCCGCCCTAGTTGTTCTTGTAAAGATAACATCATTTTTAGCAATCTGTTTTTTACACAATATTAATTTTGTTTATTAAAAAAATCATTTACATCTTTATAAGAGCTTAAATACCATTGGTTATTGTCATCTAATCTAAATATGTAAGAAATGTAAGCCATTAAAGTATCAAAATAATACCCCTTATAAATTCTAAAGTGCATATACCTATAATTATTATAATATACCTTGTCTCTTTTAAATTTATTTATTTTGTAATTTAAAAGAAAGTTTTCGGCTTTTTCCCATTTTTTAATTTGTTTGTTTTTTAGTTTAATTTTATCATTAAAATTAATTCGTGATTTTCTAAAATTTTCATTGTTAATAAATTTTTGAAGAAAAAGCTCAAAATCTTCAAAGTTAGAATAGCTTAAACAATCATAACTCAAACCTAATTTGTTGATATTTAAACTGTCAATTTTTTGGAAATCCATAATCATGATTATACCAAAATTTCCTGAAAGCCTTATATTATCTTGTATGAAATCTTCATTTTGTGATGGTTTAGCCATTATGGATTCTGATTTATAGCTTATATGATAATATTCATCTATTTCGAGAGAATTATTTTGTTGAATCAATGGTTTTTTTTCAAGCACTATAAGGGTATCTGCCATACATCGTTCAAATTCAACATATCTATATACATAATATTTAGAAGTGGATTCTACATCAGTTATTTTAATGTTCATTGAGTCAAGTTTATTGTTATTTTGACAATAAATAGTTGTACAAACAATGAATAAAAAAAGAGTAATAAATTTATTTAAATTCATAAAGCTTAGTTATTTTTTATTTGAAAATTAACTTTTTGAAGGGGTACTATTTGATTATTGTCTAAATATCTAATTAATTTGATTCCACCTATAATTTCTGAGACACTCTCCCTAAAATTAGAACCCTTTAAATCAGCTGCTCTTTTGTGTGCCGCTTGATATGCTGGAGTGTTTCCCGGCAAATTTATTCCGAGTTGTGCAGCAAAAAAGCTTTCTAATATTTCATGACCAATGCTATAACCACTTTCTACCCCTCCGTTTTTCTCTAAAGTACGTGAATGATTTAAATTGAGAAATTGAGTTGCCATGATTTTTCCTTCAGTTCCTTCATTTTTTGTTCCTTTTCTTGACCCTCCATAAGCTCCAACAGATATATCTCCTAACTTTCCACCAACAGCCACTTGTTCATTACGTGTGGTTTTTAAATTAACTATAGTGGAGGATCCACTATCTATGGCTTTATTTAGCTCTTGATCATATTCTGTATCCGCTTTGGTGCCTTTTTTTATTTCCAAATATTCTGTGTTTCTATTTCTTGTAATACCTAAACTTGATTTTTCATCTAAATCTTTTGTTGCTTCATCTGCATCTACTCCTGTTATTTTAACGCCTCCAGAAATAGCAGTTGTTCCAATCTGACTACTCCCAAAGGCACTATTCTGCACCGTTTGTTGGGTTATTTGTCCAGAGCCCATCATAGCTGCTCCCATACCTTCCATCCCATCAGGATCAATAAAATAGATGGGGTTGTTAAAGGTGTAGTTATAGGGGCTATGACGCCTCATCTTTTCTGCAAGAGGGTCAATATTCATCCACCTGCCAATTGCCGGATCATAATTCCTCGCCCCAAAGTCATACATCTCCACGCCAAACTCTGTTTGCAACTCTTTGCCACCGAACTTGTACAGTAACTCTCTACATGCACTTTTTTAACTTTCAGCAATTTAAATATTTGAAAATAATATATCAACACATCTTGATAGATTACCAATTTAAAGCCACTACTAATTTACCCCATTAATTATGGAGTCTTTAACATATATTGGAACTTCAAAATAAAAATCCCTATCTGAAAAAATTACATCTAATTTCTCTTTATTTTCTTTATTTTCAGATGTAATCATCAATTTTTCAATAAACTTTCCTCTCAAAATATTATCTCCTGTTTTAGAGAATTTGAAAGCAAACTTGTTACTATTTGTATAAAAAGAATCTACTTTTATTTCATTTAGATTGCTATAATCTTCTTTAATATTTTCACCAACTATAATTACTAAAGATTTATTACTCATATCATTTTCTCCTGATTTATCAGAGTTGAAATAAATTGTTCCAATGTCGTATTTTCCTACCACAACTGAATCCGGTACTACTATTTTAAAATAATAACTTTTTTCTTTTATAGTATCTCCTTTTGAACCATATGTAATCATAGTATTAGTATGATTTTCCTTACCATAAATATTCTTCAGGATATATTTGTATTTCAAATCATTCTTTATATCATAAGTTTTAATCCAACCATTTTTGCTATTTGCTTTGCAAAAAACTCCTTCCTTAATTACCTGCCCATCACTATCATAAAATACACTATAAATACTATCCATATGCTGATATTCAATATTTTCAAGAGCTCCGTCTTGATAATAAGCAAAGACTGTGTCAATAATCTTATCTTTTCTATAAGTTGCTTTATCTTTCAAATTTCCATTTTTATAGTAAACCAAAGTTAAACCATCTCTAAGATTATTTTTATCCAATGAAACTACAGAATGTAACTCTCCTGTGTCATAATACGTTTCTTTTATAGTTTTCTTATTTTGACAACTTAATATTAATAACACTAAAAAAAATTGTAAGTAAACCTTCATATTTTATAATTTAATTTCCCCTGGCTTTTTTCTTTTCTTCCATTACTTGATCTAGTAATTGATCTGATTGTTGTTTCATTTGAGCATTTTTGGTGTTTATAGCATTATCTAAACTATCCAATTGGTTTTTATCTACTGTAATTTTTTGATTTCCTGGCCCCAATTCTACAACTCCTCCTTGATATGGATTATCACTTGGATAATGCGTCATGGTTTCATAAACTGTTCTATCTACTGTTGTATCAGTTTTTTTATCGTTTCCTGTTAACTCATTTACAGCATTCCCTGCATCTTTACCTTTTCCAAATCCAGCTAATAAATCTGCTCCATATTGAATGGCATCTTTACCACTTTTATATGTATTTCCCCTGAGTTGTGGACCCATACTATTACCTATCTGAAGAAATCCATCAACATTATAATGATTATCAGCAGGTCCGTCAGTAGTTGGATTGTTACCGCCCCCATCCTTTGACCTTAGTGAAGTGTCTATTGACTTCGAACTTCTTTTTGGTTCACCTGATATATTTGGAGGTTCCATTCCTAAAAATTTCGCAATTAATTTTCCAGCTTTTAATAATGCAGTTGGATCTATATTAGGGCCAGAGTCTGGCCACATCCCATCTGGATCAATAAAATAAATGGGACTATTAAAAGCATAAACATAAGGTGACCACCTACGACCTTGTTCAGCCAACGGATCAATATTCATCCACCTAGCCACTGCAGGATCGTAATTCCTTGCGCCGAAGTCATACATCTCTACACCGAACTCGCTTTGCAGTTCCTTTCCGCCGAACTTGTACAGTAATTCTCTATACGTACTTTTATCTATTTTGCTCTAAAATAATACATCGCCATTTATAAAATTTACTTTTCCATGATTTAAAAGCAAAAACAAAAAGCACAATTTTGGATATTAAATACTCAAAATTTATTCTACGATTAGAACCATTTCCTTCAATTTTTTAACTGATTTATCAGGAAATATTTCATACAAATAAATTATACGTTCGTTTATTCTCCAATTTTCAGGAGTTATCTCAACAGCAACTTTATTATTATATACCTCTGTAATATATACTTTTAGACAAGCTTTGTCGCTATCGGAAAGTTTTTCAAATTCCTTAAATTTTTTATTGATTGGTGTATTTTCTCCGAAACAATTTTCGTTTACATAATCACTAATATCCGGATAATCAAATACAAATACGCTTCCAACAAAACAAAAGTCGTATAAATAACCTGACACCGTTAGGTCAGTACAAATTTCTTTTTCCTCCACAAAGTCTATAAATATTTGGGAATATTTTATATCATTTAAGATGGCTCTGTGACTATCTATATCGTTGCAAGAGAAAACTTGCAAACTAATAAAATAACATAAAAATACGATTGATTTCATACTACTGCGTTACTTGAGTTTTTGTTGTAGCGTTGGTATTGTTTCCTCTCTCATTTCTTATAGTAAAATGCATAGTTGCTCTTATAATAATACCTCCATTACCTGGAGTTGATGTTCGATCTGTACCCATATAATATTTCCGCTCACCATATTGAGTACCGTTACCCATTGTTCTATTCAAAGGATTGTTATCCAACTGTTGTCTTATAGTGTTCATTTTTTCAACGGTTGGCCCTTTCCCATAATCAATATTAGTATCTGGAAGTCCTCCCCCTATTCTGGTGTGATATGTTTCATGTAAAAAGGTCATACCGTAGCCAATAGTTTTGGAGTTCAACCCTGCTGAAACATTATTTATATGACTATTTATTTGAATAGGATCTAAATAAATTATGTTTGAGCCTCCGGGTACGCCCGAGCCTCTGTTATTTGGTCTCAAACTTACTAACGCACGATCAGTATCATCAATCATATTTGTCAACTGATTTCTAGCATCAGAACTTCCCATTTGCACTCCATCATTCTCCATAACAATCGCGTTTCCATTATCATCCTTAGCATATTCTAATGTAAATCTGTCATCTGAATTTTTTATTGATAAAGATAAACCAGTTTGCTCTGAAAGATCAAGTAAAGTATTGATGGCTGTTTCTACCCCTTCCTCACTTTTAAATAGTTGAGTCACATCAACACTCATTCCATCCGGATCAATATATACCACAGGATTATTAAGAGTGTATGAATAGGGTGATTCTGAATAATATTGCTCAGCTAAAAAATCAATATTCATCCATCTGCCAAGTGCAGGATCATAATTCCTTGCGCCATAATCATATAAATTGATGTTAAACTCATCTTGAAATTCTTTGCCATTGAACTTGTACTTATACGTCTCCTTCCTACTAGGCGTAACAGGAGTTAACACAACGGTGTTGGTACCATCATTAAATTCAAAAATTTTATGGTCGCTGTTATAGCCGTTGTGTTTTAACCCAAAAGGATAGTAATGATTCTCTTCTAGTATGGTAAGCCCTTGGGTTTCGGTTTTGGTGTAGCGCAGGCGTATGTTGCCTAAATGATCCGTATAGGTAAATACATAGTTAAAACTAGAACCTCCTCCAACCCCTTGTGCGCTTACTACTTTTACATAACCTTCCTTATGTGGAAAAAAGTCTAACGCCTCTTGGGTGTATTGAAAACCATCCAGATAATGCGTGTTTTGTAGGTTTGTGCCCTCTGTCATGGTTTTTTTGAGTTTTTGTCCGGTGGCATCGTAAAGGTAAGTAATAGTGCCTTGTGTTCCAAATGTAATTTTTTTAGGGAGGTTCAAGTGGTTATACGAAATTTCGGTTATGCCTTTATTTTTGTCGATAATCAGGTTGCCATAGGTGTCATATTCAAAGTCATTGACAAAGGTTGTTTGGTGGTTATTTCCTTCATTAAAGCCGGCAGAATAATTTGTGGCATCTGTAACATTCAATAGTTTATTGCCTAAATCATATGCATAAGTTAATTGGTCTATTGTAAAAACCGGGTGTTTTTTACATAACCCTCCGGGGTGGGGAAAAACTGTAGTACATGGTCAAAATAGGGAAAGCCGTTTCTATAATGGGTGGTGGAATAGATGATAACTTGCATTTTATTATGAAAAATGGTATTCACTTGAATTACTGTTTTTTTCCGCGCGGCAGGCTGGCTCGTTCGCTAAAACAGCCCACTGGGCTGTTTTTTAACGCTCCGCCCTGAATTTTCACGCCGGTGGCGTTATAAAGAT
>Ga0210022_1002497_pt1 | contig 11360 bp, 10 predicted proteins | sample CryGeymeta201520_FD_183984 | JGI IMG/M metagenome (GOLD analysis project Ga0210022, IMG submission 183984) | Groundwater microbial communities from Crystal Geyser aquifers in Utah, USA - Crystal Geyser metaG 2015-20 (SPAdes) (version 2) | ecosystem: Environmental > Aquatic > Deep subsurface >... | reverse complement strand
GAACAAGCCCGAACTGTCCATCCTGCCCCGATCCGGGATGATTTTAAGGCAGATCCCCGGAGTTGGCCCCTGTTGGGCTCGGCATGCCGAGCCCCTACGCATGCCGAGCCCCTACGCATGCCGAGCTCCTACGCATGCCGAGCCCCTACCTTCATTGACGGTGGCTGCTAAGTGGGTTTGCCGCCCATGGCTTTTATTGAAGCCTTTGTGAACTTTTTAAAAGTTGTGTGTTATATCTGTTTTCTGACCGGTCTAAAGGAAAACATACGTATTCGGTTAAGGCGAAAAGTAAAGATTTGATGCCATTTTCAGTGCTCCCCGTTCATGGTTCGACAGGCTCATCACGAACGGAAGAATGCTGCTCTGCAAAGCTATACCCGTTCGCCCTGAGCCTGTCGAAGGGTGAAACGGGGCTGCAAAACTCAATTTTAATCATTATGTTGCCCCTTAACCGAATACGTATGAAAGGAAAAAGGCCCACGGCGATTGTAATCCGGTGGGCCTTTTTTTGGGGGTCAGTTTTTGAGCTTGAGCAGTTTTTTCCAGGGTGGTTTTATCGTATTGATTCAGGAATTGAAGGATGTTTTCCCTTTCTCTTGAATTGAAGAGAAAATGAAACCCTCCTCGAAAAGGATTCGAGGAGGGTTTGAGGTTTTTTATTTTGCTTTGTTCAAAAGGAGATTTCCTCTTCTTTTCCTGGATTATTACAGTTTTCTTGAATTGCTGCGTAGTATGCATGCATACTGCTTCTAAGTGCCTTTGCCAGAGTGAAGATTGAGTCCATGAAATGCTCTTCGACACCCTCAGGTATTCCCCAATTTCCTGACTTTGGGTCTCCGAGATGGGGGTAGTTGAATTCGATGCTAGTCATCGTCGCCATAAGCGTGCCATCAAGTGCAACAAAAGTTGAGAGTTCCGAAGCGTAACGTAGCTCGTCTTGAGTTATTGTTTCAGCGGCAGCTAGCAGGGTTTTGTAACTTTTCTTTTTCATTTTTGATCTTCCTTTTTTTGGGTATTTGATTACCTGTATTTTTGGCTTCTCGACTGTGTTTCCTTGGTGAAAAAAGCAAATATGTCGAAATAGTTACATCGATTTGTGCGACCTCCTTTTTGCGTTTGTTGCTCAAATCTCAAGCAGAAGCGATCGGTTTCAGAGGTCTTCCTCAGTGCCTCCGGCGTCGTCTTCTGTGAGGCTTTCCCCGTAAATTTCCTTTGGCTTCCTGCTGCCCTTGCCTGTGAAACGAAGGATTGTTGCCCCGTCCACGAGACGATCCACTGTTGCTACTGCCGAGGCTTCACTTGGGAAAAGATTCTTCCATTGCTGAAATCCAGTGTTGGCCGTAAGTATGATAGAACCCTGACGGTGTCTGGCCGAAACCAGCCTGAATAGATATTTGCTCGCATCTGAATCAAAGGGCTCATACGCGAATTCATCAGCGATAAGCAGGCTCGGCCTTTGATATTTACGCAAGACCTTGTTATAACTGCTGTCTGCTATTGACGCATGGAGGTCTTCCAGCATTGCGGCCGTATTTACGAACATCACCTTATAGCCTGCCAGACAGGCGGCCCGCCCGATTGTTTTTGCTATACGGGTTTTGCCGAGCCCTGGGCGGCCAAGACACAGAATATTGCGCTTTTCTGCAATGAATTGGCATGCGCAGAGTTCCTTGATTACACGGGCTTCTATTTTCGGACGAATCAGAAAGTCGAATGACTCAAGGTCTTCCACTGCTCCGAGCTTTGCCTGCTTCATAATTCTCGCTATTTTTCGTTCCAGACGTGTGTCTGTTTCTGCTTTCAGAAGGCGTTCTGCAAAATCGGAGTATGAGAAAGCCTGCTTTTGCGCCTGTTCGAGAAACCTTGGAAGATTATCGGCCATGGCAGTGAGATTTAGACTTCGGGCAAGTTCCTGAAGATTGATTAGTGATTGTGGTATTTGAACTGTTTCAGATTTAATTGTCATTCTTTGTCTCCGTTTGAAGTTGTTGCTGGCAGCGTATCAAGTCCGGAATAATCATCCATGTCGCCGTCTTCGACCTCGCTCACCAGTATCGATCCGATTCCTGTGCCCGGCGCAGCAGAGTCTTCAGGCACCAGCGGATACTTTTTCTTCAGGATTCTCTCTACAGCATAATGACTGAACCGGCGAAACTTCTGAACTCTTGTTGCTGCGGCCAGAAACGCATCCTGTCCATAGGTGTCCGCGAGCCTTAAAAGCGCATTCAAGTGAAGCGGCGCAATGGTTTTCAGCTTTGTCTTGAGACCGTCCACAAGAATTTGCAGGGAAGGAAAACGCTTTATGAAAGCGTCATCAAGACGTATCCCCTCGCCTCGTCCCGGTTTGCGATGAAGTCCTTCATAGTGGGTCGAATCAATCACCAGCTTGCCGGGGTTAACAGTGGTATCCAGGTATTTTCTTGATAAATGGAGTTTTCCGCGTTGATCGAATACTTCGAAATATTCGGAAAATAGCCTCACGACAGCCTGTCTGCACCCAAGAACGCTTGGTACCGTATAACGGATTCCTTTTACCGACAGTGTTGAATCCTGATCAACAGCCCGAAGCTCCTCCTTGTATACCGCGAAACGCCGATCGGGAAGTGCAATCAGCAGATCTTTTTCTGACAAATATGCCTCGTTGGGAACAAGGCCGGTCGTCCCGTGTGTTCGGAGGTTGCCCACTCCTGGTGTTTTATCGAGCCATACGCGCAGACGCTGCTGCATGTCGTCCCAGGAATCAAAGGCGGTTCCTTTCAAAAAATCGGCGAATACAAGACGAAATGCTTTTTCTTTTTTCCCTTTCCGATTTGGGTCGCGAACGGCACACAGAAAGGGTTCAAAGCCATAATATCTCGCGAACTCAATAAAGCGGGGATTCCAGATCGGCTTTCGATCGCGGCCGATCCGGCCCAGAACGATGGTTGTCATGTTGTCAAAAACGCACCTGACGGTACAACCTCCAAAGTATTCAAAGCCGGTAGCCAAGCCTTCCAGCAGGGTTGACATCTGCTCGTTCCGATGAATGGAGTAAAAGACTTTTCTGCTGCTGCACAAAACCATGCCCAGCACATGGATATCGACAAGTTTGTTTGCGATAAGAACCGCTCCCGGAGACCAATCAACCTGAAGTTCAAGCCCTACAGGAGTTTCAAACCTGCGTTTGACCTGCTTTCGCTTTTGCAATGGAGCCTGGGATCGAAGGCTGCTCACCATTTCACTCAGAATTGTTTTCCCCCCGCTGTAACCAAGAGCCTTGATCTCTCTCAGGATTCTGGTCGCCGTCAGACCAGCAGTCACGCCTTGAGTGATCTCGTCCTTATAATTCATCAGCTTCGGTCGCTTCGTCGCAGGAGTTTTTAAAGAGCACCCCAACTTCTCCTGAACCTTTTGAACAAGACCCCGGGAAATGGTCAGACATTTTGAGATCTTGCGAATGCTGCTCTCTGCTGTCGTCATTTCCAGAATCTCGTCCAGAACCTCCTGTTCCAGATCCTCGACACGTGTTCTTTTCCTGTTTGTTGACATGCATTTTCTCCTTATTGTTGTTTGTTGCAACACAATCGTTGCAAACGTCTACACCGGACTTTTCTGTGATTGATCCAGCAAGCGATCCTGTAAAAATTGGTATAGAATTCTTGCCACCTGATGCCGTGAAATATTCGGGCATTCCATTGTCCTGTTCAGATATTCCGTGGTTCTGCGAATGGAGTTCTCTGCCAGCATTTCCAGAATTTTTTTCCGAAGGTGAGGATTTAATTCCCGAGTGCGAGTGTGTTTCGTGATTTTCGACATGGTTTTTCTCCTCGTTGATTATTGGGTGGGAATTGGTAGCAGCGACGCCTGAAGCGGTTGTTTTTGCAAATGATTCGCTCAATATCGCCAGCGCATCTATGGCCTTGTTTAAAAACTGTTTTACCAAAGCCTCAAGCCGCTTGGATTCGCTTGAAGACAGCTCAGCCGGAATATGGAAAGATCGCAGATCCTCGATCGCATCAAGACCGCGCTTAAGCCGATTAGCCAGATTATTTGTGAGAGGCGAGAATATGGGTCTGGTATTTTGGGCGATTGTGCCTGTTGGTGAAGCAAGCAGCTTTTTTCTCTCTGCTGAATCTGAAATGCGATAGGCTTGAATAACTATCTGCTGATCGCACACACGAAGCTTATTCCCAGAGAAGCAGTTCAACAGCTCATCTTGTTCTTTTGCATTCAGGCTGGTCAGCAGCTTCCCGATAGTTGGCCCGATTTCGCATGAACCAAGCTTTTGTTGAGCAGCCAGGGAAAGCTGCTTTGCCATAGCTGCACGTTGCATCACCCATTCTTTTTTTCGGGCCAGAAGTTTTGCTACAGCCGAGGGCTTCATTAGATCATCTTCAAAAAGAGAGCAAATCACAAGCCCTTCATCAAGAGGAGTCAGGGTTCGAGCCGGTGAATTCGCCGAAAGCAGAAGCCTCTTGTGTTCTGCCGCCGAACCAGGGCTCTCTATGATTACAGGAATTTTCTCACGCCCATCGGACTGCCAGGCGGCAAAACGCTTGAAGCCGTCAATAATCTCAAAGTGCCCGTCATCTGTTGGAACAACCCTTATGGGAAGAGGATTAAGAGCTTCAGAAAGCGATAAAGGAAGATTGCCTGCTCGCAAAGGCAAATAGGTCGTTTTTAGCTTTGAAACAGAGACATGAGTAAATTCGCCCTCGTCGTAAACAGAGCCTTTTTTAGTGTTTTGATCGTTCATTTTTTGTCATCCTGGTTGAAACTTTGTAGAATCTCATGGCCAAATCCCACTTCTCCTCATGGAACTTTTCCTGGCCTTCGGTCAGTGATGGAAAGGTCTAACGACAATTGGAAATTATCGGTGAGTTCGACGCAAAGAAACCGTCTCCGCCCGGGTTATTCCTCGGCAAGGGGATCCCTGTGCCACTGCCTCCGCTGAGTCCGGATTTTCACTTTGTCCGATTCGACAGCAGGATTGGGGGTTCATCTGTTCTTTTTTATGGTGACGCTCCTGTGAACTTGGTTGTCATTATCTTAACCGAATGCTTTCCTGATGCCCATTTACCGTCTTGGGTTGTTTGCCAAAACTGCGAAATACTCCGTAAAATCACATGAGAAGTTGCTCCCGGAGCAAATCCCAGGTCAGTGCTGGGTCGCTTAGTAGTTTCGGAAGACTCTCCAGAAGAACCTTCCCGGTTTTCTTCCAGCGTTGGATGGTCGAATGGCAGAGTTCCCAATTGGTCAACAGGCTCTTCCAGGAGAAAAGACCGGCCGCTATACTGAGAAGGGTTTGGAGAGTAACGCCAAACCTGGGAAGAGATGAAGGCGGTGGCCTGGAAAAGGTTTTCTTACATGGCTTGCACAGAAACCGTTGGGTTATCTCCTTGCCCTGGGGTTCTTTCGGGCCGGAACGAGGTGCGTTCCGGGTGCGTGTGCCATGCTTGATGCAATCCCCTTTGGAGCAGTGAATGCACGTGCGGTCAAGCCGATCCCTTTCTTCGGGAGAAAGCGTTAGCGCGGCCTTGTAAAGCTGGGAAACTCTTGATAGAATCTCTGCGAGATGGTTTTCCATCTTGAACCTCCGTGGTGTTTTTCACAAAAAATCTATCGGAGGTTCTTTCTCTTTCCCTGAAGGGGAGTAGGGATGTGAAGCGTGACAGGTCCGTTCTGGATCAGGCTCTTGTGGGATCAAAAAATCTCATCGGGAAGACCAGGATGTTCTCAGGTTTGAGAAAGATCCGAGAAAAAAGAAACCGGATTTCTGGGCAAAAAAGCCGAGAATTCTACACTGACCGGCCCTTCTACTCGAACAGGAGCCTCTTTTTTGAGTTCTAAAGTCAGAATTTTATCGACCGAAAAACAAAAGGGCTCTTCGCGGATTACAGTGGGTCATTTGAGACCTTTCGACCCAACGGAGGTAGGAAGGCGGCAATGATCTTGAGCTTGAGGTATTCCTCATCGCGGTAGCCGTAGGCACGTCGCTGTAGAATACGGATCTTCGTGTTGAGCCCCTCCACCATCCCCAAGCTGCACTTGTTCTCCGGGTGGCAGTAGGAGGCGATGCCCTCCCAATGCTGCTCGATCATGCCCGCGAACTTCACGTAGGGCTTAAGCCTTTGCCACTTGAGCGCGTCGCGCCAGCGATCGAAGAAACGCCGGGCCCAGCACTCGGTCTCGTAGTCCCAGAGCTGGCCAAAGGACTCTTTCAGAAGGTAGGCTACGTTGAGCCGCTTGTTTACCATAAGCAGTTTTCGCAGCGCCCGGCGTCCTTCCAAGGTGAGGTTCTCTCGGTGCGAAAACAGCGTGTAACGCTGGCCCTTGATGAACGATCGGTTTTTGCCAGAGAGGCGGCAGTACTCGCGTCGCCGCACCTTGTCTAGGGCATCGTTGAGGTGCCGCATGATGTGAAACTTGTCGTAGACGATCTGGACTTCAGGGACGTTCTTCCTGACCGAGTTGAAGAACGGCCTCCACATGTCCATCGCCGCGAGCTTGATGCAGCGGGTCTTCCGCATACCCAGCTCTTTGAAGAAGAGGTCGAGATCTTCCTCTTTGCGTCCACGGCCGCCCACCCAGATGGGCCGGCCGCGATCGAGGTCGCTGACAACGATGCGGTAGTCGTGACCCTTGCGGAACGCGATCTCGTCAACACCAATCACGCGGGGCGCTGGCATCCCTGCCCGAGCGACCTGCTTCCTCATGTAGATCTTGTCGAGGTTCTTGACCGTGCCGTCGTGCAGCCGCTCGATCTCGCCGACTGCTTTGTTGGTCATCTCTCTGCACAGGGTTCCGATGTGCATCGCGAAGCGCTGCGTGTAGCGCGGGTTCTCTGCCAACCAGTCGAGGCGCTCTACGAACACAGCACGGCACCGAGGGCAGTACAACCGCCAGCGCTCGAACTTGACGTAGATGCGCCAGTCAGCCACTGAAAGATCCCGGGCGAGGCAGGTCCGCCTGTCATAGTGGCCCCGGCACCGATGACCACAGCACGAGCAAATCGCTGTTTTTTTTGGCGCTGAAGTACGATGAGACGCGCAAACCGGTCTCCGAAGAAACCACACAGCTTGGGTTTGGCGATGAAGCCAGGCAAGCAGAACAAATCTCGAATCGTCGTGGGTGCTTTCATCTTGTCAAGCTACCATACTCGGTGCTACCACCAATCGAAACTGGATCATCCAAACAATGCTTACTTGCCCTTTGGGGATTTGCTTTGCGAGAGCGTTTCCAAGGGAATGCGTTTCAGAAGTTTCCACCAAACTTGGAGCCTGTAGAGGCAGTCATAAGAATCAGCAGCTAAATGGAAAATGGCTCTTTTCACGATAAGATCGGCTGTTCAAAGGGAATTACGCATTTCCCAGAGTACCCATTTTTTCATTTAGTTGCTGGCCCTTTCCTTCGGTGGGTAACTTTTTTCCAGTAGGTGGGTCAGAAATTGGCCGACGGTGAAAAAACTTGGAAATCCGCAAGGCATTCCGAAGCAAAGACAACCCGGAGATCCTTGCCATGAAAGCTTCGGCGGGCCTGATGCTCCTGAGACGACCCACTGTAATCCGCGAAGAGCCACTTTTCAAAAGTGTTGGTTTGAAAACTAAAATCGACATAGGTCAACTTTCGCAAATTTTCCCTGTTGAATCACCATACTCTGGTTCGGCGGGTTGATCGCTCACGCTGGCATCAGATAGGGGTGACCCTGTTGATCGAAGAATCCGATTGGGAAAGCCCGTCGCCGACCTGCACTTCCCAGGCTTGGTTTAATTTCCGAGGTGATCGTTTTTGAAAACAGCATCCGCGAGTTCTGATTTCAGTGAAGTCGCGGTCAAAAGCATCCGGTTTTCAAACTTCGGATAAAAGATGAAACCCGCCTCGAAAAGAATTCGAGACGGGTATGAATTACCCAAATCCTGACCTTGCCGAGGGCGGGGAACGCCTTCACCAATCATCTTTGCAAGCTTTGACGAATGACCATGCTTTGGCCCTGGTGTTGGTTTAGATTTCCATGGTGTTCAGAACGAGACATCCTGGCGGGTTGGGTGGTAATCGCAGTTTTCTTGAATTGCTGCATAGTATGCCGACAGAGTGCTTCTGAGAGCCCTGGCTAAAACGAAGATCGAATCGACGATGTGTTCTTCGACCCCATCTGCAATATCGCGGTTTTCTGACTCCGGATTGCCAGGACCGGGGTAGTTGAACTCGATCAGGGTCATGGTTGCCTGAAGGGTGGCGTCAAGAGCAACGAGAGTCGAGAGTTCCGGGGCCTGGCACAGTTCGGTTTGAGTGATGTTTTCAGCGGCTTTGACCAACGTCGGGTAGCATTTCTTTTTCATGTTCTTTTGTCCTTTTTTTTCGGTTAGAGTTGAATGAAGTTGATTTCGTGATTTTCGACGTCGCCTTCTTTGCGGGAAAGGCGAACGCATCGGAACAAGGTTTTTGATCGACTTCTGCGACCTCCCTTCCGATCGGCATATCGATACAGTGGCCGGTAAAGATGAAGTTCACTCACCATTCGCTTCTGCTTCACCCGGCTTTTTCCCAATACTTTGAAGTGAGTATTTGCTGAGCGCCAATCGTTTTTTCCCCTCGCAGCATTGCCTCAGACAATAAAACAGCACCCGCATCCATAATTCCTCGCCTGTTTCCTTTACAATGAGCGGCCATCATGTTTACAGCGTCCGAAGAAAAGAGGTCTTTTGGCGCTTTTGCCTTTGTAATACGATTTTGGATGAACTCAACAGATTCATTTTCAGTGATAGGCTCGCATCGCATCAGGCAAGAGAGTCTTGAACGAATTGGGATCATTACATTTAGAGCCAGTTTAGACGCAAGATTTTCATCGCCCGCAAGAATAAGTGACAAAGCTGCACGGTTTTGTTTGGGATCTACCAAAAGAGGGCAGAGATCCATGAAGGAATCTTGCTCGAGCCACTGTGCATCGTCGATTATCAGGACTGGAAATGATGGAGATTGCTCTTGAGAAAGCTTTATCAGGTGCCGATGTATTCTCAACAGCGGCGGCAGGCCTCTTTTGGAAAGGTCCAGGTTGCAGGCAGCTGCAATGGCTTTTAACAATCCGGCTCGATTGAACCCTCCATAGGAAACGCAGATAGCCTTGAAGAGGCAAGAATCCAGAGAATTTACAATCTGTCTCAGCAGAGTTGATTTCCCGACCCCGGATGACCCGGTAATGGCCATGCTTTTTCCCATTGTCAGCAATTCGTTGGCCATATTCAAAAGATTTGTTTCTGGAGGGGTCACGAATGCCTCGGAATCGTTTGCGAAATCAACGAATGGATGCCTTTTCCAGCCGAAAAATTCAGCCTGGGAGAAAACCGATTTTTCTGGGTTTTTCATTCAGAACTCTCCTTTTTGGTGTTATGCGCCGGAAATTCAAACCTTCTGGCGTTCTTGGACAAATCAAGAGGCAAAGCCGGAATGTAATCAGGCCCAATGAAGACCCTGGCCAAATTTTCGTTGTCGTAATAAATCTTCACCCTTGTGCCTGGAAGGAAAATTTTTGGAACTTCGTATCGTCGTTTTTTGAGCTGAATAATTCCGGTTTTTTGAACCATGCAACGGCGTTCCATATAGAACAGGGGATCAATGTCAGCCAGTTCGGGAAGTGCGCGGCAAACAGACTTGACCTGCATGCGTTTCTGTAGCGGTGAGCACCCAATCCCATTATGATTTCCCTGATGATACTCAGCAAGCCAAATTTGAAACGCTGTTCGAATCTCTTCGAAAGTCTGAAAGTTCTGAACATTGAGGAATTGCTGTCGTACGGTACGAAAAAATCTTTCAATTTTAGCCCGACCCTGGGGCCTGTAGGGCGGTGAATGTGGCGTTCCGATTTTCAGTCTTGCTCCGACCACCTTCAAACAATTGCTTTTATAGGCGCTGCCATTATCGGAATAGAACAAAAGAGGCAAACCATGTCGACGAATGGCATTTTTGAGTTCCGACATCATTGGCTCAGCGCCTTCACTGATGAAAAAATCTGCGCTGACAATAAATCTGGTTGCGTCATCAAGGATCGCGTGCAAGTAGACCTTGCGCTTTTCCTTTCCGAATCTGAGTTTCGGTCCATGAAGAAAATCGGCTATCCATAACTGACCGAAGTGGTCAAAGGCAAAAGCTCGATAAATGCCCTGATCCTTTGTATCAGAACGCCCAAGATTGGACACTTTCGCAAATCTGTAAAGGGCTGCAATGCTTGGTCTCAAACCATTCCAAATTTTTGCGGTCCGAAGTTTTTTGAAAAGTATCGCAAGCGTCCAGCGTGGGTTTTCTTGCCTTAATTTTCTGATTTCATCAGTAATGTTTTTGGGTACAAGAGTCTGTCCTTTGTCCGACCTTTCCTTGTCTTCAAGGCCGGCTATTCCATTGCTGTTGTAGCGGGATAACCACTTTCGAAGAGTATCCGGGACCATTTTAACCAAACGATTGCCGGGGTCTCGATATTCAATTGCCGCGATCTTTTGCAGGCAATCCTGCATAGTGCTACCGGTTAGATTGCCGTGAATCAATGAGCCAATGATTGCAAATCTCCAAAGAGCTATTTCGGAAAAGTCATTAGATTTGGTGGTTATTTCCTGGTCTTCCATAAGTTACCTCCTTCATTCGACAAATCTATCCAAAATGTTCGGTTATGTCGCTGGCCGTCTTCGTTGGTGGCCTATGACGGATAAAATAGAGGGAAAAGAGTTCGAGAAAGGCAATCGATGAAAACAGGCCACGAAATGCCTTCGAAAGCAATGGAATCATGGATGACTTTTGATAATCGACTGAAACGCCTTCGAATTGTTGACCGTGAACAATCCAAAAGACTGGCAAGAAGCGCAACAGAAACAAGCCCGTATAAAATCAGAATGCAAAATAGCCCTTCAAGGCAAAATTGAAAAAGCCGCAGCAAAGAAAATGGTGGTGTTGAAAATGAAAAATCACATGCTTTACAAAAGCGTTTTTGGACGACAACCTTCTGTTTTTTGTCCGGATGGTAGCGAAGATAAGTTCCATTTTTGATGAGGTTGTCATTCATCAAACACTTTGGACAAATGATTTGATTTTGAGTCTTGCCCAAACCTTTGTGAAAGGGTAAAATCAGCGATGGGGAAAAGGTCATGTGCCGGTGCTCCTTCCGTTGACGTTGTCACAAGCATCTATCGGAAGAAGAGCACCTCCCCTCTAATCCCCCCCGAAGGGGGAAAGAGGGCGAGCGCATGGGCTGTTCAGGTTGCAGGGGAAAATCTCGCGATATAATACCTTCGTTTTTTCGTAACCGGTAAAATAGCGCGAGAATTTAAACAGAAATAATGAGATTTAAATGCGAGAATTCACAAAGCAGCATCACTGTGACCATTGCCTCCGACGTG
>Ga0210022_1002484_pt1 | contig 11408 bp, 8 predicted proteins | sample CryGeymeta201520_FD_183984 | JGI IMG/M metagenome (GOLD analysis project Ga0210022, IMG submission 183984) | Groundwater microbial communities from Crystal Geyser aquifers in Utah, USA - Crystal Geyser metaG 2015-20 (SPAdes) (version 2) | ecosystem: Environmental > Aquatic > Deep subsurface >... | reverse complement strand
TATTATAAAAATGGAGATGGGAAGGAAAAAATCCCATTTCAAAGAAGCACTTTAAAAATAATTTGGTGCAGAACGACAAAATAAACAAAAAGGAGGGAAAAACGAAAGGAGGAAAACATTAAAAAAAATGGAAAAGAAACGAAAAAGGAGGTAATAGAATGAAGTACAAGAAAGGTTTAATGCTGTTTATGATTACAGTTGTTCTTCTAATGGGAACCGCTTTACCCGGTTGCAATAAAGAACAGCCAGCTGAGGTAAACAAGTTGGTGATTCCTTCGTCTTTGGAGCCAGTTGAGGTCTTCAAAGAAGTAGCCATCACCGACTCGTATTCTGAGATTCTTCCACTCTTCGATGGGAAATGGTCAGCAGATTATATGATATTCTCGAGTATGCCACAGGGAGCCACCGAGGAGCGATTCACTGAGGGCTATGGTGCCGATGTCCCAGAGGTTACGTATACCATGAGGAATGGAGAGCGAGCGGGCTGGGGATATTATAGGTTTGTATTACACATTGTCATCCTTAAGTACGAAGACACGGAGTCAGCCGAGAGAAGCACCGGCAACATTAGTGAAACGCAACAGCTTCAGAACTTAACGTATGAGGGTATTGCCCTAAAGAATGGCACCCACACCCTGACTTGGTCGGAAGAGGAGGGTGAAGGCTATTACTGGGATAACTTTACCATGCCATGCTACCTAATCCACTCTGGCTGTTTCGTTATCTACTACTACGGTCGAGAAGACGTTCTTAGTGACATGTTAGACAGAATTATTGCTACATTTGGTGGAGTAAAATCAGAGACACCAGCAGCAGTTTCAACAGCAATCGCTTTGTCTTCGGGAATGGAAACTAACAGAAATATGCCTATTGGCACAGAGATGTCCAGTGATTCACCTAGTAAAGATGCCTATGTTCTCTATGGTGACCTAGTGCATATACCCGGTGATGATATGGCTAATAGAAATTATGGTGACGAATGTGACTTGTGGGTGCAGTCAGATTCTCCAGATTATGGTGGCTGGGGGAATGCTAGAACTTTTATAGAGTGGGATATCTCCTCAATTCCTGCAAATGCACCAATCAGTTCGGCACAAGTAAAGTTGTATGCCAACAAGGCAGGTTGTGAGAAAGGTGCAGAGCTTAATCGGACTTATGTGTTTGATAGGATTACGGGAAGTTGGACTGAAAGTGGGGTAACTTGGAATAACCAACCTACTGTTACAACTACTCACGAGGCAAGTACTTATTTACCCTGGAGTGGTCCAGGCTGGTATACATTTACAGTAACAGCCCAAGTAGCAGATGCAAGGGCAGCAGGAACAATATATGGTGTTAGGATTAAGGATAGTGTAGAGAATAGTGCTCTTTTCTTCTACACTGACTACTGCTCTGGGGATTGCCTAGGCCAAGATGGTTACTACCCCGAACTGGTAGTTACTTACGAAACACCTCCTCCGCCACCTTCGCTACTAGGAGAGTATGCTCCGGTCCTGTACCTTCACCATAACGAAGGTTATTACAACGACCCAATTAACAGCATGCTCGATCAGTCGGACCTAATGTTGTTGAGGGCTATTGGTCCTATTGAATTCAGAGACTTTATTCGGAATGGACCTATAGTCGAATCGGAGTTGCCTGACCCCACTACTGCTGGCGTGTATTACCTGGATATGTGGAATGCAACATCTGCTCCTTTTGGAGGGTCCGTTAGTGCGGTGAAACCCGACCCAGTCAGGTTTATGGGTTACCCACTCACTGTCTACGGAAGACAAGTCGATAAAACCTATGGAGGACACCAGTACATCGTTCTCCAGTACTGGTTCTTCTATCCCTATAACGATTGGCATAACTGCCACGAAGGGGATATGGAAAGGGTACAAATCGTCCTCGATAAGACCACGGAGACGCCAGTACCAATAAATGTGACCTTTGGTCAACACTGGGGCGGAGAGACTGTGCCTTGGAATGGTGTCAGTCTTATTAACGGGACACATCTCAAGGTCTTTATTGCCCGGGGTAGTCATGCCAGCTACCCGACCGATGGCGACCATCCTGTGGGACCTTGCACTGATAAAACTTCAAGCATAGGAGTGGCTTCGTTCCCCACTGGTTATATAAATGAGTATGATGTACCGAGCGGTAATAAGAAGGGTTATAGTCTCGTTGATATAAGTAGTGGGTATTCATGGGTTGAATGGCCGGGGATATGGGGGTTTTACGTGCCCGGGTTTGCAAGAGGTCAATCTGGTCCTCCTAGCCCAGCAAATGTGAAAATAAATGGCATAAATGTCTGGAACGACCCTTTGGCATGGGCTGCCGATCCAGGTAGCCCTTGGATTATAGGACAAGCTACCGGCTCAGTAAGGCTACACGCCTATGATAGTGGTGGTAATCATACCGGCTTAAATGAAACTGGGTGGATAGAAGCAGAGATACCGGGTACTTACTTCTATATTCCGGGTAACCAGAGCGAGGCAGAGCTATTGTGGGTTTATACCTCAGAGAACTTGACTTTCAAACTTGAAGCAACTGGTTTGGGAGAATGCAACTTCACCCTTGCTAAATGCCAGAGTGATGAGGTCACCACAAATTACACTCATATACAAGTTACCGAAAACACCACTGCCACACTAAGTTCTGCCCAAGCCCCGTTCTCCGCTATGCAAATCGACTATGATGGAGATGGTTTTAGCGATGAGACTAGGTTTCCTGATGCTATGGGCAATAGCACCTTAATAGGGCACGTTAGCTTCCCGGGAAGGGGCCCTGCTCCTAATGCCAAGTGGATAGAGACATTAGAGGTGAGGTTCTTCGATAATGCCACTAAGCTTGAGATGTATTGGTCACCAGTAAATGCTACCACTAACAGCAGCGGATACTTCAAGATTACTCATCTCCCTGCTAGCACTACGATATAGGGATTAAGAACTGGACCAGCTTGAGCGAGTAGGTAGCTAGGGTTGAGCTTTAGAGTTTTACAAATATGCTTCGGTGGAAGGCACCACACCACACCGAAGCTTTTTATTTTTAAATAAAAATGGTTGCCCTATAAAAAACCGCCTCCGCCAAAAGGCGGATTGGCGATTTTTCAAATTTTACTGCGGTAATTAAACCCACTTAAACTTTCTCTATCATTTTACCAAATTTAATCCATAAGGATGAAATTTAGCAGGCGGGGCGTCGGCTCGAAGCGCCGACTGGGAAAATATAGTTTCTCCCAAAAATCTTCAGTTCGTAGCCGACGATACGGCTGTGTGCCTCGATCTGGAACCGGTAAAAATTAATAATTTACAAAATAGCGAATCTTAGCTTGCGACTTCAGGGTGGTTATCAAGGCAGCGGCCTCTTTATTCAGTTTTTGATTTCTCAACTCATCTTTTATCTGAGCAGTAGTCGTCGCTTCCTGCCCTTCTGGAATTGAAATTGCATTATCCTTAATATACTGTGTTACTTCTTCATCCGTAACGTTTATTTTATCTGCAACCATTTTTTCTACTTCCTTTTGGAGAATAATCTGCTTCTTTAAATCTTCCATAGTCATGCCCTGCGCGGCGAGCGCCGCATCGAGCGTGCTGCCCTGCGCTACGATCCGATCTTCAATTTTTTTTATTTCCCCATTGATTTCGTCATTGCTTACAGTAATCTTCTTTGCGTTCGCCTCGTTCTGAACGAGCTTTTCGATGATAAGGGAATCTAATAAATTTTTGCCTGACGCTTTCTCGAGTTCTTGAATGATAGCCAGCCGGCTTATCGGGCTGCCATTAACAGTTGCCGCGATGAATAATCCTTTATAAATATAAGCTAACACGCCCAATGCTATAATCACCACAATAATAATGGCGGTTTTTATGCTAATTTTTATTTTTATTGATTTTTTATAAGCTTTTTGCTGATGCTCCTGTGCGTTCAATGATTCTGCTTGAATTGTGTTGTTGTCCATAAAATTAAGGTTAAAAATTATTAAAACTGCTTAAATGGCTGTCTCTTTTGGTTAAAATCCGAACCTTTTTTCGGGAAAATCCCGACGCTGACTTTTAATTGCCCGCCGCCTGCGGCGGGCAAAATTCGCGGTCCTGCTTCGCAGGACAGGCAGGCAAAAATTCCTTGGGGACTCGTACTCCTAAAACCCCTTTCCTTTTTGCCCGCCAGCTTTGGCGAGCCGAGGAAAATTTCCGCGCAAAGCACGGAAAAAATTAAAATGGGATATCTTTTATATCCACCTCGTTGTCTTCCTCGTCTTCTGTTTTTTTATTTTCTACTTCTGTTGTTTTTTCATCTCCAGATTCCAATGCTGGGATGGATTGCATTGACGATCCAATTAATCCCCGTAAATCACCATGCATGCCGGCGGTAACGGCAACTATCTTCTCAATCTGCTTCTCTTGTTTCCCCCACCTTGCAATAGTTGCTCGTTTTTCCTTATCTAAATCTTGCTTCATGGCAACGAATGTTTCTATCATAGCTTCAACTCTTTGTCTAAATTCTGGACCAGTGAGATAACGAAATAATAACTCTATCTTTTCATCTTTTCCTTCTGCGGCAAGTTTAGTGAAAGCAACTTCTGTTAATATCTTTCTAAGCGCCATTGCTAAACCGTGAAGTGAAGCACGATTTGTTATCCATACTCCATTGCGAAAACCGGCATTGCTAACGTCTTTTGGTAATATATCGCTAACAATCACAGCAATATCAGCTTTCGCTTCTCTTTGGTCTTCCTTAAGTTTTGTAATCCAACCTTCGCTCCAATTCTTGGTACGTTTTGACTCCCAGAGTATACTACCGCAATCAGTTTCATTTTTCGTGCTAATTTTTTGCAACACATCGGCCCCGCGTATCCCTTTGGGTACTGGTCGAAGTTCATCATAGATAAAATGCTCTTGTAGAAACGATTCTAAATCAAGTTCTTGAACTTCACCTTGAAGCTGTTGGGATCCTACCTCCGCTCTCCTTTTAAGTTCATCAATTTGTTTTTTGAGTCCCGCTATTGTTTCTTCTCTTTCTAAAAGTTTTAACCCCTGCTCTTCGGAGATTCTTTTTGAAGTTTCCTCCTCAATCTTTTTTCTTTCACTGTCCAGTTTCCTTGTCATATCAAGCTCAAGGGATTTTTCCCTTGCATCAATCTCTCTTTGTTTTTTTCTGAGTTCCAGCTCTTTTTCTTCAGACTCTTCTATTTTCTTATCCTTTTCCTGAATTTGTTCCCTTAAGTCCTTTAATTCTAACGAAACTCTTCCCTCTGCTTCTTGTAAGGCCTTTTTTAATAGTGTTTGTTTTTCAATTTCTAATTTTCTATTGATTTCCTCATTAATATTTTTCTGAGAATTTTCAACTGTTTTTACTTTTTCTACAAGTTCTGCTTCTCTTTTTTCTAAATCCTTCTCTTTTTTCTCTACCTCAACCCCTAATTCATATCGAACCCTTTCCTGTATTTGATGAGTAAGGGCCTCTGTCAGAAGAATATCTTTTTTACAATAAGGGCATTTTATAGTTTGTTCTGTCATAAATTTTTATTCCTCAATTAATTTTTACGGGTGCTTTGTCGTGTATATTTTGTGCTTGATATAGCCAAAAATTGATTTTATTTCTTGGATCATGGGTTTTTAATCCACTTGTACTTTCTATACCAATGGTCATTTTATTCTTCTTGCATTGATCGACAAATGATTCTAATAATGGAAATCTAACCTTTTCTGAGCACGACAATTTTATTTTCTTAATATTACTATTAAAAAGAGGTTTCTGTCCACTTTTTAAATTCAACCAATTTTTATATTTATCAAAATGACCATATGAATATGCTCCCAATCCTGCAAAATAGTCCGCAATTTGTATAAAGAGTTCTTTTTGGGAATCAGATATTTTTATTATTTTTAATCCAAGTTTCCAGAAATCATTTCTATTAATATTAAATAAATCCGTGATTGTTTTATATCTTTTGCCACCCAAACACTTAGCGAGAGACTTCCAATCCATCGAGGATTGTTTGTCTGGTTGCCAACACCAAGTGCATTCATTCCCCCATCTCTTACTGAAGACATGGCTTACTAAATGATAATACATCCTTCCAAGATTCTCATTATCATCTATATTAGAGACATCTTTATGTCTCGAATCTTGCATATCCCAAATAAGAACATCTACTCTTAGATCATCAAGATGTTTAAAAACAAAATCATTTATTTTCTTAGCGGCAAATCCATCTCTTGCAGTACGTACTTTTTCCCATTTAAATTCACTTTTAATGCCCGACTCAGAAAATAATTTCTGAAGTTCTAATATCAGATCATTATATTGAGAGAATTTTAAAGTAATAAGCCCTAAACTATTATAACGACCATCTTCGTGGCCGGAGTCATCAGAAAACGCATAATGATTATAGATAATATTTATCATCATTCTTATCTCTAAAATTTGTTAAAAAGTTATCCACAGTTGACATCTTTGCTGGTTCGGTAAAAGTTCGGTATAATATAATAATACCACCTAGGTAAAAGTAGTGTCAACATGTTAACCCAAAAACAAAAACAAATCTTTGAATATATAAAGAAATATATAAAGAAAAAAGGTTGCTCCCCTACTCAAAAAGAAATAGGAAAGCATTTTGGTTTGGTAAAATCCACCGTGCACCAACATATAGAAATCCTAAAAGAAAAAGGAGTTTTGAATAACCAAACTCGTGCAATAGAAATTGCAAAAAACAAAAAACCATCAATCCTGGTCAACATTCCCCTTCTCGGCACCATTGCTGCCGGTGAACCGATTGAGGCGATCGAGGATAAGGAAACTATTGAAGTTCCAAAATCCCAATTATCAAAATCGGGTGAACACTTTGCTCTAAGGGTCCGGGGAGATAGCATGATTGATGAAGGTATTTTTGACGGTGACATCGTTGTTATTAGGAAACAACCTGATGCCGAAAATGGGGAAACGGTAGTCGCTTTAATCAATGATAATGAGGTAACTCTAAAGAAAATTTATAAAGAAAAGGGCCGATTTAGACTACAACCAGCTAATCCGAGTTTAAAACCATTCTTTACCAAAGAGTTAATCGTACAAGGTAAGGTAATAAGTATTATAAGAAACTACGAAAACAATATTTATATAAGCAGCGAGCTATTAGCTTCTTCTGGAGAGATAAAAAATATCTATAAAGAACCTCTGACGCTTTTCCGGGGCGAAGATATCTCAAAATTTCCCTCGACTCGATTTCAGGGCAGTAAAACTAAGTTAGTGAATTGGATTTGGGATAATACTAAAAACTTAGAATTTGAAACAATGGTTGATTTGTTTGGTGGTACAGGTTCGGTTGGTTATATGTTCAAGCAAAAAGGTAAAAGGGTTTTTTATAATGATTATCTTAAATTTAATTATCTCACCGGCGTAGCTTTAATTGAAAATTCTGACACAAAACTTACCGATGATGATTTAGGGTTTATTTTGGCTAAACATAAGAACGTTAAATATCCAGATTTTATTCAAAGAACTTTCAAAAATATTTATTATACCGATGAAGAAAATCGATGGCTTGATATTGTATCTACAAATATAGGAAAGGTAAAAGATAAATATAAACAAGCGCTAGCATATTTCAGCCTTTTTCAGTCTTGTATTATTAAACGTCCATATAATCTTTTCCATCGAAAAAACCTCTATATCCGAAAAGCCAATGTTGAAAGAAGTTTTGGCAATAAAACTACTTGGGATAAACCATTTAGAGAACATTTCCTTAATTTCGCAAAAGAAGTCAACGAGGCGATTTTTGACAATGGAAAAAAGAATATAGCTTTAAACCAAGACGCTTTTGATTTTAATAGAAAGGCAGATTTGATCTATATTGATACCCCCTATATATCCAACAGGGGTATTGGAGTAGATTATATTGATTTTTATCACTTCCTTGAGGGTCTTTGCGATTACAATAATTGGATTAATCATGTAGATTACGATAGCAAACATAGGAAATTTAAAAATAAAAAGTCTATCTGGACAGATAGAAATCTTATTTATAATGCTTTTAATAAAATCTTCGAGAAATTTCAAAATAATACTTTGGTCATCTCCTATCGTTCGGATGGTATTCCATCAGTAGAAGAAATAGTAAGTTTACTTAAAAAATATAAAAAAAACATATCTATCAAGCAAAGAGCTTATAAATATGCGTTAAACCACCACAAAACTTACGAAGTTTTGTTTATCGCTACTGACTAACTATCCTTCGCTTATAGTTTCTCCAATATTTTAAAAATTCTTTCTCCGTCTTAAAATTGCTCTTACCGGCTTTTAACATTTTTATATCCTTAATCGAGCCTATGGCAGTCGTTGTCCCTGTACCGGTAGATTTCGAAGCTAATTTCCATTTTTCTTGAACTATTGCTTCTATATTAGAAACCATATGTAGGGTATCTGCACTCTCATTCCAATCATAAATAAAGCCAATTATCCAATGTTGAGAAAATTGGCCGTATGGTAATCTACATCCAGCCATTTTCTTATTTGGACGCCTAAAATAACCCCAATAGCTCCCTAGGGTAAAACCTGTTCTGCCGCCGTCTCTCCTACCAGTTTTAACATCTAGGGCTATAATTTCTTTCCCCAAGGGACCGCCTAGAAGCGTAAGATCTGGATATTCACGCGTGTTTGTAGATTCTATCACTTTAATTCTTCGTCTTTTTGCCCATTCCGTAACTTTCTCCCTGCCAAGATATTCAAAAAGCGCCTGGATTTGAATGTTTTTGGGGATTGGATGCAGTTTTTTGTCAGTATCCAAGATGCCAATAAAATTCCACGAAATACCTGATGCTATTTTTTCTAATTCTTTTTTGAAATTTTTAATCATATCCCTTTGAAATTTTAAAAATAAGAAATATCCTTTTTGTAAATCTTTACAAATCTTTTAAGCTCGGCTACATCAACTCTTCTTTCGCCAGATTCTATTTTTGAAATATAAGACTGCGGCTTCTTTAATTTATCAGCAACCTCTTTTTGTGTGAAACCTGCTTCTTGCCGAGCTTTTTTAATTTTACTTAAAAATCCTTTATATTCTTTTGAATAAATTGACTTCCTCATAGTGCTTATATTCTATATCCTCTTGTAGTATATCCCAAAATAGGATATTATATACTTGGGAGTGGATAACTTTGTTGACCGCGCACGGGAAGGGCGGGGCAAGGGCAACACCTTAAAAATTTTCCCCGGCTCGCCAAAGCTGGCGGGCAAAAAGGAAAGGGGTTTTAGGAGTACGAGTCCCCAAGGAATTTTTGCCTGCCTGTCCTGCGGAGCAGGACCGCGAATTTTGCCCGCCGCAGGCGGCGGGCAATTAAAAGTCAGCGTCGGGATTTTCCCGAAAAAAGGTTCGGATTTTAACCAAAAGAGACAGCACTGTACTATGTTCTCGTTTTTCCGCTTCGTTTTGCGCCTCGCCGCTTCGCGGCTCGGCGCCGAAATGGGGCAAATTTCCGAGATACATTTTTTCGCCCACAGGGCGAAAAAAATTTAACAATTAAGGTATAAATATATGGCTAATTTCTTTCTCTACGCCCGCAAGTCAACCGATGAGCCAGACAGGCAAATTCTATCCATTGAGGCTCAAATTGCCGAGCTCAAGGAGTTCGCGGCAAAAGAACAATTAAACATTGTCCAAACTTTCATTGAAAGCCAAACCGCCAAAGAACCTGGCAGGCCGATTTTCAACGATATGCTTTCTCAAATTGAAAAAGGCAAAGCCGAAGGAATTTTGGCGTGGCACCCCGACCGCTTGGCGAGAAATTCGGTTGACGGCGGCAGAATCATTTTTCTTTTGGATACCGGTAAAATTCAATCACTAAAATTCCCCACTTTTTGGTTTGAATCAACGCCGCAGGGAAAGTTTATGCTCAGCATTGCTTTCGGCCAATCTAAATACTACATTGATAATCTTTCGGAAAATGTGAAAAGGGGTCTAAGACAAAAAGTGAGGCGAGGCGAATATCCGGGAGTGGCGCCAACCGGATACTTAAACAATCGATTAACCAAAAAGATGGTGCCAGATCCCGAAAGATTTCGGTTAGTTCAAAAGATTTTCAAACTCTATTCAACTGGCAATTATTCTTTGAAAGAAGTGAGAAACATGATTACCGAGACCGGATTGAGAAGCAGAACTGGCAAGATTCTTTGCGTTTCCAATATACAGGCGATTTTAGTCAATCCTTTTTATTACGGCGCTTTCAAATTCAACGGCGAAGCTTATGAAGGAAATCATAAACCAGCTATTTCAAAGAAACTTTTTGACAAGTGCCAAGAAGTAATGAAAAACAAGGCCCACCATACCAACCGAGGCGTGAAATTCTATGCTTTCCGCGGACTTTTCAAATGCGGCGAATGTAATTGCTCCATCACCACCGAAACCCAGAAAGGACACAACTATTATAGATGTACCAAAAAGAAAATCCCCTGTTCTCAAAAATATGTCAGAGAAGAAAATTTGAACGAACAAATTTCATCTATTCTTCAAAAAGTTTCTTTGCCCGATTCTTGGACGAAAATAATGATTGCCGAATTAAATAAGGAGAAAGACAAAACGGAACGAGCCGACTTTTCTTTTGTCCAAAACCTAAAATCTCAAATCAAGGAATACAAAGATAAATTAGATAAACTTTTAGACCTTCGATTATCAGGGACGATTTCCACCGAAGAATACGCCGCCAAAAAACAAAAAATTCTCAACCAAAAAATTGAGATTTCCGAAAAATTGAAGGATTTTGAGCGAAAGGGTAATCGCTGGCTCGAACTTTGTAAAAACTTCATTTTAACGGCTAATCAAGCACAAATTGCCGCTTTGGGGGATAATTTTTCCAAAAAGAAGAATTTCCTGAAAAGGATTGGCTCGAACCCGCTCCTGCGGGAGCGGCTGGTTTTTGTAGAATACAAAAACCCTTGGAAATTGCTTGAAAATTCGTTTGCCGAAGCGAGGGGCGAAGCCCCGAGCGAGGCGGGAAACACAAACTTTACTAAATGGCTGCGGGGGAACGAATCGAACGTTCATCGGATCCTTCAAAGGGATCTGTCCTACCGTTAGACGACCCCGCATTGTGATTAAGTAATTCCGCAAGCTTCGATAATGGCTAATTCTAAAGGTAACTGGAGTATTGGCGAATATCTCATTTTGTTTTCGGCTTCGAGAAAGAGATTTAAAATATTTCGAATCTCTTCTTCTTTGAAATTGGCTGCTTGATTTTGGAGCTTTTGGAACTCTTCTTTGGTTAGACCGGTAATAATCGGATTCCCCTCCTCTACCCCGGTTATTTTTAAGATTAAGGCCTGCCGTAAATAATTAATTAGAATTTTGGCAAATTCTTGGAGGTCGGCACCCCGATCAGTTACCTCGTTTAAAAAATTGATGGCTTTCGAAGCCTTCTTTTGACAAAGAAAAT
>Ga0210022_1002477_pt1 | contig 11417 bp, 9 predicted proteins | sample CryGeymeta201520_FD_183984 | JGI IMG/M metagenome (GOLD analysis project Ga0210022, IMG submission 183984) | Groundwater microbial communities from Crystal Geyser aquifers in Utah, USA - Crystal Geyser metaG 2015-20 (SPAdes) (version 2) | ecosystem: Environmental > Aquatic > Deep subsurface >... | reverse complement strand
GACCCAACTTTACGGAGTGGGAGGATGGTGGAACGACATGCCTGCCGCACAGAACCTGTCCTATCAGGCGATTTATACGATTTTGATACCTGTAATTATCAAGTAGTTAAAATAAGCCGGGGACTTACACAAATACAAAGGGAGACCAGCGGTCTCCCTTTGTATGATTCATGAACGTTGGATTGCAGGAATTTATGGGATCGGCATTGCGTTATAGTCTTCAGCCGCGGTGTTAGTGGCCGAGACGTATGTGGCAACGCGGGCAATCGCTATGAGTTGGCAACCCGGGGCAGTACAATTGATGGTCACACCGCCACCATAGCCAGCTGCCGGCGGTTCGGCCATACCAAACCAAGTTAGGCCGGCGTTGGAGGCATTGGAGTTAAATTTCGCCCCAACCGCCAGAGCGCTTGCATAAGTATGGGTGCCAGTGTGTCCAAAGGAATCCGTATATGTAAGGGTAATCGAGCCAGCTGGGATACTGGCAAGGCCGACATTCTGGATGGCGATGTATGTGCGCTGGCGTGATCCATTGTTGTAGTACGCATCGGGAGCCCAGCGCACGTAAGGCAAAGCAAGTTCGGCAACGCCATTGGGCGCGCCAAGGAAGGCAGTGGACAAGCCAGCGCCGAAAGCCTTGCCAACAGCAATGACAGGAGTGGCTGTGCTGGTCACAGTAGCAGAACCGACAAATCCAGCAGCTACGGTGTCGCACGCCGAGAAACTGGCCTTTGCGCCGGCGCCAATATTCTTCGTAACGGCTAACCCACCGGGACTATAGGTTACCGTAACATCAGTAGCGGTAGTCAGGCTGGTGTTCTGAACTGCGTAGGAGGTTCTCTGACCGCCATAAACGTCACAGAGTGCCGATGGCATGTAGAGCGTGGTAGCGCCGGTAGCGACGCTTTCGAACGCTTTTGCGCCTGTGCCGGTAATATCCAACTCCATCGCACTGCCAACGATCTTGCCAGCGCTGGTATCGGCGCGTGTGGCGGTAGCCACAACGGAGCCGTTGAAACTGGCGCCCAACGCGGCTACAGTAGCCGCATCAACATAGTAGGACGCGCCAGACTCTATGTCTTGAGTGATTGTGTGGACCAGTGTTGCGGAGGTATTGTAGAACTTGATGCTTACGCTGTTTAGCTGACTGTCAATGTTTTGAATAGAAAACTTCGTGTGGGCGGCATAGGTGTTCTTCAATACCGTGGCGATCAGGGCGGTGGGAGCTCCGTCGGAGAACCCGTTGGACAGCGGCCGTACAAACACTGTAGCTGAACCTTGTGGGATTTGCACCAGGGTAGCCAGCAACGGTTGATCAGATTGCATGACCGCTGAACCCTGGAATCCGGTGGGAACTTCGGCCTGGGTCAGGTTGCCAATGTATAACGATGAGCTTGCGCCAGCAGCCAGGTTAGAAAGGGGGACCGTAGTCGGTGTGGTTGTGGACGGAGTTGCGTAAAACAGGACTTTCAGGCTGGTAGTTGCAACCGTTCCCACGTTCTGATAAGTGACAGATGTGGTGAATGTTGTCGTATAGGCCTGAGCTTGAACGTTGCTCGGAGAAAAACCGGCAAATGCCAAAGCCAGGATAACGAAGAGGGAGAACAGTTTTACTTTCATGGGTAAGCCTCCTTGGGCTAGAAAATTTGGAATGGAGAATCCACTCCTGAATTGTTTTCATTGTACGTGCGTGTCTTACTCAAAACAATACCTCTTAAGAATTATTTTGCATCTCCAATTGCTTTTCTGGGTTGAATGGGTTAGTATTATGTAAAAATCCCCTTTTGGAGTGAAACGATGAAAATCAAACATTACATGCTGGTTCGATGTATTCTTTTTCTGTTGCTACTGGTTACAGCTTGTGGGACGCAATCAGCGCCTACGCCTACATCTATTCCAAGACCCGAGCCTGGAAAGGCAACGGTCACTGGAAATCTATTCTCGACAACTTCAGACAAACCTCTTCCGAATACGGCTGTATGGCTGGCAGAGGTCGTTCGGCAAGGAGAGCAGGGGGCGTATGTGTTGGATGCTGCGTCTAGCCCTGGGGTATATGCAAACGAAAACGGCATATTCGTGATTCCCAATGTTGTTCCGGGGGAATACGTCATCGTGGTTGGGGATCCTGAATCCCGACACGAGATCATCTCTGAAAGCTCAGGAGATGCCAAGGTGTGGAATATCCCAGCCGACCAGATTTATGACGTTGGTGAGTTGAAGGTCACATTGACCAAGTAGTCAGCTACTGACGAATGACTTGGAGTGCGGCTGAGTAGGCCGAGTATATCTTTTCATGTTCAATTGCGATTGACCTTATTGAAAACGATTGGACAACTTGGTAGGCGCGATTGGTGAACTCCTGACGGGATTGCGTGTCCCCCAGGGCAGCCTGAATCGTCTGGGCCAAAGCGGATGCATCTCCCGGAGGAGCAAGCCAACCGGTGTGCTGATTCCGTACTAATTCGCGTGTCCCCGGGATGTCTGTAGCCACAACAGCAATTCCAGTAGCCATGCTTTCCATAATTGCAGTAGGAAGCCCTTCCCAGAGCGACGACGAAACAAATATATCCAGACAAGCTAGGATTTCTTCAACGTCCGAGCGTGGGCCGGTGAACAGTACCTGATTGGCGATCCCGCGAACGTGTGCCTGATCTTTGAGCGTGTCAGCCAATTCACCATCCCCCACGATCAGGAAATACGCCTGGGGAATTTGCCTCAATACCAGGGCTGCTGCATCTATCAAATAGGTGTACCCTTTTTGCTCAGTCAGCCGTCCCACTGTCCCAATCAGTGGCGCATCCATTGGGATGTTCAGGCCCATCCGCTTGGAGGCCCGATCCAGGTTGGTACGTTGGAACCTCTGTAGATCGATTGCATTGTAAACGCACTGAGCGCGCCGTTTTTGCAGTTTTGCCAGGGGCCGCTGGTTGAGATTCGCAGTGATGGTCTGACTGACCCCGATTTCTGTGTTGAATAGCAGGGGATATAAGAAGTTTGTCAGAAGTAATCGCCGCAGGGGTCTCTTGCGCCATTCGCGTTGAAACCCATAATGTACGGAACGCAGAATGATTGGCCGACTGGGGTGCAGATTAAGCATTAGAGCGGCAATATCAGTGAACTCCGAGTGGCTGTGAATGATGTCCGCCTTGTACTGAGACTGCCAGTTCCATAAAAACCGAACGGAATTCCAAAAACTGCGATAGGGATGCAGTTCATCCCATTTACTTGCATAAAAAGCCGGAATACCTTCGGCGTTTAACTGCGTCAGCCACTTCTCTTCCAAGAGCGTCCCGCAGTCGAATAACCCACAAAGATGGACGTTGAATTGTTGGCGGTCCAAGGCTCTACATAGTTCGATTCCAAAACGCCCAATGCCGCCGCCCATCCCTCCCACTTGAAACCCGTAGATCAATTCAAGTACTCGTATGCGTTGGCTCATTTTGCGCCTTTTTGTATCCCGTTTCCGGCCGGCTTGAACTGGAATAAAATCCATATCGAACATGCCAGGATAGCAAGCAGTAGTAACGTGATCGAACTGCTTTGCAGCCTCAACCAGACCGTCATGAACCCTGTAGATGTTTCCTGCTCGATGATGCTTATACCTCGGGCGGGCAGGATCATTACGATGATGGTCAACCCCGCTAGTGCTGCAAGCAGCCAGCACTGCCATGGACGTGACCCATCGTTATGGATCAACCACTCGGCAATCAGGGCGATCAACAGGATCGTCACAAAAGTATCGTATGCCCGGTGATAGGCAACTAGCAGAGTCCACAGCATCAGGATGGTGAACAGTGTTTGCCGAACAAGCGGGTGTGATGCTGGCAACGATTGTATTTTCCTTGTGTGCAGCCAATAGCCAAGAGAACCTGCTGTAGCCAAGGAGAGTGAAATAACTGCTACCCATCCGGCCAAACTGCCTGATGGAAACAGGGTTGCCAAATGAATGCCCGGCAGATCGGTGTGGAGTTGAAAGATTCGAACGTATGCATCGAGGATACTGACGATGGGTTGGTGGGTCATTACCGACAGGGTGAGTATGGCAACAGCCTGGATAGCTAGTCCAATGATAATTTGGCAATATTTGCGTTCTATCAGGAAGAGTATCAACAATGGCAGTGCTAACGAATACTTCGACAACGCCAATCCGAGAGCGATTCCGGCGTAAAGCCAGTGCCGTTCTGCCAGGAGTGCCAGAAGCATCGCCGCAAAGACCAACAGGCTGGTTTGACCATTCCCGGCAATGTTGCGGGTCCCAAATAGTCCTATAAATATAAAGCCGAATAATAGTTTGTCCGTGGCAGGTCTTATATTCAACGCCGGAAATAATCGTAAGACCCAAAAGGGAATTGCCAGAATTAGTGCCAGATTGCAGGCCATCCACAAGGTTTTAGCTGTGGGCCAGGAGAAGAACGAGAAAATAGTCAGCAACTCCACCATCGGTGCCGTATTAGCAGGTACACGAGCCAAGCCGGGTTGGGCAATGGGCAAGTTTTGCGCAACCTGTCCATCCAAGTATGTTATGGGGATTTGGGGTACTTGATTGTTGATGAAGGCATTGTAGGGGTCGGTACCCTGGCGGATGAATTGCCCTGCATACCAGTAGGAATGAAAGTCTATAGCTCCCGATGGGTCGAGGGTCTTGGTCACAATATATGTGAGCGAAAAGCCAGCCAGGATGGCGAAAACGAATAACGGGAGGTATCGAAAGGGTTTCATAAGATGGATTCTTGCAGCGCCATTAGTGACGGGATAACGATGCGAAATCTGAAGCGATGTATGCTCCGGCCTGCTCGGCTTCTTGCGCCAGGTCGGCAACTCTAGCCTGGATGTGTTGGCGAATTATATGCCGTTCCTGCCATAAGCTAGTGAGCTTGGCAACAAGCGCTTCACCAGTAATCTGCTCAATATCAATCACCCAATTTTCAAGTCCCATCATTTGCATAATCCCTTGAGTTTTATAGCGATAAGCAATGGCTACTACTGGAACGCCCCCACTCAAGGCAAAGATATTGGAATGCATGCGAGTCCCGATAAACACATCCATCAGTCCATAGGCCGTTTTGAGTAGCTCGGGAGTGGTAAGTTGTTCGATGAAAACTACCTGGCCGCCTTTCTCCCGAATGCGTTCAACAACCCGCCGTGTTGGAATGCGGTCATCGTTTGCTAGTGTACTACTGCACACTTGGGGGAAAAAGATCACTTTTCCTTTCATGGTTTCAAGAAAATAATTCGCTGCTGTGAATAATGCATCCTCGTAGCGTTTCTGTATCTCAGATTGAGCGGTTTGAGCGCCCCAATTGATGACTGTAAATCCTAATAGTGGTTGGTCTTGCTCGATATCTACGCCGAAGGTTTGTAGCCATGCTTTGGTTTCCTCGACTAATTTACCCTGGAAGGTAAAAGCCAAGTCAGGCACCAATCGGCAATGTGAGTTGATTACGCCAACCTTTTGTATTTCTTTGAGTGATACCAGTTCGCGTACCATTACCAAACGAGCACGATTAAGAATCCACTTGACCAGTTTTTGATCTTGTACGCGGCGGAGTGGCCCGATGGATTGGGGAAATAAGTAAAGTGGCTTACCGGCCAGCATCGCGTAGGCCATCGTATAAGCAACAATCAAAAAGGTTAGCCCGGCCCTGCCTGAGCTATACATGAAATTTCCTGGCGCACTGGCTACCAGGTCAGCCTCGAAATATACCTGCAAGGATTTTTTTTGGTCTTGCGTTAGCCCGAAAAAGCAAGGACGGCTAAACAACCTATAGGTGATCACAGCCCACAGGCTGGATAACAATAACTGAAACATGGCAACATATCGCCATTGCATCCCCCCCGCATCAGAAGGCGTATGCATCCAATACAGAAATGAGCCAACCTTCGACTCCTCCCCAAGGTGACTCTCGGGTTCGTTCATTGAGAGTGTGACGCAGCTCCCTGGAAAGTTATCGACAAGTTGTTGGATAGCAACCTGGGCCAAGGCGGCATCACCCGCATTCCGTAATGAATGTAGGTTAATTATGAGAATTCTGGTGGGGTGTTGTGAAAAGTTGAATGAATGGTTCATGTTTCTTCAATTGGGGGATTGTTTTGCCCTTGGATATGTGAGACCTTTAACCGTCCGCTTTCCGCAATGACCATGTATCCAGCCAATAGAACCGTCTCGCTGGCAACATATACCCAGGCGACGCCAGTGATACCGTAGCTGTGAATGACGAGCAGATTGAGCAACACATTGACGGCTGCAGCTATCCCTTGAACGACCACGCGCCGACCCTGGCCGGTTGTTGCAACGATAACTGTTGCCGATGCATAACTGCATGACTTGACGAAAAGAATCGCGCCCAGGATAACCAGTATCTTTCCTGAAACGGCAAACTCTGGCCCTAAAACCAGCCTGGAGATTTCTGGTCCCAGAAGGCTAGTCCCCAGCCACAACAGCGCGCCAATGCCGGCCAAGGAAAAATATGTCTGCCGGATGGCCCTGGATAGGCGCGGGCTTCTCTCAGCCACCAGTTGGCCAATCACCGGTGTCATCACCAAATACACAGCCGAAGGAATAACAAACATGGCGCGAAGGATGCTGGAAGCAGGCGAGTAGAAGCCGGCTGCTTGTTGGCCGAGCACCATGGCCACAATTGTTATATCGGCTTGTGTGTAAATCAGGAGCAAAGCATCAGAAAGCGCAAACGGCAAAATACAATTTAGCGTCATTCGTACAGTATTGCGGTCCGAAGAAAGCGGTGATATCTTACTAAACCAAAACAATCCACCCACGGTCGCCAGGCAAGCAATCGACAGCCGGACCAACGCATAGATCATCGGGTCATTCTGTTGAACGAAGACCAGGCCGAGAGTGCCGATTAATAAACCCAGTGATGATGAAACTTCCAACGCTACAGTTGCCTGGTTCTGTAAAGAAATATTGAAACCGTAAGTCACAGTGTTTTGGGATGCCTCCAGCCAGGTCGCCAGCGCACTCAAGTACAGTAGATGAGGTGGGAAGGTTTTAGGGTCAAGAAATCGTGATGTAATGAATAAACCGATGAGCCATACAAGCCCCAACGTGGTCTTGATGATGAAGTTGCTACCGACAAGCTTCCCTAGAGAAACTTCCCCACGGCGTCCCTCACGCAGCAACCAGGTATCCATGCCCAGGTTGAATACAATGGATGTCATCTTGGTCAGAGCAAAGCAAGCAGAATACTGGCCAAAGGAATCTATTCCCAAAGGTCGAGCGGTAAATAATATGCTTAACGCCGTTGCCACTTGGCCTAGAGACGTGGCCGAAAACAACAACAGGATGTTGGTGATAATTTGTTTTTTGGATATAGGGATGGTCATGAGATGATTGCGCTCAATGGGCTTTGGTGCATAAATCGGCTTTTTGAAGATGCAATCCCAAATTCAGGCTCATTCTCAGCAATTTTGTGTTGATCAAGAACATGCTGAACACTTTTTGAACCACGGAAACTCGGAGTCACAGAGAAAAACTGAAGAAAAACTCCGTGTCTTTGTGGTAAAAGGCTTTGTACAACATCAATCTGACCAATACACATTCTCAGCAATTTCAACGTTTCTTGTGGGAGAAACCAGTCAAGATTTCGCTGAAAATCGGCTCTGAGTGGGAAGAAAAATATTCATGCACCAGCGCCCGCTCAATGTAAAAGTTTTATGTATACCTTTTCCATTTCCTTTGCCAGAGCTTTCCAATCAAAAGACTGGGCACGCTCATACCCGTTTTGCCGTATTTCATCAGCAAGTGCAGGGTCTTTCAAAACTCGAAGGATGGCATCTGCGAGTGAGCCGGCGTCTCCTGGCCTGGCTAGTAATCCTGCTGGCGGCTGCTCAAGGAGACTGCAGCGGTCGCCGACATCTGCAGTCACGAAGGGTATTCCAGCAGCCCAGCTTTCGAAGAGCTTGATGGGGAAACGGCTGCGCCCCACGGCATCGTCGTAAACGGGGTCAACCGAGACATCTGCCAGGCGATAATAGTAATTGACTTGTGTTGCTGGCACACGTCCGCAAAAGACGGTTGCCGTACCTATTCCTAAAGCCCGCGCCTCGTCTTGAAATTGCTCGTATTTATCCCCGCCGCCCACGATGAGCAAGGCAGCTTCTGGAATTTCCTGCAAGACTCGCTGGAAGGCTTTCATCAACAACTCTAACGGGTGCGCCTGCGCAGTCAATGTGCCGATGAACGCCACTACACGTTTATCCTGCAAACCAAGGGAGGCGCGCAAAATTGCCAGCTCGGCCTCGTTCACAAAGCCAAAACGCTCGGAATCCACACCATTGGGCAAATAAGCAATTTTCTCGCGCGGAACTCCCAGTGACAACAAACGATCGCGTAAGAAAGTCGCGTGGGTAGTGATGTGATCAGCCAGGCGCGGCATGCTATTTTCGAAGAAGGCAATAATCCCCCGCTGCCAGGCGCCGCCAAAACGATTGGTGGCAGCTTCATAGTCAGAGCAATCCACTACAAGACGCCGTCTCCGGATATATTTCGTTGCCAATCCTGCTATACTGTTCATAGGGTGTGGCTTGGCAATATGCACAATGTCGGCGGGAATCCGTAATGCAGCTCGGGTTAATGCCCAGGTGGCATAGGCCGTAATCAAGATTAGACGGCCTGGGCTGAAATACTGCTTCAGGCTCCCCTCCTTACGTACATGCATCTGGGCCACGTAATGGATTTCAACTCCATTCTGTGTAAAATGAGTATTTTCCAATGCTCGATAATTGCCATGCAAAGCGACGATATTAACTTGATGACCGCGCCGGACCAGTTCACGCGCCAGAGGGAAAAAACGACCTACGCCAGTCGGGCTTTCTAAATCTTGGGTGAGTAGAAACAGTATTTTCATTGAAACAACACCTCCTCCAAGTGGGAGGCAAAGATCTTGCCAACATGGTTCACATCAAACTTATCGTAAAAAATACGATAGCCGTTTTGCCCTAAGCGCCGGCACAAATCCGGGTCACTCTTCAGAGTTCTGATAGCCTCCGCCAGTGCCTGTGGGTTGCCGCGCTCGCAGAGATAGAGATGTTCACCATGTTTGAGCGCCTCAGGCATGGCAGGCGAAGCACCCGAAATTACCGGCTTCAGCATGGCGAAGCCTTCGTAAATCTTGTTGTTATTGGTCAACGCGGCTTGCAGCGTGGCACCAAAAGTCCCCAGACATATATTGGACGAGGCGATTTTCAAGGTTAACTCGGTTTTGTCGAGCCAGTCAGTAAAAATGATATTTTTCAAGCCGTAACCTATTGTCAGGTTGACAGCCTTCTCCCTTTCGGGGCCGTCGCCGACCAGCTCAAAGCGGATAGTGGCATCATTTTGCAACAGGCGCGCTGCCTCTACGATAATCTCGATCCCGTGATTGGGGATATATGTCCCGTAGTATAGCACCCGGAAGATGCCATCGCCCGAAGGTTGTGGAGTGCCCATTTCCTGGATAACTTGTCGAAAAATCTGGTCGTCAGCTCCAATCGGCACCAGCCGGAACTGTCTGGACGAAACGCCATGTGTCTTCTGGAACCAGGCGACAAACTCCGCCGAGTCGAGGATGAGCTTATCGGGCAACCGGCAGGCGATGTGCTCCAAAAAGCGGATCAGGCCCGCCGTGAAGGGGTGACGCCGGGCCAGACCTCTCTCGACGGCAATCAAGTACATCGAATTGAGCACATCCCACACCAACGGCTTGCGGCGCAGTCTGCTCAGAAAGTATGCCAGGAAAACATCGTACTGCCCCGGATAACCTACCACCAGCACATCATACCTGTCCACCTGGCGGTACTGCCGTAGTAGCCGGGCGTAGGCTCGCGCCACCCTGCTCAAGAAGGTAGGCCGCAACCAGCCCCCTTTGACGGCCTGAATTCGGTCTTCGATGCCGCGCCATAGTGTTTCGTGACACTCGATGACCTCAATTCCGGCGCGTCGCAGGCCTTCGATCATCATCTGGTTGCGGGAATATTCGGCCCGATACGTTCCAAAATAACACACGCGCATTACGAAATCTCCTCGGGCATCGGTAGAGTGATTTGTTGATTTTCCTGGAGGATCTCCAGGCTTTCCACGATGAGATGGTGAACAATGCCCCTACAATTTGGATTCACAGGTCCGACTGGTACAACAAATTTCATTTGTCTCCTCATCGCCGCTCTTCAAATTCATTTCAGATTATCTCTGTACCTCAAACACCCACACCCGATCCTGATGATAGACCAATCTGAAGTTTGGGTCGGCAAGCAGTTGTCCCGGCTTGAGTACATACGGCCCGCCATAGTTCACCCGCCCCTGCCTCTGACCTACGTACACGTGCGTGACGCCGCGCGCGCGCAGAAGAGCCAGTACGTCGGGATGCGCGATGCCCTTGTTCTGAATCTCGGTGGTCAGCGCGTTTATCCAGTGGACATAGTCCGGGCGCGGGCCACGCTCAGAGCCGTAGTTGAGCGGGGGCAGTGTAGTCTGCCGTCGCGCCAACAGCGGCAGCCACCAGCCGCCATCTGAGCCAACGATTACCGTATCGTCATAAGCAAAAAAGGAGTTTACCAGAAAACGCGCATCTTGGGGTGTATTCTCCTGAATCCATTCTGCCGCCCGTATATCAGGACGCGTGGCCAGTGCGTGCGGCATCACCTGCAGATCACTCAGCCGTTGCCGCCCCCCCCATACTCCAATTACGAACACAAAAACCAACAGGGCAATCGCCAAGAACCTGGGTGCACTTGCAACTTGCAACCCTTCGACAACCCTTCGGCGGAGCTCAGGGGAGCGCTCAGGGCAGGCTCTGCCACTTGCAACTTGCAACTTGCTACTTGCAACCTGTCCCAGCAGATACCCCCCCAGCACACTCACCGGGATGTAGGCGGCAATAAATACGGCAAAGTTGCTGAGCGCCCCCTCTCCCGGCAGGCGCAGCCATTGCGGGTTGGCTGCCAGCAGGATCAGAAACGACCACAAGCTGATCAGCGCCACGCCCTTCTCCCGCCGCCACAAACCCCAAAGAATACTCACGGGCAAGAGCAACCAGAGCGGCGCTGGAAGGTAAGAGGATAAATCCCCTATGGCGTTATACTGCTGTGTCCAGGTTGAAACCGCCGCAACCGGTGTGCTCAGTTTTGTGGCGAAGATAAGCATAATCTTACCGGCAAAGGTATGAATAAACCAGGGCAGGAAAAGCAAGGCGGCGCCAATGCCCATCCAAAATGTGCGAACAAACAACAATCGCCAGGAATCTCTTCGGGCGCGCAATATAAAAAACGCCGCAAAAAAGAGAAGCGCAAAAATCAGAACGCGATAATGCGTGAGCGCAAGGCCGCCCAGAATTAACCACGTGAGCGCCATCCTTCGACTTCGCTCAGGACAGGCCCGTCCAGCGTCGAATGGAATGTTGCGGCGCCGTTTAGACCAATTT
>Ga0210022_1002457_pt1 | contig 11466 bp, 9 predicted proteins | sample CryGeymeta201520_FD_183984 | JGI IMG/M metagenome (GOLD analysis project Ga0210022, IMG submission 183984) | Groundwater microbial communities from Crystal Geyser aquifers in Utah, USA - Crystal Geyser metaG 2015-20 (SPAdes) (version 2) | ecosystem: Environmental > Aquatic > Deep subsurface >... | reverse complement strand
AAATTTAATAAATTTAAAACAAAAAATATCATCGGAAGGGTCGGCAGGATCTCTAAATTTTTTGAGAAGTCTTTTCAGACTATCTCTTTATTTAAAGTGAGAAACCGCCCTCATAAACACTAATCGCAATGTGCGAATTCCTCTGCGGAATATCGCTGATATATCGAGATTGTGTATGGTGGAAGACCTGTCCGACCCGATAGAAATTAAAAATGTATAAAAATAAAATAAAATAAAATAAAATGGTAAAAAATAAAATAATATTTAGGAAAAATTTAAATTATTAAATGTAGAAATGAATAAAGATAAATGAAGGTAAAATAAATTTATCCGGGTTTGTTTCTACCGCAGATTATTATACGAAATTTATAAATATCATAATATTTAATTTTACTGAAAATCTTTGAGATTTTCAATCTTTTAAAATTTACGAGATTTTAAAATACTGAAAACTATGAGTTTTCAATCTTTAAAAATCTTTTGGATTTTTAAATGATATTTCAAAAAATTTATTTACTAAAAAATTTTTTTTAGTAGATTTTTAAAAAACATCTCACAAATTAATTATCCCAGTTTAAAGAGATGAGCACCGAAGCGATTAAAGAGACAAATACATTATCTCAAAGAAAAACAACCGAATATCAAAATGCTTGATGAATATAAAAGGAACGGAGAATTATTTTTGCGTATTATTAAAGAGAGTAATGAAAACAAAAACAAAGATATTGATGATTTAATAAAAGAAAATTTTAGAAAGCCCGTTTTGGAGTTAGTTGGTCATACAGCCATACCTGAAAATGCTTCTGAAAAAGATATGCTTGATGCAGTAGGATCGCCGTATAAAGGAGGATATTTTAAAATATCCAGCAACAGTTATGAAATCCTTTCCGCATCATTCTTTAAAACAAGAAAGGGTGTCTGTTCTTTGTGTGGCAAAACAACTGATGTGTTCTCAAATAGACCATATATTTTTCCATTTGAAAGGAAAATAGATTCTATATCGCCTGAAGATATGCGACTTCAATTTTGCAAAGAATGTGGATTTACTTTATATTGTGGAATGGCATCTTTATATAAGAGGTATGCTGAAAGACCCATAGAATTTTTCTTTGACTCATATAACCAGAAAAACCTGTGGACAATAAACAATCTTTTCAAAAACTCTGGATTACGGGATCCAAACTACTACAATAAAATTAAAAACTTTAAATTCTTTACATACCATCCGTATGAAACATTATTCGTAATTATTTTTGAATTTGTCAATAAACTAAAAGAAAAAAATCTTATAAATGAACTAAAAAATATTGACGATGTAAAACTCTTACTTGTTGTAGGTTCTGGACAAATATATGAAACACATATAACAGAAGGAAGTAAATTAAACAAATTTGTTAAATTCTTCTCTAAAATAATAGATGCCAGCAAGGAAAATTATCTCAATATTAAAAACAAAGAAAATCTTCCGACAGATAGTGAACATCTCATTTTTAATGGATTTTTAAATAACTTAACCGTGGGACAAAACAATAAAGAAAAGAGCAGATTACGAAATTTGTTTGTGAAAAATTTATTGAACGGAAAAATGGATTTTATAATATTGAATAAAATAATAATGAATAGGGTCAAAGATAAGGAAAAATGGCCTTTTCCTTTTTACTATCATAATTTTCTAAATTTATATATGAATATATTTAAAATGGAAACAGAACAACAAATGTTTGAGAAAATAAATAAATTAGGGTGGGATATAGGAAACAAAACAAAGGGGACAAATTTAGATAGTTTTGTATGGGAAATATTCAGAACCAGAGGCATAGAGGAGTTTTATAATGTGTTGGTTGAATTACAAGCAAAATTAGAGATGAATATGGACTTAAGGCCAATAAATGAATATGAAAAAGAATGGCGAAAAGTAAAGGCGATTTTATTGAATGGAATGTTAAATGCATTATCAAAATAAAAAACAAATATAAAATAAAAGACAAGAATATATAAAAATGGAACAACAAACAAAAGTAAAGGCAATTGAAATTGTAACTTTGACAAAGGTTGATCCGGCAAATCTGAACTCAAATGGAACAGAAGGCGTAATAACGGTGTTAAAGAAATTTAGAGACCCTGTAGAAAATAATGAATTTGTAAGGGTTTCGGGGCAATCCGTTAAGTATCATTTGAAGGAAATGTTGTATAGAATTGAAGAAAATGACAAACAAAAATATAAAGAATATCCTCTTAGCAATGTTTCTGGAACGGGCAAAAATTCAAAACGGGTTTTAGTTTCTCCGGGCGACCCTGAGGGATATATAGCAGATGACTTATTCGGGTATATGAAAACAGATACGAACAAGAAAAGAATTGCACCCGTACGAACGTGCGGAATGGTGTCTTTATTTCCTTATGAAGAGGATAGAGACTTTGGAGTGAGATATGATGAATCCGGAAACGAAAAACATAACATATATGAAACCGAGTTCTCGGCAAACATAATGCGATCAAATTTTTTTATAGAAACTGATAGAATAGGCGCATTTGATAAGACAGAGGTAGAAGACATCAAAGTAAAGACATTGCCTCCTGTGGAAAGAAATAACAGAATAAGGGATTTAATTAAATGTGTTTTAAGCTATCACCATGAAACAAGATCTACAAGATTTCTTACCAAGGTTTATCCTGAAGCAGTAGCAGTACTTTTCCTTAACAAAAAAATTCCCCTAATCGGAGATAACTTAAGAATTACTGGTAAGAAAGACAACAAATATCTTATAGATGCAGAATTGCTAAATAATGTTTTGAATGTATTTTACAGTTCCATAGTAAAAGGATATGTGGGTATTTTGGGGGGTAAATTTTATATAAATAAAGAAAAGGTAACAAACGCCAAAATTGAGGTTTTGGAGTTAAAAGAAATGTGGGACAAATTGGAAACGGAAAAATATGTTGAATAGAATGATCGGTATTAGGTTGTCAATAGTAGGAATATTTTCATTTTTTAGAGTACCGTATAACTCTTTGTTAATGGATTCTTATTTGTTTCCCCCAAAAACAACGATTGTTGGGATGATTGGTGCAGCAATGGGGTGGAATGAAGAACGTGTATTAGATGACATTGATAAGTTTAAATACGGTCTGATAATTAAAAACCCGGGTGAAAGAGCTATAGAGACCGCAACAATTTTTGGAAATCTAGAATATACCCCATATCCAATAACCAAAATTATGAATTACAAATCCTATCCAATAACCAAAATTATGAATTACAAACCGTTTTATGAAGTTTATATCGCTAGCGATAATAAAGATTTAAATATTGACAAAATATACGACGCTTTGAATGATCCAAAATTTACCTTGTATTTGGGGGACTCGGAAAGCTTATTCTATGCAGATTTCAAGCATCCAAAATTCTGCGAGAAAATAGAAATAAATAAGGACTTTGGAAATGAATTTGAATGTATTTTACCATCAGAAATATATAACAAAAAAGAGAGAATAGAGATGACGACAAAAAAAGTTATTCCGCCAACAGAAATAAAAATCCCGATAAATTTTACGGGAAAAGGAAAAAATAGAAAATGTGTGTTAAAAAATGTGTTTTACTATTCTGGAATTAAAGTTAAACTAAAAGAATCTGTTGAAACATATTATTATGGAAAACAACCCGTATGTCTTTTCTAATTTTACTGAAGATGAATTAAAATTATTGAAAAAATGCAAAGCCAAAACCAAACCCGATGAAAGTATATACAGTCATTCTTATAGGTGCTATAATTTATCTGCAAAAATTCTTGAAAAATTTTTTATTTCAAAGTCAGTTATTGAATATGAAAAAATAAAAATAGAACTAGATATAATAAAAGATATCTGTGCTTTTCATGTTTTGCTTCACGATTTGGGAAAATCAGACAGCAGATTTCAAGACAAAATAGATGGAAGAACAAAAAGTTGTCCTCCTCACGCATTGCTTTCATTAGAAAAGGCCAAAGAAAAGTTAATAGAAAGAACAAAAAACTATGATATTTCGGAAGAACAAAAAAAACTTTTGATATATATATCATTGCTTTCTATAGCATCTCATCACTCAGATTATCACAGAGATATTTATAAAAAAAATGAACATGAACCAGCTTACCAAATTTTAAAAGAAATTGTGAATCACTTAGATGAGTTAAAGTACCCTAATTATTACATCTCTCCTGAAATAAAGTTCCTCTATATTTTTTTTAACGGAGTATTAAGAATGTCTGATTGGATAAGCAGCGGAAATTTAGAGATAAAAAATTTATTTTTTGAGAATCATATAGAATTGTCCAAAAGAATAAAATTATACCTTAAACTTAAAAATTTCTCCCTATACGATCATCAAAAATATTTTAAAACTAACTTTAATTGTGGGTTTATGCGGCTTCCTACCGGAGATGGAAAAACAGAGACAGCACTTTTAGCAAATTTTCCAATTAACAAAGTTATATACACGCTGCCAACAGTTACGACTGTTGAATCCATGCGACATAGATTTGAAGAATGTTTCTATAAAGAAAATGTTTCATTTTCGCATCATTTGTTATTCTTATCCTTATATGATGAAGGAAGATTAAACGAAGAAATTTTGCATCAGTATTCTATGAAAAAGATCGTTGTTACAACGATAGATAAAGTACTACTTTCTCTTATGAATTACAGACATTATCCTATGCTCCAAATGGGCTTAAATAATTCTTATTTGATAATTGATGAAATTCACAGTTATTCTCCTTATACTCTTTCATTAATACTAAATGGTTTGGAATATTTAAAAAGGTACCACAATACAAAAATATTAGTTATGTCGGCAACATTGCCAAAAATTATCGAAAATGAACTAATAAAAAGAATTGGTGCTGAAGAGCTGATTGACAAGAAGATTGTTGAAGAAAGATATAAAGGTAAAAGAAAGGTAAACTTAAGGAAAGATTTTATTGAAGAGGATATTGAGTCAAATACAAAGAATATATTAGAAATGTTTAAAAAGGGTAAAAAAGTTTTGGTTGTGTTGAACACTGTTAATAAGGCAAAGAAAATATATGAAATTTTAAAAAATGAAAACAATCTTAAATGGGGCGATGAAATATTCCTGATTCATTCAAGGTTTAATCACGATGATAAAAAAGAAAAGAATAATTTTTTAGAAAAACTGAAGCAAAACAAAGATAAGAAAGGGTTTGTTCTTATAGCAACACAAATAGTTGAAGTCTCTCTTGACATTGATTTTGATGTTATGTTTACTGAAGTTTCTCCTTTTGACTCGCTCGTGCAAAGATGCGGAAGGGTTAACAGAAAAGGTAAAAAAGGGGCTTGTGATGTTTTTTTATTTTCTCCCGAAAGAGAATTGCCATATAAAAGGGAACAGATAGAAGCAACAAAAAAGATACTGTCAAACTTTAAATTAGAAACTGAAATGGATTTTCTAACAGCAAATGATGAATATTACAATGATATTGAGGATTTCTATAGAAAAGAATTTGACAAGAAACCTTTAGAAGATTTTAAAGGAATAGAAAGAAGTAATTTTGGTGAAGAATTAACGAGAACACGGGAAAGTTTTATTACTCTCCCGGTGATTCCAACAGGTGAAAATAATGAAATTTACACAAAAGTGAAAGAATATGTAAATATATTAGATAATTTATCTTCTTATAAAAAGGACAAAAAATTAGAAATAAACAGATTTGTGCTTGGAAATATAGTGGAGGTTCCAATTTATGTTGCCAAGGGTGATTTAAAAGTAAAAGCTGTAGATCAGGAGATATGGGATAAATTTGGAGTAATTTTTATAAATGCGACATACAATTCAGAAACAGGGATAATATCAAAAAAGCAAGGGGGTATAATTTTTTAATATAGCCCATGTTCTTTACAACACACAAATAACTAATAAAATCGCTGTTAAATGTAGAAATGAATAAAGATAAATGAAGGTAAAATAAATTTATCCTGGTTTGTTTCTACCGCAACTTATTATACGAAATTATAAATTCTAATACATTAACGAAATAAATTCAATAAAATAAATAAAATAACAAAAGTTTCCCATTTCAGTTTACTCCATTAACAAATCACCTCGCTGTTGTTCGGAGATTTAAAATTTCTAATGAAATTTAAAATAAGATTGAAAATCTGTTGATTTTAAAATTGTGAAAATATTTCCTAAAACCAGGATTTAAATCTTTTGTATAAATTCTTGAGATTATTTATAGGTTTAATCTTAATAATTTAATGAGTTGGGAAACTTTTGTAAAATAATATTAGTTTTTAATTTTCATTCCTAATTATTGTAAAATTTTATTAATAAATTTATCAGATATTAAGATGGTTGAAAAAGAAAAGAAAATAAATGTTGCAGAAAAATTTAAAGAGATGATTGAAAAATCATCCAAAAGGGATTTTGTTCAGAGTGTAGATATGGCAGTAAAATTTAGGGATATTGACTTTAAAAAACCTGAGAATAAAATTAATTTAATAATTGCACTTCCAAAAGGTCCCGGAAAAGAGCAGACAGTGGGAATATTTGCAGAAGGAGACGGATTAGTTGAAGCAAAAAAGATCACTGATAAGGTCTTTGGAAAAAATGATATTAACGGACTAAAGGACTCAAAAAGAAAGTTAAGAAAAATCGCTAATGAATGTGCGTTTTTTATGTCTCAGCAGGATTTAATGGGATTAATCGGAAAAACATGGGGAACAATATTGGGTCCAAGAGGGAAGATTCCGCAGATTCTCCTGCCAAATGCGCCGATTGCACCGATATTTGAGCGGCTAAAGAGAAGTATTTGTGTCGTTTCAAAGAAAGGCAGGGTTGTTTATGCAAAAATAGGAAATGAAAAAATGCCAGCAGATGACCTGATTGCAAATTATAACACAGTAGTGGAAAATATTGCTGAAAAGGTAGATAAAAAGAAGATTGCTGCAATTTATATTAAAACAACAATGGGGCGATCTGTAAGAACACAATGAATAATTAAATTACAAATAATAACATAAAAAATAACATAAAATTTATCTAAATTTGTCCAAATTTATCTAAATACTATAAAATGGTTACACAAGCAAAAATAAAGGCCGTTGAAAAATTAACTGAAAAGATAAAAAATTCCAGAACAATTATGGTCGGTGACTTTTTGGGTTTGCCGTCAGCAAATTTTCATAATATCAGAGTAACAACAAAGGACCTTGGAGAAATTTATGTTGTAAAAAACACACTGGCAAAAAAGGCGTTTGAAAATGCTGATATCCCGCAAAATTCCTCGCTTGCAAATTATCTTATTGGAAATATTGCCTTAATATTTTCAAATGAAAATCCTTTTAAGGTATATAAAAAAATAGCAGAACAAAAGACATACGCTCCTCCAAAACCAAATTCCGTAGCAAATGAAGATATTGTTATAAAAGCTGGTCCAACACCATTTTCTCCGGGACCAATGGCTGCGGAGATGCAAAAATACGGGATAAAAGCAGCAATAAAGAAAGGAAAGATTGAAATCGGAGAAGATAGTGTAGCAGTAAAGAAAGGGGCGCGGGTCCCTGCTGCTGTTTCACAAATACTTGGAAAACTTGGAATAACGCCGGTAGAGTTGTGGTTGAGAATAAAAGCTGGATACGAGAGAGGAACAATGTTTTCACCGGAAATTTTAAATATTGACATAGATTCATACAAAAATAAAATTATATCTGCACATCAGACGGCAATGGATCTGGCAATCGCAGAGGGAATTTGTAATAAGTTCACTGTAAATGGTCTGATTGCAAAGGCATTCTTCAATACAAAAAATTTAGCAATAGAAAGAGGAATTCCCGCAAAAGAAACAGTAAATAGTCTGATTGCAAAGGCTGGCAGATGTGCATCCGCATTGAAGAGCAATGTGAAGGGGTAATGTTACATCAAAAGGAAGGTTTGAAATTTCCTCTATAAGTTTATTCTTTTTGAAAAATGAGTCGGATAAGTCAGACATTACAGCCATCAGGAAATGTAGTGGCAGAGACAGAAACAAAGAAAAAAGGAGGTAAAATGGACAATGTAAAAATCGGGCTTGAAATCCATATTCCGATAAAGACAAAACAAAAATTATTCTGTGATTGTCCTACAAATTACTATGAAATTTCAGAACCAAATATAAGTATATGCCCTGTCTGCACAGGAATGCCGGGGATTAAACCGCATCCCATAAATTCAAAAGGGCTGGAATCTGTCATTATGCTTGCAAAACTCCTGAACTGCAAAATAAACCCAAAAATATTTATAAAAAGAAAACATTACAATTATCCTGACCTTCCGAGCGGTTACCAGAGAACATCAGAACCGATAGGTGTTGACGGAAATTTGGGTGCTGTTGGAATCTGGGAAGTTCACATTGAAGAAGATCCGGGAAAATACGATTTAAATTACAAAAGGGTTAATTACAACAGGTCCGGAACAGTGCTTGCGGAAATTGTCAGTGCTCCTGATATGCACTCTCCCGAAGAAGCGAGAAATTTTTTAAAGGAAGTGATAAATCTGGTAAAATATACCAACAGAACAGTGGATATTGGAGGTGTGATGCGTGCGGATGTAAACGTATCAATAGAAGGCGGCGCAAAGGTGGAAATCAAGAATGTAAATTCACAAAAGGGAATAGTTAAAGCCCTGAAATATGAAATTTTAAGACAGAAAAATTTAAAAAATGTCGGCAGCGAAGCAAAAATGGAAACCCGTGGTTATGACGAAGGCCAGATGATAACAGTCTCAATGAGAACAAAAGAAACAGAGGATGATTACAGATATGTTCCTGACCCGGATATTCCCCCGGTTTATTTAAAGGAAATTTCAGAAAAAATAGTCCTCCCGGAAACACCACGGAGCAGAAAGAAGCGACTGATTTCCGAATATGTTCTAAGAGATGATTACGCAGACATTCTCGTCAGAAACAAAGAAATTGCAGACATTTTTGAAGATATTGTCTCAAAGAATAAGACCTTGTCAGAAATTTCATCGTCATGGATATGCAGAGAGGTGATGAGGCAGCTGAATTACAGAGATATTGAATGGAGCGATGAAAAAAATAAATTAAACAAGAAAATTTTAAGCGATTTATTTGTGCTGTTGGCAAATAACAGCATTACAGAAAATACCGGCAAGAAAATTCTGGAAAGGGTCATTGACAGCGGAGAATTGCCGGGTGAGATTGTCAAAAAAGAAAATTTAATGATTGAATGCGATGATGATGTCCTGGAAAAGGTTGTTAATGAGGTAATTGAGAAAAATCAAAAGGCGTTTAATGATTATAAAGCCGGGAATAAGTCATCTATGAATTTCTTAGTCGGGCAGATTATGAAAGGCACAAGAGGAAAGGCAGATAATAAGAAAGTAAGGGAAATTTTAGATAGAAAACTGGGGTCAATTTAACGAATGAGCAGATAAATTTAAAAGTAATAAATTTAACAAAGGATGAGGTCCATAATGATAGATTCACTATGATTTCAATCCAAAATTTATGTAAAAATTTCAAAAGTCCGAAGCAGTGAAAAATTTAAATTTTCATCGCATTCCCTTCATAAAATTTCTAAATTTCCTTCCCCAACATCTTTGCCACTGTATTCGCATCCTTATCTCCTCTTCCTGATAAATTTATAACAACTGTCCTGTCTTTAAATTTCTCCCTGTTTTTTATCAGAAAAGCAACTGCATGTGATGATTCAAGCGCGGGAACAATCCCTTCTGTTTCAGATAAAATTTTAAATGCATCCAACGCTTCATCATCCGTAGCATATCCGACATTCACCCGTCCTTTTTTATATAAATAAGCAAGTTCCGGACCCACACCAGGATAATCAAGCCCCGCCGAAATGCTGTGAGAAATTTGTATTTGTCCGTATCTGTCCTGCAGGACCTTTGTCATCATCCCGTGAAATATACCATCACTTCCTGCATATAATGAGGCACCATGTTTTCCATTTTCAATTCCTTCCCCGCCGGCTTCAACGCCATAAAGTAGCACATCGTTATTGTCAACAAAATCATAAAATATCCCTATTGCATTGCTTCCCCCGCCAACACATGCTATTATTGCGTCCGGAAATTTATTTTCCCTTTCCAGAATTTGACTTTTTGTTTCTTCACCGATTATCTTCTGAAAATTTCTGACGATAATTGGATACGGATATGGACCTACAACACTTCCAATCAGATAATATGTATTTTTGACATTTGCTACCCAGTCCCTGAATGCTTCATTAATCGCATCTTTTAATGTTCTTGAACAGGATTTGACAGGGATGACCTTTGCTCCCATCAGTTCCATCCTGAATACATTTAATTTTTGTCTTTCAACATCTTCTTCACCCATATAGACCTCTGTTTTTAAATTCAGCAATGCGCCGGCAATCGCTGTTGCAACTCCGTGCTGTCCTGCTCCTGTTTCAGCAATAATCCGCTTTTTTCCTATATGCTTTGCCAGCAACGCCTGTCCTATTGTATTATTTATTTTATGCGCCCCGCCGTGTGCCAGATCCTCCCGCTTCAGATAAATCTTACAGCCCAGCTTTTTGGATAAATTTTCCGTATAAGTCAAAGCCGTAGGCCTGCCGACAAAATTTTTCAGATAATAATTGAGTTCATTTTGAAAGTCAGCTGTGGGATAAATTTCATTATATTTTTTCTCTAAATCTTCAAGTGCGCTCATTAAAATTTCAGGTGCAAACTGTCCGCCGTATTGGCCAAATTTTTTTTGTTTTAAATCCATTTTAAGGTTAAACAACAACATAAGAATTGTATTTTTATGAAAAAATTATAACTATTTAGAGGGTCTTTTCAAAATGAAATTTTGTAAATATCCGAACAAAGTGAGCGTATTTTCAAAATCAAGAGATTTTGTAAATATCCGAACAACAACGAGGTTATTTTCAAAATCAAGAGATTTTGTAAATATCCGAATGCTAATGAGGTTATTTTCAAAATCAAGAGATTTTGTAAATATCCGAATGCTAATGAGGTTATTTTCAAAATCAAGAGATTTTGTAAATATCCGAATGCTAATGAGGTTATTTTCAAAATCAAGAGATTTTGTAAATATCCGAATGCTAATGAGGTTATTTTCAAAATCAAGAGATTTTGTAAATATCCGAATGCTAATGAGGTTATTTTCAAATTCGCAGAGAATTTGAAAAGACACGAACGATGTGAGCGTAAAGTGAAATTTTGTAAATATCCGAACGATGTGAGCGTATTTTCAAAATCAAGAGATTTTGTAAATATCCGAATGCTAATGAGGTTATTTTCAAATTCGCAGAGATTTTGTAAATATCCGAATGCTAATGAGGTTATTTTCAAATTGTGTAAATTTTAAAATCTCCGAACAAAATGAGCGTATTTTTTGGGATGACTGAATAGTTACAAAAAATCCAAAACTCTACACAGAACGACACATCCTTTATTCAATTTCAATTTAAATTTTT
>Ga0210022_1002453_pt1 | contig 11475 bp, 12 predicted proteins | sample CryGeymeta201520_FD_183984 | JGI IMG/M metagenome (GOLD analysis project Ga0210022, IMG submission 183984) | Groundwater microbial communities from Crystal Geyser aquifers in Utah, USA - Crystal Geyser metaG 2015-20 (SPAdes) (version 2) | ecosystem: Environmental > Aquatic > Deep subsurface >... | reverse complement strand
ATCTGAAGCCAGGTATAATATAGTTCCGGAAACTTCACTCTTTTTAGCCATTCTCCCTAACATGGTTTTAGCCAAGTATTTTTTAACAAAATTTTCCGGCTGATTATCAAAAATTCCCCCGGGAGTGACGCAGTTGACTCTGATTTTCGGCGCGTACAAAGAAGCAAAGTATTTAGTTAAGGCGATTACCCCGCCTTTACTGGCAGCATATCCTGCCGCTACACTCATGGGCTTGCCGGAATATTCAGCCTCTTCATAAATTGACCAATCCGGCCCGACCAAGCCGTAAATAGAGCTGACGTTAATAATTGATCCTCCGCCGGCCGGCGGATTCATTGCGGCTCCGATGATTTTACAGCATAAATAAGTGCCGGTTAAATTAACTTTAATAATCTGGTCCCAATCAGCGCTGGATTTGCCGGTCGCGCCGGCATTATTAATTAAAACATCAATTTTGCCATACTGGCCGATGATGGTATGCGCCGCTTTTTTAATTGATTCTTGACTGGTTACATCTAAAATTATTTCCGTATCTTTAATGTCTGTGGCCACTACTTGAGCCCCGGCTTGTTTTAATAGTTTTATATGTTCCGGGCCTTGGATGCCGCCGGCGCCGGTAATCAGCACTACTTTTCCCGACAGATCAATAATCGAGCTGGACATAACCCTCCTTTAATAAAAATTCGGCAAATTTAAAATCCATTTTTGTATCAATGTGCACTGAGCGTTCAATCGGCATTATGACGGCTTTAGTTTTATCAGTAAAAATCTTCCCGGCTTCAATGACTGCTTTTTTTATCACATAAACACCGGCATTTAATTGATAAGCTTTGGGGGCTTCTTGCCTTCTGGCAATTGGCAGGTCCGTTTTAACCAGCGGAAATTTCCAGCAATCATTAAGACCGATTGTGCCCATAATAAAATAGGGATTATGCTCGGCTTCGGTCACTGTCACTACCGAGTCAGTTGCCGGTTCGTTAATTTTTTCCAAACAAGCTTCGATATCTTTCACTAAACGAAATGGAGAGGTGGGGTCAAGCAGCACGATTATATCAGCGGTTTTGACAGATAAAACCTGTTGTAAAACACTGATCATCGGTGTCTCGTCTTGGGCCAGTTCTGCGGGCCGGTTAATCACTTCTGCTCCGTAAAACTTAGCTAATTGAGCATACTTGTCCGAGTCAGTGGAAACCACCACCTGATTAATTTGTTTACAGGCTAAACCGGCTTTAATTGACCAAGCCATCAGCGGCCGCCCGCCCAAAGGCCGGATGTTTTTGTCTTTAACCGATTTTGACCCGCTCCGCGCGGGAATGACACCGAGAATCATAAGCTATTATATCTTAAGCTTGACACAAGGCTTACATAGTTTGTATAATTGATTCAATCATGAGGGAGAATACGACCCATAAACTACGTGTTTATGCGCGACGCCTCCCATTTTTATTTGCTTTTGGCTGTCAATAAACGCATAGACTATTGGTCTTTTTCGTTTCATGTTATTTTGACCCGCTCCGCGCGGGAATGACGGCAAGAATCATTAGATTTTATTTTTGACAAACTGAAGAATCGACTTAGCAGCGGTAATGGCCGAACGAGCATCGGATTCATCATAAAGACCCTCCGGTCCTCCGTATTGACCAGGGTAGCGGGCGGAAATATAGTATTTGTCCAGCACTTGCGCCTCTTTTTCTATCAAAGAAGTATTTATTCCGGACTTTTTGAGTTCACTTAAGAGGCGATCAAGACTATGAACCTTGGGAATTATTTTCCCATTGGATAAAATTAAAGCCTTTATGGATTTTTCGGCGGCTTGTTGGGCGGCATAACATGAGGAAGTGTAAATTTTCCCCCTAAGATCCCATTTAGCAGTTTTTAAATCGTAATTGGCAAATTCCAACCAACTGCTGACGTCAGCAGAAAAATCACTGTGTTTTTTCATAGATAGTTTTGCCGTATTTTAAGACTTCTTCGGTAATGAAAAATCTATTTTGACTAATAGCCCGGGAAAATTCATCAGGCGTAAAAATTTGCGGTTCAATATGAGGAATGTGACCCCAGATTAAAGGCAGCACTTCGGCAATTCGATCAGTCGGTTTTTTCTTAGTTTGTTTAATAATCAATAAATCAATATCGCTATCAGAAGTTGCTTTATTTTTGGCATAAGAGCCGAAAATAATAATTTTTTCCGGATTAAGCGGCTTTAATTTTTTAACTAGACTCGTTGTATTGATCATCTGCCTAAGTTTAACATATTTTGACCCGCTCCGGGCGGGAATGACGACGAGGATCATACTTGTTTAGTAAATTATAAACTAAAATCGATCCTAAAATTAGTCCTGCCCCGAAAAGCTGTTCTATAGTTAATATTTCCTTTAAAAACCACCAAGACAATAGTCCGACTAAAATTGGGGTTAAGTTTGCCAATAAGTTAAAATCCGCTACCGGTTGAGATTTCAACGCTCTGATTAAGGTAAGAGATAGCAGAAAAAAGCCAAAAGAAAAAATCACAAACCAGAAGAAATAATTCCAGTTGGCTGTTCCCAGTCCTGGGGTAAACCACCAAATACTACCGACGAGTAAAGCGGAGATCAATCTGCGCCAAAAAACTACCACATCTTTAGAAATAGCGATTGAAGCTTGTTTTTGATAAATAAAATCTAAAGAAGACATCAAGGCAGCCAGTAAAGCCAAGCTGTAACCGGATAAACTAATTATCAATCGCCAGTCGCCGGTTAAAAGCCAAACCCCGATTATTGCCACTAAGGCTAAAGGGAATAATTTAAAATTAATTTTTTCTCTCAAAATTAACCAAGCTAAAATAGGGATCATAAATAAACTGGTTCTAAACAGCAGAATATAGTTGGTGGCCGGAATTATTTTTAATGATAAAAATCCAAATAAATTAGCTAAAGCGATAAACAGAGCCGACGGCAAGGATTTTTTAATTGTTTTTAAACTAAAGAGTGAATAGTTAAATTGTTTAGTGATTCCAAGGTAGGCAAATAAAAATCCAGAGGTCAACAAGCCGGTAATTAAAACAAAAAAATACGGATGTATTCCTAAGGTAAAAAAATATTTAGTGGCAGTAACCCCAAAAGCATCGAGAAAAACGAAAAGAATCGTATAGCGGTTCATTGGTGTTTAGCGGCCTCGATGACTTCAAGGACTTTGGTGCCGTCGGCGATCGTTACTAATGGCTGTTCTTTGCCTTCGATAATCCGGACAAAGTGTCTCATTTCTTCCAAGTACATTTCATTATTGGGTTGAAAATCCCAACGCAGAGTGCTGGAGTCGGTGATTGCTTCGCAATAGCGTTCTGTTTTATGGCTGGCATAGGCAAGATGGATTTCTGCTTTAACTCCGGAAACAAATTCTAAATTCAGATCGGCCATCGCCTCGGTTTCAATATTCAGCTCCGGCGCCATTTGCAGTTTGGCTGAGACTTTCTTAACCGGTCCGAAAAACCACAGAGCATAATCAATTTCGTGGGAAAGATCCAAAAGCACCCCGCCGCCTAACTCTTTTTTAGCCGAATAGCTTTGGCGGTAATCAGTCTGCGGATGCCAATCCGGCAGCCAGCTTTGACAGACTATTTTTACCGACTGAATTTTCTCTTGGCTGATTTTTTCTTTAAATTCTCTCAAAGATCGGTCAAATCTTAAGCAGTAGCCGACTAAAATATTGCCTTTTAATTGATCAAGATCATCTAAATTATGAGACAAGGGTTTCTCAATAAAAACCGGCAGGTCCAGCCTCGTAAATTTAAGGGCGGTTTCCAGGTGGAAAGAGGTAGGATTGCAAACCAACACTCCCTCAGCTTTTTCAGGCGAGGGGACTATTTTATGGCCTAAGGCTTCTAAGTTGCTTTTATGTCTTTTCCCGATTGAACCTAAACCGACAATAACCAGCTTCACGTGAGTTTTATTTTGGCTAATAAATTTTTAATTTCCGCTTTAGTCATTAGTTTTTCCGGTTGGACGCCTTCTTCCGGCACCGGCTTTCCGCCTAGTTGTTTAAAATATTCAAAACTTTTTCTGACAACATCACTGCTGATATTCGGATAATCAATTGCTATCGGCAAAACATACATTTCTTCTAATTCCAACGCTTGTTGGGCTTCGGTTCTGGTCACGATTTTTTCATATAGTTTTTCGCCCGGCCGCTTGCCGATGAATTTTAGTTCGGTTTTCGCCCGGCCGAATTTTTCCAATACCACTTCAGCCAGATCAGTAATTTTTAATGCCGGCATTTTTAAAATAAAAATCTCCCCGCCTTGGGCCATTTCGGCGGCTTTAAAAATTAGCTCAACTGCCTGTTCGATCGTCATAAAATACCTGACCATGTTTTTATCAGTTATTGTCAAGGGCGCGCCTTTTTTTAACTGGTTGAGCCAAATTGGCAGTACCGAACCGGAAGAGTTTAAAACATTGCCGAATCGAACAGAGGTAAATATTGTTGGGGAACTGCCTTTAAAATAATTAGCGCCGATCGTTAATCTTTCTGCCAATAACTTGCTGGCACCCATGGTGCTGGTGGGATTGGCGGCCTTATCCGTGGAAATATTTACAAAAGTTTTCACCTGATTATTCAAAGCCGCCTCTAACATATTTTGCGTACCTAAAACATTGGTTTTCACCGACTCAAACGGGCTGTACTCATTTAAAGCCACGTGTTTTAAAGCGGCGGCGTGAAATACGATCTCTACGTTCTTCATCGCCCAGGCAACCCGATCTTTATCCCGGACATCTCCCAGTAAAAATCTTACTTGTTTATTATCACCATACTGCCTCATTGCTTCAAATAAGCCTGCTTCGTTGTTATCTAAAACCCTCACTTGTTTGGGCGAATGATTTTCCAGTAGTTTTTCGATCAAGACTGAACCGATCGAACCGCAGCCGCCGGAAACTAAAATTGTTTGTCCGTCGATTTTTTGATTAACCATAATCCTATTTTAAAATTTTATTTAATGTTTTACAAACTAAATTAACAGTTTCTTCTTTCATCGCTGAATAAAAAGGCAGTGCTAAAGTTGAAGCAGAAGCAGCTTCTGCCACCGGGAAATCCCCGGATTTAAATCCGGACGATTTCATATAAGGTTGCAGATGAATTGAAGGCAGATAAGCCTTGCTGGGAATCCCGGCGGCATCCAACTGCTGGATTACTTTATCCCGCTGATATTTTTTATCTAACTTGATTACATAAACAAACCAGCTTCTCTGGTGATTCTGATCATCGGCTTTAAGTAAATTAACTCCGGGTATTTTTGCCAATCTTTCTTTATACCATTGGGCCGCCTGAAGCCTTAAGGCAAGCAGCTGATCTAATCTTTTCAATTGGCTTCTGCCCAAAGCCGCGGCCATTTCCGTGATTCGATAGTTGTAACCTAAATATTCATGTCTGAGCCATTGGATATCCGGCCCCCGTCCCTGATTGGCCAGCCCCTTGGTTAACTCATAGATTTTTTTATCATTGGTGGTTAATAAGCCGCCTTCGCCGGTAGTCATCTGTTTATTGGGGTAAAAAGCAAAAACTGTCGGCTGTCCCAAACTACCCAATTTTTTCCCCTGATATTTTGCCCCTAAAGCTTCGGCCGCGTCTTCAATAATCTGTAAATGGTATTTATTGGCTATTCTGATAATTTCCTGCCACTCGGCCGGATAGCCGAAAACATCCACTCCCAGAATTGCCTTAGTTTTTTTAGTAATAGCTGACTCAATTTTATTAACATCAATATTTAAAGTCTTTGGATCAATATCCACGAATTTTGGCACGGCTTTTTCATATAAAAAGCAGTTAGTCGAAGCCACAAACGAAAATGGTGTCGTAATCACTTCATCGCCGGCATATATTTCACTGGCAATAACCGCTAAATGTAAAGCCGTGGTGCCGCTGGAAGTGGCGACCGCGTACTTCACCCCCAGCCACTTAGCCATTTCCTGTTCAAACTTAATTGTTTCTTCACCTAAGCTTAAATTCCCGGATTTGACCACTTTAGCTACGGCCTGTACATCAGCTTTATCAATCTGCGGCGGTCCTAATAAAATTTGTTTCATTTAATTGTTATTTTTGGTAAATCCATAATTTTAACCTGGAAAATTTAGAATCCATTTCGATTTTTGTTGCTAATTTATTAAATGTGCAATTCCAATTAGGATTAGGTTTAAAAAAGGGACTAATTCCGCGTGTTAATAGAAAATATCCACCAAGGTTTCCGGTAAGTACAAATTTTGCATTAATTAGATTGTTGTCATCTATAAATTTATTATGCCATCTGATAGATATTGGTTTTAAATTTAATTTTGCTCTAAATTTATTTAACTCAATTACTCCCTGTTTACTTCCTTCTAGTAAAATTAATTTTCCATTTGGTTTTAATAAAGCAATTAAATCTTTAATGACTTTTTTTTGTTGAGTCCAATTTATTAGATTAATTAAACATCTTTGAGAAATTATATAGTCATATTTATTTAATTTATATTTCTGCAATAAATCTATTTTTTTAAAATTAATTCCAGGAAAATTTTTTCTTGCCATTTTTAATCTTGTTTCAGAATAGTCAATTCCCTCAATAATTACTCCTTTTATTTTTGAATAAGCATAAGTTCCTTCTCCCTCTCCGCAACCAACATCAAGTATTTTCCCTGGACCAAGTTGTTTTTTTATCAAATTTATTTCAAGATTTAATAGAAATTTATCTTCCATTGATGGATTATTTTGATTCTCCCAATATTTATGCACTTTATTTGTTTTCATATCTTTGTTTAGTCAATAATAATTTTAAAAATTTTAGCACTTTTTTAGCGGTGTTCCCATCGCCATACAGATTTTTAATATTTTTTAACCGCCAGCTTAAAGTTTTACTAATAGCTTTGATGATTTGTTTCCGATTGTAATCAACATTAATCACATTTTTAGCCTGTTCCCGGCCTTTCTGTCTTGGACCGATGTTGACCGCCGCTAAGTTAAGAGACGGAGCTTCAATCAAGCCGGCCGAACTGTTCCCGATTAAAGCCCGGGATTTAGTGAGCAATGTTAAAAATTCAAGCCGGGCAATATTTGGATAAGTGGTGATTAGTTGGGGAAATTGTTGCTTAGATTTTTCTATTTCGGCAATCATGCTTCGGCCGCCGGCATCAGCATTCGGGTAAATTACTTTCACCGGCAGCTTAAATTCCACCACCGCTTCCAGAGTCTGTTGCATCTGCCAAGCAGCCTCCTCTTCTTTTTCATCCGGGTGCTGGAGGACTACCAGACAATCCTTTTTTGAAGCCACAGGCAAGTCTTGGATTTGGTCCAATCCCGGCGCACCGACGACTTTAATTCTTTTTTTATCTACTCCCATTTTGATTAATCTTTTTCTGGCTAGCTTTGAGGCAGTTAAATGCCAGTCTGCCAACATACTGATGGAATTTCTGGCCTTATTGTCGACAGTGGTCGTAATTTCCCCTCCATGCAGGTGAATCAGTGGAATATTCAAGTATGCTGCCGCCAATGCCATTGCCAGTTGTTCGCCCCGGTCACCCAGGACCAAAACCAAATCCGGCTTAGTTTTGTCTAAGGTTTCAACCAACTGACTGAGAGCCCGGCCCACGAAACGGGCCATGGATAAACGGCTGTCGTCTTCATAGGTAGCGTCAATAATTTTTACTTGGGGGAATTCAGCTTTAACTTTGTTAATTGTTTCGCCGAACTCTTTCAGTAAGTGCATTCCGGCAGCCAGTAAAATTAATTCCAGTTTATTGTCTGCCTCTATTTCTTGAAGGATTTTTTGCATCAAGCCGAATTCTGCCCGCGTTCCGGTTAAATAACAGATTTTCCTCATGAAGCTATTTTAGCACACTAGAAGTCAGTCGCTTGGATTTGGGTATCAGCCTGAATATCTCGTTTTGCCGCCTTGCCGATAATTTCTTTGATCATTTCCGGGGCTAAACCGCCTTTGGCCGGCCGTTTAATCGTCAGCATGGCGCTAGTGATTTTCGTCCCGGCCGGAATGTCTTGGCTGGCAATGACTGCTTTCCTGGCCATCTCGGCAATCGTTAATTCGCTGGGAAATGGTTCTTTTTTACCGCTGCCTAATAAATTGGGTACCCGCCGGATTCCGGCAACCATCTCTTTTAATTCTTGCGGTTCCAGCGAGTTTTTCTGGTCCGGCCCGGGTAAATTCCGGTCCAAAGTGAAATGTTTTTCAATTACGGTGGCGCCGAAAGCAGCGGCAATAAGCGGTGCCACAATCCCTTCGGTATGATCGGAAAAGCCGACCGGATAATCCGGGAAGTGTTTCTGAATATCCTGCATGGCTAAAATATTGGCTTCCTTGTCCGGGCAAGGATAGTTAGTGGTGCAGTGAAGGATAATTATATTTTTATTCCCTGTCGTTTCGATAGTCTCAACCGCGAATTTAATTTCTTCAATTGTGGCCATGCCGGTAGATAAAATAATCGGCTTTTTGGTTTTCCCTAAATATTCTAAAAACGGCAGATTAGTTAAGTCGCCTGAGCCGACCTTCCAAATTTCTACCATTGGCTCAAGGAACTTGGCGGAATCAATATGGCCGTGCGGGGTAGACATGAACATGATGCCGGCTTGGTTGCAGGCCTTGATTAGACGGGGATAGACGCTTTCTTTTAATTCCAAGGGCCGTAACAATTTCCATTGATTATCCTCGCCGACATTTTTTTTCTGGTAAGCGGCAGTCGGTGAGAGTTTGGTCGTGACCTGTTCGGCTTTAAAGGTTTGGAATTTAACCGCATCCGCCCCGGCTTTAGCCGCGGCGTAAACCAGTTTTTCGGCTAAAGTGACATCGCCGTTATGATTGACTCCGGCTTCAGCAATGATAAAACAAAGGTGTCCCGGCCCGATCTCTCTGTTGCCGATTTTTATTGGTTTTACCTGATTGTTTAAAACAGTCATGTTAATAATAAGCTTAACTTTAATGTTAGAATAATTCAATGGATTCAATATTATTCCAAGATTTTTACAACTTGTTACAAACCAGTTATTTATTTCCGCATTGGTCCGCTTCGAGTAATTATGGCTTTGGCAGCCCGATTTTAATTTTCACTCCGTCAATTTCTTATTATTTAGGTTCAATAATTAAATATCTTTTCGGATTTTCTTTTGAATTCAGTAGCAAAATTAGTATTTATTTATTGTATATCTTGATTATTTTTTTATCTTACGGATTATTTGTTTCAATTAAAAGACAAAAATTTTTCAGAACAGTAATAATTCTATTTTTACTCTCTCTTTCTATGAATTATCTTATGGTGATAGTGATAACAATATTATTAATTTTACTGGCATTTACATTAAAAAAGAAAAATTTAATTTTATGTTTTCTAATGGCTTTATCAATGAGCGCTTTTTATTGGTTCCCTGCCTTAATGGAACATTTTCAATGGCAATCGTTTCAAAGAAAACTTAAATTTATGAATTTAACCATCAGCCAAGAAGACAAATTACAAGTCTTATCCGGAAAAGAAGCTTTGGAAATTAATTATTACTATAATATCAGTCAGCGTTATCAGGCCTGGGAGTTAGAAAATTCTCAGCCGGTCAATTTTTCATATCACCAACTATATTATCCCGGCTGGAAAGTAATTTTGGATAAAAAAGAAATAAATTTTTCTAAAAACAAATTTATCGATTTTACCGTGAATGAAGGCAATCATATATTGGAAATAGTTTTTACGGATACTCCGATAAGAATTATAGGGAAAGTTGTCAGTTTTTTATCGATAGGTTTTTTTATTAGCTATTTTAGTTATGATTACTTTAAAAAAAATTCTTAAATTACCACTGATTTATATTTCTGTAATTAGTTTAACTGCTTTAATAGGTTTAATGAAACCAGGCGTTTGGGACTCGCATGATATTAATCATCACTTAGCAAGAGTAGCGGCTTTTTACCAATCTTTAAGTGAAGGCAATTTTTATCCCAGATGGGCAGGAAATCTTAATAATGGTTTTGGCCATCCTTCTTTAATGATGTTTTATCCGCTGGTTTATTATTTTGGATCGTTATTCCATTTAATCGGATTTTCTTTTGTAAACAGCCTAAAGGCATTAATAGTTATTTCTTATTTGCTGTCTGGAGTTTTTGTTTATATTTGGCTAAAAAAATGGCTGGGGAAAAATTCGGCCATAATGGGAACGATTTTGTATCAATTTGCGCCTTATAGATTTGTTAATATTTATGTTCGTGCGGCCCTAGGAGAGCATTTAGCTTATTTATTTATTCCGCTTGTTTTTCTGTTTATTTATGAGTATGTCAAGACTAAAGATAAAAAAACTTTTAGTTTATTATGTTTTAGTTTATCAGGCTTAATTTTAAGCCACCAATTTTTCTTTATCATAGCTTTTCCGTTTTTTTTGATTTATTGGTTGTATCTGAATCGATCGAGGCTTGTTAAGTTTTTAATAGCTATATTAATTGCTTTATCAATGACTAGTTTTTTCTGGGCGCCGGCGTTGATAGAAGGCGATAAATATACTCGTAGAAGCGATTTCGGTAATAAAACCATGTATAGCCAGGCTTATTTGAATTTTGAAGAATTAATTTTTTCATCTTGGAGATATGGCGGTTACGGCGATACTTACAGTCGTCATGAATTTTCCGTTCAGTTAGGTTTTGTTCACTGGCTTGTCGTTTTATTGGGAATAGGTTGGTTAGTTTATAAATTGACCAAACATAGCAAGAAGAGCGGTGAATTTTTTATTTTATTGTTTAATGTAATTGTTTTTTTTACAGCCTCATTTTTAATGCTCAAATCATCAAATTTTCTATTGAAATTTATGCCTTTGGAATATTTTCAATTTCCGTTTAGAATGATTAATTTAACCGTAATTAGTAGTGTATTTATTGGTTCAATCATAATTACCCAAGTAAAAACTGTTAAGCAGAAAAAGGCTGTTTTAGTATTAAGTATTTTAGGTATATTGTTTTCAATTCCTTGTTGGCGGGCCAAAAGTTTTGACAACGATATAAAAAGTTCAGATAATTACTGGCTTTATCAATATCAAGGAACCGGGGATAGATCGGAACATTCTCCAATTTGGGCGCCGACAAAATATTTAGAGAAAGCTCCGGCTAAAATACAGATAGCGTCTGGGGAAGTTGAGGAAATTAAAATAGGAAAATGGCTTAACCAGGAACATAAATATTTTGTGAATACTAAAACGCCAACAAGATTAGCAGAAGCTACTGCTTATTATCCGGGATGGCGGGTTTACGTTGACGGTATAAAGCAAAATATTGAATTTCAAGATTTGTATTGGCCGGGAATGATTACTTTTGGAACTCCGGCTGGTTATCACGAAATAAAAACTGTTTTTGGCGAAACGAAACTAAGATTGATTGTTGATATTTTATCTCTATTAAGCTTAAGTGGCCTGTGTTTTTGGCTGATTAAAGGAAAGCATTACAATAATTTATAAATCTTAAATTTAGAATTTTCCCATAACAACTTAAAT
>Ga0210022_1002451_pt1 | contig 11477 bp, 11 predicted proteins | sample CryGeymeta201520_FD_183984 | JGI IMG/M metagenome (GOLD analysis project Ga0210022, IMG submission 183984) | Groundwater microbial communities from Crystal Geyser aquifers in Utah, USA - Crystal Geyser metaG 2015-20 (SPAdes) (version 2) | ecosystem: Environmental > Aquatic > Deep subsurface >... | reverse complement strand
GGGCATCACCTGCCGCTGGACCACCACACTGGCCGCGGCGACGGTCGTCACCTCACCCTGGGCGAACACAAACGGACACAGGACCACAAAACCGAGAACCGAAACTGTGAACTGATGCACTCTCATTGCGACCACTCCTTTCGAGGTTGCGAACTTGCCGAACACTGACAGAGACTCCGGGAAGACGAAAAGCGGAAAGGCTGCGGGAAGAAAAGGGCCCTGCCGGCGCGTCTTCCAGGGCTGCGTTGCGACAGTTGAGTGGAAGTGTCCGGACGGGCAGAACTCTGCGACATGCTGGCCTTGGCCAGAGCAGCACAGGGAGCTGCGCCGCTGAGCGGGGGGGCTTCAGATCTTGTGCGCGGGGTCGCGCCGGGCGGTCGCCCAGCCGAAGGCCGTGCGCAGTGCTGCGTCGACGCCTTGCAGGTCCTTCGGAGTCAGCTTGCCAACCTTGCCCCCGATGTGGTGCCGCTCGACCGTTGCCAGGGTTGCCCGGACGACGGAAGGCTCGTGCAGGCCGGCATCCTGCCACTCGCGGAGCAAGTAGTCCGTCTTGCCCCGGTACTTGGTGGTCTTTGTCGTCACCAAGGCTGCCAGGATGTCCTGCGGCCGCTCGACATGGTAGATCTCAGTGCTGACGATCACCATCGGTCGAGACCTGGTCGCGCGTCCCGGGCCGGCTGTAGGAGGCCGGTAGACCACGAGAATTACGTCCCCTCGGTCGTAACCCATCAGCCTTCCTGTGCCGTCATGCTCAGCAAGAACACCTCGTGCTGCCCGACTGCGTCCTCCACATCCCCCGCCCTGACCAACCTGGGATTGTGCGCGTGCACTCGCACCTTGCCGGTCTTGACCCAGCGCCTGACATTCGCCGGGGTCGTGCCGAGAGTCTTCGCCGCCTGGGAGGCAGTGAGCCATTGGCTCTCCCAGTCCGGCTGCGGGAGTATCGCCACGCGGGTGCCCTCGCGCAGCCGCGTCCTCTGCGTCGGAACTACAACGCCGTTGTTCACGATACCGTAGAGAGCTTCCGCCATGGGATCGCTCCTCGTCCAGGTTCGTAGCCGGTGAGTCCGGCTCTCTTGAGGTCAGCAGTCAGCAATTGTACTTCAGTTGCAGCAACATCGCGGCGCCCCGTCGAGGTCGGTCCAGCCCGCCTCGACCACGCTGCCATCGCCGGCGCCGAGGCAGGGCCAGGTGCGCGCCCGACACGAGGTTGGCGCCTGACACGAGGAATCCCCTCCCGCGCTCTGCGGCGAGCGACGGGCTACCGCACCCAGAACGCCCGCACCGCCCTCACTGCCCGCCCCGTCTCCTCGACGGCCAGGATCTCCAGCAGGTAGGGTCCCTTCGGCGGCGCTCCACCGTCGCGGCTGCGGCCGGTCCAGGTTAACTGGTTGACGCCGGCGCGGGGAGAGGGGGGCGCGTCCGACCAGGCCGGAAGGGGGGTTGGGAGAACGCGGACCCAAGCTGTCTGTGGGAGCGCGGCGAAGCGCTCGAAGGTGATCTCATCGGCCGGCCCTCCAGCCAAAGGACTCGTAGACAACACCAACAACAGTGGACGCGATTGTGCCAGCCCACCGCGTCCGGGGCAAGTGGGCGAGGGGAGGGACCCTGCAGCCTGCCGTAGGCGGACTTGCGCCGCCTCTCCAGCGTTTCGTCGCAAGCGTCTCGCCAGCAATCCGCAACTTGGAATCCCCTCAGAATTCACCCGCCCCCACTTCCACATGAGCTCCGTAGGTTCGCGCCTCGTCGTCGTTCCAGATCACTGGGAAGGGTCGCCAGACTCCGGCCCGCTTCGCTCCTCGCCCAGGAATCGCTCCACGCTCAGCCCTGTCCCGCGAATGACTGCGCGCAGAGTTCCACGGGGCAGAGCGCCGGGGTGGCGAGGCACGGTGGTACGGCACTTGGTCGTCGGATTACGCCAGATCTCGTGACTGCCCTTTGCCTGGCGATCAAACTCGAACCCCAACTCCCGCAGTCGCCCGACCACGTCTCGGTACGTCAGGGCGGGGAGCCGAGTCATGCCTGGATCGGCTCCCACGACAGACCGACGGGCACTTTCACGGTCGTCGTTCGAGGCCGCCGCCGGAGGGCGGCTGCCACCTTTGGCGGAAGGGGATCGCCATACTGCTCGTAGGACTCGATCAGCTTCCGGGCTACGTCTTGGGCGATCTCCATGGTCTCGGACACCGTCCGCCCTTGAGCCACCAGCCCCGGGAGGTCCTCAGCGGTTGCGAGATAGCCGCCTTCTTCCAGTGCTTCGATACGGAGGGGCAGAAGAAACTCATCCATGGCTTGTCTCGCTCTTGATTGGGTTTGCCGCCGGCCACGGGGCACAGTCCTGTGAACGCCACTGTAGCACTCCCAACAAGCGGCGTCAACTCCCCGGGGGTGCGGGTTGCCCGAGCCGGGAGACGACCGCCGCCCTTGCCGCCCGTACTCCGAGCACTGTCCGCCCCGTCTCCTCGACCGCGGCGATCTCCCACAAGTACGCTCCCTTGGGCAGCGGCTCGCCATCGCGGGTCGGAACGACGGTCGAGCTTGGAGTCTGCTCCGAGCGAGGCCCACACCGCCACGCGAGGGCGTTTCTTTGATGTGCACAACCACGTGATTCTCGACTTCCATCCGGTCCAGCCGGCTATGGTGGTGGGAAGGCGGCGGCGAGGGCGAGGAACCGCGCGCGACCAGGCGCGGAAGGGGGTTCGGGAGAACGCGAACTCAAGCTGTCTGTGGGAGCGCGGCGAAGCGCTCGCAGGTGATCTCGTCGGCCGGCCCTCCAGCCAAAGGACTCGCAGACCACACCAACAACAGTGGACGCGATTGTACCAGACCGCCGCGTCCGGGGCAAGTGGACGAGGGGACGGAGCCGTAGACAGCGCGGTCTGACGGGCTGTGGAGAAGGCACGTCACCTCGGCGGACTTGGGGAGCGGGTAGAAGAAGCGCAGCCCGCCGCCGAGGGGCAGGACGTTGGCATTGGGGATGCGTAGCGCGCCCGCCGTAGCCTTGCCCGGCTATGCCGGAACCAGTTCGCCCCGTGGTACGGACACCGGTTCGGTCACATCACCATCGGTGTAGTCGACCACGGCCAGTGGCTTCCCGGACGAAAGCACAGCTCCTTGGATGAGCGGTTGTGCCAGCATCTCAATCCGCCGCACCACGCCGGCGTCGAAGTACTGCTCTCCGCACGACTGGCAGACGCCGCACGGGACATTCTCCACGAGCACCACGTGGTTCCGTCCCCCTCTGTAGTCGTCCGTAGTGGTGCTGTCTGTCACCGTGCCGCCACATTGCACGCACTTCGCATTCATTTCGCTCTCCCGCTGGGCTTTCGTTTGCGCTCAAAGACCGTCACGAGGACCAAGTAGGTGTCGTCGGCGTCTTCGTCGAACTGCAGGGCACACACAGACTCGACCACCCGGTCTGTGTAGAACGTGCCACCTTGGACTCGGTACTTTGGTCCGAGCTGCCCCGGTTCTGTGGCAGTCATCTCCCCGCAGAGGAGGGACTCTCGCACCTCGGCTTCGCAGAGACGCGCGGCAGCCATTTCCCGCCGAGCGTGGAGCGTCAGGCGCAAGCGATCCTGGCGCACGTGCTCCCGCAAGGTGTCGATGTCCATCTGCTCACCGAACTCCAACTGTACCTTTCCGGGCCTGATCGGTCAACCCAGTGTTCGTGGCGTCCGGACCTGCGACCAACCGGAGGCGGGGCGACCCGACGACCCGATCGGGGAGCGGTCCCGGAACGGTTGACGTGCGAGCCAGGTCACCTCACCGCCACTGCCCGCACGGCCCGCACTGCGCGCCCGGTCTCATCCGCGGCGACGATCTCCCACAGGTACGCACCCTTCGGCAGCGCCCCACCGTCGCGGCTGCGGCCGGTCCAGCTCAAGTGGTTGGCGCTGGCGCGGGCATGGGGGTGCTCCCTTCGGTTGCGGTCAGTGGGGGGAGAGCGGGAGTCGTGGAGTGTGGGAGAATTGGAGTGTTGGAGTGCCGCTGAAAGGCCCCCTCACTCCATTACTCCACTACTCCATCACTCCGCGCCTCATCACGCCGGCGGCGGCTGTGGCGCCTCGTCATCCTCCTCGTCGTCGGCCGCGGCCTCGCGCACGAGGATCGAGCGGACCTGGCGGCCTTCGGGGGTGTCGGCGGTGAAGACGGCGCAGGCGTCCTCGTACCACTCGACACAGTCCTGATGCAGGTCTTCCAGCCCGCCGGCCAACTGCTGCTGCGCGCGTTCCTCCTCGGCCTCGGCCGCCGCCAGCGCCTGGAGCTTGGTTTGCGCCTCCTGCAGCAGCGTCAGGAACGCCGCTCTTGTGTTCTGGGCGGTGGGGCTCCAGTCGGCGTCGGGGAGCTGACCCCACGCCTCGTACCACGCCACCGCCTCGTCCATGATTCGCGACCGGCTGCGGCCGCCGGAGCGCAGGAGGCGCAGCGTCTGGTGGGCGACGGGGTCTTCCCGCCGGTACTTCGACCGCGCCATATCCAGCCCCTGCCGCATCCGGCCGCGCAGGTCGGCCTGCGTGGCGTCCAGCTCGTTCCGCGTCGTTGTCAGCGTCCTCCGCTTTCCGACCAGAGCCTGCTGCAGGGCGCGCGCGGCGTCGATCACTGCCGGCCAGTCGGCCACCGCTCGGCCTGCCCACACCCACTGCGCGCTCAGCGTTACCTGAGTCGCATAGGTGATGTCCGCCCGGGCTAACACTCTTCCGTACGTCAGCTTCACTGCACTGCCTCCAGATGAACGTCTGTCTGCCTTTCCGCCCCCTCAACCGTTGTCGCTGCGCCCCTCCTCCCGCTCAGCGGACCGGTTCCCCCGGTTACGATACCGGTTCCCCCGGTTACGATACCGGTTCCCCCGGTTACGACACCGGTTCCCCCAGTCACGACACCGGTTCCTCTGGTTACGGGACCGGTCCCCCCAGTTATGACGCCGGTTCCTCCAGTTACGAGACCGGTCCCCCCAGTCACGACACCGGTTCCCCCAGCTACGGCACCCGTTCCTCCAGTCACGGGACCGGTCCCCCCAGTTACGAGACGGGTTCCTCCAGTCAGCAGACCGGTCCAGCCGGTTTGGCGAGTGGTCCAGCAGGTTCGGCGACCGGTCCAGCCGGTTACGGCGGTAGGAAGGCGGCGGCGAGGGCGAGGAACCGCGCGCGACCAGGCGTGGAGGGGGGTTTGGGAGAACGCGGACTCAAGCTGTCTGTGGGAGCGCGGCGAAGCGCTCGCAGGTGATCTCATCAGCCGGCCCTCCAGCCAAAGGAGTCGCAGACCACATCAACAACAGTGGTCGCGATTGTACCAGACCTCCGCGTCCGAGGCAAGCAGGCGAGGGGACAGAGCTGCAGATCGCTCGCGGTGTCGCAGTCTGGGGTGCCCGCTTCGGGCCACCACGACACCCCCTCGACCGAAGGACCCCCGAAGACAGGAGACCGTGCGGTCCGGTCAGGGGACCTGCACCGAGCGAGTGTCGGCGAGTTAGAGAGGCGAGAGATCCGTGATGCTGCGCACCCTGGTGCCAACGTCCGCGAGGTCTTGGCGAACCTGGCCTATGCCCTTCATTGTGCTCTGATTCCACGCCTTGGCTGCCGTCGCGAGGATGAGGAGGTCGGGACGCAGCTCCTTGCACAGTCGTCGGTAACCCCTGATCTGGGTCGCCGAGATATGGTCTGGCTCCTTGGCCTCGCCAACGCAGAAGCGGCCAGCCTGGCTACACATGATGTCGAGCTGGACCTTCTCTGCGGAGTCGTCTTGAGTAAGATCCACCTCGGGCACGAACAGGAAGCCGTTGGGCTCCTCCTCACACAGCTTGGCCAGTGCCGCAATGGTCACCCACACTCCGTTCTTCCAGCACTGGTACACCATCTCGTCGAGACGGTAGGACCACCTGGGCTCTGTTGGGCGTTGCGCACCGCTGAAGGCCCACGTGTCGCGCCCAACCACGTTGTCGTCCCGACAACGACGGCAGCGGTAGCGCTCCCCCAAGTCGTCAACGGGGTACCACCCGCAGTCGCGGCAGGTGCAGCACTTAAGCAGCAGACCCCGGTGGAACGCCCCCTGCGTCACAAGGGCGTCCAGTAGCGCAGCCGCGGACTCTCGGCCTTCCTGGTCGACGTCACATGCATTGTCCTTTGCGAATGCGGCTCTTACCACTGACTCGAAGTCGAGATACCGGGGTTCTCGGTTGGAGATGAACGTGCCGTTGTCGTGGACCCCCTGCACGTTGCCACTCGTGTCGATGGCCTTCTGCAGTAGCCGATGGATCTGCGCATCCGCGATGGAGCGACCAGCCTCCCTCAGGCTGGAGAACACCTCGATGGTTGCTTTTTGGTATTCCCCCTTCTCGGTGACCGCAAGGCGGAACTGCGCCCTCTGTGCGAGTGTCGTGAAGATGCCCAGCGGCGATGGTGACTGGATCCGGGGGCTGATCGTGGCGGATGCCAACGTTTCCCCCGCGACTATGGCGCGGTCTAACGGGAAGAAAGTGACGCTGCCGTCCGTGCTCACTCGGGCACGGGTGTGGTTCGGCAGCACCTGCTGCACAAGTCGGTTGTAGCGCGGCAACGCCACGCCTTCGAGCCTCATCTCCCGCAGCCAAAGGGCCGCTCCCGCTCTGGAGGGGTCGGCGCAGCGAGGGGGTCGGGACGTAAGTAGTGACGAGCCAGAACGGTCGACGAACTGGACCAACTGCTGCTCGACAGAGTCCAGTTCGTACACTCTCGGAGTCGTGGGTACCAGATCCATGGGGTCCCGGCACGCGATGAACTCTCTGGGCAGCCCGTCGGAGTTGGGGAGAGAGATGACCCAACGATGGAGACCGGCAGCCTGCTCTTCGGTTTCCGCGATCGACAGGCTGGCGCTGGTGTACAGCGGCCCAACATCGGTGTCAGGGCACCAATCGTAGTCCCCAATGCTGCGAGATATCCAGAACACGAAGCTCTGGACGTCTTGCGGGAGCTGCTGCCACGCGACCGGATCTTGGTCCGAGTCGAGAGGCGGCAGTTTGGGCAGCAGGGGGAACCAACACACGTTCAGGTGCAGCCGTGAAAGGCAGAAGAACAGGCACAGATCGGGCACCGAATCTCCGAGGACGACAATGGGCGCAACCGTCCCCCACGCGCCGTCCTGCCAATGACACAGCCCGAGGTCGTGCATTGAGATATCCTTGGGTGTGACACGCCCGCTGCCGGCTGTTGCACGTGCCCGTGCCGCGGCGTCGATGCTGTCACAGATGCCGTTCCCATCGGCGGGCACGTGGAGCTCAACGTTCACCGTGAGGCCGCCGCCGATAGCCTGCTGGAGTCTGGCAATTGCCTCGTCGCCCAACAATCCCTCAAGAGCCGCCAAGACGAGCGCTTGCTCGCCGCCCGAAGGGCAGTCGATCTGGCGCACTGTCAGGGAAGTCACCGGAGGGTAGATCTTTTCGACGGGAGTGGAGAAGAATGCCCGTTCGGGTTCGCTGAGCCGCGTGGGCACCACCCCCCCATCAAACGTGTTCGTGATCCTGGCCAGATCTCGACGCAGGCGATCGCTGGGTGTTCGGTCAACGACGGCGACATAGTCCGGGTCATACCGCCAGAGTATGTCCCGGAAGGGCGGAGGGATCGTCCAGTCGTCATCCATTGGGACGATGGGCCATTGCCATCCACCCCACACCGCGCAGGCGTGGCGCATCACCCTGAGGACGTCCTCTGTTGTGTCGTCCTTGCGGATCACATAGGCCACACGGGTGGGTCTGTTCCCACTCCACACTTCTCGAGTCTCGACTGCCGGAATTGGGCTTTGGCGTGCCAAACCTTGATCGCTCCTTTCCTGGGCCGCTCTAGTGGCCGGAGTCACCTACGCTTCGCTGTGTCGCGGTGTCGCGACCGGGAGACCCCTTTGGCTGAGGGTCTCCCGAACATCACGAGACCGTGCGGTCACGCGGGCGGCGCGGTGGCCCGAGGCGGGCACCCCAGACCTGCGCCGGGCGAGTCGCGCGTTCCACGACGGCGGACAACAGTGTGAAGTGTGAAGGGCGAGAGAGCAAAGGGGAAAGGGCTAAGGAGTCCTCGCCACGCGGAAACCAACGTAGAGGCAGCTAGGAACGCCGTAGCCGAGGCGGCCGCCGACGCGGAGGTAACTCGGGCTGCTGCCGTAGAACGAGCCGCCGCGACACTCTGGCTTCCCTGACAGCCACTCCCACACATTCTCAGTCATTCCGTACAAGCCGTACCCGTTCGGCTGGAACGACCAAACGGGAGCAGTGTCGGCAGACCTGCCGTCGTTGCCGTCGATGATCGGCGGCCAGTCCTCACCCAAGATGTGCGTCTTCTCGGCCAGTCCACCTCGGGCAGCGTGTTCCCACTCCTCACGGGTCGGCAGCCGGCCGCCGACCCACTTGCAGAAGGCATTGGCATCTTCCCAGGACACGTGGACCACAGGGTGATCGTCCTGAGCCTTCTCCTTCAGGCTTGAACGGTTGCGCCAGGTCAGACCATCGATCTCGTACCACTCATCAACTCCCATGCAACCGAAGCTGTAGCCCTCCTTCTCCGGCGTCGTCTTGTGGCCAGTCGCGTCGACGAACCTGCGGAACTGGGCGACCGTCACTTCGTACTTGCCGATCTCGAAGGCGTCCACGCCGTTGCCGGCGGGCACGGGGACGAACTCGTAGTCGGTGCGCCGCAACGCCCGGTCGAGACGCTTGGCGTCGCCGAGGCGGAGATTGAGTGGCTCTGCCTGAGTCTGGAAGCCTCTCTTGCGCAGTTCGACAGCGAACTCCCTGGGTGTGTCGGTGGCACCCGGAACCGTCACCACCGCCGGCGTCACGCCTACATTCATCCCGTCCACGTAGATCTCGGCTCCGGGCGGACTGCTCACGACCTCCACCGTCGCCCCGTCGGGCGGTTTTAGCTCGAGGTCCCGCAGCTCGCCGCCGCGCAGGTCCAGGCTCTCCGTCCAGTCCGGCTGGCCGGCCGCCTTCATCGCCAGGCGGTGGGCGCCGGCCGAGAGGTTCCTCAGTTCCAGCGCGTCGGCCTCCGTCACCTCGCCCAACTCCTTGCCGTCCAACGCCACTGTGACTTTGGCCAGTCGCGTGGTGAGCGTGAGCACCGGCAGGTTGGGCAGTTGCGCCTCGACCCGGATGGTGGCGCCAGGTTTCGCGGTCACCCTCTGCGAGAAGGGGACGCGGCCGGCCAGCCACACCTTGAGTTGGTGGTCGCCCGGCGCCAACTCCTCCAGCCGGAGGGGCTGGTTGCCCTCGATGACGCCGAGAAGATCACCGTCCAGTTCCACCTGCGCGTCGGCCTCGGCGACGACCTCCAGGATCGGCGATGGCTGCAGTCGCACTTGGAGCGGCCGGGTCTCCCCGGCAACGCCCTTCACGGCCTGCTCGAACGGGATGAAGCCCTTCCGGGTGACGCGCACGGTGTGCTCCCCCACGGAGAGCCGGGTCTTGCGGACGGGCTCGCCCGGCTTGCTCAGACCCAGGTCCTCACCGTCGACCTCCACCAGGCAGCCGTCCGGTTCGGTGGTAACCTCAAGGGCAGGCAGCTTGAGCAGGCGCACCGGGATCTCTGCGACGCCCCCCGCGACGCCGTCGAACTCCTGCGCGAAGGGCACATAGCCGTCTCTGGTCACGCGGACAGTGTGCTTGCCGACGGTGAGGTCGCCCTGCTCCAACGGCGCGTCGGCGGTCAGGGTGCCGGCGGGCAGACCGTCGATCTCGACGGCTGCGCCGAGGGCGTCTGCCTCACCCAATAGCTCCAGACACGGCAGCCGCTTGAGCCCGAGCGCCACCTCGACCGTCTTCCCCTCCTCGACCGCGACGGTCTGGGTCGCCGGCACGAAGCCGGCCTTCGCTCCGCGCAGGCTTCTGCGTCCTACCGGCACGTCCGAGAGACTCAGCTTCCCGTCCGGCCCGGTGACGCCCCGGTCTTGGTTGTCCAATTGCACGGCGACGCCGGGCTCACCCGCGTCGACGGCGAGGGTCCCCAGGCGCTTCCGCGTGCGGACCACTGGCCCGGTGTCCCCGACGCGCCGCAGCGTCAGCTCCACCGGCGTCACCTTCCCGCGCTCGGCCGTCACGTCAACCTTCTCGGAGCGGTACCCGTCGGCGACGACTTGCACTTTGAAGGTCTTCTGCTCCGCCTCGCCCAGGTCCAGGTCGAGGTCGCGCGGAGTCACGCCCACAGGCTTGTTGTCCACCAGGATCGCAGCCCCAGCCGGGGTCGAACTGATGCGGAGGTGGGCGAAGGTATCCACCCGCTCCACCTTGCCGCCGATATCCGGACCGGGGCCGGCGTCCGGCTTCACGCGACCCAGGAAGATCTCGCCGGTCACGTCTTCTTTCTTCACCGGCGTCTGCGCGTTTCCGGTGCGCCCGCACCAGCGCCGGACCCCCTCGACGGTGTGGGTATACGTCTCGCCGACGCTCACGTAGCCGTTCCGGTCGCGGTCCACGTCCGCGCCGCCTGCGAGGGCCTCGGTCAGGTAATACGAGAACACCGACCGGCCCTTCTCCTCCCACTCAAACGACTTCTCATTGACACTGCAGGAGGCCAGCGTGACCATGCCGGCGCCCTGCTCCAGGGCGCTCTGCGTCGTGGCGGTCATCGCCTCGTCGCCCTTGCCCCCGCTGTGGCACATGTCGAGTACCAGGATCTTCCGCTTCGCCTTGCACAGCTCCAACTGCTGCCGCACGTACGAGATCGGCACGCCCGTCAGGAGCAGGTCACCTTCGATGACATCGCAGGGCAGCAGGAAGCTCTCGTTCCCGTTGTCCTTGCCGTGCCCGGTGAAGTACACCAAGACGAGGTCCTCGGGTCCCGCCAGGCGCAGCCAGGAACTGAGGGCGGCGATGAGGTTGCTCCGGTTGGGGAGGCTGTCCCCCTGTGCCCCATCCACCAGCAGGCGAATGTTCTCAGCCGGGAAGCCGCACGCGGCCGAGGTCAGAACCTCATTCAGCGCCTTGGCGTCCGCCACGCTGCAGCGCAACGACGCGGCGCGCTGATACTTGTTGACGCCGATGATCACGGCCCACTTCTGCCCCTTCACCTCCTGCCCTGCGGCATCCACACCGACGACGTCGATGCCCTTTGGCGCCTCGGCGCCGAAGACGTGGGCCGGCGAGAACCACACTGACAGCAGTAGCACGCACAAAGGTCTCATCGTCACCACTCTGGAGGCACCGGAATCACAACGCCCCTCCGCCACCGGCGCCACGCACGGATGATAGCACAGCCCGGCAAAGGCGGCTACCTCGCCTAAGACTCGTTCGCTCGTGGAAGCGGAAACGGGTCCTCGCTGTTTCGCGGTCACCCGTCAGGTTGTGCAGGGGCAGCACCGCCGCGACGAAGGCGGTTGCGCCGCGGCGACCTGCGCCCGGCCGCACCCTCGCCAGTGGCAGTTGCGCGGTACCCGAACGCCCCGACACCTTGAGCCACGGGGTCTGTGCGCGGTCCCGGTGTTCCCTGCACCACTTGCCAACCTCCTCCTCCACGTAC
>Ga0210022_1002442_pt1 | contig 11502 bp, 10 predicted proteins | sample CryGeymeta201520_FD_183984 | JGI IMG/M metagenome (GOLD analysis project Ga0210022, IMG submission 183984) | Groundwater microbial communities from Crystal Geyser aquifers in Utah, USA - Crystal Geyser metaG 2015-20 (SPAdes) (version 2) | ecosystem: Environmental > Aquatic > Deep subsurface >... | reverse complement strand
ACGTACGCCACATTCCACGGCTCGGGTCCGAGCACGCGCAGGAAGGTGGCAGGATTCATCGTCCCTGCGCCCACCTGGGTGTAGTATGGCTGTGTGATCAGACATCCGTGCGATGCCCAGAAGTCTTGGAGTTTGAGGATGATGGATTGGAAGGAGGCTTTTTGTGTCATGGGTACTCGAGTTTCAAGGATGAATATTCGGAACTGGGTGGAGCGATTGCGATTATACCGTATGGACAAATGACAAAAGACGAAGGACGGAGTCTTGATATTGACCTCCGTCCTTTGATCTTTTTCTGTCATTAGTCCTCCGCCCAAACTACGCTTCACACAACGATGATGGTTGATTCCGTTTAGTGGAGATTATCTACACTTCATCCCCACCTATCAACAGAAATCAAACCAAGATTTATGAATAACGCTTAATAAGAATTTCTGCTTTATGAAACCACTCTCCTCTATCCAAATCTATAACTTTTCGCGCGAATTCAATTGCCCTGTCAAAATGCCCAATCTCATACTCAATTAAGGCATAGTAATAATTAGCTTGTGGTTGATTTGGGTCCAGCTTGATGGCTTCCTGAGCTGCATTTAATGCTTTATCTTTTTTTCCTGCTAACAATAACACTCTTGATAAAACCGCATATCTGTGCCAAAGTTGAGATTGATTTTTCTCTAATTGCAAAACTCGCCGAGCACTTGCTTCAGCTTCTCTAATTAACTCCTCGTCTTTAGCATCTAATTCGCATATTGTCCATGCAATGTTAACCCATGCATCAACAAGTCGTTTATTTTGTTCAACCGCCTTTCTAAATTCATCCAGTGCACTTTCATGTTCCTGTCGAGCAAGATAAATTTTTCCGAGAGAAAGATGAGCCAAAGCAATTTGAGGTGCGCGCTTATATGCTTCAACAGCATTTTCTAGATCCTGCAAATCCCGATAGATATTTCCCATCCTATAGTTTGAATAGCCGCTAGAAGGTGATAAATCCGCCGCCCTACGAAAGGCTGAAATCGCGTTCTCCTTTTGATTATTCCTAAAATAGGCATCACCCAAGCCTATCCAACACGAGACGTTTTCAGCATCTTTTTCGACTGCTTGCCTAAAACTAAAAACAGCATCATCCAATTTTCCCAACACAATATGCACATATCCTTCTGCGGCCAGAGCAGTTGCGACAACATCTTTGGTAGCAGCGCGATCAGATTTGATTTCGCGCACTTGATCAAGAGCTAAATTAGTGAAATGATCTCTTTGGTCCTTGTCTCTTTCAGATAAACGTGCATAAGCGATGGATAAGGTACCTCGAGCTTTTCTGACAACTTCCTTGTTCTCAGACTCATTGATTAGTTTTTTCAAGACTTCGACAGCACGTTTGTATGACCATTCCTGACTTAGCTCGAATAAAGCTACAGCATAGCTGTATAAGGCAAATTGACGAAGATTACTATTAGAGCTGGAAGATGATACATCTCTAAATTTATCCCTAGCCAATTCGTACTCTCCCAACCTCAATAGTAATAATCCGAGATTATATATCGCTAAATCATAATTTGGGTCTATTTCAACTGCTTTTTCTAATGCTTCTTTGGCTTTAATCAAGTAAACAATGTCGTATCTTTTTTCCCTATATAAATCAATATTCTCCAAGCTGTCACATAAAGCCTTGAAAGATTCCCATTGTCGTGATGTTTTGTTTTTACCAAAATAAAACATCAAAGGATAAATTATAGAATCTACAATCTGAGGGATTGAGTCATAACTTGAATGACGCTCAAGTTGCACAGCCCAGGTTCGCGCAACAACTTGTCTGTCTCTGTTGATCAGAACTAAATGTAGATATAGCTTGGCGTCGGATATTTCTAAATTCCCATGCACTAAATACTTAGGTTGCTCAAACCACAACCTCAAAGAATTAAATATTCGGGTTAATGGTAAGTTGGCTGGACCTCCCGAAAACATTAAAGCTGTTTCAATAATTGCGGAAACATCAATTGAGTCAATGTCCCCAATTACTCCCATAATTGGAACGTCTAAAGTCTCCGACAAAGCTAAAGTTGTATTTTCTAAATTCTGGAATCTCCATTTCAATTCTCGCAAGCGATCGTTAGCTAGCTGAGGTAGCGCTTCGCCGATATTTAGCCCAGAAAAATCATATAGAGGAAATATCACCAATTCAGGCTTTTTAATAAATGGCTTGATAATTAAGATAATTAGCCATAAAAGAAAAAAAAGAGTGCTAAGGATATACAATTTTGGAATCAGAAACCAAACAACATATTCTCCATACGACGCTAAATTCCCTGCAAATCCAGAAGCTTGTTTGTCGATTAATTCTGTAAGCTCTTTATATGCCTGTACTTTTATGTTATCAGGAATACTTAGATCAAGCACATCTTTATATTCTGATATCGCTTTATCAATCTGTCCAGTCTGTTGATAATATCGCGCGAGACTAAGTTCTTGAATTTGAGGATTTGTATTATTGGCGCGCAAATATAATTTTATCCGAATAAAACCAAGAATATACCCAGCTACCGCTAATAGCAAAGCTAAAAAGAAAAAGAATCTAAGCGGTGATCTTGTCATCTCTTTATCCTTTCGGGAGCAATAATTGGATTACCTCATTTTTTCTAATAATTCTATTCCAAAAAAGAGATGCTCTTTCTTTTAGCATAAGAATTTTTCATTTTTGAAACAGTTTTAATTAGATTAAAAAATATCTTAAGATCATATATGATACAGGCAAAACAATCAACCAGCCATCAATTCTATCAAGCAATCCTCCATGTGCATCTTCCATAATCCATGCGCCGGCATCCTTTACACTATATGAACGCTTAATCATAGACTCAAACAGATCACCTAGCAGATCAGCAAAAGAAATAATTATTCCTAAAAAGATACTCCAGTATATGTTGGTTAGTTGAAAGGTGAAGCAAAATATTACAACTAATATTACTGACGCAATTAACCCACCTGCAAATCCTTCCCATGTTTTTCCCGGGCTTGTACGAGGAGCAAGTTTAGTACGCCCTAATTTAATACCCACAAGGTAAGAAAATACATCGGTGGCCGAACCGCCGACAAGAATAGTAAAAAGCCATTCTCTTCCATTCGGCAATTGCCTAATATTGATAGCATAACTCATGAACAGACCCAAATACAACGCACCTAGAAATACCACGATCCAGCGTTTAATATCAAATTCCGGGCCGATAATTCTTACGAAAATGAATCCTAATGCGCCTAACCCTATTACAACCGCAATATTTTCAGGACTCAAATAGGCAACAAGGATAAAGGCTGAACCAATTAGATAACCTAAGATTGTATATGACTTTTGTTTTTCTTGTACGATTAAAAAATACTCATGAAGCCCTTGAATTAAAAGGTAAAGCAATCCTATCACTAGAACCCAATCACCCAAATAAATAGGGATAACAAACAAGGGAATCATGATAATTCCAGCAATAAGTCGATTGATAAACTGATTGTTTTTCATTTGCGAATCTCCTTTAATGTGTCCAAGTAGTCAAATAATTTCTTACTAGCTCTAAGCCATTTATTTCTTCATTCGTAGCCGATAATGCTAACAAAAGCTCAGAAAACGAATAGATTGGGGCAAAGGATTCAATAGTGTTAACAATTATTTGCCCCAATCTACTATTGTCTAAAACATCTTGGTTTATCCTTCTGCTTAAGGGAATAGATAATAAACCAGCAATGGCTTTATTGGTATGCAACCCTTGACGCCACTTGGCATCTTTTATTCCTTCATCAATTTGGTTCAAGGTTTTCGATATTAATTCGCTTTGGAATGCAAAGTTGTCTGGAGAAGATTTCGGTTGAACAATTTCAGGTTGAGAAGTTCCTTTTTCAAAAGAGGCAAATATACCAAAATGATCCGAAAACGAATTATCACTATTATCCATAAATTTCATTGTAACTTCACTTTGCATGATCGATAATTTTTCAGAGCTGTTAGATTTTACAAAAATATAATCTATTCGTCGTTTACGACTTTTTGGTGTATATGAATTTAAATCGCTGGTAGTATATCCAGGATCGTCTGGGTGTAAATAATTGAAACAATCGGTAAAATCACCGAGATTCTTAATTATTTGATATTCTAAACTATCTGGCTCACTGTTTATGTCTCCAAGAACTACTGAAATTCCATTTTTTTGTGTCGATGAGACAAATTTCACTAAATCCACAGCTTGAGCAATTCTATGTGCAAAATACTCATCTTTTAAAGAATATTTTGCTATAAAATGAGTGGTATAGAAATCAATATCACCAAAGTCAGTATTAATCCTAGCTAAAGCAATTCCCTTTCCGCCATAATAGTCACCGTGAAAAACATTTTGGGGCTTTCCGCAGACAGTAAACCTCTTAAAGTCTGTATCCAAGATGGGATATCTAGAGATTATTCCCAAACCACTCCCAATTGCACCGGAGGGATAGTAAGTTGAAAACTTTAATCCACCATCTCTTGCTAAACCCGAAACCAACATCCAATCATCTCGAGACCAAATTTCTTGCAAACCAATTACATCGTATTTTCCAGATCCAATCTCCCTTCCTATAGCTTCCATTCTGTTAATCCGATTCGGAAGGAATGGGAGACCCCAACAATTGAGGGACAAAAGCCTTAAGGTTTTGTCCGAATCTTTGAAGTGCATAATAGGGCTTAATGCAAATGCTGTGTTCAACGCATTATCAATTATAAGTGTTGAAACCAGAACACTACTTAATTTCATAAAGTCTCTTCGAGATAAGTAATCTTGCATGACAAGGTCCTTTAATTTGGATGAAAACATATAATATTAAGAAAGAATCAAATTTGGAACAATGTCTCTCCATATATTGCGTTGAATAAAATCTTTATTAATTTTCCAAGCCAAATATTCATTGACCTGGAAGAAAGCGCCTCAGCAAAGATTAATCGGACCAAATCTCGACGGTCTTTACTGGGATGAGCAAGAAAAGCATCCATAACAAAGCGCGTTCCTGCTAATCCTAGTACATTTCCTAATTTTTCGATAGTCTTGGACTTCACCTGTTGTTGTAAGCTTACAGGAAAATCATTCTCAAGCATAAAATCGTCTGCATCTACAGGCTTAAAATTTCTGACAATTGAAAATGCCTCAACCAATAGTTCTTCAATTGTTTTACCGTCTGGAGTGTCAATTCTTTCCTTCCAGTGGTCAACAACAGGTAGAAGTGCTCGCATTGCAATGCGAGGTGGTATTTTTAAAACCGCACTGACTGCAAAGGATCTAGTATAGCTTTTTATCAAATCAAGGTCTGCATTTTGAAATATAAATTCCAAATATTTTCTTTGGAATTCCGATTCTGTAGATTTGTGGAGTTGATAATATTTATCAAAGTATAAACCCGCCATTAAATATTGATATTCTCCAACCCTACTGGTAAATTTAGTTTTATGTATATATAAAAATTTCCAAGCCATTTCACCAAAGGATTCCAACCATTCAGGGTTTTCTTCATAAAGATTAGCATTAATGCCATAAGCAAATAAGTCTGTTGGTAATACAATTGCTGGTGGGACCGGATTCATTGTTATCAGGTCTGAAAATAACCTTTCCATCAAAGAAACCATTTTTTGAGGTTTCTGAGCCGCTTGGGGCACAAAAATACATACCAATAAATACCACGCCAATACATTTGAACTCTTAGCCACTTGTAATATATCTTCGTAAACATCCTCCAAATCCCCCAAAGATGGGTCAATATAAGCTAATACCCGTTTGGCGGATTCTTTTTGAGCATTACTCAAGTAAAAAAAATCTCGAAGTTCTTGTAAGTTTAACCAATATTTAACCTCAGCGCCACTTCTGGTCAGTCGAGCGAAGACATTTCCCGCAAATATTGGAATAGCATTCCTAATTCGTTTCCGAAGCGCTTCTACAAAACTATTTCCTACTGGGCTGGCAATTAGTATTTTCTGAAAAACTGGTTTCCAAATTTTTCTTAGCCTGTTTGTGACATCTTCATCTCTAGAGTTCTCAAATAGAATTAACAGAGATACACTTATAACTGATTCCAGTCCATCAAGTGAAATATTGGGAAAGCGAATACTTTTCGAAATAATTTCTTCTATAGACCGAAAACCTCCTTCTCGATCCTTTTCTCTCCAATAACGCCAAAGTTGTTGAATAGATGTTGAACGCACGGCAGGATCGATATCAAAACACCCATTTTGTATAATATCTAATAGATTAAGACGATAGGCGGTCTCAACCACCCCTTTACCAGCAATCTGTTCAGCCAATGACCTTTTTCTGCGGCGAAATAATTTACTCTTAGATGCCTTCCGAGTCGCAAATATTGAATTTAGCAGTTCAGATACAATGTCTTTTTTTCCTTCACCAAATTCCTCAAGTACTACTACTAACAAATCCTTGAGATAAGAATCTTCAGTATTAATTAATTCAGCAACCAACCCATACTTCTTCTCATTTAACTCTAGTATAAGAGAATTTTTTACTCCTCCCCAAAGCCAAGGTTGCCGAAGTGTGTCTTGCAATAAAGATCGATAGGCTTCTCCAATATCTTGTTTTTCTTTCACAATCTTATGTAATTGTTTGCCAACAAAATAATCGAAAAAACGTTCAAACTTAAACCTAATTTCATAATCCCGCGGATTCCCACGTTGTTCCAATAACCCAACATCAGCTAAATGAACAAATGAAATATTCACTGGAGCATCACCAGCATAATCTCGATTTTCAATCAACTCTAACAGGGGACGATGATCCGAGCTAAATGCTGATTGAAGTTCCTTACGTGGAATAGCTGGTTGAAATTTCTCCCAGTTAATGAATCTGGGCATTATTTCATCTTCAAGAAAATCCAAGTCGGCTGGTTGCAATACTTTTTCCTGGATTAAAGTATCCAAGTATTTCTCATAAACTTGGAAAGTCGACATTCTAGATGGAATTCTTGTTCCTTTCCATGTTTGCGAAACTAAAAGTAAAAACAAGGGATCACGCAGATTCACCTTTATTTCCGTTGTAAGTTCTTCGAATTGAGTATCCATCTCATATTTCCGACGGTAATTTTCATAGACCTTTGGGACTTCACTCCAAGTGAATGGCAGTATCTCGAGCCAAGGATCCAATTCGCCCAATGGATAATAGTAACTGGGATCTGAAAGCTTAACCCCTCTTTTCATCATCCGCCATGCTTGTGGGCGAGACGTTATGAGAATCTTGAGCCAACCGTACCTGCTATAATCTATAATAAACCGATTGATGTTAAAGAGAAGATCTCGAGGAATTCCATTTTCATTTACAGCATCAATTAATATCAATACATTCTTACCATCTAGCTTCGATCTCAATGGCAAATCATCCAAGTACGATACACCATTATGACCTCTTCGCCTTATCAATCCCCTTAAATCATTATCAATAGCCTGATTGATAGATTGACTCGAATCTAAGTTCGCCCCATCATAAGCTAATATAGAAAAATTACTATCATTGGATAATTCTTTTATGATTGACGTGAGAAAACTACTTTTTCCTACACCAGAATTTCCAATTAATACCAATGCCGTTTTGTTCGAAGCTATAAATTTCTCAAATTCATTTCTGACACCTTCTCGTTGCAAATAAAGATCTGGCTTGAATTTGTCTTGTAAAAGTGATGTCTTTTGAGTGGTTATGATCTTTGTCGCGTCTCGAAAGCTTTCCCAACTCAATATATCAAATTCAATTAATTGACCAATACGCTCTTCAAGAACTGTTCTAACGAATCTCAATACATCGCCAATAATATCCACGATACGTATATTTCCATAGTTTGGTTGGGCATAAGTTGCTTCTCTGGCACTGAAATTTTCAAGTAATGCAATTTCCCCAGACTTTTCTATATCATCGCTTTGCAAAAATAAAATTAGAGGATGAACTTGTAAATAATCAGATTGTAACCGGGATATGCAAAGCCATCCGCCTCCCGGAACTTTATCATTTTCTTGAATTTTCACTCTTATTGGTTCGTTCGTGGGATTTATACCCGTAAAATCTCTGCATTGAACAACCCCATTGAGAACACTATCAACCCTGACTAAACGATAATTCTCAAGAAAGGTTAATGTTCCTATCGATTTGTTCAGCAAGGAATACAATTGAGCATAGTATTCTTTCCATTCATTCTCCGATTGTGGGATGACTTTAAAATGGATAATTTTATTCCGCATTTGGATGATTTCTCCAAATGCCCTCCCTATTCCTTTATTGGGTCTATGGGGGGTATAGGAAATATCCCAATACCAATCATACATTTCCCTAATATAAAACTGGTCCCTTTGTCCCGTTTGCACCTTCAAAATAGAAAAAAGGGTCTCTTGAATTAACCCCAACGTTTTCTCTCCGACCTGCAGGAAATTGAGTAGGTTGGCATCAACCCGCGGGTCATTTACGCCTGTCGTTTTATAAAGATATTGACTAGCTGCCAAAAGAGTATAATATCTCAATGAAAATTCAAATAACTGAAATTCCAACCGAGTTTTTTCCTCCCAATCATTACTTGCTTGCATCAAGGAGAATATTTGTGCTATAGGTTGGGGAAAATTCTTAAGCACTAACTTTGAGAAATTATCAATCTCGTCCATATAGTTTCAGCTCCGTTTGCTCTGCGTCAAGGTATATATAGATGAAAAAAATTATCACTTGGTTCGTAAAATTAGATAACTTAGCATATACACTTTACATTGAAGAAATTACTAAAGGAAATTACAAGACATTGCATAAGTTTTGTTCATGGATTGGTTTGCCTTTCCCTTTATTTACTATGCTTTTTGCGATAGCAGGTACAGGTTATTTCTTAATAGGATCTAAATCATTTCTTGTCGTGGTAATTGCATACCTAATTTCATCAATCCTAAATTTATTTATTAAAGCTCTCTATAAGAGAACTAGACCTCTTAATAATAATTTCTGGAGTCCCATACCTTTTGATGAATATTCATTTCCTTCGGGGCATGCTGCAGGAACGATGGCCGTAGCGTTTTGCTTAAGCTCTTTTGCACCGAATCTTACGGTAGTACTTTTCCCTTGGTCGATTTTCATGGGCATTTCGCGCTTTCTGGGCGATTTCCACCACCCAACAGATGTGCTTTCGGGCTTCTTAGTCGGAATAATTTCAGGTTATGTAGTGATAAATTTATTATCGCGATTCATTTTATTTTAACTCTAATCTTTCCTAGCGTAAGGGAACTATTAAGTCAGTTATACCGTCTTTGGTCAGACGGGTGTAGAGTCCGCGCACGGGGTCACGGTCTGCGTGGGCGTGGCAGAGGAAGGCTTTGAGGGAGCGTTTGTTGTCAACGGACTTCATAACGGATTCACGGATGAAAACGGACTTGGGCTTGCGTAGGGCAATTATACAGGTGAGGGTTGATGAGTCCGCTTTTGTCCGCGAGTCCGCAACAGAGTCCGTTGGAGACTTTGGTCAGGCGGGAGTAGAGTCCGCGCACGGGGTCACGGTCCGCGTGTGCGTGGCAGAAGAAGACACGGAGGGAGCGGTCAACGGATGGCATAACGGATAAACGGATTCTGTGTCCGCGATGAGGATGAAAAACGACGCGTCCATTACAGGCGCGCCGTTTTGTTTATTTCGCTTTCTTGTTGGCTTCTCGCCTTTCCTGAATCCGCTTGACGATGGTGTCCAGATCTTGATCGTCCAGCCATTGATGACGGTCTTTGGAGTAGTCGCCGTGTCCCGTTTCAAATTGTTGGAGAAAGCGAACCATGCCGACAATCCCAAGTTCACGCGCCAGCGCTTCCATGCCAGCGATGCGGATTTGTTCGAGAGACATCGTTTGTCCGTTCATCATATCATCTCCTCTACCCAAGCAAGAGGGTTCTCCACTTGTATACGTAAACGATTTGAAATTCGTTTCGCCAGTTTCAGCAAGCGATCATCGGTTGACAAGAACACGTCCGCTTTTGCGTTTTCGGCGCATGCGAGATGTAAAGAGTCGAACTCTTTGAAGCCTTCTCCTTGCAACTCTTTTGATCGTTCAACTTCGGCTTCGCCGATCTCTACCGTTTGCTTGATAAAGCCTGACAGCAATCTCGCCCGACTCAATTTCTGCGTGTCGGGCGTTTGCTCGATTTCATCCATCAAGACCTCACTGCCAATCCAGTCCCATTCGCCTTTTTCGATTCGAGACAGAACCGCCAGAACCGCTTCGGACTCAAGGCGTATTCTTTCCTGGGTCTGGTCGTCAAATGGACGGTTGAGACAGCACGTATCGAAATAGATTTTGGTCATTTTGATTTCCAGAAGGTATTATACCGCCAAAATCGCAGACTTTCACTCAGCCTTGCGGATCTCCAATTCCCAATCCTGCCATGGGAGGAGTTTAGCTTTGTCGAGCCATGCATCCACGCCGTCTTTGGTCAGGCGGGTATAGAGTCCGCGCACGGGGTCACGGTCCGCATGGGCGTGGCAGAGGAAGACTTTGAGGGGGCAGTTGCTGTCAACGGACTTCATAACGGATGAACGGATTTAAAACAGATTCTGCGCTTGCGTGAAGTGAATTATAGGGCGATTAGCGATTATACCGTTAATGGGATGGCGGTTTCGGTGTACAATGGAAACATGACACAGGCAACAGACTTCGATGAGTTAACCAAAGTCCTTGAGGCGCTGGTACGCAAAGTGATGCGCGAGGAACTGGCAAATTTTACGCGCGAAAATGGGTTGTTCTATATTTCTCCCGGTTCGCCGTTGTACGAAGATATGGAAGAAATCCTTGAGCGCAAAGTAACAGAACAGCCCAATCTGTACCAGCATGACGAGGTTTGGGGTGAGTGAATACACGGATGTTTATGAGGCGCAGTTTGTAAAAAACCTGCGCCTTTATTCCGCCTTGCGCAAGCAAATCAAACGGCGTATCGAACGGACGCTTGCCAATCCGTATGAAAACGCCGAATTTTTGGGGGATATCAGCGGTAAATTAAACCTGCGCGGCTGTCGCAGCGTTCGCGTGGATCGTAACTTTCGCATCATTTACGTGATTTGTGAAGAATGTCGCCACATCAAGAGTTGCCTGTTTTGTTTTTGTAACGGGTTGGACGATAAAACGGTCGTATTTCTAACAGTCGGGCCGCATGACCGGGCTTATGCGATGAAGTAAAAAAGTCTCCGATCCTTTGTGGAAATCGGGGACTTTTTTTATCCCTTCGACACTCCCTTTGGTCGCAGGACAGGCCTTTCGCCTGCATCCTTTAAGGACGGATATTCCAATTGTTTACATTGGCTCGGCTCCCTGCGCCGACCTGGGTGTAGTAAGGCTGTGTGATCAGGCATCCGTGCGATGCCCAGAAGTCTTGGAGTTTGAGGATGATTTCTTGGAAGGAGGAAGGTTTCGTCATTTACGATTTCCGATTTGGGATTTACGATTTTAGATTGACTGAGGATTGGTTCAAGCAATGAGATTATACCGTACCCAAATTGTAT